>Ga0209526_10000483_pt1 | contig 26112 bp, 25 predicted proteins | sample JacPinW_OM2H0_M1_FD_188566 | JGI IMG/M metagenome (GOLD analysis project Ga0209526, IMG submission 188566) | Forest soil microbial communities from Algoma, Ontario, Canada - Jack Pine, Ontario site 1_JW_OM2H0_M1 (SPAdes) (version 2) | ecosystem: Environmental > Terrestrial > Soil > Boreal... | reverse complement strand
CAATGCCGGCGTTGTCCGCGGATGCAGTCAACGCCCGTGTCCGGTGGCGCGGTCGTCAGCGACGTCATGTTGATCGGCCAGGCGCCCGGCCCGCGAGAACCGGTCTTGCAAAGACCATTCGCGCATACCGCGGGCAAAACTCTTTTCCGTTGGTTCGAGGAATTCTGCGGAATGAACGAGTCGATTGTTAGATCGACAATTTATTTCGCCGCGGTTTGTCGATGTTTTCCCGGGAAATCTTCGGGCGGAACTGATCGCGTTCCGGCGCCGGACGAGATTCGTAATTGCTCTTCGTGGATTGGTGATGAAATAAAAATCTTGCGGCCGCATCTCATCATTCCAGTCGGACGATTGGCCATCGTGCAGTTCATTGAGTGCACGAAATTAGAGAAGGTAATCGGCCGAAAATTTCGCGCTCATCGCGCGGGACATGTTTTCGATCTCATTCCGCTCCCGCATCCGTCCGGCGCATCGCCCTGGCCCAAAATTCCGCCCGGAAAACAATTGCTCGAAAAAGCGATGCGCAAAATCGCGCGCCACCCCGCGATTGTCGATCTTCGGGCAAAAGGTAGGGGCGGTTGACCTCAACCGCCCGTCACGCTTAATGAACAAAATGACTTCGCGATTAAGAGTCACGGTCTGGAACGAAAATGTCCACGAGCAGAAGAATCCGACCGTCGCAAAAATTTATCCGAACGGTATTCACGGCTGTATCGCTGACGCGCTCAAGATCGACAAACAAATGGACGTTCGTACAGCGACGCTGGAGGAACCCGAGCATGGTTTGACCGAAGAGATTCTGGAGGAAACGGACGTGCTCACTTGGTGGGGACACGCCGCGCACGGCCAGGTTGCTGACGCGATCGTGGAGCGTGTGATCAAACGCATCTGGCAGGGGATGGGATTTGTTGCCCTGCATTCATCGCATTATTCGAAGATTTTCAAGCGCCTCATGGGTACGAGCTGCTCGCTCACTTGGCGCGAAGCCGGCGAAAAGGAGCGCGTATGGCTTTGTAATCCCGCGCATCCGATTGCGCGCGGGATCAATCGCTATTTCGAAATTGAGAACTCCGAGATGTACGGGGAGCCGTTCGCCATCCCGACGCCCGATGAAATTGTGTTCATCTCCTGGTTCGAAGGCGGGGACGTTTTTCGTTCCGGCTGCACCTGGAAACGCGGCAACGGCAAGATTTTCTATTTCGCGCCCGGCCACGAAATGTATCCGATCTATTTTAATCCGAATGTGCAGTTGGTTTTAAGGAACGCGGTGCGCTGGGCCGCGCCCGACGCTGATCGTTGGATTGACAGTTGTCCGCAAATTCCGATCTCGGAAGCTTGCGAACCGCTCGAACAAAAAGGTCCGCGTCTGCATAAAGAAGGCGAGGAAGGCTACAAATAATGACCGCCCACGACGTCCCCGTGCGCGCTAATGTCCCCGAATCTGATAAGTGGGACCTGCGGCATCTCTTTGCCGACGTGAGCAAGTGGCAGAAAGATTTTCGCTGGATGCAGCAGACCTATCCGCGAATCGCGGAATGGAAAGGCAAACTTGGCGAATCCGCGAAGTCGCTCGCTGATTTGCTCGAGTTCGAGAAAACGCTCGATCTGAAATTGGAGCGCCTTTATCACTTTGCTTCGCTTCAACTCGCGGAAGACAGCGCGAACAACGAATACCTCGCCCGCGTCGGGCAGGTTCAAAATTTGCTGACCAAGATCGGCGAGGCCGCCGCCTTCGTTGTTCCTGAAATTCAAGCGATCGACGACAAAAAGTTCGCGAAGTTCGTTGCCGATCCGGCGCTGGCCGAATGGCGAATCAAATTGCATAAGATTCGTAGGCTGAAACCGCATGTTCTCTCCGAGCCGGAGGAACGTTTGCTTGCGCTTGGCAGCGTCGCGCTCAGCGGCTACGACGACACTTTTTCGCAGCTGACCGATGTGGACATGAAGTTCGGTGTCCTGACCGACGAGACCGGTCGCGAGAAACCGCTTACTCAAAGTTCCTTCAGCTCGTTTTTGGTGAAACGCGACCATGAACTGCGCAAACGCGCGTTTTATCAGTTCTACGTCGAATTTCAGGATCATCAGTACACGCTCGCCGCGTCGCTGGCCTACTCGGTGAAAGCCGACATCTTTCGCGCCCGTGCGCGTCATTATTCATCGGCGCTCGAGGCCGCACTTTTTCCCGATGACATTCCGGTCGCGGTTTACGATGGATTGGTTAAATCGGTGCGCGCCCATCTCGCGCCGTTGTTCCGCTATTTCGAATTGCGCCGGCGCGCTCTTGGTTTGAAGGAGCTGCATCATTACGACACCTACGTGCCGCTTGTTCCCGAGATTGAGATGCACACCAGCTTTGATCGCGCGGTCGAGATGGTCCTGGCTGCGCTCGCGCCGCTTGGAAAAGAATATGTCGATGTTCTGGCGGAAGGTTTGCGCGGGCGCTGGTGCGACCGCTACGAAACGAAAGGCAAACGCAGCGGCGCATTTTCCTCCGGGAGTTATGGCGCGCCGCCTTACATTCTCATGAACTACAAGGAGGACGTCTTTGCCGATATTTACACGCTCGCGCACGAAGCCGGCCATTCGATGCACACCTGGTTCGCGCAGAAGTCCCAACGTTTCCAGGATTACGATTATCCGATTTTTCTGGCCGAAGTGGCATCGACCTTTAACGAGGAATTGCTCACGCACCACCTGCTCGAACAAACCAGCGACCCGAAAATGCGCGCTTACATCATTAACGGGCAGATCGACGACATCCGCGGCACGCTTTTTCGGCAAACGATGTTCGCTGAGTTTGAGAAAATCGTTCACGCCATCGAGGAGAGTGACGACGCGCTTACGCTCGACGTTTTCAAGTCGGAATATCACAAACTGCTCGCGGCTTACTTTGCGGAAAACTTCGTGCTCGATCCGCAGCTCGATCTGGAATGCCTGCGCATCCCGCATTTTTACGGCGCATTTTACGTTTATAAATACGCCACTGGAATTTCTGCGGCGGTCGCCCTCTCGGAAAAAGTTTTGCGGAGTGAGCCTGGCTCAGTTGACGCTTATCTCGGTTTTCTGAAATCGGGCGGCTCAACGTTTCCTTTGGAAACGCTCAAAGCCGCCGGCGTCGACATGACCACATCGGCACCAATCGAAGCGACGCTGGGTTTGTTCGAGCGAAGGGTGACCGAACTGGAAGGTTTGCTGCTGTAGCCACGGCCCTGCGGGCCGTTTTAACGCGCCACAGACGCGTGGCTACAAGATCGACTTTGCGTTTCGCGTGCTTGGCAAGGTCTTTGCTTTAAGACCGATGCGTGAGTTTCGAATGGCGATTTCGGGCCGCTTGCGGTTATGCCGAGCTGGGCATGACCCGGCAGTCGGTGGCCGAGTTGAACGCAATTGAGCGCGCACTTCAGCATCGCCCGGAAGTCTTGCAAATGAGGCTTCATCACTTGATGCGCACGAACAAATGGGCGCAAGCGCTGCGGGTCAGCCGCAAGCTCTGCCGAGTCGCGCCGCAATGCAGCACCGGATTTTTGCACGCCGGTTTCTGCTTGCACGAATTGGGAAAAACGGCCGAGGCGAAACGGGTGCTCCTCCACGGACCGGTCGCTCTCCTGAAGGAGCCGATCTATTACTACAACATGGGTTGCTACGACGCTTTGCTGGGCAATCACAAATCGGCCCAGGTGCATTTGCTCACCAGTTTCAAAATGGACTCTTCGTTTCGTGAGCTCGCGAAACGGGATCCAGATTTAGAATCGGTCCAGAAACTAATTTGAAGTGGAGGGACGCGCTCTGTCGCGTCCAAGAAAGTGTGGACGACACGGAGGTCGTCCCTCCATGTTTCGTCCATGCAATTGAACGCGGACGAGCTTCGCGCGCAACTCGCGCCGCTTTTTCAGGAAAATTTCGAACGCTTTGGCGAACTCGGCGCCGCCATCTCGATCTGGCAGGGCGGAAAGTCGATTGTCGATCTTGAGGGTGGGTTTAGGGACGCGCGCCGCGAAAAGCCGTGGACCTCAGACACGCTGGTTCTGATTTGGTCGGCGACCAAAGGTTTGGGCAGCGCCTGTGTGCTCCACGCATTGCAGGAACACAAGATCGACATCGAACGACGCGTGTTTGAGTTCTGGCCGGAGTTTGGACAAGCTGGCAAGGAAACGATCACGCTCGCGCAGTTGCTTTCGCATCAAGCCGGGCTTTGCGCGCTGGATCGAAAAGTGGACGTCCTCGATTACGAGGGCGTGATCGATGCGCTCGAGAAACAGAAACCGCTCTGGCCGCCGGGAAATGCGCATGGGTATCACGCGCGCACGTTCGGTTTCCTTCTCGACGAACTCGTTCGGCGAATCGCCCGGATAAGTCTGAGCGAATACTGGAGAAAAATATTTGCCGACCCGCTTCAGCTCGACCTTTGGATCGGTTTACCGGCAACAGAAAATTCGCGCGTGGCCACGATCTACGCTGCGAAAGCAGGCAGGCCGCCGGAACCGGCAGGTTTCTATCGGGATCTGGCTAAACCCGAAACGCTTGTGCGCAAGGCTTTCACGTCGCCCTACGGTCTGCACGCGGTCAGCGCGATGAACGACCTGCCGATCCGCGTGCGGCCGATTGTTTCTTTTGGGGGCATCGGCAGCGCTTCATCGCTTGCGAAATTTTATGCGATGCTGGCAAACGGCGGCGAGCTCGAGGGCCATGACTTTTTCTCGGCAAAAACAATCAGCTGGATGACGACAACGCTCGCGGACGGGACCGATCGCGTTTTTCAAATACCGACCGCGTTTTCGGCCGGGTTCATGAAAGATTCGGAGCAGTCGAGGCGTCGCATCTTTGGAAGATCGATACGTTCCTTTGGGCATCCGGGTGCGGGCGGCAGTCACGCTTTTTCCGATCCTGAAAACGGTATCGCGTTTGCTTACGTCATGAATCAGATGGAGCAATCGCTCTTGCCGAACGAGAAATCGTTGCGACTGGTGGAGGCCGTGTACCAGTAGCCTCGCGTTGGAAAAAATGAATTCGCGGTTGTCACCTTGCTGGCTTTGAATTAGAACCCGTGTAGGTTCGTCGAACGGAAGCCTATGAAATTCTCGCTCTCGCTGACGCTGCTTACCGCTTTGTTTGTCGCGGCCTGCACTGACGAAGAACCACCATCCGTGCGCGCCCGCCAACGCGCGGCAAAATATCCGGTGGAAGGGCAAGAGTCTGCGGCCGCGCAGCAGCAGCCGTTTAATCCGAACGCCGGTCCGCCGCCGGAGAACGCTCCTCGCGAAGAAGCCTCTGCCGCACCGGCGCCGACACCTGCAGGCGTAAAGGCGAAGGGAGATTATCCCTATGGCACTGCTGTTCCGGACAAACCTGGTTTCGTGAAAAGCCCGTATGCTCCGGATCAAGGGCTTGTCGATGTTCGCGGTTTCCCGCCCGGCACCGAAGTGAAGGATCCTTTCACAGGAAAAATTTTCCTGGTGCCGTAATTCAGTTCGAACGCCCCCAGCAGCGCGCTATTGGGTCGAATTGCGAAAATTCGTCAATGAATTGGACACCATTGCTGGACAAGAGTGTCTTATATTCGATGCTGCTCGAAAGGATGCGGATGAGCGCAACGCCACCGCGCGCCAGGTGTTTTAGAATTTGATTCAATGGAATTACGGATAAAAAGAGGGCCTCGCGTCGAAGCTGAGATTGCTGTTCCCGGCGACAAGAGTATTTCGCATCGCGCCGCCATTATCGCCGCGTTGTCCAACGGCGTTTGCACGCTGCAGGGATTCCTGCCGAGTGAGGATTGCATGCACACCGTCAACGCGCTGCGAGCGCTTGGCATTCGGATCGAACAACCGGATTCGGACGTGCTCATCGTGCACGGAAAGAAACGTGTTCTCACCCCGCCGGAAGGCGAAATCGATTGCGGAAATTCGGGCACCACAATGCGACTTCTCGCCGGCCTGCTCGCCGGCCAAACTTTTGAGAGCCGCCTCGTTGGTGACGCTTCGCTGTCCCGGCGCCCGATGGATCGCGTGATCGAGCCGTTGCGTAAGATGGGTGCGGACATCGTCGCCGAAGGACCTGAGCACACGCCGCCGCTGCGGATCAGAGGAGGATCATTGCGCGGGATTCATTACAGTTCGCCCGTTGCCAGCGCGCAGGTCAAAAGCGCTATTCTTCTTGCCGGCCTTTTTGCCAAGGGCAAGACCAGCATCGATGAACCGTCCGCCAGTCGGAACCACACCGAGCTGATGTTTAATTATTTTCTGGTGCGTACCGCCAAGGATGAGGACGGGACGGTCAGCGTTTTCGGCGATCAGGTTCCCGAGTCGCGCGACTTCGTCATCCCGGGCGATATTTCCTCCGCGGCTTTTTGGTTGGTTGCCGCGGCTGCGCAACCGGGCGGCCATTTACTGGTGCGCCACATCGGATTGAACGACACGCGTACCGCCTTGCTCGGTGTTTTGGTTCGCATGGGAGCGCAAGTGCGCGAAGCGGTCGAAGACGTCGATCATCTTGAGCCGCGAGGCATTGTCGAAATTACCGGCGCGCCGCTCAAGGGCACCGTGATTCATGGGAAAGAAATTCCGCAACTGATCGATGAGTTGCCCGTTCTTGCCGTCGCCGGCGCGTTGGCCAACGGCACGACGATCATTCGTCACGCCGACGAATTGCGCGTTAAAGAAACCGACCGCATTGCCGCCATCGCGCACAACTTGCGCAGCATGGGCGCGCAAGTCATCGAGTTGAACGATGGTCTCGAAATTCATGGACCGGCGCCGTTGCGCGGAGCGCGTCTTCCGAGCTTTGGGGATCATCGCATCGCCATGGCTTTTGCCGTGGCCGGATTGTTTGCCGACGGCGAAACCGTTATCCAGGATGCGGACTGCATCCGCGAATCCTATCCCGGGTTCGAAAAAGCCTTGGACGAATTCATGAGTCCAAAGCGAATGCGCACCAGCACGCCGGTGATTGGGACGCTTGTGCCGGCCGCTCCTGACGAAGGGTAGACCGCCGCGCACGTATCGCGCTTGCTTTCCGTGCGGTTCACGCGAAAAAATTGCCGCGACCGCGCGAGAGAAATTCTCGGCGGCAAATTTTGAAATGCTGCAAGATCGACAATCACAAGATCGACATCGTGTTATCGCGATCGATGGGCCGGCGGCTTCGGGAAAAAGCAGCGTGGCCCGGGAACTCGCCCGGCGCCTTGGTTTTGTTTACGTGAACTCAGGTGCGATGTATCGCGCAATGACCTGGCACGTTTTGCAGCACGGCGCTTCGCCGAATGACGCCGGCCGCGTGGCAGAACTTGCGGAGACGGCGCGCGTCATTTGCGATCTTCGAAACAGGGAAGGCCACGTCTTAATCGACGATGTCGATCCAACCGAGCGTTTGTGTGACGAACGGGTGAATCAAGCCGTCTCGTTTATCAGCAGCGTCCCGCAGGTGCGCAAAGTCATTGTCGAAAAATTACGCAACTATTCGCGCGATTACGACCTGGTCATGGAAGGGCGCGACATCGGCTCGGTGGTTTTTCCGGACACGCCTTACAAGTTTTACATCGACGCTTCGCCCGAGGTACGTTTGCAACGCCGGGCCGCGCAAGGTCAACGCGATGAGATTGCCACGCGCGACCGCGCCGATTCTTCGCGGGCCGCTTCGCCCCTCGTCGTTGCCAGGGACGCCGAGGTGATCGACAGCTCGCATCTGACAATCGAGGGCGTGGTCAACGAGATTATGCGCCGTTTGGAAGCGAAGGGACTGCAGAAAGGTAAAGACTGAGCGATCGAGTGCCTGGGAAAAATCGCTAACTCACTCAATGAATTTCTATTATTGGGTCGGTTATCATCTCAGCCGGCTGCTCGCCCGATTATTTTTCGGGTTCCGTATCATTCATCGCGAACGCGTTATTCAAACCGGGCCGGCGATTCTGGCCACGAATCACCAGAGTTTTTTCGATCCGCCGCTGGCCGGCAACGCATGCGACCGCGCTATTTATTTTCTCGCAAAAAGATCGTTGATGAATGTGCCGGTGCTCGGCTGGCTTTTGCCGAAGCTCAACGTGATCCCGGTCAATCTGGAAAGTATCGATCGCAGCGCACTCAAGGCATTGATCCGAGTTGTGCGAGGGGGCGATTGCGCGCTCGTTTTCCCCGAAGGCTCACGCACGCCCGATGGAAGTCTGCAGCCGGCCTTGCCCGGAGTGGGCCTCCTTATTGCCAAGACGCTCGCTCCGGTCGTGCCGATGCGGATCTTCGGCGCGTTCGATGCCTGGCCGATCCACGGGAAAATTCACTTGTTTCGTCGAATCACCATCGTGGTCGGCGAGCCGATTCACTTTTCTGAAGCCGATCTTAATCCACGAGAAGGCCTCTACGCGCGCCTGAGCCAGCGTGTCATGGACGCCATCGCGGCTATCCAGCTGGAATAGCGCGCATTTGCGCAGGCAAGATCAACATCGATACTTACGTGTGAATTTGCCGCAGCCGCCGACCGAAGAACCCGAGCCCGCACCTGTTTCGAAAAACGTCCTGCGACTCCTGCTCGTGATCCTGATCGCATTTGGTTTGGTGGCGCTTTACGCGAATGTGCAAAAACTCCGCCGCGACAAAATCGAAACTGTTACGTTTACTCCGGCGTCGTCTCCGGCCGAATCTCCATCGCCGCGCGTTCCTTAAGAGATGCTTTGTGCATCGCTCGCCTTTTGTTCGAATACTGAAACGAGAATTTAGTCTAAGCTCTAGCATGAAAACAATTTTTGCTCTGCTAATCGCGGTTGCCTTGTCGATCTTTTGTTCGTGTCAGAAAGAGCAGACCGAGGCGGAACGTAAAGCGGAGATCGATCGCGAAGTGCAGCAGCGGCTCGATGCCGAACATCAAGCGCAGGAAAAGGAACAACTCGCGCAACGGGAGACGGAGTTGAGTGCGCGCGAAAAAGAGCTCGCGGATAAGGAAAGCGCAGCCGCGGCCACCAAAGCTCCTGAGCAAGAAGTTCGTTCCACACGAACGGAACAGCGCACAGCGCGCATCGACGAACGCCGCCCGACCGCGTCATACAATACCTTCTACACGAAGCTCGACCGTTACGGCGCGTGGCGCGAGACCGGCGATTACGGTTACGTTTGGCAACCGCGCGAAGCGGAGTCGTCCCGAAACTGGCGTCCCTACACCAACGGCCGGTGGGTTTACACCGATGTCGGCTGGACCTGGATTTCGAACGAGCCGTTTGGTTGGGCCACGTATCATTACGGACGCTGGACCCGCTTGCGCAATATTGGCTGGGTCTGGGTGCCTGGCGACGAATGGGCGCCGGCGTGGGTTTCCTGGCGCAAAAGCAACGATTACATCGGTTGGGCGCCCCTTCCTCCGGAAGCGCGTTTCGATCGGCGCACCGGCATTCATACCTGGTCCGACAATTACTACGACATCGGCCCCGACCAATATGCGTTTGTCCCAGTGAACGAATTTGGCGCGCAACGAATCGAAACCACAGTGGTGCCGCGCGAACGCAACCTGACCATCATCAACCAAACCACCAACGTCACCAACATCACTTACAGCAACACAACTATCATCAACCAAGGTCCGGATTACGACGAAGTGCGATCGCATAGCCGTGAACCAATTCAACGATTGCGTCTTCAGCGCGAGACCACTGTCGATTTTGGCGCTGAAGGGCCGCGGTCAATGGTGAGGGGAGAAGTCGTCGTCGTTGCTGCGCCCGTGTTTTCGGCGCCGCAGCGCGCTGAGCGTCCGGCAACTGTGAAAGAGACAATTGCGCAAGCCGCCGTCGATCTTGGTTGGGCGGCAATCACCAATCACCAGGAGGCGGAGAGAGCACGCGCCAAAATGAAATCGGAAGTTAAAACGCCTACCGATGCGCCGTCGAAAAAATTTGTAAAACCAGAATCTGCGCCAGCCGCTGAAACGACCGCGGCTGCGGCAACATCGACATCTTCAACTGCGCCTGCCGCCCTTGCGCCAACAGAGTCGGCGTCGGTAACGCCGTTGCCGAAGGCGACGGAGCAGCCGCGCGCGCCGGCTCGATCGACGGAAACTCCTGGGTTGGCGATGACGCCGACTGCAACTCCAGCGCCAACCGCTACTCCAAATGCGACATCGTCGCCGACAACTTCGCCATTGGTCTCGCCGAGACAGAGTCGATTACTTACGCCGAGCGTAACACCGCGGCGCGCAACGACGGTTCCAACATCGACATCTTCGGCTTCTCCGATGGCGTCACCGGTATCGTCACCAAGTTCGACATCAACGGTTTCCTCAACGCCGCCGTTGCGATCGAGAGACAAACCCGCGGCACGCGAAGAACAGACCATGGCGCCGCGAGCGATCCCCACGCCTTCACCGTCGGCCAGCGCATCGCAAAACCAAAGTGAAGAGAAATTGAGCGAGCGGAAGCGGCTGCGCGGTGCTGAATCGCAGGCACAAAAATTTCAACCTCGCCAAACCGTGCCGATGACTTCACCGTCTTCCCCAACGTCCACGCCAGCATCGACATCTTCGCCGCCGTCGCGCGGTGCGACCGCTCCTTTAGCGTCGCCCGCTGAAAAGTTAACGAAGGAAGAAAAGAAAAAACAAAAACGCGAGCGCAAGGAAGGGGCTGAAACAAGCGAAGGCGTTACACCCTCACCTCAATCCTCCCCCTGAGGGAGAGGAGGACGCGAAGCGCCCGGTTTCGTCCTAAGATCGACATCTGCTGGAGCCTGCTGCGAAAGCGAAATGTTTCGCGTCCCAGGGGTCGAGCCACAAGTCGTGCGCGGGCAAATAAACGCCGCGCTCATAACGAACTTCGATCACAGCAAAAATTTACGCGCGGATTGATGGCGAACCAAATGTTGTAGCCGCTTCGCTGTGCGAAGCGCGACTCGGTAGAGATGATATCGCACAGGGCGTCGCCCACAGGGCGACGGCTACAGCGAGCGCGTTGACATAATGGTTTCAAGCCGTTTCTATAAGTCGATGCGTTTCGTTACCGTATTATTTGCTCTACTTCTCGCGACAGATCTCCTTGCCCGGACTTCTGAAGAACCGAAGCTACTGGCGAGAGTCGCCCCGCTGCCGGTTGCGCTGGACGACGCTTTTCAGTTTCGCAAAACGAAACTTTATTTCCTGAGCGAGAACGCACCTGGCCAAAGTGCCGGCGGCGAACAGGCGGCGCAGACCACGGGAAAAGGAGGAAAACTTTCAAGCACAGCGCCTTCGAGTAAATCAACGACGGTGCAGGATGCGTCGATCACGTTCGAGCGGCGCTATCGTCTTTTCGGCGCAGTTACGAAGCTGGACCGGCGCGAACGGTTCGGAAATTATTTCGATTTCTTTTGGCGCGCCCAACGGCCGGCGGCGGTGACGGTGCGCCTGGAGTATCGTCAGGAGAAATTGCACGCTCACGTCCAGGCCCAGGAGATTTCGTATCCGAACGTCCACGGCACTCGCAAGACCGAGTTCAAAGTGGTGGGCGACGATTATTTCGACGATGGGCGCGTGATTGCCTGGCGCTGTCTGTTGATCGAGAACGGCAAAATCGTGGCGGAGAACCGCTCCTACTCGTGGGATTAAAAACGGCGCGAGCTCGCAGCCGATAAGATCTTCACGCGCATGGATTTTCGGAAACGACGAATTGGCCGGGCATCGGCGGTTTGACAGTGTGGATGTCGATCTTGTATCTTTATTAACTCAGCTGTGCAGTCTTCAATCCAAGTAGGGGTAAACGGTCCCGTCGTTTGGGTGAAAGTGGAAGGGAAAGGGAATTTCCTGAATAGCGGGAGCCTGAAGGAGTTTGCCCGGGAAATGGTCAATCGCGGGTATCGCGAGTTTATTATCGATTTGGAAAACTGCGCCATGATGGATTCCACTTTCATGGGAACGATGGCCGGCATGGCCTTACGCTTGAAGGAACTGGGCCAGGGCCATCTCCACGTTGTGCATTGTGGAACTCGCAGCCGCGAGCTGCTCCACGGCCTGGGACTTGATCAGATTTTTAGCATTCACTCCAACGGAGCGACCGGACCCGAATTCGAAGAAATGAAAGAGGGCGCGAACGGCGGCTCGTCGGAAGCGAAGAAGAAAGAGCAGGCTGAAACCATGCTGGAGGCGCATGAGGCCCTTTGTAAATGCGCGCCGGAGAATTTTTCCCGATTCAAAGACGTTCTCGATTACTTAAAGCAAGACCTCCATCAGACCGCAGCGAAGTAAACTGGCCGACCGTTCATGTGGCCAATTTTTTTCCTTCCCTTGCTTATCGCGGCGTTGGCCGGCTGGGTTTACACCGCGTGGCGGCAGGCGCTCCGCATCCGGCAATTGGAGCGTTCGAAAGAAGAGATCCAGGTCGAGGAGACTCTCGTCTTCGATTTTTTGCACGGGCTCGGCGAAGCATTCACCGAAACGATACGCCCGAACGATCTGCATCGTTTGATTGTCGAAGGCGCCACGCGCATCCTGGATGCGCAGGGCGGCGCGCTTTACATGGCCGATCGCACCGGCACGAAACTGGCGCCGGCGTTCATTTCCAAAGGGTGCCCGCCGTTGGTCGATGTTCCGCCGCATATTCTGCAGCAAGCCGCTGCCACGCCGGTCGCGCTCGAAAGTTATCTTCGTCTTCATTCTGTCGGCATGGGCGAGGGAGTGATTGGCGGTGTTTGGCAAACCGGTCAGCCGATTTGTTTGAACGAATTCTCGACAGCGCCGGAGCTGGCGAAATTGCGCGGTAGTTCTCTCGGGGCCACCTCGGTGATGGTGGGCTCGTTACTTTACGGCAAGCAAAACATGGGCGTGCTCGCGATCGCCAACAGCTCGATGAGCGCGCCATTTTCGCAAAGCGATTTCGTCGTTTTCAAATCGATCGCCGAGCAATCCGCATTCGCGCTTTACAACGCCATCATTTATTCCGTAGCGAACGAAAAGAAGCGGCTCGATCACGACCTCGAGATTGCGCGCGACATTCAGCGCGTTTTGTTGCCGGCCGAACCGCCTTCGGTCAACGGCTTCGAAATCAGCGGGATCAACGTGCCCGCGCGCCAGGTGAGCGGAGATTATTTCGATTACATCAAGGTGGATGAAGAACGGCTCGGCGTGGCGATTGCCGATGTCTCCGGCAAAGGTGTCCCGGCGTCGCTCATCATGGCGATTTGCCGCAGCGTTTTGCGCAGCCAGGCGGCGCAGAACCCGTCGCCGGCCGATGTTCTACAAAAGGTGAACCGTCAATTGTATCCGGACATCAAGGAAGACATGTTTATTAGCATGGCTTACGTGATCCTCGATCACGTCCATAATGCCGTGACCCTCTCCCGCGCCGGACACGACGCGCCTTTGCTCTACAAACGCGCGTCTCAAACCATCACGCCGTTAAAGACGCCCGGTATGGTCGTTGGAATTGACAGTGGCAGCGTCTTCGACAGGTTAACTACTGACGTTGTCGTTCCTCTCGAGCGCGATGATTGTCTCCTCCTTTATACCGACGGAGTAACCGAAGCGCTCGATAGCGACGGAGACGAATTCGGCATCGAACGAACGATGGAATCGGTTCGGGCCAGCGCAGGAAGTGGCGCGCAGGCGATTGTGACACGATTGATCGACGACTTGCGAAACTTCGTCGGTTCGCAGCCGCAAAACGACGACATCACTTTGATTGCTATCCGCAAAACATGAAAAAATTTCCAGTAACGGGAGCCGAAGACGCGAATAAATCTGCCGATATGAAAGAAAGATCGACATCTTCGGCGACTGCGCCGACCGACCAGAGCGACGAAGATCCAATGGCCGGTTTGCAGGCCGACCTGGATCGGTTCCGCGATCTGGCCATGCGCAGTCAGGCCGACTTTGAAAATTACAAAAAGCGCTGCGCCCGAGAAAAAGAAGACGCGATCAAATACGCCAACAAGGATTTCCTCGATCGGCTCGTTGCAATTGTCGATCATTTCGAGCTCGGCCTGGAGGCGGCACGTGGCGAAAGCGAGAAGTCGCCGATTTTTTCCGGGATGAGTCTCGTGCTCAAGCAACTGAAAGACTTCCTCGTCGAAAATGGATTGCAGCCGATTGAAGCAGTTGGACAAAAATTCGATCCGAACCTGCACGAAGCGATTGCTCATGAGCCGAGCAATGAATTTCCGGAGGGCACGGTCATTCGCCAGACTCGCCGCGGTTATCGTTTCAAAGACCGATTGCTCCGGCCTTCCAGCGTCGTCGTTTCATCCGGGCCGGCGGGGACGTGACAAGTGATCAGTAAACCCGGCAGGGCGCTTGCTTGCTCTTGTCACTAGTCACCTGTCACTTATCACTTTTTTGAAATGGCCACTAAGAAGCGCGATTACTACGAAGTTCTGGAGATCGAGCGAAGTGCCTCCGGGGATGAGGTCAAACGCGCTTATCGCAAGCTCGCGGTGAAATTTCATCCGGACAAAAATCCGGACGATGCGCACGCGGAGGAAAAATTCAAGGAGCTCGGCGAAGCCTACGACGTGTTGATGGACGCGGACAAGCGCGCGGCCTACGACCGTTTCGGGCACGCGGCTTTTGCCCAGGGCGGCGGGTTTCGCGGCGGATTTCACGATCCCTTCGACATCTTTCGAGAAGTCTTCGGCGGAGGTGGCGGAGCGGTCGGCGGAATTTTCGAGACATTTTTCGGCGGCGCCGGAGGGCGCGGCGAAGATCGACAACGTGGCGCGGACTTGCGCTACGACATGCAAATCACGCTCGAGGAAGCAGCGTTTGGGGCGGAAAAGGAAATTGAAGTCCGCAAACTCGACGCCTGCGACAAATGTCAGGGCACCGGCGCCGAACCCGGATCGCGCACGATCAATTGTCCGGCCTGCGGCGGCCGTGGCCAGGTCATCAGCTCGCGCGGATTTTTTCAGGTCTCGCAAACTTGTCCGCGTTGCCGCGGCGTTGGTCACATCGTTGAGAAGCCGTGTCGCGAATGCGACGGCGAAGGGCGCGTGGAAAAGCCAAACCGTATCAAGTTAAAAATTCCTGCCGGAATTTCCGACGGCTCGCGGCTGCGTTCGCCGCGCAACGGCGAAGCCGGCATTCGCGGCGGCCCGCAAGGCGATCTTTACGTTGTGGTCCACATCAAGGAGCACGAAATTTTCCAGCGCGAGGAAGACAATCTTTATTGCGAGGTGCCAGTGGCATTCTCGCTCGCTGCGCTCGGCGGCGAAGTGCCGGTGCCGACGCTCGAAGGCAAGGCCAACCTCAAAGTGCCGGCTGGAACACAAAGTGGCCAGATGTTCAAGTTGCGCGGCAAAGGAATTGTCCACGTCAACGGACGCGAGCACGGAGATCTGCTCGTCCGCGTAATTGTCGAAGTCCCGACGCGGTTGAACGCCGAGCAGCGCGCAAAGCTCGAAGAATTTGCCAATCTATGCGGCGAAGAAAACACGCCGCTGCGCAAAAGTTTTTTCGAGCGCGCGAAAGAATTCTTCAGGTAAACAAGAACCGCGGATTTCGCGGATAACGCAGATTTGGAATCAGGAACGCAGGAAAACAGGAAGAAGAAAAATCAAAGACGAGAGAAAACCCAATTCTCTGCTTTCTTTGTGTCTCCTCCTGCTTTCCTTTTTTCCTAATTCAGATTCTTTCTTCATCCGTCTTCATCCGCGTAATCCGCGGTTAACTTTTTTATGCACCGCTTTTACGTCTCACCGGAAAATTGGAATCCTGGTGCGCTTGTGTTGAGCGGCTCGGAAGCGCATCACGCTCGAGATGTTCTGCGGATGAAACGCGGTGAGCGCGCGGTCGTCTTTAACGGCCGCGGCCGCGAGGTCACGGCGGAGATTGTCGATCTTGGCCGCGACGAAATCCGGCTGCGGAAGTTGCACGAGACCGAGACGCCGCCGTTGCGTTGCCGGATCGCTCTGGCTCAGGCGATTCCAAAAGGAAAAAACATGGAGCTGATCGTGCAGAAAGCGGTCGAGATCGGCGCATCGGAAATTTTTTCTCTCATTTCCGAACGGACAATTGTCGATCTTGACGCAAAAGAAGCCGAACAAAAACAAGCGAAGTGGCAGCAGATCGCGATCGAAGCTGCGAAACAGTGCGGGCAGAATTGGCTGCCCCAGGTGCATCCGCCGCGAAAACTCAAAGATTTCTTTGCGCAGCAAAGCGCGTTCGATCTTCGGTTGATCGGCTCATTGCAACCGGATGCGGTCCACTTAAAGAAAATTCTGGCCGATTACGCCGACCAACATCGGCATCTTCCAACCAACGTTCTCATGTTGGTCGGCCCCGAGGGGGATTTCACCCCGGCCGAACTCGCGCTGGCAAAAAGCCACGGTTGCCTCCCAATCACGCTCGGCCCGATTATCCTACGGGTGGAAACCGCCGCCATCTACTGCCTGAGCGTTCTCTCCTACGAACTGCTGTAATTCCTCAACCGCGGATTACGCGGATTTCGCTGATCAGAAGGCAGATGAATTAGGAAACCAGGAGCTAGGGTAAGAGCTCGCACAACGGCCACGAAGGACACAGAGTCAACAAATCCCAAACTCCAAAATCTTCTGCCTGTTTTTATCCGTCTAAATCCGCGTAACTTGTCGCGCCGTAGCTGGCGAAGGAGGATCCGCGGTTAATAAATGTACGGCTTCGGTAGCTGAAAAGCGTTCTGGATGAGTTCGAGGCGCGGTTTGGTGTCGTCGGGCATGAGCACTTCCACCACGTCGAACCGGAAAAGAATATCCGGATTATCGAGCAACCGCAGCCAGGCCAGTCCGCCGCGCGAAATGCGCCATTGCTTGTCGCGGCCCACTGCTTTGATTGGGCGTCCGAAATCTTCATCTGCGCGCGTTTTTACTTCTACAAAAACAAGCGTGTCGCCATCGCGGCAGACGATGTCGATCTCGCCACCGCGTCGTCCGCGAAAGTTGCGGTAAAGAATTTTGTAGCCGTGGCGACGTAAAAAACGGCAGGCCAGCCTCTCACCGTGCGCGCCGCGCCGAAGATGCTCAGATGACTTCTTCGAGGGCGAGAAGCGGCTGCGCCACCGGTTCGAAAGACCGGCGATGGATCGGGCAAGGCCCAAATTCATGCAGTTTGATGAGATGCAGTTCGGTGCTGTAACCTTTGTGCTGGCCGAAGCAATATTTCGGAAAATTCGCGCAGAAGTCACGCATCATTGTGTCGCGCGTGACCTTCGCGATCACGCTCGCGGCGGCGATGCTCAGGCTGTAGCAATCGCCGTCGATGACTGCGGTTTGCGGAAATGGAAATGGAAAAACGGGGAGGCCATCGATGAGGACATGATCTGGCGGAGCGGCCAGCGCCGCGATGGCGGCCCGCATCGCCTTGTGCGTCGCCCGCAAAATATTGATCTGGTCGATCTCAAGGGAGTCGACGATGCCGACGGCCCACACGATTTCGGAGTTTGCGATGAGATCATGGTAAATTTCTTCCCGTAACTCCGGCACGAGCTGTTTGGAATCGTTTAGTTTACGATGACGAAACTTTTCCGGGAGAACGACGGCCGCCGCCACGACTGGACCGGCGAGGGCGCCGCGACCGGCTTCGTCAATTCCGGCGATGCGAATGACACCGGTGGCGCGCAGTTTTTTTTCGTAGCGAAATCCACAGCGCCGATACATTGAGCGAGTTAATGATTGAGCGATTGAGAGATTGAATCAATCGCTAACTCACTAAATCGCTTACTCTCTCACTGCGGTCGCTTCCTTGCCCTTGCGGGTGCGCAGATAATTCAGCTTGGCGCGGCGGGCCCGGCCTTCCTGTTCGACTTCGATCTTGGCGATGCGTGGTGAATGCAGCGGAAAACCGCGCTCCACACCCTCGCCGTAGGAAATGCGGCGCACGGTGAACGTTTCATTAAGGCCGCGGCCTTTGCGTCCGATCACGATGCCGGCGAAGATCTGGATTCGCTCCTTGTCGCCTTCCACCACCCGCGTGTGCACACGGACGCTGTCACCGACTTTGAAGCTGTTCGCTTCGGTCTTGTGCTGTTCCTTTTCGATCGCGTCGATGATGCGGTTCATAAATGTCGTCGCCAACCGAGCGGCTGGCGGGCCTGCATTTTCAATCGGACAGGCTAAAAATGCAAATGGAAGATGTCGATCTTGCGGCACGGGACAGATTGCTACTCACTGATTGATTGACACCGATCCCGGGCAACTGATACCAAGATACCCAAATTGCTGAGATGAAAACCGCTTTCCGTCAGACCGCTACCGCGCTGCTCCTTCTTTACCTGTGTTTTGGCGCGAGCCGCCAACTACAGGCGCGCGACATATTGTTTGGTGCGATTGGCGGAGGCACTCTGACCGACCTCTTTATTCTGAACCCTTCCAATGGGTCGGTTGCGGTCGATCTCGGTCCGACCGGTTTTTCCATCTCCGGTCTGCGCTTCGATCCGACCACGGGTATACTTTACGGCTCGACGGCAAACAACGGCGGAGTCTCGCGGGGCAGCTTGATCACGATTAATCCGATCACCGGAGCTGGCACTCTCGTTGGCAGCTTTGGCGTGCCCGGTCATACCATGGCCGACATCGCCTTTACCAAGAATGGAACGTTGTATGGCTGGGCCGAACCTAGTCGTGACGATCTTCACATTATTAACAAGGCGACGGGAGCGGCGACAGATGTTGGCGACGCCGGGCTTAGCACGTTCGGGTCGGGTTTGGCGGCAAATTCGCACGATGTCCTTTATTTTACCGGCAACGGTCCGAATGGCCCGCTTCGCATTGTGGACAAGAACACGGGGCTAACAACTGTCGTCGCGACGATGTCGGGAGCGCCGCTGCCAGGCTCATCGGTTAACGCCCTCGCCTTTAACAGTCACGACGTTCTGTATGCCATCAATGGCGGTGATTTCGGTCCGAATAGTCTTGCTCATTTGGTCATTATCGACACGCAGACCGGGGTCATCACAGACCTCGGCTCGACGTTGAGGGGTATGGACGCGATCGCGTTTCTCTTCACTAACGATCCGGAAGAGTTCTCCGCGATTTACCAGATCGGGTTTTCGCAGGCGACGGCGCTCGCTCTCACTCTGCAACACCGGATGGATGATATTCGCGCCGGCTCGCGCAGTTTTTGCCCAACCGACGTCGTCGTTGAACTCGGCAAAGATTACAGTGGCGGCAAGGGGGCGACCGATGGAAAAGTGGTGTTGCCGACTACGGACACACCAGTGATGAGCCCGGCACCGGAAAACAAATGGGGCTTTTTCATAACTGGCACCGGTCAACTCATCGACATCGGCGACAGCGGTTTTAGCAGGCCGGGCTATGACATTACAACCGGCGGGGTCACGCTCGGAATCGACTACCGCGTTTGCGCGAATTTCGCGGTCGGCCTCTATGGCGATTACGCCCACAGCACCGCGGACTTCGATAATCAACTGGGCTTCCTCAGCGGCGGCGATGTGACCGTTGATAGCGGCAAGATCGGCATGTACGCCACCTGGTTCAGCGGCGGATTTTATGTCGATGGCGCCGTGGGCGGCGGTTACAACGGCTACGATACACGTCGCGCGGATGTATTTGGATTTGAACGCGGCTCAACCGATGGCACTGAGTTCAGCACATTCGGAGCGGCCGGCTACGACTGGCACGTAGGATGTTGGGTCTTCGGTCCGACTGCCTCAGTGCAATACACGAACATCGACATAAACGGCTTCACCGAAGACCGATCGTCCATTCTCGCGCTCGAGTTTCCCGACCAAAGCGAAGATTCGCTGCGCAGCATGCTGGGTTTGCGTGTGGTACATGATTGGAAACTGTGGCGCGGAATTATTTTGCGCAGCGAATCGCGCGGCGCGTGGAAGCACGAGTTCAACGACACGGCTTACGGGATCCAATCGCGCTTCGCCTTGAGCGCGTTGGGTTCAGGCATTTTGACCGTCCACGGGCCGGACACAGGGCGCGACAGCGCGCTCGTAAGCAGCGCGTTCTCTGTGCTTTGGAACGATCGCGTCTCGACCTACGTCTATTATGATACCGAGTACGGTCGTAAGAACTACGACGACGCGGTGAACGTCAGCGCCGGAATACGCGTGAGCTTCTGATCAGTTGTGCGCGCACGAATGCGCTACGGTTGTGCTTTGAGCTTGTGCCCGTATAATCGGAGCCCGTCGCGCCCGTAGCTCAACTGGATAGAGCGACAGCCTCCGGAGCTGTAGGTTGTGGGTTCGAGCCCCGCCGGGCGCAGGTGCGAGCCGGACTGGCACTGCGAGCCGCACTTGCACCGGAGCCGGACCGGCGTTTTCCTGCGCAGGCGCTTTGTTGAAGCAAGCGCGCGCTTGCGTTGCTAACGGTTTCCGGGAACGTACGTGCATCATGGCTGACAAATCTTCGAACCGGAAGCAAGAGCGGGTCGGCACCGGCGTTACCCGTCGAACATTTCTTGGAATGAGTCTGGCAACCGGCGCCACGCTGTTGGCCGGAAGATCGGCCAGAATTCTTGGAGCCGGGTCATCGACAACCGCAAGTCTGGCCACGAATTCGGTTTGGAAAATAGGCGATTTGTCAGTCAATCGGCTCGGCTTTGGCGCGATGCGCCTCACCGGCGAAGGCATTTGGGGTTGGCCGCCTGACCGGGACAACGCGCTCAAAGTTCTCCGGCGCGCAGTCGAGCTGGGTGTGAACTTGATCGACACCGCTGACGCTTACGGACCCGAAGTGGACGAACTTCTCATCGCCGAGGCGCTGCATCCTTATCCGAAAGGGCTGGTGATTGCGACCAAAGGCGGGAACACGCGGCCAGGCCCCAATCAGTGGGTGCCGGACGGTCGACCCGAATATCTCAAGGGATGCGTCGATAAAAGTCTCAAACGACTTCGTCTCGAACGGATCGATTTATATCAATTGCACCGCGTCGATTCCAAAGTGCCAATGGAGGAATCGCTCGGCGCGCTCAAGGAGATGCAGGTCGCCGGAAAAATTCGGCACGTCGGATTGTCGGAACTGGGGCCGGAGGAAATCGCGCGCGCGCGCAAAGTTCTTCCGATCGTGACTGTGCAGAACCGCTACAACATCGAAGATCGCAAGTGGGAGAACGCGCTCGCTTATTGCGAGAAGGAGAACCTCGGCTTTATGCCGTGGTTTCCGGTCGGAGGAGGCAGAGGTTTGAAAACTGGGCCTGCACTGGAAGCCCTGGCCAAGGCGCGCGGCGCGAGTGTTTACCAGGTGGCGCTCGCCTGGCTTTTGCAGCGGTCGCCGGTGATGCTGCCGATTCCCGGCACGTCGAATATCGCGCACTTGGAAGAAAATGTTGCCGCTGCGAAGCTCAAGTTAACCCCGGAAGAGTGGAAAACGATTGACGCTCTGGCCGGCCAGTCTTGAGTCGGAAGATTATGATGCAAATCTCAAAACGTTCTATGTCAATTCTGTTAGGAACGGTGTCAGCCCTCTTCCCGCTCATCGCCGTTGCTCAATTACATGCGCCAACAATGAAGGCGGTTGTTGTTCATGAGTACGGCGGACCGGAGGTGTTGAAGTATGAAGACACGCCGCGTCCGGAGCCAAAGGAGAACGAAGTTTTGGTCCGAGTGATTGCCGCGGGCGTGAACCCGGTCGACGCGCTCATTCGTTCGGGCAAGTACGCGAAATTCTTTGGAACGAATCTGCCTTTGATTCCCGGGTATGACATTGCCGGAATTGTGGAGAAGGCGGGAGCAAAGATCAGCAAGTTGAAAATCGGCGATCCGATTTACGCGTATACGATGTGGGGCGGCGGCTACGCCGAGTACGCGCTCGCCAATGAAGGAGAAGCGGCGATCAAACCGAAGTCGCTTAATTTTGTGGAGGCGGCGGCGGTGCCGCTGGCCGCATTGACGGCGTGGCAGGCATTGATCGACTCGGCGAAATTGAGCGCCGGGCAGACTGTTCTCATTCACGGTGGATCGGGCGGCGTGGGAAGCTTTGCCATTCAAATTGCCAAGGCGCGCGGCGCAAAAGTGATCGCGACGGCGTCGACGCCTAACCAGGATTTCCTCAAACAACTGGGTGCGGACGTAGCGATCGATTACACAAAGACGAAATTCGAAGATGTGGCCAAAAATGTCGATGTTGTGCTCGACTCAGTTGGAAAAGACACGCTCCTGCGTTCCTATGGCGTGATAAAGAAAGGCGGATTCATTGCCACGTTGGTCGCTGAGCCGGACCAGGCGGAACTCGACAAGCATGGGATCCATGGAGCGCCGATCTCGGTGAAACCGAACGCAAATGAGCTCGCGGAGATCACGAAGTTGATCGAGGAGAAGAAGATCAAGCCGATCGTTTCGCTAGTGTTGCCGTTGACCGAAGCGGTAAAAGCGCAAGAGCAGGCAGCGACCCACCACACGCGCGGCAAAATCGTGCTGAAGATTGCGGACGAGCCCAAGTGAGGTTCCGATAGCTGTTAGTCTCTTTAGCGCGAACATGAATACCTCCACGACCACTCGCCGCCGATTCATCAAGATCTCGGCTGCCGCCGGCGGCGCGCTCGGCTTTGGAATTTGCGAGGGCAAATTGTTCGGGGAAAAGTCCATCAAACCAATGAACATTCTCATTCTGGGCGGCACCGGATTCACCGGCCCGTACCAGGTTCGGTACGCGCTCAGCCGCGGACACAAAGTCACCACGTTTAACCGCGGCAAAACGCATCCCGGCGAATTGCCGGCAGGTGTCGAGCAACTGATGGGCGACCGCAATGGCAAGCTCGACGCGTTGAAAGATCGACAATGGGATGTGGCGATCGACAACCCGACCACACTGCCGGTTTGGGTGCGCGATGCCGCGCAAATTTTGAATGGAAATGTCGAGCGTTACGTATTCATTTCGACCATTTCCGTTTACGCCGACACAAGTAAAGGCGTGGATGAAAATGCGACGCTCGCGAAGTACGAAGGGCCCGACGCATTCAAAGAGACCCTCGAGGCGATGAAGGCGTCCGGTTACAAGACTTACGGCCCGCTCAAAGCGCTTTCAGAACAGGAAGCGGAGAAATGGTTTCCCGGAAAAACGCTGATCATTCGGCCGGGATTAATTGTCGGACCGCGCGATGAGACCGATAGGTTTACTTATTGGCCAGTGCGGATCGATCGCGGTGGCGAAGTGCTCGCGCCCGGAACGCCTGACGATCCTGTGCAGTTTATCGACGCGCGCGATCTGGCGGAGTGGACGATCCGCATGGTCGAGAATCACGAGATCGGAACTTACAATGCGACCGGACCAGCGAAGGCGCTCGGGATCGGCGGCATGCTCGATGGAATTAAGAGCGCTTTGAATTCCAACGCGAAGTTCACTTGGGCGCCGGCTGATTTTCTCAAGCAGCAAAAAGTCGAAGCCTGGTCGGACATGCCGGTCTGGGCGGGGGACGAACTTGGAATGGCGCGAACAAACATTAGTCGCGCGCTTGGCAAAGGTTTAATGTTTCGCCCTCTCGCCGAGACGGCGCGAGACACGCTCGCCTGGTTCGAATCCCAACCGCAAGATCGACAATCGAAGTTGCGCGCGGGCCTAACGCCGGAGCGCGAAGCCGAAGCGCTGGCCGCGTGGCATAAGAGAAATAAGTGAGGCTCTAGCTTGACTCGAAATTTTCGTGTCGCGAAAATTCCTTATGCCAACGCGTCGATTCGGTTGAGCAAATCTTTCTTGCTCGTCATGCCGGTGACTTGATCGCGAAGCTGGCCGTTTTTGAAAAAGAGCAGCGCCGGGATGGCGCGAATGTTGTACTTGAAAGAGAGGCTCTGGTTTTCGTCTACGTTCACTTTTGCAACTTTGATTGCACCAGCTTTCTCGCGAGCAACCTCGTCCAGCAACGGTGCGATCAATTTGCACGGGCCGCACCATTCCGCCCAGAAATCGACAAGCACCGGCTTGTCGCTGTGGGTCACTTCACGGTCAAAATTCGATTCGTCGAGATTAATCGCTCCTGAATTATCCATCAGGAAAAATAGCTCCAAATTTGAATAATCAAAATCGCGGCGGAGACGCCGAGTAACGCCCAGCAGAGAGGTTTTGGGATTTGATCGATCGTCACGCGCGGCTGTGGCGCGACGGTCACCGGCGTTTCTGGCGCACTGGCTACAGGCATATCGATCAGCGGCTGCGTCTTTTTCATCTGCACGCCCGGTCTTGCCGGCGGATCTGGCAGAACCGTGATTCGGGCCGTCTCTTTTTTCGGGCCGCGTTCATCCGGCGGCGGAATTACAGGTAAGGGCATTGCAGCGGCAGCAGCAGACCCCGCGGTCGTAGCCGGTGGACGCGCAGCTGGAGGCTCGGGTTTGGGCGCGTTCTGCGCCGGATTCGTTGAGGGCGAAACAGGCGGTCGCGTGGGCAGATTAATGCGCACCGTATCGCGCTTTTCCGATGGCGCGTCGGGAGGCGCGGCCGTCGGCTGCGATGGAAGTGTGATGCGAACTGTTTCTTTTTTTGGTTCGGCTGAGTCGGCCATACGACGCCTTAGGTCAGTGTGAGATGCTGCCTGACAGCTCGTATTTTGTCACTCACTAACTTCAACAATGACGCAAAAATTTGCGCCAGTAACGCCCCGCGCGTTATGCCACCAGGTCGTAACCGCGACTGGCAACAATCTTTCGCCGGACGAATTCGCCAACGGGCGCGGGCTTCGACAAAATAACGCGCGCATCGACGTCGGGCGCGTCCGCTTCCGTCCGGGCGATGAGAGGCTGGTCCACCAGCAATTTCAGTTCGCGTCCAATTTTGTCGCGGCCAATTTCATGGGCAATCTTTTGCTGGATCGACATCGCGGCCCGGTAGCGCGCGTTTTTGACTTTCCCCGGGATCTGATCGGGCATTTTTGCCGCACGTGAACCTTCCTCCCGCGAGTATTTGAAAATACCAAGCCGCTCGAACCGAGTGCGCTCAATAAAATCGAGCAACGTTGTAAATTCGTGTTCCGTTTCTCCGGGAAAACCGACGATGAATGTCGTGCGCAAAGCCACGCCCGGGATCCCGCCGCGCAATTTGTCGATCAAGGTTTCGATGTGGCTTCTCGAAGTTTCGCGCCGCATCCGGCCCAGCATCGATTCGTCGATATGCTGAAGTGGCATGTCGATGTAGCGCGCGACCTTGTCGCATTGCGCAATTGTCTCGACTAACTCTTCGCTCCAGTGCGCCGGATGCGTGTAAAGCAGTCGCACCCAAAATTCGCCGTCGATTTTTTGAATCTCGCGCAGGAGGGCAGTCAGCGTTGGACCACGCGATGTATCAACCGGTTGGCGCGGGCCTGCTTTTTCCACCCACAAATCCATTCCGTAATAGGTCGTATCCTGGCTGATCAAATTGATTTCGCGCACGCCTTCCGCGACAAGGCCGCGAATTTCGGCAAGCACCGAATCGATCGTTCGGCTGCGATGTTTTCCGCGCATTTGCGGGATCACGCAAAAACTGCACGGATGATTGCAACCTTCGGCGATTTTTACATAGGCCGAGTGCGCCGGCGTAAGGCGAAAGCGCGGCGTGTCGTAATCGGGAATGTAACCGGGGCGCGCAGTGACAAAGTTAAGATCGACATCGTCATTCGCGCCGGCGTGTTGGAGCATGCGCTGGATGATTGGACCGAGCTCGCTGACTTGATCCAGCCCGATGAACGCGTCCACCTCGGGAAGCGATTGGCGGAGCTCGCCCGAGAAACGTTGCGACATGCATCCGCTCACGATCAACTTTTGATGGCGTCGTTTCTGTAAGCCGCGTTGTTGATGCGCTTCCAGGATCGCTTCGATCGATTCCTCTTTGGCCGAATCGATGAACGCGCATGTATTGACGACGAGCACATCGGCCTCATCGGCTCTGGCGGTGATTTCCATGCCGTGCTGCAAAACACTTCCCAGCATGATCTCCGCGTCGACGAGATTCTTGGCGCAACCAAGGCTGATCATTCCGACTTTTGGTTTCGCCGGAGTCGATTTCGTCTGCTTGTTAGTCATTGCTTAGTTTCTTGATGTGCGCCCGGCGTGCGGCGATCGCTTCGCGAGTCGTTTACTCAACGGTGACGTCGGTGTCACTCTCCGCGATCGGTTTGCCGTTTTTCTTGATTTGAATCGCGTCGCGATCGAGAACGCGCACCGCGAAGTGTTGCCCATGGAACTCCACCGGGGCATCTGCCGGCGAAATCCAACGCTCGAACGCCGGGGTCAGGGTCTCATTATCTACCACCACTTTAATGTACGTTTTCTTGAGC
>Ga0209526_10000482_pt1 | contig 26162 bp, 25 predicted proteins | sample JacPinW_OM2H0_M1_FD_188566 | JGI IMG/M metagenome (GOLD analysis project Ga0209526, IMG submission 188566) | Forest soil microbial communities from Algoma, Ontario, Canada - Jack Pine, Ontario site 1_JW_OM2H0_M1 (SPAdes) (version 2) | ecosystem: Environmental > Terrestrial > Soil > Boreal... | reverse complement strand
TTCAGCGGCTGGCTGCTCCGCGACAACAGGCGCGGCCTCAGCCGCGGGAGCGACCTCAGCCGCCGGAGCCGGTTCCGTTACGGGCGCGGTCTCCGTTACGGGCGCGATCTCCGTTACGGGCGCGATCTCCGTTACGGGCGCAGTCCCCGTCGCGGGCGGGGTTGCCGCCTGCGTCCGCTCCATGGAGCGGGCGAACAACTCGAAGAAATGATCGAGAACCTTGCGCTCGTCGGGACTGAGCTCGCCGTTGACCCCGGCGATCAGCTCGTTGGCGCTCGCGCGCGGCTCGTGCCACTGACCGGCAGGCTCAACCGCCTCCCGGCGGAGCCGGCGGATCAGCTCACGGAGCCTCTCCGCCGCAGCCACGCGCTCCTCGTCGGTCGGTTCCCGGCCGCGGGCGTGCGCCAGCTGGTCGGCAATCTCAGGGAAATTTACCTCGAGGTAATGAACAAGGACGTCGTGCATTCTGTTGTTTTGACTCGACTCCAACTAATCAAAGCGGTGAAAGAAAACCTGTCAAGGGCTGTTCGGCGGATGGCACAAACGACGCGATCCGTGTACAAAGATGTTACGGGAGCCATAGCTATAATGTCGAAGTCGCGGCCTTCCCCCAGGGACTTGTGATCTTTATTGACTGCTGAAACAGCCACCGTCCGGCTTTCCTACATCATCAACCACGATGTGACGAGAGCCGCGATGCAGAACTTCTCGGCCCGTACCGGTATCTCGTTGGCTGCCGACGCAGCCGACGGGTACCAGATCCCGCCCGGGCTTCCGCAGAACGATTTCTGCCTGATCATGCAGAACTTCGGCCGCTGCGAAATGGTGCCAACATCGGCCGCGCCACCCCAGGGCGAAGAGCCGCAGCTGCGTTATGACGGCGCCCAGATCGGCCACCTCATCATTCCGATCTGCGACGGCCACCATCTGCTCGGCCGCCTGGTCAGCGAGCCGTTCGCGATTACCAAGCCCGACTTCGCGACGGTCTACGAGCTGGCCCGGGCGCTGCCGGTCCATCCCGACAACCTAATGCGCGCGGTGCAGTCGGTCCCGGTCGTCTCGCAGACCAACATCATGGAGGCTGCCAACCTCGTCCACACCCTGGTGCAGCACGTCGTGGCCCAGAACTACAAGCACCAGGACGAGCTCACGGTGCTGCGTGCCTTCGACAGCATCATGACCAACCTCAGCTACGAGGTGCTGAGCGACATGATCCTCAACCTGGGCATTCGGCTGCTTCGCGGCCAGAGCGCACTGTTGCTGCTCGCAGGGGACGAGGGACAGCGCGAGGAGGCCTACTCCGGCCCCGAACCGAACGGCACCGGCGACCTGCGCAAGCTGCTCGTTGAGATGAGCGACTTCGTGCTGCAATCGAAACGGCCGCTGTCGGTCCCCGACGCGTCGCAGAGCCCATGGACCCAGTTCCTGCTCGGGCGGCAGGACGTCAAAGGCTCGGTCACCATCACGCCGCTGCTGCAGCAGGACAAGATTCGCGGAACCCTTGGCATCTACGCGCCCGACGCCAGCCGCGATCCCGAATCGGATCTCCACCTGCTGTCGATGCTCGCCGCGCAGGCCGTCAACAGCTTGGTGATGCTCGAGCGGTTGGTGGCCAGCGAGGAGCAGGCGCTGACCGACAGTCTCACCGGGCTGTACAACTACCGCTTCTTCCAGGAAAGCCTGCAGCGCGAACTGAGCCGGGCATCCCGCAGCCGCGCCCCGCTCTCGCTGATCGTGCTCGACCTGGACAACTTCAAGTTGATCAACGACAGCTACGGGCACCCAGTGGGCGACCGTGTCCTTCGCCACCTTGCCGACCTCATCCAGCGCCACAGTCGCAAGGCGAACGTAGTCGTCCGCTACGGCGGCGACGAGTTCTGCATCATCGTGCCGGAGGGCGACCTGGACACGGCCCGTGGTGTCGCCGAGCGCGTGCTCACCGAGATCCGCAACAGCCCCTTCGGCGATGAGACGCACGGCGTGCCGCCGCAGAGCCTGACCGTCAGTGCCGGCGTCACCGCCTACCGGCCCGAAGAGGACAACGCGTTCTCCTTCTTCAAGCGCGCCGACGAGAACCTGCTGACGGCGAAGCGGAGCGGGAAGGATCGGGTCGTCGCCGAATAGCTAGCGGCGGCGGTAGGGTCGGGCGAACGCTCGCCGGATCAGCCACGGGATAGCGGCCGCAATCAGCGGTTGCTCCACGAACGCGAGAATCCGCTGGATTTTGGGGAAGAGTTCGGACGCGGTGTGCTCGAGGGCAAAGCCGTGCTCGTTGAGTCGCGCCGCAGCCTGTTCCAGCTCGATCGCCTGCTGGGACGCATAGCTGGCTAGCTCTGCCGCGAGACGCGACGCATTACGGTAGGCACGCCACACGGATACGGTCGCATAGACGAGGAGCACCAGGCCGACAGCGGCGCAGCCGATGCCGACGTATAGGAGTGCTACTCTTCGGCCTCCTCCGTTCCACCGACGCCCGCGATGGTCGCGACGGTGTCGCCCTCATCGAGCCGCATGATGATCACGCCCTGCGTCTGCCGCCCGGCGACCCGGATGTTCTCGATCGGCGTGCGGATCACCTGGCCGCCTTCGGAGATGACGATCAGCTGCTCCTCCTCGGGATTGACGACCACCCGCATCCCGACCAGCGGGCCAGTCCGCTCCGTGACCGCCATCGTATAGACGCCCTGGCCGCCACGCGAATGGGCCGGATATTCCTCCAGCGGCGTGAGCTTGCCGTAGCCGCGTTCGGAGACCACCAGCAGGTGGGCGTCTTTCCGGACGATGTCAAAGCCGGCCACCAGCGCGTCCTTGCGCAGCGTGATCCCGCGCACCCCCGTCGTGTCCCGACCCATGGGGCGCACTTGCTTCTCGCTGAAGCGCACCGCTTTGCCGTCGGTGGTGGCGATGATCAGCTCCTCCGAGCCCGAGCTCAGCTTGACCCAGTTGAGCTCATCGCCCTCGGTCAGGTTGATGGCGATCAGGCCATTGCGCCGAACCTGGCTGTAGAGCCGGGCCGGCGTCTTCTTGATCGTGCCCTGCTTGGTCACCATCACCAGGTAGCGGTCTTCCGCCCAGTCGGTGATGCCGATCACGGCCGTGATCTTGTCCTTGGGGTCGATGTCGATCAGGTTTGCCGCAGGCAACCCCTTGGCCTGCCGGTTGACGTCGGGGATCTCATGCACCCGCAGCCGGAAGACCGAGCCGTGGTTGGTGAAGAACAGCATGTCGGAGTGGGTCGATGCGATCGCCAGATGCTCCACGAAATCCGACTCCACGCGGGCCGCGCCGAGGATGCCCTTGCCACCGCGGCGTTGCGGCCGGTAGGTCGTGGCCGGCACCCGCTTGACATAGCCGCGGTGCGTCAGCGTCACCACGACGTCTTCTTTGGGGACCAGGTCTTCTTCGTTGAGCTCGACGGAGCCCTGGAAGTCGAGCGTGGTCCGTCGAGCATCGCCGTACTTCTTCTTGAGCTCCGTCAGGTCGTCCTTGATCAGCAGCATGATTTTCGCCTCGTGCTGCAGGAGATCCTCGAGATAGGCGATCCGCTTGATGACCTCCTCGTACTCCTCCATGACCTTGTCGCGCTCGAGGCGTGTGAGGCGGCCCAACCGCATGTCGACGATCGCCTTCGACTGCCGCTCGGAGAGCTTGAAACGCTCCTGCAAACGGTCCTGGGCGGTTTTCTCATCCTGAGACTCACGGATGGTCTTGATGACGGCATCGAGGTTGTCGAGGGCGATCTTGAGGCCTTCGAGGAGGTGGGCCCGGTCGCGCGCGCGCTCGAGCTCGTAGCGGGTACGGCGGGTCAGGACGTCGCGGCGATGGTCGATGTGATGCTGGAGCAGCGCCTTGAGGTTGAGGACCACCGGCCGCCCGTCCACCAGTGCCAGCGAAATCACCCCGAAGGTCGTCTGCAGGGCGGTGTGCTTGTAGAGGTTGTTGAGCACGGTCAGCGCCCGCGCGTCTTTCTTCAGCTCGATGACGATCCGCATACCCTGCCGATCTGACTCGTCGTTGAGATCGGCGATGCCTTCCAGCTTCCGCTCGCCGACCAGGTCGGCGATCCGGGTAACCAGCGTCGCCTTGTTGACCATGTAGGGAATCTCGGTGATGATGATCCGCTCGCGGCCATTCTTGGCCTCCTCGAAGGTGTGGCGCGCGCGAACGATCAGCCGGCCATGGCCGGTGCCGTAGGCGGCCGCGATCCCCTCGCGACCGATGATGATGCCACCGGTCGGGAAGTCCGGCCCTCTGACCAACTTCATCAGGTCTTCGGTGGTCGCGTCCGGATGCTCGATCAGATAGGTTTCGGCGTCGCAGACCTCGCCGAGGTTGTGCGGCGGAATGTTGGTCGTCATGCCGACGGCGATTCCCGATGAGCCGTTGAGCATCAGGTTCGGCAGCCGGGCGGGCAGCACGAGCGGCTCCTGCTTGGTTGCCGAATAGTTGTCGCCGAAGTCGACGGTGTTCTTCTCGAGGTCGACGAGCAATTCGGCGGCGATGGGGGCGAGCCGCGCTTCCGTGTACCGGTAGGCGGCCGCCGAGTCACCGTCGATCGAGCCGAAGTTGCCCTGGCCGTCGACCAGCGGATAGCGCAGCGAGAAGTCCTGCGCCATTCGCACCAGGCTGTCGTACACGGACATATCGCCGTGTGGGTGGTAATGCTTGAGGACCTCGCCGATGATCGCCGCACACTTCTGGTAGCGGGCGCCGGGGGTCATCCCCTGGTCCTGCATCGCGTAGAGGATGCGGCGGTGGACGGGCTTGAGGCCATCGCGAACGTCGGGCAGCGCCCGGCTCACGATGACGCTCATCGCGTAGTCCATGTAGCTCGAGCGCATCTCGTTCTCGAGCTGCAGCGGCAAGACGGTACCGATGTTGAGTGGTTCCATTTAGACCTCTACGCGGACGGAGATGGTTCTAATTATTGTCAAAACGTTTGAGCACGATACAGGCATTCTGGCCGCCGAAGCCGAATGAATTCGACATGGCGACCCCGATTTCGTGGCGGCGCGGCTCATTGGGCACGTAGTCGAGGTCGCAATCGGGATCCGGGTGCTCCAGGTTGATCGTCGGATGCACGATGCCGTGGTTGATGCTGAGGATGCAGGCGATCGCCTCCACCGCCCCGGCGGCGCCCAGCAGGTGACCGATCATCGACTTCGTGCTCGAGATCGGGATCCGCTTGGCCCGGTCTCCCATCACCCGCTTGATCGCGGCGGTTTCGGACTTGTCGTTCAACTGCGTCGAGGTGCCGTGCGCGTTGATGTAATCGACCTGCTCGGGCCGTACGTGGGCATCCTCGAGGGCCTTCGCCATGGCGCGAGCCGGACCGTCCCCATCTTCTTCCGGCATCACGATGTGAAAGGCATCGTCGGTGACCGCAAACCCGATGATCTCACCGTAGATCTCCGCCCCACGGCCCCGGGCATGCTCGAGCGACTCCAGCACCAGCATGCCCGCGCCCTCGCCGGGAACGAAGCCGTCGCGGTGCGCATCAAACGGCCGGCTGGCCTTGATCGGATCCTCCGACTGGGTCGAGAGGACTTTCATCGCGGCAAACGAGGCGAGCCCGAAGCGACAGAGATTGGCTTCGGCGCCGCCCGCGAGCATGACGTCGGCATCACCGCGTTGCAGGACGCGGTAGGCGTTTCCCAAGGCCTGCGTCGACGCCGCGCAGGCAGTCGTGTCGGTGTTGTTCGGGCCCTCGAGGCCAAACTGGATCGCGATCTGGCAGGACGCCATGTTGGGGATCACCCGCGGCACGAAGAAAGGCGAGATGCGGTCCGGGCCGCGCTCCCCGCGCAGCGCGAAGGCCTCGATCTCCTCCGAGATCTCCTTGAAGCCGCCAATCCCGGTGCCCACCTCGCAGCCGATGCGGGTACGATCCTCTTTCCCAAGCTCGATCCCAGACTGGTCGATCGCCATCTTCGCCGCGGCGACGCCGACCTGGCTGAAGCGGGCCATGCGCTTGGCCTCTTTGAAATCCATGTAGTTGCGCGGATCAAAATTCTTCAGCTCGGCCACCGTCTTCACGGGCAGGTCCGAGACGTCGAACGAGGTCGCAATCCCAAGGCCGGAGCGCCCCTCGATCAAACTGTCCCAGAACTCCGCAAGGTTGTTCCCGTTCGGCGCCAGCACGCCCATGCCGGTTACCACCACGCGATGCTCCCGCCGGACCCCATTCCCTTCCATGTCGTCATGTTACGAGAGGCGCAGATTTAGGCGCCGATTGTTGCGGCTTGGCCGACATGGACGGGACGGCTGCCGCAATCGTCGCGACCACCCCCCGGTCAACCGCATCGCGCGCCACCCGAACGGCATTGTAGGTGGCCCGCGCATCGGAGCGGCCATGGGCGATCACGGCGACGCCGTTGACGCCCAGGAGAACGGCCCCGCCGAACTCCCGCCAATCGGCGCGGCGGCGGACCGCCCGGAGCTTGGGACGGATCAGGAGCCCGCCGAGCGTCGCCAGCGGGTCGCCCTGGACCGCGTCGCGCATGCTCTGGAAGACGAACTCGGCGGCCCCCTCGGCGGTCTTGATCAGGATGTTGCCGCTGAAGCCGTCCGTGACCACGACGTCGGCCGTTCCCTTGAAGATGTCCTTGCCTTCAATGTTGCCGATGAAATTGATCCCTTGGAGCGCGCGGAGCAAGGGTTCGCTTGCTTGAACGAGCTGGTTGCCCTTGCCGGCCTCCTCGCCATTGCTCAGCAGTGCCACCCTTGGCGTCTGGAGGGCCATCAGCTTCTCGGCATAGATGCTTCCCATCAGCGCGTACTGGACGAGGTGCTCCGGCTTGGCATCCGTGTTGGCGCCGACATCGAGAAGGAAGCAGTTTTTTCCGCCGGCGGTCGGGATGATGGAGCCGATCGCCGGCCGGTCGATGCCGGCGATTCGGTGCAGGCCGAAGAGCGCCGCGGCCATCACCGCCCCGCTGTTTCCGGCGCTGACGAAGCCGCTGGCCCGGCCGTCCTCGACCATCGTGCATGCCCGGACAATCGACGAGTTCTTCTTCGTTCGGACCGCCTGCGCCGGGTGCTCGTCCATGCCGATCACCTCGGGCGCATCCTCAATCTCGGCCCACTTCCCGGCTCCCGACGCGGCGAGCGCCGCGTCCACCTTCTCCTTGACGCCAACGAAGATCACCTCGACGCCAAGCTCGCGATGAGCCTGGACACCGCCCGCCACCACCTGTTCCGGGGCGAAGTCACCGCCCATGGCGTCAAGCGCGATTTTCATGAGACCCCGCCCGGCTGAGGGGCGTCTAGATGTCCAGGTTACGCACGGTCTTGGCGTGCGTCTGGATGAAGCGCTTGCGTGGATCGACTTCGGTGCCCATCAGGACGTCGAAGATCTTGTCGGCCTCGACCGCGTCTTCGATCTCGACCCGCAGCAGCATGCGGTTCTGCGGATTCATAGTGGTCTCCCAGAGCTGCTCGGGATTCATCTCTCCGAGACCCTTGTAGCGAGCGACCTCCGGTTTGCCCGTCATCTGCGCCAGCTTGCGGTTCTTCTGCTCATCGGTGTAGGCGTAGCTGATCTCCTTGCCGCGCGTGATCTTGTACAGAGGCGGCTGGGCAATGTAGAGGTATTTCCCGGTGATCACCTGGGGCATGTAGCGGAAGAAAAATGTGAGCAGCAAGGTGCGGATGTGCGAACCATCAACGTCAGCATCCGTCATGATCAATACATGGTGATATCGCAGTTTCCCAATATCAAATTTCTCGCCGATGCCCGTGCCGAGTGCGGTGATGAGATTGCGAATCTGCTCTGAAGTAAGGATCTTGTCCTCGCGCGCCTTCTCGACGTTGAGGATCTTGCCGCGCAGTGGCAGGATTGCCTGGAAGCGACGGTCGCGCGCGCCTTTCGCTGAGCCGCCTGCGGAGTCACCCTCGACCAGGTAGATCTCACACAGGGCCGGGTCGCGTTCGGAGCAATCGGCCAGCTTGCCCGGCAGGGTCGACGACTCGAGCAGTGACTTGCGCTGCACCAGCTCGCGGGCACGCTTGGCCGCATCCCTGGCGCGGGCAGCCACCAGGCACTTCTCGACGATCCGTCGGGCGTCGGGCGGATTTTCTTCGAGGTATTGCGTGAAGGACTCGGAAAAGACCGTCTCAACCTGGCCGCGCACCTCGGAGTTGCCCAGCTTGGTCTTGGTCTGGCCTTCGAATTGTGGTTCACGGATCTTGACGCTGATGACGGCGGTGAGGCCCTCGCGCACGTCCTCGCCCGTCAGGTTCGGGTCCTGTTCGCGCATCAGATTGATTTTGCGCGCGTACTTGTTGAGAACCGATGTCAGCGCGGAGCGGAAGCCGGTTACGTGGCTCCCACCCTCGACCGTATTGATGTCGTTGGCGAACGCGAGGACGTTCTCGGTGAAGCCCTGGTTGTACTGGAGCGCGACCTCAACCGTGTTCCCGTCGATCTCCCGCTCCACGTGCAGCGGCCGCAGGTTCACCCAGCCCTTGTCACGGTTGAGGTACTTGACGAAGGCGCTGATGCCGCCCTCGAAGTAGAAGGTGTAATCCAGGTCGACGCGTTCGTCGCGCAGCAGGATCGTCAGCCCTTTGTTGAGGAATGCCAGCTCGCGCAAGCGATGCGACACGATGTCCCAATGAAAGCCGAGCTCCTCGAAGACTTCGGGATCAGGCCAGAAGCGAATGTAGGTCCCGGTGGTGTCGGCCTTGCCGACGACCTTCAGCGGCGCGGCCGGGGCGCCCCGCCGATACTCCTGGTAGTGCTGCTTGCCGTGACGCATCACGGTCACCTGGAGCCGTTCGGACAGCGCGTTGACAACCGAAAGGCCGACCCCGTGCAGCCCACCCGACACCTTGTAGCCGCCACCACCGAACTTGCCGCCCGCATGGAGCTTGGTCATGACGACCTCGAGAGCCGGCTTGCCCTGGTCCTTCATGATGTCGACCGGGATCCCGCGGCCGTTGTCGGCGACCGAGGCGGACCCGTCCGCGTGGAGCGTTACCTCGATTCGGGTGCAGAACCCAGCCAGCGCCTCATCGATGGAGTTGTCGACGATCTCGTAAATGAGGTGGTGGAGCCCACGATTATCGGTGGACCCGATGTACATTCCGGGACGGCGTCTGACCGGCTCCAAACCCTCCAGAACCTGGATGGCCTTGGCGTCGTAGGCAGCCGTCGTTTCTTCCTTAGGATTCAGCAAATCGCGTATTCAAATTATACCCGTTGAGGCTGCCAGAATTGACCTATGTTCGCGCCTAAAGGCTGTGCCGGGCAGGCTCCGCGCAGCCCGCTGCTCCGGGCGGTCGTTTATGGCGCTGCCGGCTGCCTTGGAGAGCTGTTTTTCACCGCCTGTACAAGCGCGGCGCGCACGCACCGGCTCCGTCCCCACACCAGCCCGCTGATGCTCCCGATCTATGCCCTGATCCAGCCGTTGTTCGAGCCGGTTCACCGCGCCATGCGTGGTCGCGTGCCCCTCTGGGGTCGAGCGCTCGTCTATGGCGGCGGCTTCCATGCGGCCGAGTACCTCAGCGGGCGGCTGCTCCGCCAGCTTGTGGGCCGGGCGCCCTGGGATTACTCAGACGCTCGCTGGCAGCTCGGCGGCCTGATCCGGTTCGACTACTTCCCGCTATGGGCAGCGGTCGGGCTGATGACCGAACGGCTGCATGACATCCTGACGGCGCAGCCGCGCATCACGACGCGACGACCGGAGCGCCTTTGGCCACCGGCGGCCGCCAGCGGAGATCCAGCTGACGGGCGGCCCGGACCTCGTCGAGGCGTCCGACCGGGCCGTCGTGCGGGGCGGTCTTGACGACCTCCGGATCCTTTGCGATCTCCTCGACGATCTGCTCCATGGCAGCGATGAACCCATCGAGCGAGGCCTTTGATTCCGTTTCGGTCGGCTCGATCATGAGCGCTTCCGGCACGATTAGCGGAAAGTAGATGGTGGGCGGATGAAACCCGAGATCGATGAGGCGCTTGGCAATATCTTTCGCCGACACGCCCTGGGTCTTCGCCTTTTTCGCGGTGAGAACGAACTCATGCATCGAGGGCCCGCTGAAGGCGTCGTCGAATAACCGCCGCAGGTGATGTCGTAGATAGCTGGCGTTGAGCACGGCGTTGTGCGCCACGTCATCGATGGTGTTGCCATAGGTGCGGATGTAGGCGTAGGCACGCAGCAGCATGCCGAAGTTGCCGTAGAAGGAGCGGACTTTCCCGATCGACTGCGGCCGCTCATACTCGAAGCGGAAGCCCTCATCGGTGCGCTCGACGGTCGGTACCGGCAGGAAAGGAACCAGGTGGACCTTCACGCCGACCGGCCCCGCGCCCGGACCGCCGCCACCGTGCGGAGTGGAGAAGGTCTTGTGCAGGTTGAGGTGGACCACGTCGAAGCCCATGTCCCCGGGTCGCGCCACGCCCACCATGGCGTTGAGATTCGCGCCGTCGTAATACATCTGCACGCCGTGTTCGTGGGCGAGCCTGGCGATCTCGACGATGTCCTTCTCGAAAAGGCCGGCCGTGTTCGGATTGGTGAGCATTACGGCCGCCGCGCGCGTCGAGATCTTGCTCTTGAAGTCCTCCAGGTCGACCAGGCCGTCGGGACCGGACTTGACCGTAACGGTCTTCAAGTGGGAAAGAGTGGCACTCGCAGGGTTGGTCCCATGGGCGCTGTCCGGCACCAGCACCTCGTCCCGCGTTTCGCCACGACTGTGGTGATAGGCCTGGATCATGCGAAGCCCGGTCCATTCGCCATGGGCGCCCGCGGCCGGCTGGAGGCTCATCCGATCCATCGCCGTGAGCGCCAGCAGGGCTCGCTCCAACTCCCACATCAGTCGCAGCGCCCCCTGGGCGCGGCCCGGTGGGTGGTAGGGATGGAGGTCGGCGAAGTCATCGAGTCGCGCCAGCGCTTCGTTGACCGCCGGGTTGTATTTCATCGTGCAGGAGCCCAGCGGATAAAGCCCCTGGTGGAGGTTGAAGTTCAGACGCCCGAGCCGGCCGTAATGTCGCGCGACCTCCGGCTCGCTGAGCGACGCGATCGGAAGCGGGGAGCGCCGTCGGAGCGTCGGCGGCACGATCTCGTCGAGCGGTCTCGTCTTGACACCGACGGCTGGGAGTCGCGGGCTCGGCCGCTCCTGGCTGCCCAGCTCGAAAAGCAGCGGCTCACTCATGCCAGGACCTCGAGGTAACGCTCGATCGCGCGCGGCTGGTTGAGCTCGGTCGTCGACACGAGAAGCGCATCCGAGAGTTCCGGGAAGAACCGGCCGAGCGGCAGTCCTGGCAGGACGCCACGTTCCAGCATGAACGCTTGCGTCTGGTCGGCATCGTAGGGCGTGTGCACAACGAACTCCCAGAGAAAGGGCCCGTCGAACGCCAGGCGATAGCCCTTGCGTTCGACCAGCTGCGCGGCCAGGTGATGGGCGCGCTGCGCGCTCAGTTCGGCGAGCTGCCTCAGGCCTTCGCCACCCATGTGGGCGAGGTAGACGGTGGCCGCGATCGCCATCAACGCGTGGTTGGTCGTGATGTTGGAGGTCGCGTGCTCTCGCCGGATGTGCTGCTCGCGGGCCTGGAGAGTGAGCACGTAGCCCCGGCGGCCCTGCGCATCGACCGTCGCACCGACCAGCCGTCCCGGCATGCGTCGCATCAGCGCTTCCTTGCACGCGATGAAACCGACGTAGGGACCGCCGAACGACACCGGAATCCCGAGTGGTTGGCCATCACCGACCGCCAGGTCGGCGCCATACTCTCCCGGCGCAGCCAGCACGCCGAGCGAGATCGGATCGACGCAGGCGATCAGCAATGCACCGGCGCGATGGGTGATGTCGCTGACCGGCTGCGGCTCCTCCAGCACGCCGAAGAAATTGGGTTGCTGCAGGATGACCGCTGCCGTCGTGGCACTGACCGCCTGTTCGAGCTTGGAGGCGTCAACGCGTCCATCCCCGCCGGGCGCGACCCGGATGATTTCATACTGTTGGGCGTCGGAGTAGGTCTGCAGCACCTGCGCGTACTCCGGGTGTAGGGCACCGGCCACCACGACGTTCTGCCGGCTCGTGTGCGCGACCGCCATCGCGGTCGCTTCCGCCAGCGCCGTCGCGCCATCGTAGAGGGAGGCGTTGGCGACGTCGAGGCCGGTCAGCAACGTGATCATGGTCTGAAACTCGTAGGTCGCCTGCAGGGTGCCCTGGCTAGCCTCGGCCTGGTAGGGCGTGTAGGTCGTGTAAAAATCGGGCCGGGAGATGACCTGGTTGACGATCGCCGGACTGAACCGGCGCGACGCCCCAGCACCGAGGAAGCTGTGTGAAGGCGGAATCCGCATGTTGAGGCGGCCCAGCTCGCGGAAGTACTGGACGAGCTCGACCTCGGAGAGCGGCTCGGGAAGTTCGATCCGATCGAGGCGTAGCGCAGCCGGCAGGTGCTTGAACAACCCGTCGGTGCTGTCGAGCTCCAGAGCTTTCAGCATCTCGGTGCGTTCGGCGTCGCCGTTCGGGAGGTAGGTCATCAGCCGGATTGGCCTTGCACAAACGCGTCGTAGGCCTTCTGGTCAAGCAATTTGGGGTTGTCCTTCACATCGCGAAGCTTGATCACCCAGCCTTTGCCATACGGATCCTGGTTGACATACTCGGGGTGATCCTTGAGGTCCTGGTTGACGTCGGAGACCTCGCCGCCGACTGGACTGTAGAGGTCGGAGGCCGCCTTAACTGACTCGATCACGCCCAATCGCGCGCCGGCATCGAGCCGCTGACCGACCGCAGGCAGCTCCAGGTAGATGACGTCGCCGAGTTGCGACTGGGCATATTGGCTGATGCCCACGGTCGCGGTGTCGCCCTCTTGCTTCACCCACTCGTGGGTCTCCGCGAATCGCATCCCGCTCAGGTCTGGCATCGTTACTCCCTTTCCTTCATTTCGGATGAGGCCGCTTGTAGAAAGGCAGCGCAACCACTTCCGCCGGAGCGGCTGTGCCACGCACGTCCACGCCAATACGGGTCCCCGGCTCGGCCAGGGCCGGCGGCACGAAGGCCATCCCGATGTTGTAGCCAAGCGTGAAGGAGACATTGCCAGAGGTCACGGTCCCAACCGGCCGGCTGTGTTCGACGACCGCATAGCCGTGACGGGGAATATTGCGATCGAGCATTTTGAAGCCCACGAGGTTTCTGCTGAGCCCCCGCTCGCGAGCCTGCATGATGGCGTCGCGGCCGATGAAGTCCTTGTCGAGGCTGAGTGTCCAATCCAGGCCCGCCTCGAGTGGATTCGTGCCGGCGTCGATGTCATTGCCATGGAGGCGCATCCCGGCTTCCAGGCGCAAGGTGTCCCGTGCCCCGAGGCCGGCTGGCCGAATGCCATCGGACCGACCCGCATCGAGCAGCGTCCGCCACAGCGGCGCCGCGTCACTGGGGCCGCAGAACAGCTCGAAACCGTCTTCACCCGTGTAACCCGTTCTCGAAATCAGGCACGGCACATTCGCGACCTTGCCCTCGATGAAGGCGTAGTACTTCACGCCGCCGAGCTCGGATGTCGTCAGCCGCTGCACCAGGCCAACGGCTCGTGGGCCCTGCACGCCGATCAACGCCCATTCACGCCCGACGTTGAGGACAGAGTCGCCCCCACCCTGCCCTCGGATCCAGTCGAAGTCGGCGTCCTGGTTGCCGGCATTGACCACCAACAGGTAGCCACCATCCGCGACCGCATAGGCAAGGACATCATCGATGATGCCACCTGCCTCGTTGCAGAGCATGGCGTACTGAATCCGACCGGGCCTCAGCCGCGTGAGGTCACGCGTGACGACTCGCTGGGCGAGGCTCTCGTCCTTGACCCGCAGCTCGCCCATGTGCGACAGATCGAACAGCCCCACAGCTTCCCGCACCGCGCGATGTTCCTCGCGGATGCTGCTGTACTGGAGAGGCATGACCCAGCCACCGAAGTTGGTCATCTGGGCGCCGAGGCGGACGTGTTCGTCGTAGAGCGGTGTCCGCTCAGCCGTCACGACCAAACGTTACGCCTCGACTGCGTTGCTATTCCTCTCGGTCGTCTTGATCGTCAAGAACGTCGAGGTAGTCGAGTAGCTCCTGGTCGTGCGTCGTGCGCGCTTCGCCCAGCATCGCGAGGATGAGAGTGACGCGCGCCTCGTCCCACTGCAGCAGCTTGGCCAGCTCGGCAGGGGTGGCCGGACGGTCCAGCCGTTCGGAGAGCAGGCGTTGCGCCGACTCCAGCAGGCGGCAAGCGATGACGAACGCCTCGTCGTTGCGCTGGGCCTCCTCCGTCTGGGCGAGCACGTCATCCATGGTCGCGGCGATGACATCAAATAGCCGGGCATGGAACGGCCCGTCGGCCGGCTTGTAATGCTCGACCGCCGAGATCAGCCCCACGGTCCCTTCCTGGAAGAGGTCGCCAAAGGCGACGCCCCGGCGCTTGCGGGCCTGCGCGGCCTCAAATACGAGGTGCAGGTTGTGCTCGATCAGGACGCGGTTGGCTACATCGCGGTCAGCTCCATGGGTCGCCAGGAGCCGGCGCTCTTCCTCGCTGGACAGGCGTGGATAGCGCCCGACCTGCGCCTGGATCTCCTCCTCCTCATCCTTTGGAGGTCGTTGCTCAATGCGTTGGGCCACGTTCTCATTCTACGAACGACGGGGCCTCGAACTGGGCCTATGATCAAGTCGTGAAGAGGGCCATCCGGCTCTTTCTCGCGGCCGTCATGCTGGCCGCTCTCGTGCCAGCGGTTTCCGCCCGCGCCGCCGAGCCCCACGTCCTGGTAGCGACCCTGAACGGGGTCATCAACCCGATTACCGATAGCTACATTTCCAAGGCCGTCGACCGCGCCGTCGCCGGCCACGCCAACGCGCTGATCATCCAGATGGACACCCCGGGCGGGCTCGATACCTCGATGCGGAACATCATCAAGAAGATCCTCGCGGCGCCGGTGCCGGTCGTGGTGTTCGTTTCGCCCTCGGGGGCGCGCGCCGCCTCCGCCGGCCTCTACATCACCGAGTCCGCCGACATTGCGGTGATGGCACCCGGCACCAACATCGGGTCCGCCCATCCGGTAAGCATCGGCGGTAGCAATCCGGCCGCCAGCCCGGCAGCGAGTCCGGGCGCGAGCGGCGCCACGTCGACCGCCCCGGACATCGAATCCCAGAAGATCGAGAACGACGCGGCCGCCTACATCCGGGCCCTCGCCACGCTGCACCATCGCAACGCCGACTGGGCGGAGAAGGCCGTGCGGCAGAGCATCAACGCGCCGGCCGACGACGCCGTGAAACTGGGCGTGGTCGATTTCGAAACCCGCGACCTCGACACGCTGCTGCAGGATCTCGACGGTCGCACGGTCGACAAGGCAGGTCACGCCTATACGCTGCAGACCGCCCGGGCCGGCATCGAGCGATACGACATGAGTGGCTTCGACCAGTTCCTGCAGGCCGTCGCCGACCCGAACCTCGTCTACCTCCTCTTCCTGCTGGCCATCATTGGCATCGGCTTCTGGGTTACGCATCCGGGATTGTTCCTGCCCGGGGTGATCGGGGTGATCGCCGGCATCCTCGCCGCGCTGTCGCTGTTCGACCTCCCGATCAACATCGCGGGTGTGCTCTTGATCCTGATCGCGGTGGTTCTCTTTGTGATCGACCTGAAAGCGGTGACCCATGGTGTGCTGACCACCGGCGGCATCGTGGCGATGACATTGGGGGGCCTGTTGCTGATAAACACGAGCTTCCTGGCCGAGGGCGTCAACATCCCGCTGCTCATCATTACCGTGCTCGTGATCGCCGGGATCTTCCTCTTCATTCTGCGCAAGCTCATCGAGGCGCGCCGCCGTCCCTATGAGGCGGGTGAAGAGTCGATGGTCGGCAGCGTCGGCACCGTGCGAGAAGCGTTGAACCCCAGCGGTATGGTCTTCACAAACGGCGCCCTCTGGCAGGCCACCTCGACCAGTGGCCCGCTTGACACCGGGACGCAGGTACGCGTGGTTGCGGCCGACGGACTTCGATTGCGCGTCGAACCCCTGCAGCAGCAGCAGTCCTTGCGGGAGGAGGGGCCGCAGGTCGCGTCATAGGTGGCGACCCGTAACATGAGGAATAGCGCACTAGCGAGGAGGGACCCGTGGGCATTTTCGCGCTGATCGTTCTCGGCATCATCGTTCTCGTTGTCTTGATCGGCTTGAGCTCGGCGATCCGCATCATCAACGAGTACGAGCGCGGCGTTCTCTTCCGGCTCGGCCGTTTGATGGCGCTCAAGGGCCCGGGCCTGCGCCTCATCATTCCCTTTGGCATCGACCGCCTAGTGAAGATCGATCTGCGTACCGTCACCCTCGAGGTGCCGCCCCAGGAGGTCATCACCCTCGACAACGTGACCATCAAGGTCAACGCCGTCATCTACTTCATGGTCGTGGATCCCCGCAACGCGGTCACCAAGGTCGCGAACTTCATCAACGCGACTTCACAAATAGCGCAAACGACATTACGGAGCGTGCTCGGCCAGTCTTCGCTGGATGAGCTGCTCGCCAACCGGGAAAAGATCAATAGCAGGCTGCAGCACATCATCGACGAGCAAACCGAGCCCTGGGGCATCAAGGTTTCGACCGTCGAGATCAAGGACGTGGAGCTCCCACAGACAATGCAGCGTGCCATGGCCAAGCAGGCCGAGGCCGAGCGCGAGAAGCGAGCCAAGATCATCCACGCCGAGGGCGAGTTCGAAGCCGCACAAAAGCTCACCGACGCCGCCGGCGTGATTGCCACCCAACCAAGCGCCCTACAGCTGCGCTACCTGCAGACCCTGACCGAGATCGGGGTCGAACGAAACACCGTGATCGTCTTCCCGGTTCCGATCGATCTCGTGCAGCAACTTATCGACATTCGGCAAGGCAAAACCCAAGGGTCGACGCCGCCCGCAAAGTCCTGACACTCCTGATCGCACCGGCTGACCTGCGGACCGACCTCCTCATCGTCGGCTTCGTCGGCGTCATCATCGCGCTCTACGTGCTCGCCAATTTCGGCGAGCGACACGCCGCGCCGCGCATCCTCACCCTGGTCGCCGGCGGCATCCTGGCCGGACTGGCGCTACTGGTTGGATTGCTGGGATCGCTGCTCCATCTCCTCGCCTTCGCTTCGGGCACAGAGTCCGCCAGCACGTTTCAGCAAGCCGAACTGACCCTGGTGCCGTTCGCGGCCGCCGGCGCGCTCGGACTGATCTTCCTGTTCCCGGTGGCTCAGCGGGCGGTGGCTCGAATCTTGCCGACCCGGCCCGGGTCGCCGGTTATTTATCTAACGGTGGTGCTCGGACTACTCCTGGTGGCCCAGCAGCTGGGCACCCAGGTCACGGCGCAGCCGCCGCTGACCTATGGCGAGCTTCTGGCGCAAGACGTTCCCTTTCTGATCCTGGCGTTTGTTGGGGTGGGGATCTTCATCCGCCGGTCGCCGCGCGAAACGATCGAGCGGCTCGGCCTGTTGCCGCCGCGACAGAAGCGATGGTGGTTGATATCGATTGTGGGCATCGGCGTCTTCATGGCCGTCGCCTTTGGCATCGAGGCACTCGCAAACGTCGTCGCGCCGACCCAGCAGAAGCAGGTCACGGACGTGACGACCGTACTCTTCAGCCATTTCAACAACCCCGCCGCGATCGTCTTTCTCGGCGTTCTGGCCGGTGTCGTCGAGGAAACCCTTTTTCGGGGTGCGATCCTCCCACGCTTCGGCATCGTCGTCACCGCGATCCTCTTCGCGGCGCTGCACATCCAGTACGCTGTCAGCTTCGCCACGCTCGAGGTCTTCGTGCTTGGCATGGGGCTGGGATGGCTTCGGGTTCGTTCGGGCAGCACGCTGCCATGCATCGTCACCCATGCCGGTTACGACATCGCGGTTGGCTTGCTCGCTCTCGTCGCGAAGTAGATCCCCAACGCTCTCTGCGATTTATCCACACACGATCCACACCTGACAAACGTGCGTTCGCGAATTATGCCCGTATAATCCCGGCAGGATCCGTCCGCGTCCCAGCCAGCAAAATTGCCAAGAGTCTACGCAGTCGTCAACCAAAAGGGCGGCGTGGGAAAGACCACAACCGCCATCAACGTGGCGGCCAACCTTCCGGAGCTCGGCTTGAGTGGCCTGATCGTCGACATGGATCCGCAGGGCAACACGACCAGCGGACTCGGGATCGTACGAAGCGAGCTCAGCCATAGCATCTATGACGTCATCGTCGACGCCTACGACATCAATGAGGTGGTGCGGCCGACCGCCGTATCCGGGCTCGACATCCTTCCCTCCCATCGATCCCTCGCCGGAGCCGAAATCGAGCTCATCAACCTACCGCGCCGCGAACGGCGGTTGCTGTACGCGCTCGAGTCGTTGCGCGTCGCGTACGACTACATCATCATCGACTGCCCCCCGTCGCTCGGCTTGCTCACGGTCAACTGCCTGGTCGCCGCGGAGTTCATGCTGATTCCGATCCAGTGTGAGTACTACGCCCTGGAGGGCCTGGGCGCGCTGACCCACACGACGCAGTTGATCCAGCGCGAGCTCAACCCGCGACTCAAGATCGGCGGGATCGTGCTGACCCTTTTCGATCCGCGCACCACGCTGGCCCTCCAGGTCGCCGAGCAGGTCCGCGCCCAGTTCCCGGAAAAGACCTTCCGTACCGTGATCCCACGCAACGTGCGCCTGAGCGAGGCGCCCAGCCATGGCATGCCGATCACCCAGTACGACCCGACGTCGCGCGGCGGTGTCGCCTACCAGGAACTCACGAAGGAGTTGATCGCCAGATGAACAAACGGCGAGGACTGGGGCGGGGTCTCGAGGCTCTGATCCCATCCGGTGAGTACGTCGAGGAATTGGGGACGGAAAGCGGTGCCCGGCGCCGCTACGCCCTGCAGATCCCGATCGCCGATATCAAGCCGAACCCCGAGCAGCCGCGTCGTGCGTTCGATCCGACCGCGCTCCAGGAGCTCGCCGACTCCATCCGGATGCACGGGATCCTGCAGCCGCTGCTGGTTCGCGAGGGCCTGGCCGGGTACGAATTGATCGCCGGCGAGCGCCGGCTCCGCGCGGCCGAGATTGCCGGACTTAACGAGGTGCCGGTCATCGTCCATCCGGGGAGCGGCGGTCGCCTCGAGGAACGGCTCGAGCTCGCGCTCGTCGAAAACCTTCAGCGCACCGACCTCAACGCCATCGAGGAGGCGCGCGCGATCCAGCGCCTGCTGCGCGACTTCGGCCTGACCCAGGAAGCGCTCGGCGAGCGGATCGGCAAGAATCGCGTGACGATCGCGCAGAGCGTGCGGCTGCTGGGCCTTCCTGAGCCGGTCGTGAAAGCCATCGAGTCGGGCGCCGTCACCGCCGGGCATGGCATTGCCCTCCTCGGCTTGCCGACCGCGGCCCAGCAACTCGTGGGACTGGAGCGGGTCATCCGTGAGCACTGGAGCGTGCGGCAGACGGAAGAATGGGCACGCGCCCGTGCGACTGAGGTGGGGGCGAGGACTCCGCGGCGCGTATCGGCGGGCGATCCCGAGACCCGGGCGATCGAGGAAGAGTTTCGCCGCGCGCTCGGAACGAAGGTCGTGTTTACCCGGCTCAAGCACGGCGGCCGGTTGACGATCGAGTTCTACAGCAACGAAGAGTTCGAGACGCTCCGGCGCCGCCTGACCCGCTAAGCCTCTTGCACGTGTAACGCTATTCGCGGATCCAGCGGTCGACCGTCCGGTCGTAATCATGCAGCTCGCCCTTGCCGAAAAAGAGTGCCATCTCGGTCTCGGCGCGGGCGGGCGAATCGGATCCGTGGATCAGGTTCATACCGAGGTCGAGGGCGAGATCACCACGAATGGTGCCGGGCGCGGCCTTGAGCGGATCGGTGGCGCCCATCAGGCTGCGCACGACGGTAACTGCCTCGCGGCCCTCCCAGATCATGGCGACCACCGGGCCCGACGTGATGAACCCAAGCAAGCCCTCGTAGAAGGGCTTTCCCTGGTGCTCGGCGTAGTGTCGGGCAGCGACGTCTTTGGAAATTCGCATCATCTTGAGTCCGACCAACTTGAGACCACGCTGCTCGAGCCGGCGCACGATCTCGCCGACGAGCCCGCGCTGAACGCCGTCCGGTTTGACCAGGACGAGCGTGCGCTCTGCTACCACGGCTATTGATTCGGGGCGAGGGTCGGCTTGCCGCTTAAAAATCCGACCTGGCCGAGCGGCCAGATCCGGATCTCAGCTTTCCCAAGAATCGAGCTGAGCTCGATGAAGTTGAACGTCCGCGAGTCACTGGAATGGTTGCGGTTATCCCCCATGACGAAGTACTGGTCAGGCGGAATCAGCTGGTCCTGCCCTGACGCCGGCCAGTTGTTGTTATAGGTCCAACGCTCGGGCAGGTAGGGCTCGTTGAGCACGCGGCCATTGATGTAGACCACGCTATTCGCGATGCGGATCCGCTCGCCCGGGAGCCCGATGATGCGCTTGATGAAGTCGCGGCTGGCCTCATCCGGGGGCTTGAAAACAATGATGTCCCCGCGCTGTGGCTGGTGCAGCTTGTAGGAAATCTTCGAGGCAACCAGCAGGTCGTTGTCGTGCAGCGTTGCGTACATACTCGAGCCCAGCACGTGCACGGTTTGCACCGCGTACTGGATGACGACATACAGCACGAGCGCAAGGAACACGATTTCCAGCGTGTCCCTGAGAAATGACTTCTGGCGCGGTGGTTGCGCCGGCGCCGGCGGTTGCGCCATCTGCGGCTGCGCCATCCTTTAGCTGTTCAACTTCATCCGAGGGCGACTCATTCTAGCGTCCCATTCTTCGCATGCGCCCGGATCGGGCTCAGGCGATCTGCTTGAGGAAGGGCGCCTCGCTGCGGAACGGGCCGATTACGGCGAGCTGCAGCGCCTGGCCGAAGAGCTCCTTGGCGATCCGCATGACGTCCTCGGCGGTGACGGCGTCGATCTCCGCGACCGTTTCGTCGACATCCTCGATCCGCCCGGTGAGCGCCTCCTGGCCGCCGTACCAGGTGGCCACCGAGTTGGTGCTCTCCATCTGCAGCAACAGGCGGCCCTTGTAGAACTCCTTGGCCTTGGTGAGCTCCGCGCGATTGACCGGCTCATCGCACAGGCGGCGGAGCTGGCCGACGATGGCGCCGACGGCGCGCGCGGCCTGGCGCGGCTCAGTGCCGGCATACACGCCGAGCACCCCCGTGTCGTACATCTTGTTGACATAAGAGTGGACGTCGTACGCGAGCCCGAGCTTCTCGCGCACCTCGAGGAACAACCGCGAGCTCATCCCCTCGCCGAGCACACAGTTGAGGATGTCGATCACGTGGCGATCGCGGTCCATGTACGAAGGCGCGTGGACGCCAAGGCAGACATGAGCCTGCTCCGTCTTCTTGGACTTGAGCAGGACGGTGGGCGTGAGCCCATTGCCCACAGAGGGCAGGAACGACGGCGGCGCCGAACCGTTGCCGCGGGCCTTGAGATATGGCTCGATCAACCCGATCGCCTCTTCATGCGTCACCGGACCAGCGATCGTAACCACGAGGTTGCGTAGCAGGTAATGCTCGTCGAGGTAGCGCAGCAGGTCGTCGCGAGTCAGGGCACGGACCGACGCCTCCGTGCCGCCCACGTCTCGCCCGAGCGGATGATCAGGCCAGCTGATCTGCTCGAAAAGACTATGGACGTACTCCTGCGGGGAGTCCTGGTACATCTTCAGCTCCTCGAGGACGACGAGGCGCTCCTTTTCGAGCTCGATCGGGTCGAGCAAGGGCTGGAACAGCATGTCGCCGAGGACGTCGATTGCCAGCTTCGCCTTGTTCTTCGGCACGCGGGCCCAGTACATCGTCAGCTCTTTGTCGGTGCCGGCGTTCAGGACGCCGCCGACTCCCTCAATCGCCTCGGCAATTTCCTTGGCCCCGCCATAATGAGCCGAGCCCTTGAAGAACATATGTTCGAGAAAGTGACTGATGCCGGCTTCCTGGTCCGACTCGTAGCGTGAGCCGACCTTGAACATGATCGCCATGGTGGTCGAGGGGCGGTCCGCCAACTCGGTCGACACCACCCGGGCCCCGGTCGGCAAAGTAGACAGACGATACGGAGACCGAGACAGGGGCACGATCTGAGTATATCGTAGGGGTGCGCACGGATCTCCCTATTCGGGGGGCCAGATGGCGCACCTTGTGAGTAGGGCGATATCAGGCAAGATGGGCGAGTGAAAGCTGAATCTGAATTCGTCGACCGCCTGAACCGGCTCATCGACCGCGTCGAGGCGTGGAGCTACGGGGACTCGGACGCGGGGGCGGGCCTGCCGGTGGAGCTCGCCAAAGAGCTCAAACGGCTGGCGGCGAAAACGCGGGCTGGGACCCTGAGAAACGGGATCCGCGGTGCTCAGGATGCGCTCGACGATGGCCTATCGGCGGAAACGGTCGCGGCGGCACTCTACCGGGTGCGGGCCGACTTCCTGAATGGGCCTCAGCCCTCGGCGCCGCTGTCGCCGCCTTCCGGTGACTCCGTTCGCGGCTCACCAAAGCGTGGCCGATCACCGAACCGAGGACGATCGCCGTAGCGGGGACGGTCCCCGTAGCCACTACCCTGCCGCGTCAAGGGGGGTGAGGGGGCCGGCACCGGGCGTTCCGCCGGGCGGCGGCTGGCGCTCACCCCATCGGGGAGAATCGCGACCCGCCGGTTGGGCTCCTCACCCTGGCTCTCGGTGCGGATGCCGGGCTCCTTCTCGAGCGTGATATGCACGATGCGCCGTTCGTAGGACTGCATCGGGTCCATCATCACGCGTTCGCCGCTCCGCCGGACCCGGTCCGCCAGTCGCAGCGCCATCTCCTTGACGGTCTCCTCGCGCCGGTTACGGTAGTGCTCGACATCGACGACGAGGCGCCGGCGGTCGGCGCGGCCTTCGTTGAGGATCAGGTTCACAACAGTTTGGAAGGCTCGCAGCGTCTCGCCACGCCAGCCGATCAACAGGCCAAGGTTGTCGCCGGCGACGTCGATCATCACCGGCTCGTCGGCCTTCTTGATGGTGACCTGGGCGCTGATACCCATCTTGTAGAGCAGCTCGGCCACGACTTCTCGGGCCTTGACGGCGTAGGTCTCGCGTAACGTGACTCGAACGCGAGCCTCCTGCGAGGACTCCTCGAGCACCTCGACCTCGACGTTCTCGCGCGCCTCGTCGAGGTCTTCGAGCGCCTGCTCGACGGCTTCCTCGACCGTCTTTCCCGTGATTTCGACGCTGTTGCTGCTGCTCATGCGGCTCTCCCCCTACGTAGGACCGGCGGCACGCGGAGCGATCCCCAGCCGGTAATGAAGTATTGCTGGCCGATGCTGAAAAGGTTGCTGACCACCCAGTAGAGCGCGAGGGCGGCGGCGAACTGGAGCGAGATAAATCCGATGAACACCGGCATGATCAGGGTCATGTTCTGCGTCATGGCGGCCTGGGTTGCGTCCTGGGACGCGGCCCCGCCGGGCGGCGTCATCATCTTGGTCTGCACGAAGGTCGTCAACCCCGCCAGGACCGGAAGAGCGAAAGCCAGCACGGACTGATGAAGCACGTGCTTCGGATCGCCAGTCGCGGGAAGGGTCAGGACAATGCCCAGAAAGTTGCCACCGTGAATTGGAAGCGTGTTGTGGGCGTCGCGGATGACATAAAACAGCGCGATCAGGATCGGCGACTGCAGCAACGCCGGCAGGCAGCCACTCATCTGCGCGAGCGGGTTGATGTTGTGCTCCTTGTAGAGCGCCATCGTCTCCTGGTTGAGGCGCTGCGGGTCCTTCTTGTACTTCTTGCGCACGGCGGCCAGCTGCGGGGCAATCCGGCGTTGTTCCGCCTGGACCCGACGCGAGGTGGTGAGCTGGTATTGGAAAACCGGGGCCAGGATCAGCTTGATGATGATGGTGAGCAAGACGATGGCCACCCCGAACGGCCCAATGGCGTCCGCGATCGGGTTGCCGTTGAGCATCGACAGCAGCCAGCTGAGGATGGCGTGGATGGGCACGCCGATGATCGTCCACCACAGCAGCCAGATCGGGTGCCAGAGCTGACCGATGGTGTTCATGGCACTGGGTCCCAGCCACCGGCATGAAACGGGTGGCAGCGGGCAATCCGGGCGAGCGCCATGCCCCAGCCCCGCCACCAGCCGTAGCGCTGGATGGCCTCATAGCCGTACTGCGAGCAGGTCGGCATGTAGCGGCAACCCGAAACGGCCCCGAAAATGGGGCCGAGAGTCACCCGGTAGACCCGGATCAGGGCAAGCGAGACCGCCGTCATCGCCCCCACCCCTTCGCCCACAACATTTCCATCTCCTGGCGCAGCCGGGTAAATTCCGCATCGACAGCCCGCGCCCGTGCCACGATTACAACGTCGCGGCCGCCCTCGGTTTGTGTCAGCAACGGCTTGACCAGCTCCCGCAGGCGCCGCTTGATTCTATTCCGGACCACGGCGTTGCCGAGCTTCCGGCTGACGGCCAGGCCGACGCGCGGCCGGCCAACATCATTATCGCTTACGAATAGGGCCAGGTAGTCGGAGGCGGCCCGGCGGCCGGAACGGAGCGTCCGGTCGAAGTCGGCTGAGCGAAGCAGCCGAGAGCGCCGCTTCACCCGCCCGAGGACTTAAGGGTTACCGCGCCCGCCGGCTGGAGGTTGGCGTCAGGCGGCGACGGCCCTTGAGGCGGCGGGCCTTGATCACCTTGACACCGCCAGGTGTTGACATGCGGGCACGGAAGCCGTGGACTTTGACTCGCTGGCGCTTCTTGGGCTGGTGGGTACGCTTCATTTTCGGGGCCTAACCATACCATGCGGAGTCACCCCGTTCGTACGTAGTTTCGGATTGCGCGGGCAGAATCCGTTTGCTATTATTCCGCTGCCCTGGAGAGCTACGGCAAATAACCATCAACAACTTATGCACAAGAGGCTGGGGAGACCTCGATAGACTTGTCCACCTTTGTGGGAAGCTTGTGCATAAGTCCCGTCCCCGCTAACGCCGTCCATGGGCCTCGTTTCCGTCTTCGCGGCCTGACGCGCAGCACCGGCTCTGCTCTCCAACGAAACAGTCGCGCGTTGGTTGGAGGACCGTATGAACGGAGATCAGATCTGGCAAGCGGCGCAGGAGGAACTTCGGTTCCAGCTCAGTAAGCCCAGCTACGAGACCTGGCTGAAGAATGCGTCGTTAGTGGGCCGCGAGAAGAATGCCTTCAAGATCGGTGTGCCCACCAAGCTTGCCAAAGATTGGCTCGAGGATCGGTATTCCGCAATGATCAAGGAGACGCTGTCGGCGATCGTCTCCGGCGACGTCAGTGTCGCCTTCGAGGTGGTCCCCGGCCAGGCCGCGGTCCAGGGTGGACGGGCCGCCGTGGCGATCGCCGAGGAGCCGCCGCCCGAAGACGGTGAAGTGGAAGGGCCGGTCCTCCATGAGGCCTCGCAGCTCAATCCAAAATTCCAATTCCAGCATTTCGTGGTCGGCAACAATTCACGCTTCGCCCATGCCGCGTGCCGGGCCGTCGCGGAAACGCCTGCCAAGGCATATAACCCGCTGTTCCTCTACGGCGGCGTCGGACTGGGCAAGACGCATCTGATGCATGCCATCGGCCACGCGGTCCTCGAAAAGCATCACCGCAAGCGGGTCGCTTATGTGACCAGCGAGAAGTTCATGAACGAAATGATCTCTTCCATTCAGGAAGGGCGGATGAATGATTTCCGCACCCGGTACCGGACGGTGGACGTGCTCCTCGTCGACGACATTCAGTTCCTCGCCGGCAAGGACCGCACCCAGGAAGAGTTCTTCCATACCTTCAATTCCCTGCATGAGCTCAACAAGCAGATCGTCATCTCCTCAGATCGGCCGCCGAAGGAGATCCCGACGCTCGAAGATCGGTTGCGCTCGCGGTTTTCATGGGGGCTCATCGCTGATATCCAGGCGGCCGACTTCGAGACCCGGGTCGCCATCCTCAAGTCAAAGGTTGGACCCTATGCGAAGCTGGTGCCGGAGGACGTGCTCTCCTTCATCGCCCACAAGATTCAAAAAAACATCCGTGAGTTGGAGGGAGCGTTGATCCGGGTGATCGCGCATGCCTCGCTGAACCGCAGCGCGGTCAACGTCGACATGGCCGCGAAGCTATTGCAGGACGTCATTCCGTCCGCCGACACGCGCACCCTCACCATTGATGCGATCTCGCGCGCGGTCGCCAACTTTTATCACATCAGCCTGGAGGAGATGAAGGGCAAGCGTCGCGACAAGCACATCGT
>Ga0209526_10000481_pt1 | contig 26180 bp, 26 predicted proteins | sample JacPinW_OM2H0_M1_FD_188566 | JGI IMG/M metagenome (GOLD analysis project Ga0209526, IMG submission 188566) | Forest soil microbial communities from Algoma, Ontario, Canada - Jack Pine, Ontario site 1_JW_OM2H0_M1 (SPAdes) (version 2) | ecosystem: Environmental > Terrestrial > Soil > Boreal... | reverse complement strand
AAGCCAGCCCCTTTTGCTAGAGCTTTTTTGCTATGAGTACATCATTGAGGTGTTGTCATGCTGCGATTTGACAAGATGACGGTGAAGGCCCAGGAAGCGCTGCAGAGCGCGCAGGAAGTCGCTGCGCGTCATGAGAACCAACAGATCGAGCCGATTCACCTGCTCACTGCATTAGTTGCGCAACCCGACGGCGTCGTGCCACCGCTGCTCGCGCGGCTTGGGATTCGCGCGGAATTGCTGTCGCAGGAAATCGAGCGCGAGATCGGGCGTCTGCCGCGCGTCACCGGCTTTGCGCAGCAGCATATGGGCAAGCCGCTGAACGATGTGTTGGAGCGTGCGTTCGACGAAGCGCAAAGATTCAAGGACGAGTACGTTTCGACCGAGCACATGTTCCTGGCTATCGCGGGGCAGGATCGCGACCCGGCCGGCCAGTTGCTGAAGAAGCAGGGAGCTTCGCATGAGGCGATCCTGCATGCGCTCACAAGCGTGCGCGGCACACAACGCGTTACCTCGCAGAATCCCGAAGCGACTTACGAGGCGCTGGAGAAGTATGCGCGCGACCTGACCGATCTCGCGCGGCGCTCCAAACTTGATCCCGTCATTGGCCGCGATGAAGAGATTCGCCGCGTGATGCAGATTCTGGCGCGCCGCACCAAGAACAATCCGGTGCTGATCGGCGAACCTGGCGTGGGCAAGACCGCCATTGTGGAGGGCCTCGCGCAAAGAATCGTTGCCGGCGACGTGCCAGATGTGCTGAAAACAAAGCGCCTCGTGGCGCTGGATTTGGCGTCGCTGGTGGCGGGCGCGAAATTCCGCGGCGAGTTTGAAGACCGCTTGAAGGCGGTGCTGATGGAGATCACCGAAGCCGAAGGGCAGATTATTTTGTTCATCGACGAGGTGCACACCCTGGTGGGCGCGGGCGCTGCGGAAGGCGCGATGGACGCTTCCAACATGCTCAAGCCTGCCCTGGCCCGCGGCGAATTGCGGGCCGTCGGCGCCACTACGCTGAACGAATATAAGAAATACATCGAGAAGGACCCCGCGCTGGAGCGCCGTTTTCAGCCGGTTATGGTGGAAGAGCCGACTGTCGAGGACACGATTGCGATTCTGCGCGGCTTGAAGGAGCGCTATGAGGTGCACCACGGCGTGCGCATCAAGGACGCAGCGATTATTGCCGCCGCGACGCTTTCGCACCGCTACATTTCCGACCGTTTCTTGCCCGATAAAGCCATCGACTTGATCGACGAAGCCGCAGCCAGCTTGCGCATGCAAATTGATTCACTGCCCGTGGAAATTGACACCATCGAACGGCGCATCATGCAGCTCGAAATCGAGCGCCAGGCGCTGCTGAAGGAAAAGGATGCGCACTCCAAGGAGCGCCGGGAACAAATCGAGAAGGAGTTGGCAAAGCTGCGCGAAGATTCGAGCGCACGAAAAGCGCGGTGGCAAGCCGAGAAAGAGGCTCTCAACAAGATTCGCAAGCTCAGGGAACAAATCGATCAGCTCAAAGCGGAAGAGCAGCGCTTCGAACGCGCCGGCGAACTCGCCAAGGTGGCGGAGATTCGCTATGGCAAGATCGCTGCGACGGAACGCGAGCTGAAGGAAGCGGAGGAGCGCTTCCGGGCGGTGCAAAAAGAAGCGCCGATGCTGAAGGAAGAAGTCGATGAAGAAGACATCGCGAAACTGGTGAGCAAGTGGACTGGCATTCCCGTCGGGCGGCTGCTCGAAGGCGAAGCGCAAAAACTGGTGCACATGGAAGAGCGCTTGCGGCTGCGGGTGGTGGGGCAGGACGATGCTCTGGCGCGCGTAGCCAATGCGGTTCGGCGCAGCCGCGCCGGATTGTCCGATCCAAAGCGGCCCATCGGCTCGTTCATTTTTCTGGGACCCACCGGTGTTGGCAAGACCGAACTCGCGCGCGCACTTGCCGAGTTTCTCTTCGATGACGAGAAGCTGATGATTCGCATCGATATGTCCGAGTACATGGAGAAGCATAGCGTTTCGCGCTTGATTGGCGCGCCTCCCGGCTATGTCGGTTACGAGGAGGGCGGGCAGCTGACCGAGCAGGTGCGGCGTCATCCGTATTCGGTGATCTTGTTTGACGAAATCGAAAAAGCGCATCCGGACGTGTTTAACGTGCTGCTGCAAATCTTGGAAGACGGCCGGCTCACGGACGGCAAGGGCCGCACGGTGGACTTCCGCAATACGGTTTTGGTGATGACCAGCAATGTTGGCTCGACTGCGATTTTCGAGCTTGCGCATCGAGATCCCGAGCGCGCGAGGAAAGAGGCGATGGACGCGCTGCGTGGCGCGTTCCGGCCCGAGTTCATCAACCGCATCGATGAAATTGTCATCTTCAATCCGCTCGGTAAGGAGCAACTCGTGCGCATCGTCGATTTGCTGCTGCACGGAGTGGAGCAGTTGTTGGCTGAGCGCCAGATCACGCTCGAACTAACGCCCGCGGCAAAGGAGCTGCTGGTGCGCGAAGGTTACGACCCGGCATACGGCGCCAGGCCGCTGCGCCGCACGATTCAGCGTCTGGTGCAGGATCCGCTGGCGCTGCAAATCCTGGAGGGCAAAGTGCTGCCCGGCGATCACATTCGCGTGGACCGCGACGGCCAGAGCGATTCGATGCGGTTCGAGCGCGTGCAGACCGCGCGGCCAGCCACTGCAGCGTAACGATACGGGGGTCTTTGCGTTCCGTATATAGTGATAGGGAACCCTTATGAGAGTTCTGCGCACGACATTCTTATTGACCGCGCTGACGCTGGTGCTCATCACCTTGGGCGCGTACTTCGGCGGTCGCAATGGCATGACCATGGCGTTGATTTTTGCTTTGCTTGGCAACGCTTTCGCGTATTTTTTCTCGGACAAGATCGCGCTATGGTCGAGTGGAGCGCAGCCGGTCAGTCGTGAGCAGGTGCCCAGACTTTACGAAGTGATGGAGCGGCTGGCCGCCAAAGCTAATCTGCCCGTGCCGAAGCTCTACATGGTCCCCGAAGCGGCGCCCAACGCATTTGCCACCGGCCGCAACCCGCGCCACGCCTCGGTCGCGGTCACCGAAGGACTCCTCCAGCTCATGAACGACGACGAACTCGAGGGCGTCATCGCGCATGAGCTTTCGCACGTGCGCAACTACGACATCTTGATCAGTTCCATTGCCGCGACGATCGCCGGCGCCATTACCTACCTCGCTCGCATGGGCTACTGGGCCAATCTCTTCGGCGGGGGCCGCGACGACGACCGCGAGGGCGGTGGCGGTATCGCAGGGATTCTGATGTTGATTCTCGCGCCCTTCGCCGCTTTCCTTTTGCAGCTCGGCATCTCCCGGCAGCGCGAATACTCCGCCGATGCCACGGGCGCTCGCATGGTCGGCCAGCCGTACGGCCTTATCAGTGCATTGCAAAAGCTCGGCGCCTACAACAAGCGTATTCCCACGACTTCGCTGCCGCCGACCACAGCCGCGCTGTGCATCGTGAAGCCCATGTTCGGCTCGGAAGTTCTGTCGTCTCTGTTCAGCACGCATCCACCGTTGGAAGAACGTATCGAGGCCTTGCGCCAAATGACCGTGGTGCCGCAGCGCTGAGGAAGTCGCTTCTAATCGAATAGGTTCATTCCTGCGTAAATTGGGCCCCTTGGTGTAAAGATTCCCCGCGAAACAGATGATTCGTACGCCCAGGAAATCCTAGGCCGCTGATTCTGCGTGGGTTAGTTCCATTCATCCGTTCGCGCCCTTTGGTAAAGCAAGTGCAGCCATGTACGAATCAAGAAATGATCGCCTGTGAGGGGCGTTAGGGGCGGAAATTATGAGCTGTCGCGATACTATCCATTTGATATGCTGGTACTTAGAGGGAAAGCTCTCGCCATCGGTCGAAAGCGAAATCGAGAAGCATCTCCAGGATTGCCCCGATTGTCATCTAGTCTTGGACGCTGCCAACAGCACACTCGACCGCTATTTTGGTCCTGCCCGCTCCGAAGAAACCCCTGCGGACACAAAAGCAGCCTGATAGCTCAAGATAAGCCTCGAGTTCTCCGTTGTTTACGAACCGCGCTGTGGATTCCTGTTTCTAACTCCTGCTGCGCCGATATGCGCTCAGTATTGGAAAAGCACAAATTACAGGCCCGTAGGGGATAACGTAAATCTTACTGGTACTAGTACTTATTGGACGCGTCCCCCTTTCCCGGTCGCATGCCCGTAAGTTATAATTATTCATGTAGTTAGCGGATTGAGACCCGCCCTGAGGTATTTGGTTCAGCAGATGCTCGTTTCTATTATGTAGGGTATTGCTGTACAAGGAGACGAAGTCAATGAGCGAGTATCAAGAACCGATTCAGGTGAGCTCTACCGCCACGCCACGCTGGGTTGGAATTGCCCTGGTGACGCTGGGAGCCGTTTCGCTGCTTGGTATCGGAATTGGATGGAGCGCCCTCAACCACGCGAACAGCGTGGAGCAGACGACGCAAACCTCGGTGAAGCAGGCTAACGACGCACTGGCCCAGAAGCTCGCCAAGGAAGATGAGATCAATCAGCAACTCCAGAGCGACCTCAAAGTCGTGACGGACAAGCTGAACGTTACGCAAGCGGATCTGGTCAAGGCCCGCAAGCAAAACCGGCAGTCTTCCGTCACGATTGACAAGAAGATTGCAGGCCTCGAAAGCTCCGTAAACACGCAACTCGCCGCCAAGGCCAACGCTGACGACGTCAATAAACTCAACACCGACGTCACCGGGGTGAAAACCGATCTCGACGCCACCAAGAACAATTTGCAAATGGCGCGCAGCGAGATGGGCACGCTCATCGCTCGCAACCATGATGAGATCGACCAACTCCGCCGCATGGGCACGCGCGACTATTATGAATTTACCGTCACGCGCAAGGCTGGCGCACAGAAGGTCGGCGCCGTGCAGGTCGAGCTGAAGAGCGCTAACCCGAAGAAGAATCAGTTCACCATCAACGTGTTGGCCGACGACAAGACGTTCGAGAAGAAGAACCGCTCGGTCAACGAACCGATTTTCTTCTACACCGGCGGAAGCCACGCGGCTCTTGAGCTGGTCGTCAACAAAGTGACCAAGTCGACCGCTTCCGGCTACCTGAGCGTACCGAAGGCTGTCGGCAGCTCTTCGGCGAGCGCTTCCACTTCGGGCCTATAAGCCAAGCGCCTATTTGCATCGCAATGCAGGGGAGGATTTCAGTGTCCTCCCCTTTATTTTTTTGTGCTCATCCAGCGCCGCCAAAAAGTCGTACCATAGCTAGGTCGGATCAAACCAGCCGCGAGTACCTTACCCGCGTGGCTAGATGCAGAGAACAGCGGTGATGTCTCAGGAGGAAATATCATGAAACTACGATTTGCCTCAATTCTAATTGTCGCCCTTTTTGTCAGCACGCTGGCGATCGCGGGCGACGGCAGTTGGACCGGCTACATCACGGACAGCAAGTGTGGCGCGAAGGCTGCGCACGAAGGCGCAGAGGAATGTACGGCGAAATGTGTAAAGGAAGGCGCGAAGCTCGTCTTCGTGAACGATGCCGACAAGAAGGTGTACGCTATCGCCGACCAAGACAAAGTGGCGGCGCACGCCGGCCATCACGTTGCCGTGAAGGGCTCGGTAGAAGGTGACACTCTGACAGTCGCCAGCATCGACATGGCCCCGGCCAAGGGCAAATAGCACAACCACGATCGTTATTCATAGCGGGCGGGACTTTGCTCCCGCCCGTTTCGTTTTGTCGCGCCGGAAATTTCCGCTACGATGTTGACCTGCCTATGTCCACCATTCTGCTGCACGCAGCGCGCGCGTTAACTCCGATGACAGAAATACAGGACGCGGGAATCCTGATTCGCGACGGCGTAATCGAAGCCATCGGCCCACGCCAGGACATGACCCTGCCTTCCGGAGCGGCGGAAATCTCTGCAAGCGGCCAGACCGCCATTCCCGGATTTATCGACGTGCATATTCACGGCGCTGGCGGGCACGACGTAATGGAGGGCACCGGGGAAGCCATGTCGGCGGTGGCAAAAACCCTTTCGCGCCACGGCACGACTTCCTTTGTCGCGACCACTGTAACGGCCAGCCCCGACGACACCTGCCGCAGCGTCGAAGGAATTGCGCGTTACATCACGCAACAGTTCGAGGCCTTGCAGCCGAAGGCGGAGGTTCTAGGTATCCATTACGAAGGCCCATTCATCAACAAGGCGCGCCGCGGCGTCCATCCCGCCGAGTGGGTCCAATTGCCGTCCGCCGAATTACTGCAGCGCTTTTTGCAAGCTGCGGCCGGGAACGCCCGCATTCTCACCATCGCGCCAGAATTGCTGGGAGCTATACCGTGCATGAAGGCAGCCCGCGATGCGGGGGTCGTCGTCGCCATGGGACATACGGACGCGACTTACGAGCAGGCCCGCGCCGGTATCGCACACGGCGCGCGTCACGCCGTACACGTATACAACGCCATGCGGCCGTTCTCTCATCGCGATAGCGGTGTCATCGGCGCAGTGCTCACTTCGCCGGAAGTTACGGCAGAGCTGATCGCAGACGGCGTGCACGTCGAAGAAGCAGCCATGCGACTCCTGCTGCAAGCCAAGGGCGCCGGCTGCGTCATCTTGATAAGCGATGGACTCTCCGCGACCGGCATGCCCGATGGAAAGTACATGCTTGGCAACTTTGAAGTGACCGTATCTGGCGGGGTGTGCCGTAACGCAGAAGGGAAACTGGCGGGCAGCACGCTCACGCTGGACCGCGCTCTTCGAAATGTGGTCGGGCTCGGCGTGCCGTTTGTGGACGTCGTGCGCATGCTCACCGCGAATCCTGCGAAGTTGCTCGGAATCGAGTTCAAGAAAGGCGCTCTGCGAGCCGGCGCGGACGCGGATATTGTGCTGCTCGATGAAAATCTTCAGATCACAAACGTGTGGACACGCGGCTTGCCGTTGAACTAGCTACGGGTTGAGCGGAACATTCAATTCCGACGCCAGCTTCACCGCATTAAACGGACTGCACGCAAAATAGCGATCACCGACCTTCAGGGTAGGAACTTTTCTTCTCCCGTGATTCGCTCGTAACACGATAGCTTCTGCGGATGGATCTTCTTCGATGTTGATTTCAAGGTAGGCCACTCCCCGCTGCTTTAGAAAGTATTTCGCGCGGCGGCAGTCAGGGCACCAGTGCGTGGTGTACATCGTAACCGGTTCCATCGGGTCATTCACTCGAAACGGGGGCGCCGCGCCGTTTCCGCGCCACCTGGATGCGAATCAGTGACCGCTGCAGCGCGACCGCCGCGCGTCCCCAATCCACATTCGGGTCGCTCGATGCCGAGGCAATCCTCTGTTCGGCGCGCTTCTTAGCTTCCTCCGCGCGCCCCACGTCGATCTCTTCGGGACGCTCCGCCGTTTCTGCAAGCACGGTGACGCGGTCGCCCAAAACCTCGGCAAAGCCGCTGATGACGGCTAGGTGTCCTGGCTCACCCGCGCTCTTCGCCCGATACGTCAGCTCCCCGATGCCCAGCTCCGTAATCAACGGTGCGTGCCCCGGCAGGATGCCCAGGCAGCCGTCCCCGCCGGGCAGCGTGACCTCCACAACGGTCTCGCGCAACAACTGCCGCTCCGGCGTAACGATCACCAGCTCGATGGACTCGGGAAGCATTGCTCTGCCTAGGCACTCACCTTCATTTTCTCCGCCTTTTCGAGCGCTTCGTCAATCGTGCCAACCATGTAGAAGGCCTGCTCCGGAACTTCATCGTACTTGCCTTCCACGATCTCCTTGAAGCTGCGTACCGTGTCTTCGATTTTGACGTATTTGCCTTCCAGTCCGGTGAACTGTGCCGCGACGAACATCGGCTGGGACAAGAATTTTTCGATCTTGCGCGCGCGCGCCACGGTTCGCTTGTCTTCGTCCGACAATTCTTCGATGCCCAGAATGGCGATAATGTCCTGCAAGTCTTTGTAGCGCTGCAGGATCGATTTCACGCCGCGAGCTACCGAGTAGTGCTCCGCCCCCACGATGCGCGGATCGAGAATGCGCGAGTAGCTGGCCAGCGGATCGACGGCGGGATAGATGCCGCGCTCCACGATTTGACGGCTCAGGTTCGTGGTCGCGTCCAGGTGTGCAAACGTCGCTGCCGGCGCGGGGTCCGTGTAGTCGTCCGCAGGCACGTAAATCGCCTGCACGGAGGTGATCGATCCCCATTTGGTGGAAGTGATGCGCTCCTGCAGCTCGCCAATTTCCGTATTGAGGTTTGGCTGATAACCCACGGCCGAAGGCATGCGTCCCAGAAGCGCCGAAACTTCCGCGCCCGCTTGCACAAACCGGAAAATATTGTCGATGAAGAGCAGCACGTCCAAGTGCTCTTCGTCGCGGAAATATTCCGCAACGGTCAGGCCCGTCAGTCCGACGCGCAACCGCGAGCCAGGCGGTTCCGTCATCTGCCCATAAATCAGCGCCGCACGCGACTTTTCCGGGTTGCCCGGAACGATCACCCCGCCCTCCGACATTTCCAGCCACAAATCGTTGCCTTCGCGCGTGCGCTCGCCCACACCCGCAAACACGGAAACGCCGCCGTGCTTCATCGCCACGTTGTGAATCAGCTCCATGATGAGCACTGTTTTGCCGACGCCCGCGCCGCCGAAGAGTCCGATCTTTCCGCCTTTGAGGTACGGCTCAATCAGGTCAACAACTTTGATTCCCGTCTCGAACATTTCCAGTGCGGTGGACTGGTCTTCCAGTTTCGGTGCGGGCCGGTGAATCGGATAATGCTTGTCGCTGACAATGGGGCCAAGCTGATCCACTGGCTTACCCAGCACGTTCATCACGCGCCCTAGTGTCGGCCGCCCCACAGGAACTTCGATCGGCTTGCCGCTATCGACCGCCTTCATCCCGCGCACCATGCCTTCGGTCGGCTCCATTGCCACCGCGCGCACGCGGCCTTCGCCCAAGTGCTGCTCCACCTCGACGGTCACATCGAGCGGCTGCGGGATGTTAAATCCTTCGCTCGTGATGCGGACCGCGTTGTAAATCGCCGGCAAATGTCCGGCCTCAAACTGAATGTCCAGCACCGGTCCAATGACCTGCACCACTCGTCCTACGTTCTGCTCTGCCATGTTGCTCCTCAATCCGTGACTCGTGACTTGTGATTCGTGGCTCGTGAACTTTCCAACCGAGCCAGTCTGCCCTTCAATGTGCGGCCTCGGTGAACGATTTTATCTTCACGAGTCACAAGTCACGAATCACGAGTCACGTCATCCGGCCCCGTACGCCGCGCCGCTGACGATCTCAATAATCTCTTTCGTAATCGCGGCCTGGCGCACTTTGTTCATGTGCATCGTCAGTGCCTCGATCACTTCGCCGGCATTCTTTGTAGCCGATTCCATCGCTGTCATGCGTGCCGCATACTCAGACGCTGACGATTCCAGCATCGCGCGCAAAATCTGCGTCTCCACGTACCGCGGAAGGAGCTTGTCCAACAATTGCGCTTCCGGTTGTTCGTAGATGTAATCGACCTGGACCTCGACGTTCTTCCCGGACTTTGTTTCTGTGTCGGTGCCTTTTTCCTCGCCAATCGCTTCCACGGGCAGCAGCTTCTCCACGGTCAGATTCACCGACATCACGGTCTTGAATTCGCTGAACATGATGTAAACGGAGTCCACCTTTTTCTCGGTGTATAAATCTGTGGCGAGCTTGGCGATTTCCCGCGCCGTCTTGAACTCCACGCGCGAAAGGACATTCACCCACTCTCCGCCAAACGTGAATCCCGCTTTTTTCAGCGCGTCCCGGCCTTTCTTGCCCACCGGAACCGTCACAACCTTTTTGTCTCGATTCACGCGGAAAAACTCATTGGCCTTGCGCAGGATATTTGAGTTGAACGCGCCCGCTAGCCCGCGCTCTCCGGTAAGCACGATAGCCAGTATGTTTTTCTCTTCGCGGCGCTCCAACAGTGGGTGCTGCGGCTCCTGAATGCGTGCCATCGTCGAGCGCAGAACTCGCACCAGCTCCCGCGCGTAAGGGCGCGCCGCCAGCGCCGCTTCCTGCGCGCGCCGCAGCCTCGCCGCGGCCACGAATTTCATCGCGCGCGTGATCTGCTGGCTGTTTTTCACCGAGCGAATGCGCCGCCGGAAATCGAGAAGTGTGGGCATGGATGTTCGCTACGCGCCGCTGCCAGGCAAGCTTTAGCTCGCCGCCGCCGCAACTTCAGCCGTGAACCGCTCCTTAAAAGCATCCACCGCCTTTTTGATCTCTGCCTTGATGCTGTCGTCCAACGCTTTCTTTTCGCGAATCGTCTTCAAGATTGACGAATGATTCGCATCCACGAATTCCAGCAGCTCTCGCTCAAACCGCCGCACTTCATTCACCGGCACGCTGTCCGACGACCCGCTCGTCGCCACGTAAAGAATAAGGACCTGCTTCTCAACTGGCAGCGGCGAATACTGATCCTGCTTCAAAATTTCCGTCAAACGTTGGCCGCGCGCGAGCTGCGCCTGCGTGGCTTTGTCGAGCTGGTCCGAGCCAAACTGCGCGAACGCCGCCAGATCGCGGTACTGCGCCATGTCCAGGCGCAACGAGCCTGCCACTTGCCGCATGGCCTTGATCTGCGCGTTGCCGCCCACCCGGCTCACGGAAATACCCACGTTAATCGCGGGGCGAATGCCGGCATTGAACAAGTCTGCTTCCAAATAAATCTGTCCGTCGGTGATGGAAATGACGTTCGTCGGAATATACGCGGAAACGTCGCCCGCCTGCGTTTCGATCACCGGCAGCGATGTCAGCGAGCCGCCGCCCAGCTTATCGTTCAGCTTGGCCGCACGTTCGAGCAAGCGCGAGTGCAGATAAAACACGTCGCCCGGGTATGCTTCGCGTCCCGGCGGCCGCCGCAAGAGAAGCGAAATCTCGCGATACGCCTGCGCATGCTTGGAAAGATCGTCGTAGAAAGTAACCGCGTGCCGCTTGTTGTCGCGGAAATATTCGCCCATCGCGCAAGCGGCGTACGGCGCAATGTATTGCACCGAAGCTGGCTCGGCCGCCGACGACGCCACGATAATCGTGTAATCCATCGCTCCCGCGTCGGTCAGGACCTTCAAAACTTGCGCGATCGTGGACCTCTTCTGTCCAATAGCGCAATAGATGCAAATTACGTCGCCGCCTTTTTGATTGATGATCGTGTCGAGAATGATCGCCGTCTTGCCTGTCTGCCGGTCGCCAATGATCAACTCGCGCTGTCCGCGCCCGATCGGGATCATCGAATCGATCGCCTTGATGCCCGTCTGCAGCGGCTCGCGCACGGGCTGGCGGTCCAGCACGCCGGGAGCAATGCGCTCCAGCGGATTCCGCTCCTTCGAGTTAATCGGCCCCTTATCATCGAGCGGCTCGCCTAGCGGACTCACGACGCGCCCGATCAGCGCATCGCCGATTGGCACGGACATGATCGTGTTCGTGCGCTTGACGGTGTCGCCCTCTTTCAGCTCCGTGTACTCGCCCAGCAGCACGGCGCCGACTTCTTCCTCTTCCAGGTTCAGCGCGATTCCGTAAACGTTGTGGGGAAACGCCAGCATCTCCCCGGCCATCACTTTTTCCAGGCCGTGAATTCGCGCAATCCCGTCGCCTACGCTGATGATCGCGCCCACCTCATCGACAGCGACGGTCTGCTCGTAATTCTCAATCTGCTCGCGCAGAATCTTGCTGATTTCGTCCGCTTTGATCTTCGCCATTCCTGCTCCCGCTCCCTATTCCGACGCCAAGCGCGCCCGCAAATCATTCAAGCGGGTGCGCAGGGAGCCGTCATAAACCGTATCGCCCACGCGTACCACCGCGCCGCCCAGCAGGCCCGGCTCGAGTGAAAACTTTGCTTCCACGCGTTTTCCCGTCAACCGCTCCAGCGTAAATTCCATCTCCGCTCTCTGTGCCTTACTCAACTCCACCGCGGAAGAAACTTGCGCCTCTGTGATCCCTTGCCGCTGCCGAATCACTTCCTGAAACGCCGCAATCATTTCCGGCAAAACGTGCGTGCGCTGATGGTCCACCACCACGAGCAAGAAATTGCGCACAATCTTGCTTCCGCCTACGCGTGCCAGCAATTTTTCGATCACGCGGTGCTTCGCTTCCTTTGTCACCGCCGGACTGGACAGAAAATTCCGCAGCTCCGCCGATTCTGCATACAGAGCGCCGAATCCGATGAGTTGCTGCGTCACCGGTTCCGCCGCGCCTTGCGCCAGCGCGACGTCGGCTAACGCGTTGGCATACTGCAAGCTCGCGGACTTCAATTCGGTCTCCCCTCGAGGCTCTTAACAAATGCCGCCACCAGCGATTCCTGCACCTGGGGCGTCAACTCTTTCGTAAGCAGCGTTTCCGCCCCATCCACGGCCAGGTTCGCCGCAATCACCTTCAGTTCCAGCCGCGCGGCCCGCTCCGCCGCTTCAATCTCCGCTTTGGCCGCCAACCTAACCCTCTGAATATCGCTCTGCGTGATTGTACGTAATCGCTCCGCTTCCGCCGCCATTTCCCGCTGCGCAGTCGCTCGCAGTTGCACCACTTCCTGCTCCAGCCGCGCCAGCTTCTCTTCCGCTTCACGCAGTTGGCGCTCCGCTTCCGCTTTTGCCGCCGTAGCTTTGGTAATCGCGGAGCTGATGGTTTCGGCGTTCTTGCGGAAAAATGGAGGTGTGAGCTTCAGAAAAACCCAGGAAACCAGGCCCGCAACAATCGCGAAGTTAATCCATTTGAAGATCTCTTTGGCGCGTTCCGTCGTCGCGCTGCCGCCTTCCTCTGCGGCATGCGCACCGACCGCTGCGAAAAGCAAAATCACCAGCGCACCGGCAAGGAGTTTCCAAACGCCCCAGCGCGTCATCGAGCCTCTCTCGCAGGACCGCCGCCGGGCCGCGGCGCAACCTGCAGCACACGGCGCGCGATTTCCGCCGCTAACTGTCCCACCGAAGACTTAAGCTCCAGCAGCGCCGCCTCCAATTCTTTGGCTGCGTGCTCTTTGCCCTCTGCAACTTGCGTCGCTGCTTTGAGCCGAGCTTCTTTCAGTTGCGCGGCGCGTTCGTCCAGCACCTTTTTCCGAGCCGCTTCCTGTTCCAGGTACACTTGCGCACGCGCCTTTTTCAGCGCTTCCTGATATTGCTTCACTTTCTCTGCTGCTGCGGCTTCCGCGGCTGCCGCCGCCTTCCGCGCGCCCGCCGTGCGGGCATCGCGTTCCGCCATTATGGCAAGCAGCGGCTTGAAAAATAGCGCCCGCAGGATCAGGTAAAAAGCCAGAACAATCAGGACTGTAGGCACAGCCTGAAGGAACAGTTCCCCAAGTTGGTGAACAATCTCTTGCATCTAAGTTGTTTCGCCTGAACCCCTTCAAGTCTGGCCGCGCGGGCCAATGTGGTAGGCAGCCGCGCCGTGTCTCGACCCGCAACAACCTTCACGGTGGGCCTGTAGCTGCCTAGTGAAACAGTATTTTATAGCATTCGCCGCGCCGCACAGTCAATGCGGCTAAATTCATGTTGAACGCGGCTACCTTCAAGGCTGGGCGGATTTACTTGGCTGGACGACTTCACCTCTCAGCCGAATAGTTCCATGAAGAAACTCTGCATCGCAGTCGCAGAACGGGCGTCGGCCAGGGCGTGGTATGCGACACCTGGGACCGCAGGTCCTATTTCGTGGGTAAAGCCATGCATTGCACCGCCATAGACGATTAGTTGCCAGTCAGCGCCGGCTTCGTTCATTTCTTGCACGAACGCATTCACCCGCGTCATGGGGACGTGAGGGTCCAGAGCACCATGGCAGACGAGTATTTTCGCCTTAACCACACTCGCCTGGGCTGCCTTCGTTGTGGACAGGCTTCCGTGCACGCTAACCGCTCCCGCGAGGTCCGTGCCGCTCCTTGCCAGCTCGAGCGCCACCATCCCGCCGAAGCAGTAGCCCACCGCAGCAATACGTCCGTCGACTTGCGGATGCGACACCAACACCTTTATACCCGCGCGCGACCGCTGGCACAGTTTGGCCGGGTCGTCCCGCAGTTCCGCAATTCTGGCCATAACGCGTTCGCGGTTGCCAGCCACGCCATTGCCGTACATGTCGCAAGCAAATACGACGTAGCCCAGTTCCGCGAGCTGCCTCGCTCGCCCCTTGGCATGTGCGTCGAGCCCGGCGCCCCCATGCACGACTAGGATGCCGGGGCGCTTGTCACTCCGCTCTGCATCCCAGGTGAACTGCCCAGTGAGTTCCGTATCGCCGTCGCGGTATGCGATCGCTTGCGTATTCATTTTCATGTGTTCGTCCTCCGAACAATACATGACCGACATGGGATCCACAGAGCGGCTCTTTCAGCTCTCTAAATGAATCGCCGTTAGTAATTATAGCATATTCCCAGAGAATAATCAAGTGTAAAGACGGACCAAGGCGCGGCGACCGACGCTCGGCGCAAATCGAAACGTAGTTCCCGTAGAAATTTGTTGCTTATACGGCGAGCACGTACACGAAATTACGTGCCTTAGGAGTGTTTATTGGTGGGTCTGTACCGAATTTGCGGGACGCGCATCCGCTTGATCGTATACGTACCGAACGCTCACCTGCGAATCCGATCGGCCCCGAGTCAGCCGCAGCGTTTCATACAGTTGTGTGCCGTCATAAGAGAGCTCGTAGGTCCGGCTCATCTTCTGGCCTTTCGGCGTTTTCTCGTCCGTCACCAGCCGATTGCCTTCCCAGTGCGCCGCAATTTCCTGGTTATTATTGTCTTTCGATTTTTGCAGCTTGCGTCCGTCGGTAAATAGCTCAGTCTTGCGCTCTTGGTCATCGAACACGTCGACCTCGACATCCTTTTTGGCCTCCGCAACGGTCAGCGAGCGTGCGGGAGTCAGCACTTCTTGCATCTGCTCGCGGTCTGCATCGCTTTCGTTTCCGCCTCCGCCCCGGCGTCCGCCATAAGGGCCGCCTCCCATACCCGGGATGCCCAGGCGCACTCCTCCGCGTCCACCTCCGCCTCGCCCGCCGTTCGCGTCGCGCGCATCTTGTACTTTCTTCCGCGGGTCATCGCTTTCATCGCGATTCAACTTCCAAGCTCCCATGATCGAGGTCCGCGGCTTCACGGGCGCGCTCTGCTCTTGGGGCCGCGCTTCGGGCGAAGATGGCGTTTGCGGCTGTGCAGCCGGCAAAGGACCAGCCGGTGCCTGCGCTCTCGTACCGATAGGCCAGGCCGTCACAATAAGTCCCAAGCTGCCCGCCGCGATGCAAACCCTCAACCATTTAGATCTCATGTCCTCATCCCGTCTGGGCGGTCTTCTCGTGCGCAGCCCCCGCTATGGATTCCCGTTTTCAATGCCGAAAGTTCCGGCGGGCTGAAGCCGGAATAGAGGACCGCCCATGCATCAGCGATCCCTCCATCAGTTAGAGTTAATCAAGACGGAAGAGTTGCCTGCGAAGATGCCGCCCGCGCTCGCGTGTAACCTTCGCGTTTACAATGACTTTGGGCTCTTTCTTGGCCCACTCAGCCACTCATCGACGGCCACCGCGCGGGGAAGCAGCGCCAGCGCCCCCAGTTCGCGAAATTGTGCCGCCCGCTGACGATATCCGTAAGCCCCCGCGGGTAAAATCGCCATAAATGGCACCCCCGCCGCCTGGGCTGCCAATCCGTCGTCGATGTTGTCGCCCACATATAGCGCGGTTCCCGGATCGCGGTTCCCCAAAATCTTCAGCAGTCCGTCCGGATAAGGCTTCTTCCGCGCAACATCGTCCATAGTCACCACGGTGCGAAAGTGCCGCGCACTCGCCCAACGCTCAAACGTGTAAGTGAATTCCCGGCGCGTCCGCCCCGTAAATAGGTTCAGCTCAAATCGCCTCGCCCACCTCTCGACCTGCTGTGGCGTGACCACCATCTTTTCCCTGCGCACATTTCCCGGCCGTCCGTTCGCATCCCAATAAAATTGCTGAAAGGCGTCGCGCGCCTCCTCGTACGTTGTCGGCCGCCCCAGCGCCGTCGCCCAATGCGAAACCATGCTCCAATCGTCGTTATTCCCGGGTTTGTTCTTCCACTTATAGAGCTCTGCCCAAGTCACCCGCTTCCCGGTCAGAAACCGCATGGTATCCAGCGCCGAACGCCAGAAACTCTCGCGCACGTCTACCAAAACGCCGTCCACATCGAAAATCAGAATCTCGGGAATGGGGTCAAGTGGCTTGCGGCTGCGCAAAGTAGGCAAAGATCCTCGCTATCGAATCCAAAATTTTCGCCTTCCTTACGTCCACGGTCAAGGTGTTCGTGCCTTGCGTGGAATCGTCCGACGAGCAAATTTTAGACGGCGCGAATGAACCGGAGAAAAGGAAGTGAGCGGCAGGAGGAATTGAGTGGCCTGTCGGCCCAAATCATCGGTAACCGCGCTGCACTGCCGCGTCGACATCAAAGCCAGCGCGGTCAGCATCGCGACAAGGGGAACTAAACGCCTGGCACAGGTCTATTTCTTCGCCGGTGCCGCGGCGATCTGCTCGATCACCAGCGCATGCGATCCGCCGCGGTCGTACAACTTACCCTTCGCCGTCACGCGCCCGCCCGCGAATTCCAGCAGTCGCGCGTTCTGCCCGGTCGCCGGCGTGGTCTCCGCGATCGGCCAATAAATAGCTCCGTCGTCCGCGAGGATCACCAGTTGCGAACCCGCCTTCGCGCATTTCACCGCGCAGTCGCGGCTAATCGGTTTCTCCAGGTTCTTGGTGAACGCGCAAGCCGAATCCAATACATATCCTTCCACCGAAACGCTCTTCTGCTGCCCATGCAAAACAACGGCCGGCGCACAAATTGAAATCGCCGCCACACCCACCCCAGCCATAAATTTCGCCATGATTCTGTTCATGTGCTTTCTCCCTTCCAGCCGATGTAGAAACGGCTGCCTACCCGTGGCTCAGCCATTTTTGGCTGTGCTCCAACCGCCTAAACTCTCAACCGCAGCGCATCCTAGCACGGAGAATTCGTCGCGGCGAGGCTTCCTTCATCCCGGCTGCGGACGCGAATAGTTCACAATGTTGGAAGGCGCCGGAATCGTCCTCTTGCTCCGCGGATCATCAAGCGGAGCCTGCGCCATCCACTTCAGCGGCACCACTCCTGTCCACGCGGACGTCTCGTATTCCTTATCGTCGTCAACCGCAAATCCCGTTCGCACTTTCGCCGAAGCCTCCACTAGCGGGACCGCCAGCACCATCGTCGCCCTCAATTCGTTTTCATTCGGAGACCGCACCTGCGCCCATCGCCCCCGGATCACGTACTCCACAAAGTCCCGCATCGCCGCAAGTTTCGCCGCCGGCTCCTCGATCACCTCCGCTTTTCCCATCACCACCACCGACCGGTAATTCACGGAGTGCCCGATCGCCGAAGGCGCAAACACAATCCCGTCCAGCAACGTCACGCTCAGGCAAAACGGCGCGCCGCTCGCCAGCGTCTTCATCAACCGGCTCGCCGGCGACCCATGCAGAAAAAGTTTGTCGCCCACCCGCACGTAATTCGTCGGCACCACAAACGGCATCCCGTCCGCCACAAATCCCACCTGGCAGACAAACGCCTCATCCAGAATGCGATAGATAAGTTCGCGGTCGTAATGCGCCCGGTCCGCCTTCCGCCGCACCTTGGTTTTCTCTGTAGGAGTGAATTCGCTCATGCCCGCAGGCTAGCCCTCACTAAGCCAGCTCGCAAGCGCCAATCTGGCCGCGTAATTTGTTCTTGACAAGAGCTAACGCCTCGTGTATAGTGCTTCTTGATTACTACTGCGTCCTCGCGGCACCCCGGTGCCGCTTTTTTATTTCCCAGTCATCTGCCGAAGCTAATTCCTTTGTTTTCTGCTAGTGCTACGAGACAAGGCGGCAAACAGTCCATAACTCCTTTAGAATCCGCTCTTACAGAAAAGTTCACTCTAAGTCCTTTAGAATACGCTCTTACGAAAATACCGGGGGTGGGGGGGTAGAAGTTCGGCGAGGATTTTCGGTCAGGCGTTCAGCAAGGCTAATCGGCTCAGCAGCTAAATCGCGTGAGCACAATAGTTTGCGGCCTCTTCTTCTCTCTTTGCGCTCTTTTCTGCACTCGACTCCTTTTTTTTCAATAGCTTGCAGCCTCTTTTCCGAAAACACCGGCGGTGGGGGTACCTGCGGAAGTGGATGTTGCAGCCGCTCGGTCTCGCGGGGATAGACGAATTGACGAGGGAAAGGAATCGTGTAGGCTAGGTTGCCGCTGACGCTTACAGATGGATGCTGGGTCATGGCTAACAGAAAATCACCCGCCAAATCATCGATTACCTCGCCAGTCGGGCGTGAGACATTTCGATTTTTTCGCGACCTGGCGCGCAATAATCGCACGGAATGGATGGAAGCGAATCGCGAGCGCTACAAACAATGCGTGGTCCAGCCCCTGCGCGCTTTGTGCGAAGAGCTTACACCCGAGCTTCTGCGGCTCGATGGGCGCTTCGATTGTCGCGGCCGGACGGGCGCGAACTTTTCGCGCATCAATCGCGACACGCGTTTTGCGAAGGACAAAGCTCCATACCGTGCGCAGATGTATTTGAAATTCGCCGTGCCCTTCCCGGGCAAAGCCGAAAGCGGGCAGCTCTACGTCGGAATGTCCCCGAAAACCGTTACAGCAGGTTTCCGCATTTATTCCGGCTCAAAGCGCAAGGAGTCCGCTCTAGCGCAGATTGCGGCGCCGCGCCTCGAAGCTAATCCCCGATGGCTCACCCAACAGAAGAAGCGTCTGAGCCGCCAGTACGAAAGCTATTGGTACAGCGCGGAAAAAGGGGAGTGGACCAAGCACTCCGGGTGGCCCGCAGCGGAGAACTGGAAGAAACTGCAAGGCTGGATCGTGCGGAAAGAGCTTGGCACCGCTGCCGCCACGCGCAAGACATTCTGCAACGATATCGTGAAAATGTTTCGCCAATTGCATCCGCTGCTGCGCTTTACGTCTTTGCGCGATTGAAGACGGCATTCATCAACTAAAAGCACGGAAATAATGAGGATCTCGGAATGACATCATGGGTGGGCCGGGGCGCGTTGCTATTGTGCTTACCGTTGGCGCTTGTTGCGACCATGTCACTGTCGCAGGTTCGGGCTCAGGAAAAGCCGTCGACAAGGGAATGGCCGCTAACCCAGCCGAGCGCTGCTGGGTTTGACCCCGCAGCGTTGACCGCGCTCGATGCTGATATCGCGGCCGGCAAATACGGCTTGGTGGACAGCACGTTCATTATTCGCGGCGGCAAACAGGTGCTTGCGCGGTCGTACCCACACGACTACGGCAAGATTTACGGTGAGCTCGCCAGGCACGAAGGGCCTCTCAACCACGACGTGAGCGGGCCGTACAATTATTTCAGCGCGGAATTCCATCCTTACTACCAACACAGCGATTTGCACACCATGCAGTCTGTCTCCAAGACGGTTACTTCCATCACCATCGGGATCGCCATCAGCCGCAAGGAGTTTCCCGCCGATCTGGACGCGCCAGTGTTGAAGTATTTTGACGAATACAAGATCGCGAATCTAGATGAACGCAAGCGCCGTATCACTTTGCGTAATCTGCTGACCATGACGGCTGGGCTCGAGTGGAACGAAGACCTGCCGTACAACGATCCCAAGAACTCCGCGGACGTAATGGAAGCGACCCACGATTGGGTGCAATACGTCATAAACCAGCCGATGGCCGCGGAGCCCGGAAAAGTTTTCGTGTACAGCAGCGGCGTGACGCAGCTTCTTTCGCACATCTTTAGGAAGGCGACGGGCAAGAATGTGGACGAGTACGCTGCCGAATATCTTTTCCAACCATTGAATATTCGCTATCACTGGAAGCATTCGCCGACGGGACTGCCGGACACGGAGGGCGGTCTTTACATTTCGTCATCGAGCCTGGCCAAGATCGGTTGTTTGTTTCTGAAACACGGCATGTGGCGTGGCAAGCAGGTTGTTCCCGCGGACTGGGTGAAAGCCTCGGTCACTTCCGCGATGAAGGTGGAGGATGAAGGGCGGCACTGGGGATATGGCTTTCAATGGTGGTTGCAGCCCTGGGGCAAATCGCCGGAGAGATTCGCGTGGGCGGCACGCGGCTTCGGCGGTCAGGAGTTACGCGTGGTACCGGAATACGACTTGATCGTGGTGTTCACCGGCTGGGACATCCTGCCGTCTCCGGAAGAGCCGAGACACGATCAGCTCGAAAGAATTATCGCGGCTGTAAAGGTAGCACACTAGGCCGCGCAGTTATCGTAAAGGGTTTGTCACGACCTTCTATCCTGGGATTTCGTGAATCGCCGGCAATGCAGCGGGCGCGCCAGCAAGATGCTGGCGCTGCCAAGACTACTGCGCGGCCCGGAAGCATTACGACCAGCGCTAATGCTGCATCGAATGAAACGTCTAAAGATAATTGACGCTTGAACGTCGCTCGCATACGATGCGCGCGTCGCAATTTTTCGATTGGGTTGTGATGTTGGGGTTTTCGCGTGGGACGACTCGGACGGATTTTGATTTGGGTGTCAGTGGCACTCTTGGGCGGAGCCGCGCTCGCGAAAATTGCGTTCGACCGTGGCGAGTCCCTGAATGCCATCTGGTTCGTGATCGCCGCCGTGTGCTGCTACCTGGTGGCCTACCGGCTGTATTCTGCGTTCCTTGCCGCGCGGCTTCTTGCGTTGGACGATACGCGCGCGACTCCATCCGAGCGCAATGACGACGGGCGCGATTTTGTTCCTACCAGCAAATGGGTTTTGTTTGGGCACCATTTCGCGGCGATTGCCGGGCCGGGGCCGCTTGTAGGCCCTACGCTTGCCGCCCAGTTTGGGTACCTGCCCGGGACGCTGTGGCTGATTGCAGGAGCGGCGTTTGCGGGGTGCGTGCAGGATTTTATTATTTTGTTCTGCTCGATTCGGCGGGATGGGAAATCGATCGGGCAGATGGCGCGCGAAGAGGTGAGCAAGCGCGGGGGATTCATTGCGCAGCTCGCGGTGCTGGCCATAATGGTGATTTTGCTGGGGGTAGTCGCGCTTGTGGTGGTGAACGCGCTCAAGTCGTCGCCGTGGGCGACGTTCACCTTGGCGATGACGATTCCGATTGCGCTGCTGGTCGGCGTTTACCTTCGGTTTGTCCGGCCGGGACGCGTGTTGGAAGCATCGCTGATGGGCGTGGGCCTGATTCTGTTCGTGGTCGTCGCCGGGCAGTGGGTGGCGGACTCTCCCTCCTGGGCGCGAGTCTTCACGCTCGGCGGGGTTCCCCTTGCATTTGCGATCATCGTGTACGCCTTCGCTGCGTCAGCCCTGCCGGTTTGGCTTTTGCTTGCTCCGCGCGATTATCTGAGCGCCTTCATCAAGGCAGGAGCTATTTTCGCACTCGCTGCGGGAATCTTGTTTGTGCGGCCGCACGTGCTGATGCCGCCGCTTACGCGATTTATTGATGGGAGCGGCCCTGTATTTGCCGGGAAGATTTTTCCGTTTTGCTTTATCACCATCGCTTGCGGAGCGATTAGTGGATTTCACTCGCTGATTTCTTCGGGCACGACGCCAAAGATGATTTTGCGCGAGAGCCACGCGAGGTTCATCGGCTACGGCGCGATGTTGCTGGAATCTTTTGTGGGCGTGATGGCCATGGTGGCGGCGTGCGCGATGACCCCGGGCGTGTATTTTGCGATCAACAGCCCTCCAAGCATTGTAGGCGCAACGCCAGACGCCGCTGCGGCCACGATTAGCGGCTGGGGCTTTCCACTGACAGCGCAAACAATGACAGGACTTGCGCACGCAGTGGGCGAGCAGACGCTTTGGAACCGCGCGGGTGGCGCACCGTCCCTTGCGGTCGGGATGGCACAGATTTTTTCCAATACGATTGGTGGCGAGCGCCTGCTGAGTATCTGGTATCACTTCGCAATCATGTTTGAAGCGCTGTTTATTTTGACTGTGCTGGATGCGGGCACACGCGTTGGCCGCTTTATGGTGCAGGAATTGGGCGGTCGCGTCTGGAAACCGTTCGGACGTACTGGGTGGATGCCAAGCGTGATTCTCTCGAGCGCAATCATAGTCGGCATGTGGGGCTATTTTTTGTACCAAGGAGTGGTCGATCCACTTGGCGGGATCAATTCCCTTTGGCCGCTGTTTGGAATTTCTAATCAATTGCTAGCCGCAGTGGCACTGGTGGTGGCAACGACAATTTTGCTGAAGATGGGCCGCACGCGTTGGATTTGGGTCACGCTCCTGCCGATGGCCTGGCTGGTGATCATTACGATGACGGCCAGCTACCAGAAGATTTTCGATGCAAATCCTCGAATTGGCTTTCTGGCGTATGCCAACGCCCTAGCGGCGCAAATGGCTGCCGGAAAAATCCCTGCGGCCAAGCTGGTGGATACACAGCGGCTCATTTTCAATCAGCGGCTAGATGCCGCCGTGACTGCAGTCCTTGCGTTGATGGTCATCGTCCTGATCGTCGAGGCGCTTGTGCAGTGGTACGTGATCCTGAGTAGCCGGCGAGCATCGGCCCTTCATGAATCACCCTATGTGCAAACGCAATGGGCGGAGGGCTATTCCGGAATTGCGCAGGGAGACGACTGATGGAACGCGCGGCAAGAAACGTCAGACGCTTCGCGCGCCGTTTTTGGCGCGGCCTGCGTGAATGGTGCGGCGATGCGGCCTATGAGCGCTACTTGCGCTCCCTCGCCTCGCGACGATGCGAGACGCGCGCATTGACGGCAGAAGAGTTTTACGTGGAACAGCTAACCCGCCGCTACTCCCGGCCGAACCGCTGTTGCTGAATTCTGGAGCTCCGCCTGTACCTTTGGCCGGGGTAACTCTTTACCAGCCGTGAGAGCCACTTAATAAATCCAAAGTTTCCCGGGTGCTAAGCTCCCTTTCTTGAGGAGCAACCATGCGAAGAGTCTCCGTACTTGCTGTGCTGTTGTTGCTGAGTAACTTTCTGATGGCTCGCCTCGCGGCGGCCATGCCGGATTCGCCGGATTCTTCGTCCGCACCTGCCGCGGCCACTGCGGCCCCGGCTCCGGCAGCCTCGGCGAAAGAATCGTCCGAAGGCCGTATTCCGATCGGCGTGGGTGTAAAGGTGTCGACGCTGGGAATCGGCGGAGAGGTGGCCATCGCTGTTTCGCATCGTTCCAACGTGCGTTTCGGATTCAACGCTTTCAGCTATGGACACTCATTTGATAAAGACGGCGTGACTTACAAGGGAAACCTGGACCTGCGGTCCGCGCAAGCCACGTATGATTTGTTCTTGCTAAAGGGGTTTCACGTCAGCCCGGGAGTGCTTTTCTACAACGGCAACAAAGTTAGCGCCAACGCTTCGGTGCCCGGCGGCCAGACCTTCACATTGAGCAACACGAATTACGTAAGCGACCCGGCCGATCCGATCACCGGAACGGCTAAGCTCTCGGTGTACAAAGCCGCGCCGATGCTGCTCTTAGGGATTGGCAATCTGGTCCCGCGCAGTGGGCATTTCAGCGTCTCATTTGAAATTGGCGCCGCGTATCAGGGTCCGCCGCGCGTCACGCTGAACCTCAGTGGGAGCGCGTGCGACTCCACCGGCTTGTTTTGCCGGTCCATCAGCTCTGATCCGACCATTCAGAGCAACATCGCCGCGGAGCAGGCCAAGCTCAACAAGAGCGCGTCGCCTTATAAGTTCTACCCGGTCCTATCGTTCGGCGTCGGCTACAGATTCTAGCCGTCCGCGATTCTCCTGAGCTTCCTTGTTTGGCACAGCTTGCTTTCACAGGAGCACTCGGCCTAAACTCGCCCAATCGCTCACCCGACCTTCCATCCACGGAGGACTTATGGCCATTAATCCAGATAAATTGAACGAATTTCTCGGCAAGGCCATCGTCGACTTTGGCGCAACCTTCAATGCGGCGCTGATTCGCATCGGCGATCGTTTGGGATTGTACAAAGCGCTTGCAGCGGGCGGTGCGCAAACGCCCGCGGAGCTCGCAAAGAAAACGGGGACGGCCGAGCGCTACATTCGCGAATGGCTGTCTGCGCAGGCCGCCGGCGGTTATGTCACGTACGATTCCGCGAACGGAAAATTCCATTTGAGCGAAGAGCAAGCGTTTGCGATGGCGGATGAAAACAGCCCGGCGTTTCTTCCCGGCGCATTCCAATTGGCGCTGGCTTCCGTGAAATCCGAAGACCAAATTGCCGAGCGCTTCAAGAGCGGCAAGGGCATGGGGTGGCACGAACACAACCCGGAGCTCTTTGTGGGCACGGAACGTTTTTTTCGGCCTGGTTATGCGGCGAACCTTATTTCCGCGTGGATTCCGGCTCTCGAAGGAGTCGACGCGAAGTTGAAAAGCGGCGGCCGGGTTGCCGATGTGGGGTGCGGGCTCGGAGCGTCAACTATCTTGATGGCGAAATCGTATCCCAAATCTGAGTTTGTCGGCTTCGATTATCATGACAAGTCGATCGAGACGGCCAAACAGCGTGCGAAAGAGGCTGGCCTCTCGGACCGCATTCGATTTGAAATCGCGAAGGCGAAGGATTATCCCGGCAAGGACTATGATTTTGTGACGTTTTTCGATTGCCTGCATGACATGGGCGATCCCGCGGGCGCTTCGGGTCACGTACGCAGTTCGCTAAAGAAGGATGGCACTTGGATGATTGTCGAGCCGAACGCGGGTGACAAACTGGAAGACAATCTTCATCCCATTGGGCGAGCTTTCTACGGAGCGTCGACGCTGCTTTGCACTCCGGCGTCTTTGTCGCAAGAAGTAGGATTGGCGCTGGGAGCGCAGGCGGGAGAGAAGCGGCTGCGCGAAGTAGTGACGAGCGGCGGATTCACGCGCTTCCGCCGGGCTACGCAGACACCTTTTAACTTGATCTTCGAGGCGCGGCCTTAGACGACGCAGGCAAGCGCATCTCAGAAATCTTCGTCTTCTTCACTGTTGCGCAGCACGTTTGTCCTGTGGCTGATGCGCACGCTGTGTTTGCGGATGCCGGCGATAATGGCGCGCCGGATTTCGACCGACAAGGCTTCCGGCGGAAAGACTCCCGCTAAATCTCGCGGAAAAAACTTGATAAACAATGCGGCGACGTGGGCTGTGGCATAGGCGACGGGAGTTGTGTAGAGCCCTTGCTGGCGAATCTGGTACAGAGTGGGGAATAAGCAATCGGTACGGATCAGCAGCCGCTGTACCTGTTTCGAGCGGCGTTTGATTCCAGTTACCAGCACCACTGCCGCGAAACGCGCGTTTTGCAAGATGCCCTGGCGAATCAATGAGGCGATTTTGCGTGGCGATAGAGTTTGCGGAAAGCGGTGCCGCACGATGCCGCGAGACTTCGAGAGCTTTCCTTGCTTGTACCAGCGGCGCAGGCGATCGAATTCGTTGCCGCCGATTTTGACGTCCATGTTTTGCATGGGAATAAAATGCGGGAGTGTAGCGACTTCGTCCTGCGCGGCGAGAACTACGTTTGCGTTTCCGACCGGATCGGGGAAGCGAAATTTTTCCAGCTCGGCGAAACGCTTGCCCATGTGGAATCTTCCCGCGCGATAGACTCGCGGATTGGAGATAGCTTCGTCAAAGGTGCCTTCCGGCGACCACTGGGAAATCGGGTCGTCGCTTTCGCTGCTTTCGTACAGGCGGATCTGGACGGTCTCGACTTCGTCGAGCATTTCCGCCGCACGCTTGACCAGCAGGTTGGTCAGCCCAGGGGCGGCTCCCGTATTGATTAGGGCGAGCCTATTCTTTGCTTCAAAACGCTTGGCGAAGGCCAGTTGCTCGGCTTTAAACGGGTTTTGTGTGAGGTGCGAGCTTAGGTCCAAGTAGTGGACACGCAGGCGCAGGGCGGCGCGCATGACAATTTGATTGAAGACGGAAGCAGAGGCGTTGACGATGAGTTGGCAGCCGCGAGCGGCTCGGACGATACCGCGCAGGTTCCTGGCGTTCACATCTGTAATGGCAATGCTGCTGCTTTTGCCGAGGAAGTGGTGAGCACGCTCTAAATCGCGATCACCGCACCAAACTGTATGTCCTTGCCGCTCTAATAATTGCGCGAGGAGAGAGCCGGTGGCGCCGGCGCCGAGAACGAAGATCCGCATGGCGTGGCGAAAACTGTACCACACTAGCCGGGCAGGGCTTTGGTTAGGTCTGCGACCGTGTGCCGAAATTGCAGCCTAGCGCGCGAAGGCGTACACTGGCAGCGAAGACTCCGACCCTTGGCGCCTGGCGGGGAGAAAACCTATGGCGGCGGGGGCGATGTCCTGGCGATGCAGCCGGGAATGAGGGTTTGGCTGGAAACGGC
>Ga0209526_10000480_pt1 | contig 26206 bp, 18 predicted proteins | sample JacPinW_OM2H0_M1_FD_188566 | JGI IMG/M metagenome (GOLD analysis project Ga0209526, IMG submission 188566) | Forest soil microbial communities from Algoma, Ontario, Canada - Jack Pine, Ontario site 1_JW_OM2H0_M1 (SPAdes) (version 2) | ecosystem: Environmental > Terrestrial > Soil > Boreal... | reverse complement strand
GACCGGCCGGTCCGTCCCCATGTCGAAGGGGCGGTCCGAGCCGAGCAGCACCTGCCCTGGGCCGGCGTAGCGCACCAGGTCGGCGAGGAGGTCCTGATCATGGGTCACGGTGTCGTAGTAGAACCGGCGTAGCGACTGGTCCGGGCCGTCCTGGCTGCGCGCCCGCGCCTCCGGCCGGACGGCGTAGGCGCGCCGGAGCCGTCCGCGCACCACGGGCAGGGCGCCGCCGCCGTGGGCCAGCAGCACCCGGAGCTGGGGGTGGCGCTCCAGCACGCCGCTCACCGCGATGTGCGCCGCCGTGACGGCGGTCTCCAGCGGGTTGCCGACCGAGTTCCACAGGTAGTACCCGTCGAGGGCAGGCACTCCGAACCCATGCGTGGACGGGTGGATGAACACGAGCGCGCCCGCTTCCTCGGCCGCCGCCCAGAACGGCAGGAAGAACTCATCGCCCAGATAGCGGCCACCCACGCTGGACGGGATCTCCACCCCGCAGATGCCGGGGATCGTGACCAGCTCCTTGAGCTCGCGCGCCGCCAGCTCCGGATCCTGCAGCGGTACCGCGCCCACCGCGCTGATCTGGCCCGGGCGGGCGGCGGCGATCCGGGCCACCGCGTCGTTCTGCACCTGGCAGACGATGCGCGCCTCATCGGGGCCCGCCTCGACCGGCACCAGGTTGATCCATGGGGACAGGAGCAGGTGCGTGACCCCGGCCGCGGCCGCCTCGCCGAGCATCGCGTCGGCGTCGGTGAACTCGCCCACGACGGAGCGGATCTCGTGGCCGCGGAAGCCGACCACCTGGCGGCCGTGCTCACGGGTGATGACCGGGCGCCAGTGCTCCGGCACCGTGACGGCCGTCATCTCCGGGACGATGACGTGGCAGTGCGCGTCGATGATCAAGGGCGCGTCGATGGTCAAAACGAGTTCCTCGGGGCCGGCCCGTTCGCCGCACTGGCTGGGCTGGTCCCGTTCACCCCGTTCCCGGCTGTGACTGCACCGCCGAGGTACAGCGCGCCTATCTCTGGGTGCTCAAGCACTTCGCGGCCGGTGCCGGCCAGCCGGACCTGCCCGTTCTCCAGGACCACGCCGTGGGTGGACAGCCGCAGCCCGGCCCGCGCGTTCTGCTCCACCAGCAAGACCGTCTTGCCCTGCCGGTTCATCATCCGGACCGCGTCGAACACGGACTTGAGGACCTTCGGGGACAGGCCCATCGACGGCTCGTCCAGGATAACCAGCTTCGGGTCGAGCATCAGGCAGCGGGCAAACTCGACCAGGCGCTGCTGCCCACCGGACAGGCTGCCCGCCTTCTTCCCGAGCCACTCAGTGACCTGGGGAAACATCTCAAGGACCGCATCGAGCCTGCGCTCAGGGAGCCCTCGCTCACGCAGGATGTACCCGCCGAGCACGATGTTCTCGCGGACCGTCATCTCGCGGAACAGGCTGTGATTCTGCGGCACCTGCACCACGCCCATCTGCAGGATCTGCCGGGGACTGCGGCCGGTCAGCACGTCACCGTGCAGGCTGATCTGGCCGAGCCGGGGGCGGAGCAGCCCGCTGATGGCGCCGAGGAGGGTGGACTTCCCGGCTCCGTTCGGCCCCACGACGCAGGTGATCCCGCCCTGGTGCACCTGCAGGGATACGCCGCGCAGCACGTCGCCGCCGCCGTAACCGACCACGATGTCCTGCACGACCAGGGCGGCTGTGCCTTCCGACACCGAGGGGCCGGCCGAGGGTTCCTCACGCAGCGGGGATGTCATCGTCTTCCTCCGCAGTCCCGAGGTAGGCATCGAGTACCCGATGGTCACTTCTGATCACGTCAGGTGGGCCCGTCACGACCGCCGTGCCGTAGTCGAGGACCGTGACCTGATCACACAAGCCCATCACGAAGTCCATGTTGTGCTCCACAATGAGAAACGTCGTGCCCTGGGAGTTCAGCTGGCGGATCCGGTCGGCGATGAGGGAGATGAGGGTGGGGTTCACCCCACCGGCCGGCTCATCGAGAAGGACGATCGCGGGCTCGGCCATCAGCACGTAAGCCATTTCGAGCAGTTTGCGCTGCCCGTAGGACAGGGTGTCGGCCAGGGCGCTGGCGTACTTCGCGATCGTGGTGAACTCCAGCAGTTCCGTCGCGCGGCGCCGGGTGGCGGGGCCGCCGGCCCGGGCGAGCGGCATGTGCATGCCGCCCCACCCGCGCCCGCGTTCCTTGTGCTGGGCCGCGACGATCATGTTCTCCATGACCGTAAGCCGGGGGAAGACCCGGGTCAGCTGGAAGGTCCGGCCGATGCCGGCCGCGAACACCTTGTCCGGCGGGGCGTTCGTGATCTCCCGGCCGCCCAGGTAGACATGGCCGCTGTCCACCCGCTCGTAGCCGGTGACCACGTTGAACAGCGTCGTCTTGCCGGAGCCGTTAGGCCCGATCAGGCCCGCGATGCTGCCCTCATGCACCTCGAGCGTGCAGTCGGTCAGCGCGTGCACCCCACCGAATGCCTTGGCGACACCTTCGGTTCTCAGCAGGGCCGTCATCGCGGGCTCCCCGCACTCGGTGTGCTGCGCGTGCCGGTCTCAGGGCCGGTGACCACCGGCCCGGCCGCCGCGCCCCGATCGGCCCCGGCCGCGCCGATGGGCGCGGCCTGCGGGCCCCGTCTCTCCCGCCAGGCTCGCCAGGCGGTCAGCCGCTCCCGTGCGGTGGGGATGATCCCGCGCGGCAGGAAGAGGATCACCAGCAGGAACAGGACGCCCAGGAGGATCTCGCCGAGGTACCCGTTGGTGAACGTGATCGTGACGTACTGCTGCAGCGGCTCGAGGATCAGCCCGCCCAGGATCGGCCCGGCGAGTGTGCCGAACCCGCCGAGAAATGCCATCAGCGCGATGGACAGGTCGAACGCCGGGTTGAACACGGTGTTCGGCAACGCCTGGCCGATGAGGAACCACCACAGCGCGCCGACGACCCCGGTGATCGCCGCCGAGATCACGAACGCGCTGAGCTTCACCCGCATGGCCCGCACCCCCAGGCCACGGGCCCGGTCCTCATCGTCCCTGATGGCCAGCAGCTGCAGGCCGAAGCGAGACCCCCGGACCAGCCACGACAGGACTACGGTGCCGACCGCGAGGATAAGTGCGGCGTAGTAGAAGGGGTTGTTGTACGTGGCCGGCGACCAGAAGAAGGCGGGCGTGCTGAGCCCGCTGTTCCCGCCGGTGAAGGAGAAGTTGTAGGCCATCAGCTGGAAGATGAAGAAGACGGCGATCGTGATCACCACGAAGGTGTGCCGCCGCACCCGCAGCGCGATGAGCCCGAACGGCACGGCGACCGCGGCTCCAGCCACGCCGCCCAGCGGGAGCAGCCAGAAAATCTGGCCCCCGGTCAGGTGCAGGTGCTCGGTCAGCAGCCCGACCGCGTACGCCCCGGTGCCGAAGAACACCGCGTGCCCGAGTGAGATGTAGCCGGAGTACCCCGAGAACATGTTCCAGGCGACCGCCCAGGCGACGAAGAGCAGCGTGAGCACGCCGAACTCGGCGTAGAGCGCGTCGGTGATCACGAATGGGTAGGCGATGAGCACCGCCAGCGCGACACCGATGCCCGCCAGCCGGAGGGTCCGCATGGGGATCTGGCTTCCGGCGGCTGGCGGCCCGGCCGTTGGTGAGCTCATTGCGCCCTCGCAGCGGTGCGGCCGAACAGTCCTTGCGGCCGGACCACGAGCACGAGGACGAGTGCGCCGTAGAAGACCACGACCGACCAGCTCGGCGACCAGAGCACATCCACGACGCCCTCCAATGTGATCATGAAGACGGCGGCCACGAGCGCGCCAGCGATGCTGCCGAGGCCACCGAGGATGATGATGGCCAGCAGCCGTGAGATCAGGTCATACCCGGTATTGGGGTTGAAGCCGCCGCCGGTGGCGCCGAACACCATGCCGCCCGCGGCGGTGACCGCGACCCCGATCCCGAAGGTGAGTCCGGCCACCCGGTTCACGTCGATGCCGATCAGTCTCGCCGCCGTCCGGTCCTGCATCGTGGCGCGGATGCTGCGGCCGAACTGCGTCCGGTACAAGGTGAAGTAGAGGGCCAGGACCAGGACGACGGCGAGGGCGAAGCCGAGGAGATAGATGTAGGACAGGTAGAAGCCGAATACCTTCACCGCCCCGGTGACGTACCAGGCGCGCAGATTGGTGTAGGTCGACCCGAAGATCGTGTACAGCACGCCCTCGATGATGAGCGCCACCGCGTAGCTGGCCAGCAGGGACATCGAGGTCCGCTCCCGGCCGCGGAGCGGACGGATGAACGCCCAGTGGATGGCGACGCCGATCACGAACATCGCCGGGACGGTGATGAACAGCCCGAGGAACAGGTCGATATGCAGGTGCACGCTGAGCACGTAGCTGAGGTAAGCGGCCAGCACGACCAGGATGCCCTGGGCGATGTTGATGATGTCGAGCACGCCGAAGATCAGCGTCAGCCCGACGGCCATCAGCGCGTAGACCCCGCCGGCGAGTATGCCGTCGATGATGGCCTCAGAGAGTTGGCGTCCCATGTCAGCTCCGTGCTCTGCGTGCCTGCTAGCCCGTGTGCGCTAGCCCTGCATGCCGGTCAGTTTCTGCGGTGTCGGTTCTGCGGTGTCAGTTCGTGCCTGTGTGTCGTGTGTGGCCTACCCGGTCAGCCACGGCGTCTTGGTGGCCAAGATCTGCGACGAGCCGGGCACATTCGAGGGCAGGACCTGCACGAACCGGCTGTTCTGCCACTGGTAGATGAACGCCTGAGCCGCGAGGTTATGGCCGACGTCGTCGAACTTGGCCGGCCCTTGCACGCTCTGCACCGTGACGCCGCTGTGCAGGTAAGCGATGATCTTGGCCTGGTCGAGGCTGCTGGTCGCGTTGATCGCGTCCGCCAGGACCTGGCCCGCCGAGTAGGTCTCGGCCGTGTCGGTGTTGACCTGCGAGGCGGTGCCGCCGTACTTGGCGATGTAGTTCTGGACCATCTGATGGCTCTCCGCGTTCGCGAAGCCGCCGGACCAGCCGTTGGGCACCATCATCCCGTTGGCGTTGCCCGGCCCCACGACGTTGGTGAACGCCAGGCCCTGGTCCGGCCCGGACGCCGCGAGGAACATCTTCGGGGTGTAGTGCGCGGCCTCGAACGCGCGGACGAAGGCCAGCACCGTGGGCACGTCTACCGAGCCGAGCACCACGATCTGCGCTTGGCTCTGGGCCACCTGGTTCGCGAACGGCGTGAGGTTGGTCGCCGGGTTGATGGGGGCGTGCTGGTACACCGTCTTGATGCCAGCACCCTCCAGGATCGCCTGGGCGGTCTTCACGGGCGGGTCGGCGAACGGGTCGTCGACCATGGGATAGGCGGCCGTCTTCGGCCGCTGGCTGAACGGCAGGGACTTCACCCAGTCAGCGAACGGCACCATCTGGTTCACGACCGGCGTGGTCACGCCGAACAGGTTGTGCTCCTTCAGCGCGAAGACCGACAGCCCGCCGCCGGAGCCTTCCACGAATGCGTAGCCGTAGCGAGCCACAACAGGCCCCGATGCGGTCGTCAGCAGCGATGAGAACGGGCCGAGGACGAAGTTGACGTGATCGGTGCCGATGAGCTGCGCGTAGTCCTTGGCGGCCCTATTCGGGTCGCTGTTGTCATTGAGGAACTTCAACTGGACGGGGTGGCCGAGCAGGCCGCCAGCGGCGTTGACGTCGCTGGCCCACAACTCGGCGCCCTTCTCGCAGGCGAGGCCGTCCGTGGAGAATTGCCCGGTCAGCGGGACCGAGATCCCGACCGTGACCGGGCTGCCGGCCGACGTGCCCGTAGCGCCGCCGCCGCACGCGGCGACAGCGACCGCGGATGCCGCGGTGAAAACCATGAGCGCCAAGAACCTGGCGCGGGGGGGGCGCCTCATCTTGTTTCTCCCTTTCCCGTCATAGGAGTGCGCGGAGCGGACGGGCCGCTGTGGGCACGACGTGCCCGCCGGGCTCCGTCCGCCCCGCGCACCGCACTGGTCAGCTGCCCCAGTTGGGCTTCGGGTTGATCAGCGACACCGAGCCGCTGGCCGTGGTGGGCAGCACCTGCACGAACTTGCCGCCATGCTGCCACTGGAAGATGAACTCCTGAGCCACGGTGTTCACGCCCACGCTGTCGAACTTCGCGGGTCCCTGCACGGTCTGCGTCGTGACGCCGCTGTGCAGGTACGAGATGATCTTGGCGTTGTCGACGCTCTTGGTGGCGGTGATCGCGGCGGCCGCGACCTCGCCGACCGAGTACGCCTCGGCCACGTCGGCGTTGATGTCGGACGGGGTGCCGCCGTACTTGGCGATGTAGGCGGAGACCATCGCCTGGTTCAGCGGGTTCTGGAGGGAGCCGTACCAGCCGTTGGGGACGAATGTGCCGGTGGCGTTGTTGGTTCCGACCACCTTGAGGAACGCCGCACCCTGGTCAGGCCCGGACGACGCGGCGAAGATCTGCGGGTTGTAGTGCTGCTGCTCGAACGCCTGCATGAACGCTGACACTGTCGGCACGTCCACGGAGCCGAGCACCACCATCTGCGCGCCGGTCGCGGCCACTGAGTCCGCGCCCGCCTTGTAGTCGGGGTTCTCCGCTGGGTAGATCTTGGAGTAGACGGTCTTGACCCCGGCCTTCTGCAGGATGCCCTGCGCGGTCATGGTCATCGGGTCAGCGAACGGGTCGTTCACCATCGGGTAGGCGGCCGTCTTCGGCCGCTGGCTGGCCGGCAGCGAGGCGACCCAGTTGGCGAACGGCACGAGCTGGTTCTGCACGGCCGGGCTCACGGCGAAGACGTTAGGCAGTTTCAACGCGAAGACCGACGGGCCGCCGCCGGCGCCCTCGATGAACGCGTAGCCGTAACGGGCCGCGACCTTCGCGGACGGGACCGTCAGCAGGGTGGAGAACGGCCCGAACACCAGGTTCACCTTCTGCTGGGCGATCAGCTTGGTGTAGTTGGTCGTGACCGTGGTCGGGTCGCTGGCGTCGTTGAGGAACACCATCTGCACCTTGCGGCCGCCATCCAGGCCGCCGTGGCTGTTGATGTAGTCCTGCCAGAGCAGGTAGCCGCGCTGGAATGCCTGGCCGTCAACGGAGTTGTCGCCCGTCAGCGAGAGCGAGGCTCCGATCATGATGGGTGACTTGTTGCTGCCGCCGGTAGTACCGGTGCTACTGCTGCCGCTGCTGCTGCAGGCGGCGACGACCATCGCCGCCAAGGCGGTGACGGCCGTGAGAGACAAGAACCGGGTGCGGTGAGGTCTCATCCGGTTCCTCCTTCCAGTTCATGAATGGCCTGGTGAATAGCCAGCCGCGGCGGCGCCCCGCCAAGGATCTTCGGGTCGCTCAGCCACGGGCTGGCCACGGATAGGGATGCTGCGCGCTCACGGTACTGCATTTGCCTCGTTCATGTCCGCCGTGTCGAGTCCGTCGGAGATATCCGCGTTTTCACTTTCCAGCTTCAACCCGGCGGACTGCGCTTCGAGTTCGAGAAGGGCGGCGAAGTCCTGCTCGCCGTACCCCCGGCCGACAAGGCTCTGCACGATCTGATGGACCAGTGCGGCCACTGGGAGCGGCACTTCTCGCTCGCGCCCGGCGGCCAGCCCGAGATCGAAGTCCTTGCGCAGCAGCGCCGCGGTGAAGGTGGGGTGGAAATCGAGGTTCACGAAGGCGGGTGTCTTGTAACGAGTGAATGTCGAACCCAGCACGCTCTTGTTAAGGCAGGCGAGAAGTGCCTCCCTGCTGATGCCACTTCGTTGCGCGAGGACGGTCACTTCGGCCAGGGATTGCGTGACCACGCCAAGAAAGAGGTTATGGCAAAGCTTTACCGTCCGGGCCAGCTCGCCTTCGCCCACATAGGTCGCGCCCGCGCCGAGCAGATCCAGGTAAGGGTCGGCGGTGTCGAACGCGGCACGCGGGCCCGAGATCGCCAGGGTCAGCCGGCCGACGCTGGCGACCTTGGGGTTGCCCATGACCGGTGCGGCCAGCAGCGCGGTGCCATGCGGACTGAGCGCCTCGCGGACCTGCTGTGACACTTCGGTGGAAATGGTGGAGCAGTCGACGAGGATGGCCGGCGCCACGTTGCGAGACGTCAGCCCTTCGGGGCCGAGCACCGCGGCGATCAGGTCCTCCGGCGTGCCGACCGTGGCGAATACGATGTCCAGGTCGGCCAGGTCGGCCGCGGAACTGACGACCTTTGCGCCGAGGGCGGCGAGGGGCTCCGCCTTGGCCCTGGTGCGGTTGTAGACCGTGACATCGCAGCCGGCCGCGAGGAGCCGGCTGGCGAGCGCGAAGCCCATCCGGCCGGTCCCGAGCCACCCCAGCCTGTGCTGGTAGCCCTGCGATGCCATCGCCACCCCCTGGTTCGCCCACCCGGCTGTGCTGGCCGGGCGAGCACGAGAATTGCTCGTAACAATCGTTTGCAGGAGCAGCCTCGCGCACTAGCCCGCCCTTGTCAACGGCATCGCGGAATTGCGCAAATTACCAGGCGATCTCCTGCGCCGTCAGGGCAGCGGTGGCTGGCGCAGCGCCCCGAGCTTCGCTGTGGGCCGCGCCGGCGGGTCATACGCTGCGGTCGAGCCGCGTACCACGAGTTCCGGGGCCAGGAAGAGGATCTTGACGGGCCCGGTGTGCCCGGCGATGCGTTCCAGCAGCAACTGCGCTGCTTCCTTGCCTACCTGGTAGTGCGGGAACCGGATGGTGGTCAGCGGCGGCCGCAGCCGGTCGATGAACGGCATGTCGTTGAAGCCGACCACAGACAGATCCTCCGGGCAGCTCAACCCGGCCTCGTCCAGCGCGGCGTAGCAGCCCAGCGCCAGCATGTCGTTGGCGGCCACCACCGCGGTGCAGCCGCCGCCCGCCAGCGTGGGGCCGCGTTCGAGCAGGACACGGGCGCAGCGGAGGCCCTCCTCGACCGAGAACGCCCGGGCGGCTATGACGAGCTCCGCATCGGGCTGCAAGCCGTTGGCCTCCATCGCGGCGACGAACCCGCGGTAGCGGGCCAGCCCGGTCGACACCTCCTGCGGCCCGGCGATGTGCGCGATGCGCTGGTGGCCGAGCCCGGCCAGGTGGGCGACGGCCAGATGGACGCCTCGCTCGTTGTCGACCGAGACCGACGGCAGGCTGTAGTCATGCGCGAGCCGGTTCATCAATACCACGGGCAGTTCCGCCCGGGCCGACTCGGCCAGCAGGGGGTCATTGAGGTGGGCGGTGGCGAGCACGAGCCCGTCCACATGCCGTGCCCTCATCTGCTCGAAGATCATCCGCTCCCGCTCGGTGTCACCGTCGGTGTTGCCGAGCAGCGCGACGTAGCCGGCGGCGGCAAGCCGGTCCTCGATGCCGCGCACGATCGGCGGGAACAGCGGGTTGTTCAGGTCGGGGATGAGCACCCCGATGGTATTCGAGCGCCGCGTCCGCAGGCTCCGCGCTACCGGGTTCGGGCGGTAGCCGAGGAACTCCGCGGCCTGTAGCACCCGGCGGGCGGTGTCCTCGCGGACGAGGAGCCGCGTCTCCGGGTTGAGGGCGCGTGACGCCGTGGCGGGATGCACGCCGGCCCGGGCCGCGACGTCCCTGAGCGTCACCGGCGTCTCGGGCATTGGCAGTCACGCTCCGCTCTGCAACCGTCCGGCAACCTCGCCCCAGCGGACTCGCGCCAGCGGATTCACCATGCATGCTATCCCCGTATCGCATCTCGGGCGATCAGCTGTATCCTCCCGCTCGCCTCCGGGGCGCCTGAAGGCGTCGCCTTCCCTCGTCGCTCGTTCCTCGCTCCTCAGTCCAGGCAACACCGCGCCCCTTCGGCTCGCGGGCTGTATCCTCCCGCTCGCCTCCGGGGCCCCGCCCGCCTCCCCATTCCCCCTTCACTGCGTCGCCTTCCCTCGTCGCTCGTTCCTCGCTCCTCAGTCCAGGCAACACCGCGCCCCTTCGGCTCGCGGGGGCCGGTGGCGCGCGGTACTTCATTGGGGCTCTTGCCCCGTGTGACCATGGAGGCATGCGGATCGGCAGCACGATACCGACCAACCTCTTCGTTGGCACGCCCCGGCGCCCCCTCCAGATCGTCCGCGTCACGCTGGTCAATGACCCGCCTGGCGTGTCGGGGCCGATCATTGTCCGCGTCGAAGGGGCGGGAGTTGCCACGCCCATTCCGTTCGGTATCTCTGGTGTTGCTCCTGGAGCGCAAGCCGAGGCGGAAGTGCCGGTCTCGATCGCGGCGCCCCATGGTCCGGGGAGCCGGCTGCCGGTGACAGTGATCGCCGAGACGGCGACGCGGCGGTGCGAGGCTGAGGCTGAGATCACGGTCGCCGAGCCGGGCTGGACGATGTGGATGGTCAGCCATTTCCACTACGACCCGGTGTGGTGGAACACCCAGGGGCAGTTCACCGAGGCTCGGCTGCTCCTGCCGGGCGAAGACGGCGAGTTGCCCGAGGTGCGCACGGCGTTCGAGTTGGTGCGGCTGCACCTGGACGCGGCGCGGCATGACCCGGACTACAAGTTCGTGCTCGCCGAGATCGACTACCTGAAGCCGTACCTCGACGCGCACCCGGAGGACCGGGCGGACCTGTTTCGGCTGGTCGCCGGGGGCCGCATCGAGATCGTCGGCGGCAGCTACAACGAGCCGAACACCAACCTGACCGCCGCGGAATCGACCATCAGGAACGCGGTCCACGGCCTGGGCTACCAGCGCGACGTGATCGGGGGTGACATTCGGGCCACCTGGATGCTCGACGCGTTCGGGCATGACCCCGGCTATCCCGGGCTGATGGCGGCGGCTGGGCTGACCGAGTCCGCCTGGGCCCGGGGCCCTTTCCATCAGTGGGGCCCGCTGCGGACCGTCGGTGACAACCAGCGCATGCAGTTTCCCAGCGAGTTCGAGTGGGTCTCCCCGGACGGCGGCGGGCTGCTCACCAGCTATATGCCGAACCACTACGGGGCGGGCTGGGCGATGCACCATGCGGCCGACCTGGCCGGGGCCGAGGCGGAGGCGCTGGCCCAGTTCGAGTTGCTCGCGCCGGTGGCGGCCACCCGCAACGTCCTCCTCCCGGTCGGCGCCGACCACGTTATCCCGTGCCGCTGGGCGACGGCGATCCACCGGGACTGGAACGCTCGTTACGTCTGGCCGAGGTTCGTGACCGCGCTGCCGCGTGAGTTCTTCTCCGCCGTCCGCGCCGACGCCGCGCGGCGGGACATCTGGCTGACCCCGCAGACCAGGGACATGAACCCGGTCTACCCGGGCAAGGACGTCTCCTACATCGACACCAAGCAGGCGCAGCGCGCCGCCGAGACGGCGGTGCTCGACGGCGAGCGGCTGGCCACGCTGGCGTGGCTGGCGGGCGCGCCCTACCCGGCTGAGTCCCTCGACAAGGCCTGGCGGCAACTGATCTTCGGCGCGCACCACGACGCGATCACCGGTACCGAGTCCGATCAGGTCTACCTTGACCTGCTCGGCGGGTGGCGGGAGGCCTACGAGCGCGGCGACCGTGCACGCATAGACGCCGCCGCGCACCTGGCCCGGCTGGCGGACACCCGGCCGGGCCAGGTGCCCGATAAGCCGCTGCGCGCCGTGGCCGTGTTCAACACCCTCTCCTGGCCCAGGTCCGCAATGGCCGCCATCACGCTGGCGTTCGGCGCGCCTGGCCCGGCCTGGCTGGCCTTGCGTGACCAATCCGGGAGCGACGTGGCGTTCCTGGCCGACGGGGTCCGCCGGCACCTCGACGGCACGCTGGCCGAGGTCAGCCTCACCTTCCGGGCGGCCGACGTGCCGGCCCTTGGATACCAGACGTACTGGGTGACCGGGTCCGCGAGGCCCGCTGACGCGGCCGCGGCCTGGCAGGCACAGCCTGGCGCCGTGATCCAGAACGAGACGTTCCTGGTCGAGGCCGACGCCGTGCGGGGCGGCACGCTCAGCCGGATCACCGACAAGCGCTCGGGCACGGAACTCCTCCGTGGCCCGGGTAACGAGCTCATGCTCCAGGAGGAGTACGACTACCACCCCCGATGGGGCGAGGGGCCGTGGCTCCTGTCCCCCAAAGGCCCGGGCCCGGGCTCGGCCGGCACCAGCGCCAAGGTCACCGCGCAGCGCTGCCCGCTCGGCAGCAGGCTGGTCGCCGAGTTCAGCCTCGGCGATATGCGCATCACCCAGGAGACGCTGCTCTGGGACGGGGCGGACCGGATCGCGTTCCGCACCCACGTGGATGGCTCGATCGGCGCGGACCGGCTGCTGCGGGCGCGGTTCCCGGCCCGCGTGCCCGGCGGGCTGCCCGTGTACCAGGGCGCCACGGCGGTGATCGGCCGTCCGTTCGGTACGGCCGACGCTGATGCCGCCGAGCACGCCTTCACCCTGGACAACCCGGCGCACGAGTGGTTCGCCCTGGGCTCCACCGCGCGGGTGGACCTGACCTCACCCGCTGGCGGCCGCCGCAGCTGCGCTATCGGGGTGGCCGAGGTGATCCTCCCCGCGCCAGCGAGCCCGGGCGGGGCGCCGGCGCCCGGCGGCGCTCACCCCCCGTTGCTACCTAACGACCTGCGAAGGGCCGTCCGTCACCTCGTCGTGTCGCTCGCCGCCCGCGGCGTGACGGCCACCTGCTCGCAGGCGGACGGCCCCCGGTATGGCGCGGTCGACCTGGATTCCAACCTGCCCGATGTCCGGATCGCGCTGGGCGGTCCGGAGCACAACCCATGGACCGCACGGCTGCTCGCTGAAGCCGGCCCCGAGTTCGCCGCCGCTCTGGGCTCAGCGGGCGCCGCGGGCGGCGCGCGGGTGTGGGTACCAGCGGCGCGCCCCCGTGACCTGGTGTTCGTTCCAGGAGCGGACGTCCGCGGCCTCCGCGATCTGCCCGTCCTCATCGTGGCCGGCGGTGACCTCGCAGCGGCGGTCACAGCGGTCGCCGAGGACCTGGCCCATTCGGTGATCGAGGCGGCGGCGCCTGGTCCTGCCGACCCGGAGCCCGCACTGGCCGGCTATTCGGTCGCGCTGCTCAACCGGGGCACCCCGGGCAGCCTGGTCAGCCCGGACGGCGCCATGCACATCGCACTGATGCGCTCGTGCAGCGGCTGGCCGTCGGGGGTGTGGATCGACGGCGACAAGCGGACGGTACCGGATGGGAGCAGCTTCGCCTTGCAGCACTGGAGCCACACCTTCGAGTACGCCCTCGCGGCCGGGCCTGGCGACTGGCGTACGGCCAGCTTTCCTGCGGCGGGCCAGGAGTACAACCATGACTTGCTGGCCTGCGAAACCGACCTGCACGCCGGCCCGGCGGGCGCAGCCTCCAGCCTCTGCTCGGTGCTGGCCTCAGATGCGGTGCGGGCCTCAGACGCGGTGCTGGCCTCAGATGCGGCGGGGCCGCCGGCGATGCTGGCCGCGCTGAAACCCCGCGGGAATCCACTCGCCTCCGGCCGCCCCGGGGAACCGCGCCGCGAAGACGGGGTCACCGTCCGGCTGCGCGATGTGGTCGGCGCCGCCGACGGCGGGCCCGCGCGCGTGGAGGTGCGCCTGGTTGGCGGCATCAGCGCGGCGGTCGTCACCGACCTGCTGGAGGACGCCGAGGGTGTGGCACTGCCGGTCGAGGGAGGCGCGGTGATCGCGGAGGTGCCCCCGGCCGGGACCCTTACGCTCGCGCTCACGCTGCCGGCCAGCCCAGTCACGGCCAGCCCAGTGCCGGCCAGCCCAGTGCCGCCCAGCCCAGTGCCGGCCAGCCCGGTGCCGCCCAGCCCAGTCACGGCCAGCGCAGCGCCCGCCAGCCCGGTGCCCACCAGCCCGGAGCCGGCCCAGCCCATGTTCGCCCGGTACTGGCTGCATGGCAAGGGTCCGGCGCCCGCCGGGAACGTGCCGGTCGCCGTGCACCTCTCCCCGGCGCGTGTCGCCCTGCTCGGTTCTGCGGCGCTCGGTTCTGCGGCCCGGCGGGTTGACTCCGGGTTGCCGGACGGGGCGCAGGTACGGCTCACCGTTGCTGGCAGCCCGGTGCCCGCCTCCGGGGTGGCTGAACTCGACGTGCCGGATGGGCTCGCGGTTCACCCGGCGGGACCCTTCCCCTACCGGCTGCCCGCGCGCGGCCACGCCCTCTGGGACCTCACCGTGCGCGGGCTGCCTGGCGCGTCGGCCGGGCACTACTTCCTCGCCGCACGGATCCATGACGACCTCGGCCAGGTCCTTGAGGATGTCACGACGGTGACGCTGGGTCAGCCGCCCTCGCCAGCGCTCGATCTGCCCATCGAGGAGCTGCTCCCCCTCCTGGAGGCCGATCTGGGGGCCATCGTGGCCGAGATCGACGCTGGGCTCCTGACCCGGGCGCTGTCCCTGCCCCCAGGCGGCCAGGGCGAGTTGGCCGTGCGGGTCGGCAACCGGGCGGCATCCCCCATCCGCGGCGAAGCTCAGCTACTGTCCCCGTTCGGCAGCTGGGGCGCGGTGCGCCCGTGGACGCGCGGTTTCGCAGTCTCGCCTGGCCGAGACATCACTCTCCGTTATCATGTCACGGTGCCAGCAGATACCCGGCTGGGGACGCAGTGGTGGATTCTGCTCAAGCTGATGTATTTCGGTCGGCTCTGCTACACGGACTGTGTGCCCGTTTCGATCGTGTAATGAGAGAATCGAGCGACGCGAACGCCAAACACCACGACGAGGCAGACGATCCCGAGAGGCCATGACATCCGCAGTTCCAATCGCCTCCGGCAACCTCCCGGCGGAGCCCAATAGCTTCGTCGGCAGGGAGCGTGACCTCACCGAGCTTGCCCTCATGCTCGGCGAGGTCCGTGCGCTGACGCTGTGCGGTCCTGGCGGCATCGGCAAGACCCGGCTGGCCCTGCGGCTCGCGTGCGAGCTTGTGCCGGATTATCCGGACGGCGCCTGGCTGGTCGAACTGGCCGATACGGCTGACCCCGGCCTGGTCACCCGGCGGGTGGCGGCCACGCTCGGCGTCCGTGAGGAACCCGACCTGCCGCTGGCGGAAACCCTCACGGAGGCGCTGCGGGCGCGGCAGCTGCTGCTCATCCTGGACACCTGCGAACATGTGGTGGGCGCCTGCGCGGAACTCGTGCAGCGGCTGCTGGCAGGCTGCGCGGGGCTGCGGGTGATCTCGACCAGCCGGGAGCCGTTGCGGGTGCGTGGCGAGACCGTGTGGCGGGTTCCGCCGCTGGCCCTGCCGGGCAGCCTGGATGGTCCCCCCTGGGCCCGGCACGAGGCGCTGCGGTTGTTCGCGGAGCGGGCGTCGGCGGCCAGGTCCGGGTTCGCGCTCGCCGCGGACAACGCCGAGGCGGTGGCCCGGCTCTGCCGGACACTGGACGGCATGCCGCTAGCGATCGAGCTGGCCGCCGCCCGGATCCGGGCGCTGTCTGTGGAGCAGATCGCCGACCGGCTCGGCGACCGGTTCCAGCTGCTCGCCTCGGGTGACCGCACCGCCCCGCCCCGGCAGCAGACCCTCCGGGCGGCGGTGGACTGGAGTTACGAGCTGCTCACCCCGCCCGAGCAGATCCTGCTCCGGCGGCTGTCGGTGTTCGCGGGCTGGACCCTGGAGATGGCCGAGGGAGTCTGCGCGGACGAGCAGATCCCGGCTGGGCTGGTGTTCGATCTCATGGCGAACTTGATCGACAAGTCGCTCGTCACCTTCGAGCTCGAGGCCTCCGGGGACTCGCGTTACCGGCTGCTCGACACCATCAAGGAGTACGCGAGCAGCAGGCTCGCCGCCTCAGGGGAGGAAGCCACGCTGCGCGCGCGGCACCGTGACTTCCTGCTCCGCCAAGCGGAGGCCGTGGTGGCGAAGGCGTTCGTCCGCGGCGATCCGCCGTGGCCCGAGCGGGTGGCCCTGTACCAGCGGATCGCGATGGAACGCCCGAACTACCGGCTGGCGCTGTCGGCGTCGCTGGAGCGGGGGGACGCCGAGGAAGGGCTGCGGATCTGCTCGGCGATGCGCAACCCGTGGGTCACCTACGGGGATGTATCAGAGGGCACCGAGTGGTTCGACCTTTTCCTGGCCCTGCCCGGAGAGGTGCCGGACGCGGTCCGCGGCCGGGCCCTGGTGCACCGTGGTGACCTGGCTTTCGAGCAGGAGGACTATCCGGCAGCCGGCCAGTGCGCGCAGGCCGCCCTTGACCTGTTCCGCAGATCAGGTGACCTGGACCAGGCTGGGGCGCTGCGGCTGCTCGCGCTCGTCAGCCTGCGTGCGGGCCGTCATGACGAGGCACTGGCCACGGTCGAGGACGCGATCGCCTCCTCGCGGGCGGCTGGGAACGTATGGGAGGAGGGCCTGGCGCTCAGCATCAAGGCGGCGGTGCACGCCCGTCAGGGCGGCCTGCGTGAAGCGCAGCGGACCTTGGAGGCCGCCCTCGACGTGCTGAGGGATAACAACGGCTGGGGCGTGGCCCAGGTGCTGTACGGGCTCGGCGGGCTGGCGCGGGCCCGCGGGGACCACCCGGCGGCGCTGCGCTACTTCGGCCAGGCGCTCACTCTGTACCAGGAGATCGACGCCCGGCCGGAGATCGCCCGGTGCCTGGCGGGCATCGGCTGGGTGGCGCTCGCCCAGGGCGACCTCGACCTGAGCGTGGCCAGGCTCACCGAGAGCCTGCAGCTCAGCTTCGCCACCGGGCAGCGGCTCGCCGTGGCCCGGGGCCTGGAGGCCTTCGCGGCCCTCGCGGCCAGGGCGGACGACCTGGCCCGGGCCGTGCGGCTGGCTGGGGCCGCCCTGGAGTTGCGCGCGGCCGTCGCCAAGGTTCCCGCCGCCGGGGCCGGCGCGCGCCTTGAGGACCTGCTGGAACCCGCCCGCCGCCGACTCGGCGAGGGAGCCACCGCCGGGCTGCTCGCTGAGGGCCGCGCCATGACCGCGGACCAGGCCATCAGATACGCGATGAGCGCCGACCGCGCCGACCAGCCTGCGCCCGGCGCCGACCTGCGCCCGACCCTGGCCGCGAGCAACGGCAGTCCCGGGGCCAGCGCTCCGTCCGCGCTGACCCCGCGGGAATGGGAGATCGCGGCGATGATCGCCCGCGGCCTGACCAACCAGCAGATCGCTGACGAACTGGTTATCAGCCGGGCAACGGTGGCCCGGCATGTGGCAAACATCCTGACCAAGCTCGGGTTCAGCTCGCGTGCCCAGGTCGCCGCCTGGATGGCCGGGCGCGACCCGGGCCCCTCGGGCTGACCGGCCTGGCGGCTACACACCCGCCTGGCGGCTACATATCTACCTGCCGCTACACATCCGCCGACCGCCTACATATCCCCGCGCCACGGATACACATCGCAATGCATATATCGGCGGATGTGCGCGCCGCGGTGTGAGCCCTATCGTCGGGCGCATAGTTCCAGGTTGGTCGCGCGTGTTGCGGGGGCCGCGCGCGGCCCGCAGGGAACTGCTGGATATGGAGCCACGGCTCCTCCGGCCATCAGGAGGGGGATGGCCGGGGGGGCCATGGTAGAGAGGAGGGCAGGTGATGACGATCATGGACTCGCCAGCTTCTCACGCGACTGTCACGCAGCGGCTGATAGACCTGGCCCCAGCGCGCGGCGAGAAACCCGCCCTGGTCGGCGGTGCGGCGCTGAGCCCGGGCCAGCGGCTCAGCTACGCGGAGTTCGCGCGGATGGTGCAGGCAGCGGCGGCCGGGCTGGCCTGGCGCGGGGTGCGGTCCGGGGATGCTGTGGGCGTATGTGTGCCGGACGCGCCGAGTTACGCCCTGGCCGTGCACGCAATCCGCGCGGTCGGGGGGGTGCCCTCGCCGATCTGCCGCACGGCCACGGTGGCGAGGATGGGAGCCCAGCTCACAGACTGCTGCGCGCGGATGCTCATCACCGGGCCCCCTCTGGTGCCGGCCGCGCTGGCCGCGGTGGAGTGCTCCTGGGTACGGCAGGTCATCTCGTTCGGTGATGAGCCGGGGACGGTTCCGTTTGGTTCATTGCTTTCCCGGGGTTCGCAGCAGCCGATCCGGTCCGGTGCCCGGGACCTGGCCCTGCTGCCTTATAAGAGCGAGCCGGACGGCGGCCTTCGCCCGGTGCCGCTGACCCACGAGGACATCGCCGAGGAACTCCGGGTGCTGGCGGCCGCGACGCCGATGAGCGGCCAGGACGTGGTGATCGCGGCCCCGCCAGCCGGCGAGGGGCGGGCCTACAGCGCGCTCGTCGACCTGGCACTACTCGAAGGCGCCACGATCGTGGCGACCTCCGGTCCGGATGTCGCGGACGCCGCCGGTATCGCGGACGCCGCCCGGGTGTACGGCGGAACGGCTGCGATCGTGCACCCGGGCACCCCGGTCCCCCAGGGCGTGTCGCTGCGCATGGTCACAGCGCCGCGTTTAGGCGCCGCGTTTCTAGGCCGGTGAAACCGGCGGCGAGTTGCCGGAATTTGTCACAGAACTCACGGGCCTGCCGGACATCAGCCTCTGCGGCCAAGCACAATGCCAGGACCCGGAAGGCTGAGAGGATCGGCGAAGTGACCTGCTCGCGTCAGACGACGGTTCCCTGAGAGAGTTTCGAACAGGGTTATCGTCCATCATGTTCTCGTCGCGGCAACCGTGGCGGAAGACGAAGGATTTCGACACCTCAGTCCCGAATACCGCGCCTATCGTTCAGCGGACGGATCATGATGCCGAGCAGCCGCTCCGCCGGAACGTAGCCGATCATCCGGGAGTCATGGCTCCACGCGGCGTTGTCGCCGAGCACCACGAACATTCCCCGCGGCACCACCGCGTCATCGGGGTTCGAGCCTGGCGGCGGCACAGCAGCTGGCCTGCGGTCGCCCGGGAGAGCGGCGACCCGTTTGATCAGCCAGTCCCGTTGCCCAGGCGGCCAGCTCGGCGGCGCGCCGGCCCAGCCGCCGCCCGGCCGCGGCCTCTCCACGACGACGACCAGCCCGGATCGCAGCTCGCTCATCTTGGCCCGGCGGACCAGCACCCGGTCCCCCGAGGACAGGGCAGGCTGCATGCTGCGACCGGCGACCTCGACGACGGCCAGCCGGCGCCGCACCAGGAAGACACCGAACGCGGTCACGGTAAGGCCGACTGCCACGCTCAGGCCTGCGGTGGCGCTCAGCATCACCGTGCCGCCGTCCCGAACAGCGCGGTCAGATCGTCGAGGCGGGTGAGCAGCAGGGCGGACACGCCTCCGGCCGCGGCCGCCAACACCGCCGCGGCCGGGCCTGGCGGCCAGCGCTCGATCCCGGTACCGGCCGCCCCGGCCACGAGGACGGCGAGCAGGCACGCGTTGCGCGTCAGGTGCACGCCGCTGAGCGGAGCGCGGCCGCCCGAGCCGAAGCAGGCGCACGGCGCGGCCACGCCGCGGCGCAGGGCCACCGCCACTCCGGCGGTCAGCACGGCGGTCAGGGCCGCCGCGGCGGCCAGGGCAGCAACAGTCAGGGCGGGCCCGGCCAGCGCTCCCTGGCGCGACCAGAAGGTCATAGTCAGCGCCGCCGCGCACAGGCCAGCCACCGCCGCCTCGGCGCTGGCCAGCGCGGCGGCCACCGGCCCGGTCAGCCGGCGGCTCACCAGCGCCGTGGCGGCGAGCCCGGCGCTGTAGGCACGGTAGGCCTGCCCGCTACGCAGCTTCGTGGTGGCGGACATTCCGTAGGTCACGACGGCCGTCATCAAGGCCGCTATCACCAGCTCAGCCATCGGCGGCCGCCATGGTCGCGGGCACCGCCGAGTACCCCTGCGCCTGCATGGTGAACAGCCGGGCGTACAGGCCCTGCCGGGCCATCAACGTCTCGTGATCGCCCTGCTCACGGACGACGCCGTCCGAAAGCACCAGGATGTGGCCGGCGTCGCGGACGGCGTTCAGCCGGTGCGAGATCAGCACGCTGGCCCGGCCGGTGCGCGTCGCAGCCAGCGTCGTGTGGATCATGCGCTCCGCTTCCGGGTCCAGCCCGGAGCTCGGCTCGTCGAGGATCATCAGGTCCCGGCCGCCGCGCAGGAACGCGCGGGCCAGCGCCACCCGCTGCCACTGCCCGCCGGACAGCAGCACGCCAGTGCGCGGGTCCTGCATGTCGGACAGATCGAAATAGGTCCGGGTCAGCAGCGTCTGGTAGCCCCAGGGCAGCGCGGCGAGCGTCGCGTCGATGCCAGCCTGCTCCGCCGCGGCGACGAGGGCGGCCGGCTGGTCAGCCAGCCCGAGGTCGCCAACCGCGATGTTCTCCGCCGCGCTGAGCTCGTAGGTCATGTAATCCTGGAACACCGCGCTGATCCGGTCCCGGAGCGCGTCGAGGTCCAGGTCCCGCAGATCAACGCCGTCCCAGCGGATGCTGCCACGATCCGGGTCATAGAACCGGCAGAGCAGCTTGACCAGTGTGCTCTTGCCGGAGCCGTTCTTCCCGACAATCGCCACCGCCTGGCCGTGCGGGATAAAGCAGCTCAGCCCGCGCAGCACCCATGGCTCGCCGGGGCCGTACCGGAACCAGACGTCGTCCAGCTCGATTCCGTACCGGAGCGGGCCGGGCTGGACCGGCGCCGCAAGCACCGGTAGGTCGGGTTCCTCGCCCAGCACATCCTGGTACCCCTGGAACATCAGCAGTGCCTGGTACATGATGGCCCCGCCGGTGACCAGCCCCTCCACCGCCTGCGACACCGACCCGAGCGCCACCACGAAGACCGACACGTCACCCACGGTCAGCCGTCCCGCGGCGGCCTGCCATGCCGCCCACAACAGGCCGGCGGCCGCGACCAGCGCGCTGATACCCGCCAGGCAGGCCTCGCTCGTCAGCACCCGCCGGTCTACCCGCTGGGTGGCTCGCTGGGTATCGGCCAGCTCGGCGAGCAGCCGGGCGCGGAAGAACCCGCCGAGGCCGAGCAGCCTGATCTCCTTGGCCGCGGCCGGGTGCGTGAGCAGGCTGGCGTAGAAGTACTGGCGCCGCTGGCTGTGGCTGATGCCGTTGAACAGGGCCGCTTGCCGCCGGGCCATGCCGCGCTGCAGGTACACGGCCGGCACCGCCGCGACCAGGACCACCGCCGCCATCGGCGGGCTGAGCACCGCCAGCGTGCCAAGGAACCCGCCCAGCGTGATAACGGCGCGCATGACCCCGATGCCGTCGCTCGTCACCTGCCCGGGTGCGGTCGCCCCGACCTGCCCGGCGACCCGCAGCCGGTCCTGGAAAGCCGGATCTTCGAGGCCGCGCAGACCTCGGATCTCGGTCACCGACGCGAACAGCTCCGCGGTACCGGTCCGGGTGATCGCGCGGGTTAGCTGAGCCTGCGCGTAGCGCTCGGCGCTGGGCAGCAACGCCGCGACAGCGCCAGTTATCCCCAGCAGGAGCGCCAGCTCGACCAGGTGCCGCGGATGGCCGGCGGCCAGCTCGTCCAGGATCGCCCGGAGCAGCCAGGCCATCGCCACCGGGGCCAGACCGGCGAGCACGGCCGCCGCCGCCTGGACCGCGACCTCGGCCCGCCCGGCCCGCCAGCAGCGCGTAACGGCAGCGAGCAGCGTCCGCGCCAGCGCGCCGCCGCGCGGCGACGACGCGCCGGGCGGATCCAGCGGCGTTCCGCGACGTCGGCGGTTCACCGCTGCCGGGTGGCGGTGAGCGCCGGCAACTCCGCCGGTTCGTGGCTGAAGGTGCTCACCGACCCAGCCCCGTCCAGCAGGCAGAATGCCGGGAAGCCGCGGACCTTGAAGGCGCCGGCGAGCTCGCCGTCGAGCGGTTCGACGCATACCGGTGCCACCTCGGCGATGTCCTCTTGGTAGCTGACCGGCTCCGGCTCGGAACTAATGATCACGGCGAGCACCGAGTCCCGCGCGACCTGATTCGCGCGCAGGTAGTCGATGAACGCCGGCACACGCTCCGGGCAGGCCGAGCACCCGGCGGAGAAGAACGCGACGACCCGCAGGCCGGCCGGCCCGCTCAGCCGCTCCCCGGTGATGCTGAGCGCGGTAAATGGCTCCGGGATCTCACCGTCGGCCAGGCCGGTTACCGGAGGGTCTTGACCACGGAAGCCGGAGAGCTGCTCGGTGTGCTCGCGTAGCCTGCGGATGACCCCGAAGGTCAGCAGCAGATCGGTCAGGCACAACAGGCCGACTACCACGACCGCCGCGCTGAGAATAGCCATGATGATCCTTCTTTCGAGTAATTCATCGTCGGCCCTGGCACCGGGCGCTGTGGCCTGGCGCTGTTCCAGGCCACAGCGACGGTTATCCGATATAGCTCAGCAGCAGGCCACGGCCCTGTAGCAGGCGCCGCAGATGATTTCGCAGAAACAGTTGATGACGCAGTTCTGCTTCCAGATGTAGCAGCTGGTGCAGTAGCCGCCATGGCAGTACTCGGTGACATGCTTGCCGTAGCTGAGGCAGCAAGAAGCACCGGCGGTGAGTTTCGGCGCGACCAGGTTGAGCATCCGGTCGGCCACCTTCTCGATCAATGCCACGTCTTTCCACGTCCTTTCCGTCCTGTGGCTGGCGCGGCTAGCGCGCTTAGGCCTGCCTCCTTTCCCTCCTGTGGCTGGCGCGGCTAGCGCGTTTAGGTCTTGCCAGAATGGCGTGCGCAGCTAACATCGCTGTAGCGTTGCTGTAGCACCCCAGCGTGAGGCAAGGGTATGGAGTTCTTCCTGCTCGGTTCGTTACTGGTTTGCCCAGCTGCACGTCCTGAGGTGCGAGTGCCGGCCGGTAAGCAGCGGGTCCTGCTCGCCGTGCTGCTGCTCCACTCGAACCACGTGGTGTCCGCCGATGTCCTGGTGGAGGCGTTGTGGGGGAGTGAGCCGCCGCCTGCGGCCCGGGCCGCCATGCGCAACTACATCAAGCGGCTGCGCAATGTCCTCGACGATCCCGGCCACGACCTGATCAGGTCGGTGCCGGGCGGGTACCTGATCCGGGTGCCCGCGGGTGACCTGGACGTGACCCGGTTTGAGGAGCTGGAGCGCACCGGGCAGGAGGCGGCCGCGGCCGGCGACTGGGAACATGCCGCGGACCTGCTGCGCGCTGCCCTGTCGTTGTGGCGTGGTGAGGCACTCGAGGATGCGCGATCCGAGTGGCTGGCCGTCCGGGAGCTACCGCGCCTGGCCGAACTGCGGCTGCGGGCGCTGGAAACTCGTATCGATCTGGACCTGCGCCTCGGTCGCCGTGCCGAGGCGATCGCTGAGCTGTGGCGGCTCACCAACGTTCATCCGCTCCGGGAACGGCTCTACCGGCTGCTGATGCTGGCCTTGTGCCAGGACGGACGGTACGCCGAGGCGCTGGCCGTCTACCAGTCCGCGCGACGGGTGCTGATCACCGAGCTGGGCACCGAGCCTGGCCCGGACCTGCGCCGTCTGCATCAGCGGATCCTCATCTCGGACCCGGCGCTGGCCGGACCGGACCCGCACCACGCGGCGCCGGCCCCGGTCACGTTGTCCGGGGCGCGCGGCTGCTCCCTGCCGCCACGGCAGCTTCCGCCGGCGGCGCGCCATTTCTCTGGCCGGTCCGCCGAACTGGTGGCGCTGCGACGAATTACGGACGAGCCGGCCGGCGCCGGCTGGCCGGCGATCATCGCGGTCACCGGCGCGCCCGGCGTCGGCAAGACCGCTCTCGCGCTGCGGTGGGCGCATGAGGTCGCGTTCCGCTTCCCTGAAGGGCAGCTGCACGCGGATCTGCGTGGCTATGATCTGGGCTCGCCGGTGCCGCCTGCCGAGGTACTGGCCAGGTTCCTGCGCTCGCTCGGCGTTCCAGGCGCCGAGATTCCCGCCGACCAGACCGAGCGCGCGGCCCGTTTCCGCAGCCTGCTCACCGGACAGCGGGTGCTGGTGGTGCTCGACAACGCCAGGTCCGCTGAGCACGTCAGGCCACTGCTGCCCGCGACGCCGGGCTGTGCCGTAGTCGTGACCAGCCGCGACTCGCTCGCCGGGCTAGTGGTACGCGACGGCGCGCAACGACTGGACCTGGACCTGCTGCCGCTCACCGACGCGGTGCACCTGCTCCGGTCGCTGATCGGCGGCCGGGTCGACGCGGATCCGGCCGCGGCGCAGACGCTGGCGGTGGAGTGTGCCCGGTTGCCTCTCGCCCTGTGCGCGGCGGCTGAGCTCGCCGCGGCCTGCCCGGCCGCACCGCTTGCTGAGCTGGTGCGGCAACTGGGCGACCGTCACCAGCGACTTGACCTGCTCGACGGCGGAGGGGATCCGCGAACCGCCTTACGCGCGGTGTTCTCATGGTCGTATCGGCACCTTGACGGCGACTCCGCGCGTGCGCTCCGCCTGCTCGGGCTGCACCCGGGCATCGATATCGAACCCCACGCCGGTGCCGCGCTGATGGGCACGACCGTGGCCCAGGCGCGCAGGCTCCTGGCCGCGCTGGCCCGCGCGCACCTGATCCGGCCAGTCGGTCCGGCACGTTACGCGATGCACGATCTGCTGCGCGTGTACGCGGCCGAGCTCGCCGTCGGCTGTGACAGCGACCGCCAGGAGGCACTGCGGCGTCTGCTCGACCACTACGTCCATATCGCTTCGGCGGCGATGGAGATCGCGTCCCAGGCCGGATTGTCCCGGATGTCTGGTGAGCCCGCGCCGGCTGGCCCGATGCCGCCGGTCACCGATCCCTGGGCGGCGCGTGCGTGGCTGGACGAGCAGCGAGCGACGCTGGCCAGGATCGCCACGTTCGCCGCCACCCATGGCTGGACGGCCCAGGCCGGCCGGCTAGCCGCCGTGATGCGCTACGCCGTGCCCGCGCGGATGACGGAATAGGCGACTAAATGGGCGCGCGCTCCGGGCGGCTCGCTCACTGGTGCACCATCTTGGTATCCGAGCCGCCCGCCTGATCTTGAAGTGGGAGGGTTCGGGTGATGCACCCCTGGTCCCCGTCGGGCCATCGCCCCGCTCGCTCGACCTTCAAGGTCCACTGTGAGTTCTGCGGGGCCCGGCGGCCCAGGACACCCCGACTGGCTACAGGACTGCGCGCCATCGAGCGCCGATCAGTGAGCGACCGGCAGCGGTGTCCCGGGACCACCGGGTGTCTTCCCACTGACGCAACAGCGAGGAGACAACTGTGAGTATCGACCCACGAGCCACCCGGGCGCGCATCAGCGCGGGGGTGGACTGGGCCAAGGACGACCACGCTTGCTGTGTCGTCGGCGGTGAAGGTGAGGTCCTCGACCGGTTCGCCGTCCGCCATGACGCCGCCGGGCTGAAGTCGATGGTTACCCGGCTGCTGCGCGCCGGCGTCGGGCAGGTCGGCATCGAGCGGCCCGACGGGCCCGTCGTGACCGCGCTCGCCCAGGCCGGGCTCAGCGTGTTCGTGATCCCGCCCGGGCAGGTCAAGAACCTGCGCTCGCGGTACGGGTCGGCGGGGAACAAGGACGACCGGTTCGACGCCTACGTCCTGGCCGACGTCGTCCGCACCGACATCCGCCGGCTGCGGCCCCTGGTCTGCGACAGTGAGCAGACCACCGCCCTGCGCTCGAGCGTGCGCGCCCGCAAGGACCTGGTTACCCACCGGGTGGCGGTGGCCAACCAGCTGCGCGCCCACCTGCAGATCGTGTTTCCCGCGGCCACAACGCTCTTCGCTGACATCGACTCGGCGATCACCCTGAGCTTCCTGGAGCGGTTCGCCACCCAGGAACGCGCCGACTGGCTCTCCCCCAAACGCCTGGGCACCTGGCTGCGCAGCATGAGCTACAGCGGGGGCAGCGACCCCGCCGTCCTGCACGCCCGGCTCCTGGCCGCGCCCCGCGGCGCGACCGGTGAGCACGCCACCATCCACGGCACCATCACCGGCACGTACGTCGCGCTGCTGCGCGCTCTCAGCACCCAGATCCGGGTCCTGGCCACCAGCATCGGCGAGCAGCTTGCCATCCACCCCGACGCGCCGGTCTTCACGTCCCTGCCCCGCTCGGGAACCGTGCGCGCCGCCCGGCTGCTCGCCGAGATCGGTGATGCCCGCGCCCGGTTCCCCACCGCCGACTCCCTGGCCTGCCTCGCCGGTGTCGCGCCCTCGACCCGGCAATCGGGCAAAGTCAAGGCCGTCACCTTCCGCTGGGGAGCCGACAAGCAGCTGCGAGACGCCCTGTGCGACTTCGCCGGCGACTCCCGCCACGCCAACCCCTGGGCCGCAGATCTCTACCGCAAGGCCATCACCCGCGGACACGACCACCCCCACGCCGTGCGCATTCTCGCCCGCGCCTGGGCACACATCATCTGGCGCTGCTGGCAGGACGACACCCCCTACAACCCAGCAGCCCACGGCGCCCTCCAGGTCCTCCTCAAACAAGATCAACCACTGGCAGCGTGACCCAGGGGTTGACACAGGGCAACTCACAGGCCGGCGGGCTCGGGGCGCGAGGCGACCCGGATTGCGTGCCGCCCGGGCGGG
>Ga0209526_10000479_pt1 | contig 26255 bp, 27 predicted proteins | sample JacPinW_OM2H0_M1_FD_188566 | JGI IMG/M metagenome (GOLD analysis project Ga0209526, IMG submission 188566) | Forest soil microbial communities from Algoma, Ontario, Canada - Jack Pine, Ontario site 1_JW_OM2H0_M1 (SPAdes) (version 2) | ecosystem: Environmental > Terrestrial > Soil > Boreal... | reverse complement strand
TGCGGCTGGGTCCACCATCGCAGGTCAGGGTCCACAGGCAGTCTGGCATAGGCGCTGGAGTCCTGTGCTGTCCCGCCAGTCCGTGAGAGGTTCCGCGTCTGGCTCGCGACGGCGCCGACCGCTTCATTACCAGGTCGTTCCGCGTTCGGCGGCTGCCTGCCCGGTCCAGGGCCGGGTGAATTCCTAAGTCTGGTTCACCCGGCGCCAGCGCTTGATGGTGCCCACCGTAGCCGCCAGGAGCATGGCCACCCCGAAGGCTGCGAACCAGCGCGAATCGAAGGAGTCTCGCATGAATACTGTGGTGACGACAACTGCTCCGAGAGACAAACCGACCAAGACCGAGATCCACGCGATGAGAAGGAGCTGCCAGAGGCTCCGCTGTCTCATCCACTCCCTCACCAGGCCATAATGCCCGATCCTGGAGCGGTTTGCTCTTGACACGGAGGACTGGCCAAGATCATCGACTAGCGCTGCGTAACAGGGACCCCCTGCTTGCAAATCGCCGTTATCAGCCGAGTAAACGGCCTGAGCTGGGCAGGTGACTGCCCATGGGTGACCGTGGCATACCGCTGTTGACCGGCGTTAATGGCACGTTGATGGCACGGCCCGATCTACTGCTTGGGCCACCTCGCCAGGTACTCACGCACTGCACCTTCGAATGCCCCTGAGGGCAAGGGCCAGTCTGCGTCCTGGGGCTCGCCCAGGCGTTGTAGCTGTGGCGGGATCACATTGATCCAGCCGAACAGGCCATGCCGCCAGCGCTGCCTGAGCAGAGTCCCAGCCTCGGTGGGCCAATAATGGTCGGCCGCGGAATCGGCTCCGATCAGGCCAGCGGAGAGCAACCGTCCGACGGCTTTGGTGAACTCAGATTCTGTGGGGACAGCGTGATTGATGCCATCCGCGATAGCGATTAGCTCGACGAGCGTGTGCGTCCTTGCAGGTTGGTCGTTCGCGATGGCTGCGAATACCCAGGCGTCGCTCGTCAGCCACGAGCCGCCACTCATGGTCACGCGATCCGAAGCCACTCGCAAGCTGCGTGGGATGCCTGTTCAATCTGCCGCGTGACCACGACTACTAGACGTTCGCATTCGGACTCAGTCATAGGTCCCTCGAAGCTAACCTGCCAGCCTGGGTCTTCGGCCGAGAACGAGACCTCAGTGGTTCCGCAGCGTAGCCGGAAATCGCCCCAGCCGTCGGCCTGCTCGCAGCCAAACCCGGCGGGCAGCAGCATGTCCGTGAAGGGGCTGTGCTGAGTAGGCGGAAGCTCGTGTCCCTCGACAGCACGGATCAGGTACTCGATCACAGCTAGATCATCCTCAAGTTGCCGGGGGGGATGCTGGCAGTTGTATTTCTCCCCGGGGTAATCGCCAGGACGGGCAATGTAACGACATCCCGAACCAAGATCACGAACGAGACGTTTTTCCTGGTGGAGCTAAGGAAACTCGAACCCCTGGCCCCCTGCTTGCAAAGATCGTGGACCTAGCCGCCTGACCTGGCGGCCGCAGGTGAGTGCCAGAGCGACGTGTCTGTGAGCGACCGTGATTCACCGCTGATCACCTTCCGATCGGGGCACGCCACGGGCACGCCTGACCTGATACGTCGTGCCTAGTTCCTGGCGATTAGGCACTTGCTGATGTTCGTTGCCAGCCAGGAAGATGGGCGACGTCGTTCTCCCGATCTCCCTGGAGCGCCGTCCTTGGCTGGGTCAGTGATCATCCTCGCGCTGGGTCTTGTGATGGGCGTGGTAGCTATCTGGGACGTTGGCGGCTTGGCTACCACCATGCGGGCGCGGCTCGAAGGGCTGCCGATGTTGGGCGCTTCGTATAAGCGGCTGCCGTCATGGACGTTCCGGGCGTTCGGTGTTTGGTGTGTCGTTTTCGCGGTCGGCCAGCTCGTGTACGTCTATGTCACCGTGCACGGCACATCGCACTAGCTCCACTGTGCTGCCCTCGCGACTCGCTGCTTAGAAGATCGTTTCGCCTCTCCCGATGATGTGCTTCGACCAAGGTTGGGAGGACTTGGCGTTGCCCGTGACTGACCGCCGCGACCCCCTGTCGGCTGCTCGTTCTGGCGCGGATCTGGCACGCGCCGATCGAGGCTGTCTGCTGCATGATAGCTACGGTGCTGCGGCGCTGCTGTTCCCGGCCTCGACTGGCACGTTCGGGGCATAGGCGGTTAGGGCCGCAGCGAGCTGGTCGGTGTTGAGCGTCCACGCGGTGATATTCCGCGCCGCCCCGGCTGCGATGCCCGGCACCGGGGCTGTGAATCCAGGCCGGTCCGCGCGTCCCGTTCCATCGCGGGATATGTGAGGTGCGTCTATGCGGCGCTGCAGGCCGATGTAACGGATCGGGATCGAGAACACCGTCCAGCGCCAGATCGTGAAGGGTATGTGACGTTGCCAGATGATGATCTTGCTGATATCTGCCCAGGGGAAGAAGCGGGTCGTAGAGCGGTAACGGAATGGGACGCCGCCCAGGGTGATGCCAGTCTGATCTGCCCGGAAGGCGATCTTCCGGCTAAGTACAACGGCGAGGGAGACCAGGCCGATGTAGCCGAAGACCATAATGACCATCACGCGGATGACCAGCGGCATGGGCAGCAGTGCAGCGATGAGGACGAACGCAACATCAGCAGCGATCGCCCATCTGATATACGGCGTCCACTGATAGCGCGCTTCATAGGCTGCGGGCTCGGTGAGCATGGTCCAGATCATGGCCTCGTGGCCGGATCTTGGCAATCGGCCGACGGGAGGCTCTGTCTGCCTCCTCGTCCGCCTATTTTCCCTCGGCTGCTCGTAGGCGCCGAATCCTTGTGAGTGGTCGCCGCGTCTAGGCTGGCGAAGCCATCGCGAAGCGACGCCCGGAGGGCGGCCTAGACGCGGTGGCCGCGAGCTGGACAATCGGGGGCGAGGAAGACGGCCCCTCGCCGTACCTGGCAGTGCGCGGTTGAGCCATCTTATCTAGGTGTCCCTGCGATGCGTGGCCCGGCGTGCGCCCAGGCGGGCCTAAGGCTGAGCCCGGGCGCTGACGCCGGGCCAGCGGCGCCGCGTGCGGCGCCGCCTTGATCTAGTACGGCTCAATTCGGCAGTGGTCGGGCTCGGAGCATTGGGCTCGGAGCAGGCTAGACAGCGCGTGCGGCTGTCAGCATCAGGCGGTCTCCGTTGATCTGTGCGGGCCTTGGTGTCGTTTAGCCGATCTTGACCCACGTGCACGGGCCACTGGTCTCGAAGGCATAGGCGGACGACACATCTACCGTCTCGGGTCCGTCGAAGTTGTTGTTGTCGGCGATATTGCTGGTGTCGGTGCTGTTCAGTGTGGCGAAGTAGCAGTCATTGGCACCAGTGTTGCCACTGCCATTGGTGTGATACACGCCTGCCTTGATGTCCGTGCCCACGACATATACGCCATCGCCGCTGATCTGGGACGCCTGCAGTGCACCCATCTGGGCCTTGACCGCCTGCTGTTGCTGGGCCAGCGTGCCCTGCTGCTGCTTCAACGTCGCCGCCTGCTGGCTAAGAGCCGCGTTTCGTGCCGCATACGCCGCCGCCGCCTTTGCGTTCGCCGCGCTAGTCGCTGCTGCTACTGCGTTGCTGGCCTGCGCTTGCGCGGCGGCGAGCTGGCCTTGCATGGTGGCCGCCTGACTGTGCAGCGTGCTCACCTGGCCGCGAAGGGACACGTTCGCTGATTTCGCTGAGTTCAACGCTCCTGCATGGCTGTTCGCACCAGCGCCGATACCAACACCCACGAACAGGGCAGCCATCGCGAGGGCGGCAATGCCGACCCGCTTGGGCCACCGCCGTCGCCGGGATGGCAACTGCGGCGGCGGCTCAGCGTCGCCGTGATACACGGTGGGCTGATCTGTCGAAGTTGTGTCGCTCACTGGAACCCCCTAAAACGCCTGCAACCAGCCCCGCTCGGGTGATCCCAGGAATGTGCGCGCCAGCTTTCCGGCGTGCTCCGGTTATAGCATGTACATAAGTCGTGGCTCCGTGGATAGAGCCTTACGTCCCCGAACGCCTGGAGAACTGGCCACATGCTTCATGGCATCAATGCCGTGTCGCCTTTATCCCCATTCAGCCGCAGCAAGCTGCGCCACAAGTCGGCGAAGTTTGGCTGGCCGTTCGGCATACAGAATTTCTCACTGGCCCGGTTCTTTCCGCCTCGGTAGCTACGGCCGATGTCGATGCCGGGTGTCCATACGCGTAGTGGAGGCGTTAGCGTCGGGGCGTGACTGGTGCGATGGGTGATGAGACGAGCGGGTGGCGGGCGTTCGGGGAGCGGGCGATCTATGACAGCCCGGAGGTGTGGCTGGGCCAGGTGGACGTCGAGCTGCCGGACGGGGAACGGGTCTGGCATCACGTCGTCCGGTTAAGCCGGGCGGCGGTGATGGTGCTCCTGGATGAGCAGGACCGGGTGCTGATGTTGTGGCGGCACCGGTTCATCCCGGACCGGTGGGGCTGGGAGCTGCCCGGCGGCCTGGTGGACCGGGACGAGGAGCCAGCCGACGCGGCGCAGCGGGAACTGGAGGAGGAGACCGGTTACCACGCTGGGCAGGTTGAACAGCTGGTGACCTTCCAGCCGATGGCGGGGCTGGCGGACTCTGAGCATCTGGTGTTCATCGGCCGGGACCCGGAGCGTATTGGCGGGCCTACCGATCTGAGCGAGAGTGAGCGGGCGGACTGGATGCCGCTGGCGTCGGTGGCGGAGCTGATCTCGGCGGGGCAGATCTGGACCGCCGGTTCTCTGGTTGGCCTGCTTCACGTGCTGGCGCTGGGACTGTCGTCGCCCGCTGGCGGGTAGCTGCGCAGGATCGCTGATGCGCCCGGCATCCTGCCCTGGCGCTGCCTGATTTACGAAGTGAGCGGATACCTGGCATTCGCGGCTGGCCCGGTAGCGTCGTGTCCGTGACGGGCGAGGGCGGCGAGGTGGCCGGAGAGCGGGACGGGCACGGCGGCTTCTCGGCGGAGAGCACCAGGCGGACGCTGGTCAAGGCGTGCGCGACCGTGGATCTGGACCCGGACGGTGCTGAGCTGCTGCGGCTCGGGGAGAACGCTATCTACCGGCTGCGCTCGGTCCCGGTGGTGGCCCGGATCGCGCGGACTGTGGACTATCTGCCCGACATCCGGACTGAAGTCGAAGCCGCGCGGTGGCTGGAGTCGGTGGCGTTCCCTGCGGTGCGGTTCGCCGGGCCTGCCGATCAGCCGTTGGTGGTCGATGACCGGGTGGTGACGTTTTGGGAGCTGGTGTCAGACCGCGAGGAGTACGGGACCGTCGGCGAGCTGGCCGGGTTGCTGCGCCGGTTGCACGCGCTGGAGCCGCCGTCCTCGCTGGTACTGCCAGAGTTGCGGCCGTTCGGGCGGGTCGAGCGCCGGATCGAGTAAGCGGCCCTGACCGTAGAGGATCGGGCATTCCTGCGTGACCGGCTGGCTGACCTGCGCGAGAGGTATGCCGGGCTTGAGTTCGCTTTGCCGCCTGGGCCGATTCACGGGGATGCGAATATCGGCAACATCCTCCGCGGCCGGGACGGCAGGGCCGTGCTTATCGACCTCGACGGGTTCGCCACTGGTCCTCGTGAGTGGGACCTGGTGCTGACCGCGATGTACTTCGAGCACCTGGGATGGCATACCGCCGAGGAATACGAGACGTTCGTGACGACCTACGGGTTTGACGTGATGACCTGGCCGGGATACCCGGTGCTCCGCGACACACGGGAGCTGATTATGGTCTCCTGGTTGGCGCAGAACGCCAGCGAGAACCCGGACGTCGCTGCGGAGGTCCACAAGCGCATCGGAGACCTGCGTAGCGGTGACGGACGCCGGGACTGGGCTCCTTACTAGAGGGCTCAGGCTGCTTTCGCCCACAGGGTGAATGCGGCGGCCTGGTCCTGGAAGTCGCGCACAGCTCGGTTGCCGTCGAAGCGCGCCAGGCGCTGGCGGAACTCCCGCATGTAGGCGGCGCACCGGGCGGAAGTGAGTGCCTCGCCGAGGTGCAGGGCGCGGAGCGCGGCCTGGCAAGCTTGCTCGGGGTCGCCCTGGTCGCCGTGCGGGGATCCATGCAGCGGCCGGACCGCAGCCGGATACCGGGCTGGCCTGGGTGCCGGTCGCGGGACGGCAGCGCCGGCACCCGGGCGGGGTCGCCCAGCATGCCCGCCACATGCGATAGCTGTGAGCGGTAGTCCGGCAGCTGGCCGTGGTAGCCGCCGAGGCCGGTGACGTCCGCATGCCGTCCGGGCCGGAGGCCGGCCTGGCCGGTGTGGCGCTGGCCGCGGGTGCGGGGACCGGCACGACCGTGACTTCACCTGACAAGCTGCCTGGCATGCTGGAGGGGCCGCTCGCCGTCGTGCAGTGCAGCAAGAGCCGGCGGGGGGAACGAGACGGCGACGGACAGGCCGCCGCCGGGCGCGGGCTGCGCGGTGATGATGGCGCCGTGGGCGGCGGCGATGGCGCAGACGATGGACAGGCCGAGCCCGTGGCCGCCGTCGCGGGCGGGGCGGCTGCCGAGCCGCTGGAACGGCTGGAACAGCCGGTCGATCTCGGCAGGCGGGATGACCTGTCCGGAGCTGGTCACCGACACGACGGCGCGCCCGCGGCTGGGTCCGGTGGTGACCTGGATGTGCCCGCCCGGGACGTTGTGCTGCACGGCGTTCTGGATCAGGTTCGACACCAGCCGCCGGATGAGGACCGGGTCGCCGTCGAGGGCAGCGGGCCGTATGCCGGCCTGCACCTGCAGGCCGAGGGGGCCGGCCTCGGGGTCGGCGGCGGCCAGGCAGGCGCTGGCCAGGGCCGCCAGGTCAACGGGCTCGCGCTGGCCGGGGGCGCCTTCGCTGCTGGCCAGGGTGAGCAGCGCCTCGATGAGGCGTTCCTGCTCGGCGTTGGAGGCCAGCAGTTCCGCGCTGACAGCCTGCCAGGTGTCCAGCGTGCGTGCAGGGTTGGCCCGGGTGACCTGGAGCAGGGCGCGCTCCCTGGTGAGCGGGGTAAGCAGCTCGTGGGAGGCGTTGGCGACGAAACGCTGCTGGGCGTCGAACGAGGCCTCCAGCCGGGCGAACAGGTCATCGAGGGTGTCGCCGAGTTCCTTCAGCTCGTCGTGGGGGCCTGGCAGGGCCAGCCGCTCGTGCAGGCTGCTGGCGGAGATCTGCCGGGCGGCGGTGGTGATCGTGCTCAGCGGGCGCAGCACCCTTCCGGCGACCAACCAGCCGGGAACGATCGCGACGATGACGACGATCGCCAGGGCAATGCCCGACCAGATCAGCAGTTGCTCTATGTCGAAGACAGGTAGTATCTGGTGAGCCCCCTGCGGCTTCATAGCCTGCAACTGATGGGCAGTGATGCGGGTGGGACCGGGCCTGGTACCAGGGAACGCCCCACCCCCTCGCCTTGCGGCCAGGTGCGTCAGCTGCGCGACGAGCAGGATGGCGGGCACTGACGTGGCACCCAGCACGAACACTCCGCCGCACAGGACGGCAAGGCGCAGCCGGGCGGTGCGGCGGGGCAGGCGCGGATGGGGGATGGGCATCACGGTTCTCCGATGCGGTAGCCGCTTTCGCGTATAGTCTCGATCATCGGCGGGTCGCCGAGCTTGGCCCGCAGGCGGCGGATGGTCGTCTTCACCGTGCTCGTGAACGGGTCGGCCGCCTCGTCCCATACCCGTTCGAGCAGTTCCTCGGCGGAGACCGGCCGCCCCTGCGCGGCCAGCAGGCACTCCAGCACCGCCAGCTCCTTGCGGGTGAGCGGCAGCCGCCGCCCGGCGCGGACCGCGACCCGGCGGGCCGGGTCCACGCTCAGCTCGCCGTGCCCGAGCCTGGCGGGCAGCGGCGCGGCCGCGCGCCGCGCCAGGGCCCGGACCCGGGCCACCAGCTCGGCGAAGTCGAAGGGCTTGGGGAGGTAGTCGTCGGCACCGAGCCCGAGGCCCTCGACCCGGTCCGCGACCGACCTCGCCGCGGTGAGCATCAGGACCCGGGTCCCGGCTGCGCCGGCCGCCAGGGTCCGGCACACGTCGTCGCCGTGCACGCCGGGAATGTCGCGGTCCAGCACCAGCACGTCGTAGCGGTTGACGCCGAGGTGCCCGAGGGCGTCGCCGCCGTCTAGGACCACGTCGACGGCCATCCCCTCCTGGCGCAGCCCGCCCGCCACCGTCCTGGCCAGGATCTCGTCGTCTTCGGCTAGCAGAACTCTCATCGCCGCCCACTCCCTCCGGCTCCCAGGATCGCAGGTCGCAGGTGACAGCCAGGAGACATTTCCGGTCACCGTGCTGTTACCACCCGCCGCATACAACTGCCGGGAAAGGAGCCAGTTCCGACTTTCGAGGATGGCAACGATGAACAGCGATACCGGCCGTCGGCGGGCAGGAGTCCTGGCCGCCCTGGTGGTCACGGCCCTGCTGACGGCGGCCTGCGGAGGCAGCACGCCCACTGGTGCCGGCGGTTCTTCCTCCACCGGAGGGTCATCGCTCCACCAGCAGGAGCTCGCCGTCGCGCAATGCATGCGCTCGCACGGCGTGCCGGACTTCCCCGACCCCGCGGCGAACGGCGGGAGGCAGCACGTCAGTCCGAACAGCCTGGGCGTGAGCAGCAGCGTGTACCAGTCGGCCCTGAACGCCTGCCGGCACCTGGCGCCGGGCGCCACCCCCCCGGCGGCTCCGGGGCAGCAGATGCTCAGCCAGCTGCTGCAGTTCGCCAGGTGCATGCGCTCGCACGGCGTGCCGGACTTCCCCGATCCCGACAGCACTGGCCTGAGTGTTCCCCACAGCATGACTCAGTCGCCGCAGTACCAGAGGGCATACCAGGCGTGCAACTCGCTGCTGCCACCTAACGCCCCCGTAAAAGGAGCCGCGCCTGGAGGCGGGTCGTGAGCGAGACGGTTTCACGCGGCCGGGAGGCTGGCCGGCCGGAGCCGGCCACGGTGACCGCGCAGCAGGCGGGACCCCGCAGCCGCCGGGCGGTGGTGACGGTGGCGGCGGTCGTGGTGGTCGCGGGCGCGGTGGCGGCGGGCGCGTGGTATGCGGGGGCGTTCGGTTCGCCTGGCTCGCCGGGGGCGGCCTCGGCGGGCGCGCCACCGCCGGCGACGCAGCCGGTGCAGCGGGAGGATCTGTCGGCGACGGCGCCGGTGAACGCGACACTGGGGTACGCGGACTCCTACACGGTGACCGGGAAGGGCAGCGGGACGCTGACGTGGCTGCCGTCGTCCGGGCAGGTGATCAGCCAGGGCCAGGTGCTGTACAAGACCGGTAACGGCAGCCCGGCGGTGCTGCTGTACGGCGCCGTCCCGGACTGGCGGGCCATGTCGGTGGGGACCACTGGCGCGGATGTGTCCCAGCTCAACCATGACCTGGTCCGGCTCGGGAACGCCGATAGCGCGGATATCAGCGCGCTGGGCTGGGATTACTTTTCCTGGGAGACCAGCGCCGGGGTGGAGCACCTGCAGTCGGATCTGGGGGTTTCCAGTCCGCCGGGGTCGCTGTCGCTGGGGTCTGTGGTGTTCGAGCCGGCCGCGCTGCGCATCAGCCAGGTCACCGGCAGCCTGGGCGGGCCGGCGTCCGGCCCGGTGCTGAAGGCGACCTCGGATGAGCATGTGGTGACGATCGCGCTGGATGCCGCGCAGCAGTCGGAGGTCAAGGCGGGGGACACGGTGAGTATCACGCTGCCGGACGGGATGACCACGCCGGGGACGGTCTCCTCGGTCGGCACGGTCGCCACCACCTCCAGCGGCTCGGGCGGTTCGGGCACCACCCCGACGATCCCGGTGACGGTGCAAATGACCCATCCGCGGGCGGCGGGGAGCCTGGACCAGGCGCCGGTGACGGTGAACATCACCACCGGCAGCGTCAAGAACGTCCTGGCGGTGCCGGTCGGCGCGCTGCTGGCCCAGTCCTCGGGAGGCTATGCGGTGGAGGTCGTCGGCGCGGGGAGCACCCGGCGCCTGGTGCCGGTGAGGACCGGGCTGTTCGACGACGCCGACGGGCTGGTGCAGGTGAGCGGGGCGCTGAGGCCCGGCCAGCGCGTCGTGGTGCCGGCCTCATGAGCCGCGGCGTGACGGCCCGGGCCGGGAGGGCAGGCGGCTGGACGCGGCCGGAGCCAGGGCCTGTGCTGGAACTTGAGCGGGTGTCGAAGGCGTATCCGGGGTCGCCGCCGGTGCGGGCGCTGGACGAGGTCAGCCTGACGGTGACCGCCGGGGAGCTCGTCGCGGTGACCGGCCCGTCAGGGTCCGGGAAGTCCACGCTTCTGCACCTGATGGGCACCCTGGACCAGCCGACCAGCGGCACGGTGCGCGTCACCGGGATCGACGCGGCCCGGATGAAAGACCGGGAGCTGGCCGGGCTGCGGGCGTCCCGGATCGGGTTCGTGTTCCAGCAGTTCTTCCTCGCCGAGCACCAGAAGGTAATCGACAACGTTGCCGACGGGCTGCTGTACGCCGGGGTCCGGCGCGCTGAGCGGCGCCTGCTCGCTGCGGCCGCGCTGGAACGGGTCGGGCTGGCCCGCCGGGTAGAGGCCCGCCCGACCCAGCTGTCAGGCGGGCAACGGCAGCGGGTCGCCATCGCCCGCGCGATCGCCGGCGGCCCACCGGTGGTGCTGGCCGACGAGCCGACCGGCAACCTGGACTCCGCCGCCGGCGCCGCACTGCTGGAACTGCTGGAGGAACTCAACGAGCAGGGCACCACCATCATCGTGATCACCCACGACCAGACGATCGCCGCCCGGATGCGGCGCCGCATCGAGGTGCTCGACGGGCACATCATCTCCGACACCAGCCCCGCCCCCGAGGCCGGGAACCGCAACCCGCAGGAGGAGCCGTCATGATCACCGCAGCTGCCCCCCGCGCGGCCCGGCTGCAGCCCGGGGACCTGGCCGGGCTGGCCAGCGTGGGGCTGCGCACCCGCAAGCTGCGGGCCGCCCTGTCGGCGCTGGGCATCGCGATCGGGGTCGCCGCGATCGTCGCCGTGCTCGGCCTGGCCAGCTCCTCCCAGGCCGGGCTGCTGGCGGAGATCAGCCGCCTGGGTACCAACCTGCTGACCGTCGCCAACGGGCAGACCTTCACCGGCGCCACCGCCGAACTGCCCGTCGCCGCCCCCGGGATGATCGCCAGGCTGCCCGGCGTCACCGCCGTGCAGGAGACCGGTACCGTCAGCGGCGTCAACGCCTACCGCAGCCCGCACATCCCGTCGATCCACACCAACGCGATGAGCGTGGATGCCTCCACCCTGGGCCTGCCGGGCGTGGTGGGCACCTCACTGGCACAGGGCCGCTATCTCAATGCCGCGACCGCCCGCGAGCCGGCCGCAGTGCTAGGGGCGGCGGCCGCCCAAAGGCTGGGGATCGACCGGATCTGGCCCGGGATGAGGATCTGGGCCGGTGGCATGTGGTTTTACGTGACCGGCATCCTCCGGCCAGCGGCCCTGGCCCCGGAGATCGACTCGGCGATCCTGGTGGGCTTCCCGGCCGCCGGGAAGTACCTGCATTTCGACGGGCATCCCTCGAAGGTCTACCTGCGGGCGGCCAACAGCCAGGTCACCACGGTCGACAACCTGCTGGGCGCGCAGGCCGACCCGGAGAACCCCAGCGAGGTGAGCGTGTCCCAGCCGTCGGACGCGCTGACCGCGCAAGCCGACGCGGCGGGCGCGTTCGACACCCTCTTCCTGGGCCTGGGCGCGGTCGCGCTGCTGGTCGGCGCGGTCGGAGTGGCGAACATCATGGTGATCTCGGTACTGGAACGCCGCCAGGAGATCGGGCTGCGCCGGGCGCTGGGCGCCACCAGGGGCCAGATCCGGACCCAGTTCCTGGCCGAGGCCATCCTGCTCGCGCTGGCCGGCGGCGCCGCCGGGGTCATCACCGGCGCTGTCTCGACCGCCGTCTACGCGCACGCCAAGGGCTGGGCGATCGTCATCCCGCCCGAAGCCTGGGCCAGCGGACTGGGCGCGGCCCTGCTCATCGGCGCGCTCGCCGGGCTGCTGCCCGCCATCCGCGCCGCACGGCTGTCCCCCACCGAAGCCCTCTGGACCATGTGACCCCGCAAGCCGGCTGCCCGCGGCGGATGTCTCCCACCGCAGGAACCCGGCGTCCGGCGGCGGCCTGGGCGGAGCGGGCTGCCGAGCCGTGGTACCGACGCCGGGCCTGGTCGCTTTCTATCCAATCACCCCTCGCAAAGGAGGAACATTGCGAACGCACGCAGAAATGTACCAGGGCTGAACCGGCGCGGGTGGCCGCCTCGGCGGCTGGGCTGGGCGCAGCCGACCTGGCCGCGTCCGGCGTCGCCGTGGCCAGCGCCTCATCCGGCAGCGGAAGCCAGGCCGCCACCGGCCTCACCGAGGCGGTCCTGGTGGCGTTCCGGAGCCACCGGCTGGTCAAATATCGGGCTGTCGCGCAGGCACAGGCCGGTGTGGTCAAGGTCGTGCGGGCAGCCGTCCTCGCATTCGGCGAGCAGGCCGGTGCCGCTCTGGTAGCAGCCGTCGCACAGCAGGAGGGTCTGCGTCGCGCCGGGCGATCCGGGGTGCAGGCCGAAGAGCCCGAGGCAGCGCTGACCGGGCCGGCGGCCGGGGTCACCGGTCTCGCCGGCGACCGTCACGGTCTTCTTCTCACTCATGGTGCCCGTCTCCCGCATGCGCGCCGGAGGGCTGCCCCGCCGCCTGGGGCGGGACCGGGGGCCGGGGAGCGGGCCGGTGCCGTGCTCGTCCGCAGCACCGTCCTTCGGCGGCATGCCCAGCAGCCGCCGCACCACGTCGTTGTATGTCTCGCCGGGGCGCTGCTCGTATGTGAGCACGCCGAAGATGGCCTCGTCCACCTCGATGGTGACGCCGTGCCCGGCAGTCATGCCGTAAATGCCGTCAGTCTCGCGTGGCATCGTCTTGTCCTTCCTGTGACGGGAGCCGGCCGGTGCCGCGCTGGGCATCCGGGGGCAGGGGGTGGGTGCCGTGCTCGTCGGTGCGGACCTCGTTCAGGCCGCCGCGGACGAGGGTCCAGTCGGCGCGTGCGACGGCGAGCCCGGCTTCGCCGACGGCTACGACGTCGCCGACGGACAGTTCCCCGGAAGGTTCAGCCGTGTTGCGGAACCACTGCCCGGCGACTGCACTTGTTTGTTCTTGTAGTGATCTCGTCATAGGTGTCACGTCCGCCTTGGCTTGCTAGCGGAATGTGAGCATCAATGGACGCTCGGCTCCGCCGTGGGTGTCAAGCCAGGGCGTCCACATTGGCTGCGGAGCAGAAGGTGGCACCTTTGGAGGGGATCAGTACCGGAGGGACCGAGTCGACCAGAGATGGCTGCTGACGTGGCGTCGGCCAAGCCAGAGCCATTCACGCTTCGCGCTGCAGTCAGCGCGAAGCGGTCAGGCATCCACGGTCGCCGACAGCCAAACGCTCTTATTTGAGGAGCGTGCGCAGAGTGTTCTGCGTGAGGTCTCTGCGCAAATCCGTCGTGACGTCGCGACATTCGCCGGGGCTGCCCTAGGAGGACAGGGTGGAACCCTAGCTTCTGCCACGAATGGCTCGAATCAGGCAGGCGAGGCTCGTGAGGATTCGGGCGCGGTCGTTGGAGGGTGCGCCGCGTAGCGCCATGTGCGCTACGACGATAGCGGCGACGCAGATGCAGAGGGTGCCGCAAGTAGCGACCAGCGCAGCACTGACGAGAATTGCCATCAGTCTCCTTATGTTGGTGTCTGGCAGGCGAGATAAGGAGACTGCGGAGAGAGGTTCTGTCTCTACGGATGCCGGACGTGCCGGATAATTGGTGTGCTGCGGCTGGTCAGGGCCGTTGTCTGCATCGTCTTGACCGGATGGACCGGATGCGGTCGCGGGCGGGGAGGGACAAGGGGATGGCGGGACCTGGTGACGGGGTGCTTGCCCGCTACCTTCGTGAGCTGGAGGCTCGGGCCCGGCAGGGGAAGCCCCGGACGGCCCGGTACTCACGTGCCGCTGTGATCCAGGACCTGGCGCTCAAGCCGCAGACAGTGAGTGACTGGTTTAACAAGGGGCGCGTGCCGGAGGACTTCCGGCAGTTGTGGGCGTTCGCGCAAGCGCTGCTGTCCATGGCCGTCGGAGTGCCACCCATGGACACAGCGAAGGGGCGGGCGTGGTGGGAAGGGGAACGGGCCCGCTGCCGGGGGTTGTGGCAGGCGTCTCGAGACGTGGCTCTGGCGGCTGCGGCTGAATCTGCATCCAGTAACCGGCAGGACCCTACGAAGCCGAGTTGGTCGACGGCTAGGGCTGCCGTGGCGTCGGTCCCGTTTGAGGCCGCGGTCCGCGATCCTGAGCCCGTGCTGGCTGATGTGCTGGAACACGGATTTCACGGCAGAAGATGGCTAATCGAGCAGATTAACGTCTTCCTACGCCAGCAGCGCTGCGGGTTCGTGTGGATCGAGGCGGAGGCGGGACTCGGAAAGACTGCGATCGCGGCGTATCTGGTCCGTGAGCATGGCTGGATATCGCACTTCGCGCGGCTATCTCAGGGCACGTCGGTCCGGGCCGGACTGCTGAACCTAGCAGGGCAGCTGGTGGAACGGTTCGGGCTGGACGAGCTGGCGCCGGCGCGGATGCTACCCGAACGATTTTCCACACCCGCGGGATTCCAGGACCTGCTGGGGCATGCCGCTGCCCGGGCCAGGGCGGCGAGGGAAAAGCTGGTACTGGTGGTGGACGGAGCCGATGAGGCGGAATCCCCGGAGGGGATGCTGCCGTGGGGCCTGCCGCAGCTGCTGCCGACAGGCGTGTTCGTCATCGGCACCTACCGGACGGGGTTTCCCCCTGGCCGCTGCCAGTCCAAGCAGACAGTCTTGCCGATCGACACCCGCGGGGCGGACAACCAGGCTGACGTCGCCTTGTTCCTGGACGCAGCAGTGCGAACAGGTGTGCTCGCGGAGCGGCTGGCCGAGTCTCGGGTGCCGGCCCGCGCGTTCACGCGCCAGCTGGCCGAGCGGTGCGACGGCGTGTGGCTGTACCTGCGGTACGTCCTAGACGAGGTGCGTTACGGGCTGCGGCACCCGGGCGATCTAAGCGACCTGCCCGACGACCTGGCCTCCTTCTACACGGCCCACCTAGTGGAGTGGCGCAAGGGGGCGGAATGGTCTAACGGCCTGCCGGAACTCCTGGCCACCCTGGCCGTGGCCAGGGAGCCATTGACGGCCAGCGCGCTCGCCCGGCTGACGCACGTCGATGAAGAGCAGGTATCCCGCTGGTGCGACTACCTGTTGCGGCCGTTCTTGTCAGCGACAGCCGGCGAATGGCGCCGCTTCGACGTCTTCCATGCGAGCCTGCGCGAGTTCCTTACCGGTGGCTGGGGATCCAGCGGTGAAGGCATACCCGACGAACAGCGAGCATGGACGCTTGCACTGCGACGGGACGCGACGCTGGCGCACAGCAGCATCGCCGATTACTACCTTCGGCTGTTCGGGGGCCTCGAGAGCGGCTTGCCCACCCTGGCTCCGGAAATGTCCAAGGCACGAGCAGATGATGGATATCCGCTCCGTCACCTGGCCGAGCATCTAGTACGCGCTGGCCGGGTCGATGACCTCCACGATCTGCTGAGCGTCGAGCATGACTCAGGGGTAGGGCGGGTGTTCAATGTCTGGTTCGCCGCGCATGACAGCGCCGGCACCCTGGATGACTACCTCGATAGCGTGGCTGTGGCGCGCCATGATTATGAGGTCCGCACCGATCAAGCACTCGCACTTGGTCATCTCGCCGCGACCCTGGGCGGGGAACTCCGCTATGCCCTGATCACGGCTTCGGTCACCAGCCTGACAGACAACCTGCCGATTCCGCTGCTGACACGTTTGCTCGCGACCGACGCATGGGGACCTGATCGGGTCCTGGCCCATGCCCGGCGTATCACCACGCCCCCCGATCGCGCTGAGGCGCTGGCCTCGATCGCACCACATCTCGCGTCCGCTCTGCGATCCCAGGCCCTCGACTACGCGCTGAGCGCAATCACCGCCATAACAGACGACAGTGTCGCCGCCGACACCCTCGCGGCCGTCGGCCCGCATCTTTACCCCCATCAGCTGGACCTGGCATTGAACGCCGCCATCGCAATCACGCGCGAACCCTATCGCGCCCGCGCGCTAGCGGGCCTGGCGTCGCGCCTGCTGCCCGACCATCTGGAATCGGCCCTGGAAGCTGCTGCCTCACTCGATGACGAGGATGCCCGCGCAGAAGCTTTGGCGGGCCTGGCACCCCACCTTTCCCCTGACCAGCTGACAATGGCCCTGGCGGCGGCAGAGGGTATGTTCTGGGAACTCCCCCGAGCCCAGGCCATTGCCGTCCTCGCCCCTTACCTGAATTCCGGACAGCTAACGCGAGCGCTGCATGCAGCAACTGCCATTCCGTTGCCGGACTACTGTGCCCAGGCCCTGACCGGGCTGGCCCCGCACCTTCCTCCCCGCCGTCGTTCGGTAATCCTGAGCCAGGCCCTCAAGACCGCCTGCTCTATCGATGCCGGGTTCACCCGCGCTGAAGCACTTGCCCGCCTCGCCCCCCACTTGGCACCCGGACAACTCACCCAGGCCATCAAGGCCGCCGCCTCGATTCCCATCAGCGACGCACGCACTGAGGCCCTCGCAAGCCTCGCGCCCTACTTGACACCCGGCCAGCTGAGGGATGCACTCGCCGACGCCTTTGCGGACTACGACCTTGAGTATCTAAACGGACTGTTCCGCCACCTGCCACGAGAACAGCGCTTGACCGTACTGGCAGAAACACTGGGTGCCGCCGCCGACATGATCCAAGAGTGGAACTGGGGCAACGCGAAGGTGATGGTGGCCCTGGGTCCCCATCTATCACCCGCCGAGCTGGCACAGCTCTTGGACGCCGCCTGCACTATTCAGGCACAGCATGTCCGCAGCTGGGTTCTGACCAGCCTGGCACCCCACCTGGCGCCCGGCCAGCTCACGAAAGCACTCGACGCTAGCGCCACCATCGCTGACCATGAAGCCCGCGCGAAAGCCATCGCAGGCCTGGCACCCCACCTAACCCCAGGTCAGCTCACGAAAGCACTCGACGCTGCCGCCACCATCGCTGACCATGAAGCCCGCGCGAAAGCCATCGCAGGCCTGGCACCCCACCTAACCCCAGGCCAGCTCACGAAAGCACTCGACGCTGCCGCCACCATCGCTGACGACTACGCATATGCAACCGTCCTGACTGGGCTTGCTCCCTGTCTCCCAGCCAGCAAACGCTTCGCCGTGAGAGCACGAGCCCGGACGGCCGCACGCTCGATCATCGACCTGGGGAAGCGCGCCACTGCACTGACCGGCCTGGTTGGACAAGTGGGTGCAGGACTGCGCTCTGTCCTAGTCAGCGAAGCACTGGCGGCATCTGTCGAGGGAATTCGCTGGGAAGAGTGCGCTCACTCCCTGGCTGAACTGGCTGCCTACCTGAGCCCTGTCCAACTGTTTCGCGCTCGCGCTGCTGTGGCCCGGATGGGCGGGCTTTCCGACGATCAGGCGGAGGCCATGGCGGCCTTGACGCTCCGGGTTCCCGATGAACACATTGCGCAAGATCTGGACGCCGCTATAAAAGACTCCTACCGAGCAGGCCGTGCCGACATCCTGATCGCTATCGCGCCCCGACTGTCCTCATTCCAGATCGAGCAGGCCCTGGCAGCTGCCTTTACGATCCACGGCCCCGATGAGCAGAATGAAGTACTAGCCGCATTGGCCCCGTTCCTGTCCCCGACCCAGCTCACCCAGGTCCACGCGACAGCCATCTCGACCTTCGACCCCGAGCAGCTCGCCCACGCCCTAGCCACCATCGCGCCCCTGCTGCCCACCGACCAGCGGCCGCCTGTCCTAACGCAAGCCCTGGATGCCGCTCTCTCGATTTACCGAGATGACAACCGCGCTCATGCCCTCAGCCGCGTCATACCGCAGCTGTCTGGCAGCCAGCGAGCAGACGCCATAGAAGAGGCCGTCGATGCCGCGAGCCAAATCGAGTATGAAGTCGAACTCGCTGCAGTCCTGCGTGACCTGGCCCCCTCCCTATCTCCCAGCCAGCTGATGCAGGCCCTCAAATCCGCTACTGCACTCACCATCGAACTCCACCGGGCCGAAGCGCTGGCAGGCTTGGCCCCGTCTCTTTCACCCGGCCAACTAGGTCAGGCCCTGCACGCTGCCACTCTCCTCACCGAAGAGGACCAACGCACCAGTGCATTGACCGGCCTAGCGCCATACCTCGCCTGGGACCAGCTGCCGCCAGCTATACGAGCTGCCCCTAGGGCGGACAGCAAGGCCCTATCGGCGTTGATGGCGCGAGCCGCGGATTTCATCACTCTAGATTCAGGACTCGGGTATGTCGCCATGATGCGAGCCGGACTGCAAGCCGCGCCCCGGGGAACGTCCTTTCGGGTAGTGGCCTCCTCCATCCCCACCCTCAAGCTCCTGGCGGGTCCTGATGCCCTGATTCACATCGCCGACGCCATCGAAGATACTCGCCGGTGGTGGCCTTGAACTACCCGAGACAGGACCTATCTGCAGAGCCAGGCTGATCTCCGCGTGATGCTGCCGGGCGTCGAACAGCCCAGCACCCAGGCGCGGAGCCGGAGGAGGCTGACGCGCTGATCCACTGGATCACCAATCCGGTACCGTTAACCGGGCGAGTGGTCGTGGCCCAATGAACTGGCCCACCCGGTTCTCCTTGCGGCGCAACTCGTCGTTCTCAATGGTCAGGACGTTGAGGGCGCGCGCGAGCGCGTCGGCTGCCTGCTTGTACTCGTCGCGTTCGACGCGTCATCGACGAGCAACACGACCTGCCGCAACACGCCAACTTTCCGGGGAAGGACAGTGACCTCAGTCGCCGCTCGTAATACCGGCGGGACAGCTCCATGCCTTCAGGGTCCCGGGGGTGGCCGTTGGCCAGCGCGAACGCGTCCTCAGCGATCGCCTCCGCGGAGCGCGCACGGGGCAGGGTCTGGTAGGTGAAGACGCGCACCATCGGGTCGCCGGGGGTGAAGCCGTCCAGCGGGGCGGTGTGCCGGCCTGCCTGATCGCGGGCCACGTTGTGCCAGATGCTGAGGGTGATCCCGGTCATGGCTGGTTCTCCCGCCCGGGCAGGCGCCGCCGCCGCGCTGCCGGGGCCGGGCGGGCGCCGGGCCGGTGGCGGATGGCCAGGGTCTCGGCCTGGGTGAGCACCCAGGCGGGCAGGTGGGTGCGGCCCTGCACGGTGGCCTTGTACAGGCGGTGTGTCCCGTCGTTATAGCCAGACGTTGAGCACTGTCCGCTGTTCAGTCCTTACTCGCTGCGCCAGCTGGCCGACGGCCCGTTCCCTGGGTACTCACGCGCAGGACTGCGTGCCGTACCTCACTGGCTGGCGTGCAACGACACCCGAAAGGGCGCTCAGGTGACCCAGGGCGTGTGGCTCCCGCCGACTATTGCTGTCGTTCCACGAGCCGATCGATGTGCGAGCGCACCGCCCGATACCTACTCAGGATCTGTCCATGCGTCTCCCTGCCGAGTATGTGCGACGCCGTCCGGGGCCGACGACTGCCCGCCGGCCGTCGTTATGCGCGGCTCGCGGTCACCGAATCTGCGTGGCGACGTCTCGGTGCGGGAGATGCGCGTTACGCGCGGATCGGACGTTCTGGAGCCGCCCTGGCGTATCGCGGTGAGCGCCGTTGCGACGTGGGGTCTGCTCGGCGGGTGGGTCACATTCGATCCCGTCGCGAGCGGTGGCGCGTCTGGCGTGGCTGGCTAGGCCGAGGTTCCGGCTAGGTCGTGCAGTCGTTGCCGTGCGAGTCGTTCGACGAGTTCGGGTAGTGCGGGCCGGGGCGCTGTGTCGAGGTCGCGGCGGCAGCGTTGGGCCACGGCGACGATGACGGATAGGGGTAGTTGGGCTTCGAAGTCGGCGAAGAGCCGCTGGCGATGTCGGCGTGTGACGGGCCCATGGTATGAGTGGGCTGGGTATCGTGTGGCATCGCTAGAGGGTCCAGAGGGCTTGGGTGGGGGACATGCGGGCGGCTCGCAGGGCGGGAAGCAGTCCGGCGATGGCGCCGATGAGCAGCGCCGCGGCGAGGCCGCCGGCCCAGGCGAGGGTGGGGATGACGGTGGCCCAGTGTTTGGTGTGGGCGTAGATGGCGGTGGACAGCGCGCCGAGGCCGACGCCGACGGCGCCGCCGAGGGCGGCGAGCAGCATGGCTTCGGTGAGGAATTGGATGCGGATGTGGCCCTTGGCTGCGCCCAGGGCGCGGCGCAGGCCGATCTCGGAGCGGCGTTCCAGCACGGAGATGATCATGATGTTGGCGATGCCGACGGCGCCGACGAGCAGCGACACGGCGCCGAGGCCGAGGAACAGCCCGTTGAGGGCGGATTTTGCGGCGGCGTGGGCGGCGAGCGCGTCGGAGGGCCGGGACACGCCGACCTGGTAGGAGGCCTCGGGGTTGGCGGTGGCCGCGAGCACGGCGTGCACGGCGTCGACCTGGTCGGTGGCCGCACGCACGTAGATGGTGGAGGGGTGCCCGTCGAAGCCCAGGTAGTGTTCGGCGGCGGGGAAGCCGATGAGGATGGAGGCGTCGATCTCCGGGGCGAGCACGGCCGGATTCAGGATGCCGGCCAGGTAGAACCACTGGCCCCCGACCCAGATCCGCTCGCCAGGGTAGAGCCGGTCGATGCCCAGCCGGGCGGCGGCGGTCGCGCCGAGCACGGCGACCGGTTCGCGTTCGGTGGCGGCGTTGAGGAAGCGGCCGGCGGCGAGGCTGGTGCCGACCGTGGCGGGCAGGTGGAGGCTGGCGGCCTGCACCGACAGGGCGTTGGTGTTGACGGAGGGGATGAGCGGGTTGCGGAAGGCGTTGACCCCGTTAAGGGTGCCGGTGTACTGGACGGCGGTGACCGGGCCGATGCGGGAGATCATCCCGGGCGCCGCGGTAGGCAGTTCGGTGGTCTGACCGGTCAGGGTTTGCCCGTTGGTGACGGTGAGCAGGTTGGTGCCCAGCCGGTCGATCTCGGCGAGCAGCCCGGCCTGCGAGGAGGAGGACAGGCCAAGCACCGCAACGATGGCGGCCACCCCGATCGCGATCCCGAGCGCGGACAGCCCGGCGCGTAGTTTGCGGGTGCGCAGCCCGACGCTGGCCAGCCGGGCCAGATCCCCGAATCGTAGCCTGCGGGGGGCGAGTGGGGCGGTCATACCGGGTTCCCGGCGTAGGCGGGGTGGGCGGTGTCAGCGATGACGCGGCCGTCGAGCATCTCGATGCGGCGCGGGAACCGGGCGGCGATGCCCCGGTCGTGGGTGATCACCAGGATCGTCGTACCGGCGGTGTTGAGTTCTTCGAGCAGGGTGATGATCGCCTGCCCGGTGCCGCTGTCGAGGTTGCCGGTGGGTTCGTCGGCGAGCACGATCGCCGGTGAGCCGACCAGGGCCCGGGCGATGGCCACCCGCTGCCGTTGCCCGCCCGACAGCTGGGTGGGCCGGGCGTGCAGCCGCTCGCCGAGGTCGACCGCAGTCAGCGCCTCGACGGCACGCTCGCGGCGTCGGCGGTGGGAGATGCCGGTGTAGAGGAGCCCGTCGGCGACGTTGTCCAGCACGGTGGCGTGCTCGGCGAGGAAGAACTGCTGGAACACGAAGCCGATGCGGGTGGCGCGCAGCGTGGCCAGCTGCCGGTCGGACAGGTGTGCCACATCCAGGCCGGTGACCAGCACCCGCCCGGAGGTCGGACGGTCCAGGGTGCCCAGCACGTGCAACAGGGTGGTCTTGCCCGACCCGGACGGGCCGACGATCGCCACGAGCTCGCCCTGCGCGACGGTGAAGCTCACCTCGCGCAGAGCGACCACCGGCGGCTGGCTCGGGTAGGTCTTGCTCACCTGCTCGACCCGCAGCACCGGGCCCGCTGCCGTGGTCATGATGCCGGCACCACGACGTGTTGCCCGGCGGCCAGCCCGGACCCGGTGACCTGCACCAGCCCGGCCGCGTCGTCGAAGAGCCCTGGCGACACCGGCACCAGGTGGTGTGTGCCGTCGCCGTTGACGACCTCGACCGCATAGCCGCCGCCGGACAGGGCGAGCAGCGCGTTGACCGGCACCGCCAGCACGTTGTGCACGGTGGCGGTGGTGATCGCCACCTGCACCGGCGCCTGATCCAGCGTGCCGGTGGCGCGCGGGTCGGTGGGGGTGATCTGCACGGTGATCGTGGGCGTGCTGCTCGATCCGTTCGAGCCGGAGGGGGTGGTGGCGACCGCGCCGACCGACGTGACCTTGCCACCGGTGGTCTGGTTGTTTGGCAGGGTGATCGTCACATGGTCGCCGGCCGTCACCTCGGATTGCTGGCTGGCGTCCAGGTTCACCGTGACCTGCCGGGCGGTCGCCGACGCGGTCAGCACCGGCCCGCCGGCCGGCCCGCCCAGCTTCGCGGTCACCGCGGTGACCCGCGCGGCGGTCGCCAAGAACACGTAGTCGCCCAACGCCAGCGTGCCGGTCTGATCCACACCGAGGTGGTCTTGCAGCTTTTCGACGCCGGCCTTGGTGGCCCAGCTGAACTCATCCCAGGCCGAGTCAACGCCGGACTTGTCCGTGTATCCCAGCGCCACCAGATCGTGGTTCAGCTCCGCGACGTCCTGGCCGGTCACGTCCGCGGCGGTCGCCCCCTCGGCCAGATCACGGTAGGCAGGGGTGGACCCGTACAGCAGCACGACGGGTTTGCCGTCCACCCCGTACAGCACCTGACCCTGGTGGATCACCTGCCCGGCCGCGGGCAGCGCGGTGATCGTGCCGTGCACCTGGCCCAGCACCGTGTAACTGCCCGCGTACCCCAACGTGCCGTCCACCGGCGTGGTCTGCGACAACGAGCGCCGCGTCACCGTCTCCAGCGAGGTGGCCGCGTTGTTGTCCTGCACGCCAGCGGCCGTGTGGTGCCGGATGCCCAGCGGATGCGAGAAGCCGATCCCATGCGGGTTCGTCAGCTCCACATACCCACCCGCCGCCACCAACACCACAACCACCACCGCTGCGGCCAGCCACCTGCGCCGGCGCCGCCGCGGCGGCGGGCCCCCGCCGGAATCGACCAGCTCGGCGCGTTCGCTCATCGCCGCAGGTGTCGCGCCAGTCATGACATCTCCTTCAACAGGTCGGGTCGTTCCACTCTCTGCTTGTCCGGCCGCGGCGGATTCGCAGGACTTCGGCGGCAGTCGCGGCGAGGCCGACGGGCTTGCGCCGCAGAGGTCCGCACTCACTCCGGGACAGCGGTAAGCAGCGCCTTGGGCGTCGCCTACGGGCTGCGCACTCGAATCCCTCCGAGCGCGTGGGGCACCAGGTGCCCGCATTCGTGGATGGCGTTCTGGAGCTGCGGCGAATTCTGGTCCGGAATGCCGTGTATACCGACGAGATTGAAACCAGGGTTCCCGTCGGAACCGACAGTGGGGTCGGGCCAGTTCGGCACCCCGTGCAAGCGCATGCACTGGCTGAAACTCCGCAGGGCGGTCAGCTCCTGCTGTACCTCGGCCTGGTTCGGCGCGTTGCCGCCGTTCGGGAGCAGGTGCCGGCAGGCGCTCATAGCCGCCTGATACTGGGAGTTGCTGACCCCGAGTTGTTGCGCGCCAGGGAACTTGTCGCTGCTGGTGGGGTCGGGGAAGTTCGGCACGCCGTTCGAGCGCATGCACTGGGCGAAGGCGAGCAGCTGAGAGGTCTGTGACCCCCCCGCATTCGATGAGCCGCCGGAACCGGTGGATGACGAGCTGCTCTGCGGTGCGGTCGAGCCGAGCTGCGCCACGTGACTACCCGACGAGCCGCCGCCACACGCCGCTAGCAGGGTCAGGCTGGCCGCAGCGATGAGTACGGCCGCAGTTCGCGCTACCGGCGGCCAAGCGCGCCGTCGCCGTAGCATAACGCGGGTGCTGTCGTTCACCATGCACTCCTCAGAGTTGGATGATCGTGCTGGCCGCCAGCGCCGGCGTCCGGCCTGGACGCGCGCTGCCCAGGGGTGGTGCCGTTCGCCGGGGCGGTGGGACCGGATGAGGCGCCGCGCGCCGAAGGCCAGATCCGCGGCCAGCATCGCGCCTGCCCGCTCGCCCGGCCCGTCCGCGCTGGCGAGCGTGCCTCGCGCCGCTGCGATCTTCATGTGCTTGGCCTTTCGAACCGCGAGTTGTGCTTCCCAGTCCGTTTTTAGACGGCAGCGGCTATCAGCGGCTTATCGCCGGCTGATAGGCCGATGACAGGGCGGCTCGCTCATCATGGACGGTGGACGGTCGCTAACCGGCGGTCATGGTCGTGACGGAAAGCCGAGGGCCCATCATGAATCTCGGGCAGCGGGTCGAGACGAATCTCAGGCGGCGTGTGGATGCACTATTCGGCTGGGCCCGGCGTCCACGGCTGCCGCAGCGCACCGTGCGGCTGCGGCTGACGCTGCTCTACGGGGCGCTGTTCCTTGCCTCCGGCGCGGCGCTGCTGGCGATCACCTACGTCCTGGCCTGGAACGCCACCACCGTCCACCTACCCACCGGCAGAAACTCGCCGGGGCAGGTGGTGACGGCGCCCGCCGCCCAGAGGCGCGCCGAGCTGGCCCATCAACACGCCGTCGTGATGCACCAGTTGCTGGAAAGCTGCGGGATCGCGCTGGCTGTCACAGCCGTGTTGTCGATCACGCTCGGCTGGCTGGTCGCCGGACGGGTGCTGCGACCGATACGCACCATGACCGCCGCCACCCAGCGCATCAGCGACCAGAACCTGCACCAGCGACTCTCGGTCGCCGGCCCCGACGACGAACTCAAACGACTCGGCGACACCATCGACGACCTGCTCGCCCGCCTCGAGTCCGCCTTCGAGGCGCAGCGCCGCTTCGTCGCCAACGCCTCCCACGAGTTGCGCACCCCACTGACCATCATGCGCACCGCGCTCGACGTCGCCACTAACAAACCGGAGTCCCCCGCACCCGGCGTCACCGTCCTGGCCGGCAAGATCCGTGTCGGGCTCGACAAGGCCGACCGGCTGGTGGAAAGCTTCCTCACCCTGGCCCGCGCCCAGCACGGCGCCGTCCGCCACAGCACCGTCGCACTGGACAAGCTCGCCGCCACAGTCCTCGCCGATCACCGCGTCGCGATCAGGGACATGCGCCTCACTATCCACCAGGACCAGCACGAGACACCCGCGAACGGCACCGAAGCACTGCTCACCCACCTGACCGACAACCTGATCGACAACGCCATCCGGCACAACCAGCCCGGCGGCTGGATCCACGTCACCACCACCACCGACACCGACGCCAACACGGCGCGGCTGGTAGTTGAGAACAGCGGAGGCATCCTCGAATCACACCAAGTTCGGGATCTGGTCCAGCCGTTCCGCCGCGTGTCCCCGGACCGCACCAGCAGCAGCGACACCAGCGTCGGGCTCGGGCTCTCCATCGTCGCCACCATCGTGGCTACCCACGACGGCACCCTGGACCTGCACGCCCGCCCGAACGGCGGGCTGCGCGTCACCGTCGCCCTTCCGCTTGCCACCCAACCCGCCCTCACCGCCGGGACGCCGGCATGAGAATCCTGGTCGTCGAAGACGTGCACATCCTCGCCGACGAGATCGCCGAAGGACTGCGCGACCAGGGCTTCGCCGTCGACATCGCCTACGACGGACTCGACGCCGCCAACAAACTCGACACCAACGCCTACCACGTCGTCGTGCTCGACCGCGACCTGCCCGGCATCCACGGCGACACCCTGTGCCGGATAATCACCGAAAGCGACCGGCCGACGATGGTGCTCATGCTCACCGCCGCTGACACCAGCGACGACCGCATCAGCGGGCTCGGCCTCGGCGCCGACGACTACCTGACCAAACCCTTCCACTTCACCGAACTCGTGCTCCGCGTCCGCGCCCTGGCCCGCCGCCAGCCCACCGCCCGGCCCCGCATCTACCACGCCGCTGGCCTCACCCTCGACCCGCAACGCCACACCGCCACCCGCAACGGCCGGCCCCTCGACCTGTCCGTCAAGGAGTTCGGCGTCCTCGAAGCCCTGCTCCGCGCCGCCCCCGCCGTGCTGAGCACCGAAGAGCTGCTCGAACAGGTCTGGGACGAAAACGCCGACCCGTTCACCAACGCCGTCTTCCTCACCCTCAGCCGGCTGCGCCGCAAACTCGGCCAGCCGCCAACCATCGAAACCCAACCCGGCGTCGGCTACCGAATCACCGATCCTGGCGAAACACCCCGGTGACGACGATCCGCCCGGGACGTGCCGTATGAACGCGAAACCCGCTCGACTCTGAATACGAAACGGTGGGTGAGCGTGCTGGCGCGGATGGCCGTTACGAACCGCGACTGCACCGTTGATGAGTCTTGGCTGGGGGTGGCTGACCGGGCGGCGAATGGCT
>Ga0209526_10000478_pt1 | contig 26276 bp, 24 predicted proteins | sample JacPinW_OM2H0_M1_FD_188566 | JGI IMG/M metagenome (GOLD analysis project Ga0209526, IMG submission 188566) | Forest soil microbial communities from Algoma, Ontario, Canada - Jack Pine, Ontario site 1_JW_OM2H0_M1 (SPAdes) (version 2) | ecosystem: Environmental > Terrestrial > Soil > Boreal... | reverse complement strand
ACCCGCGGCGACATTATCAGCCAGGCCCACCAGCTTTCCTTCACGGGTTCTGCCGCGACCCGTGCGTGTATCCGCGCGTCAAACGCCGGCGACGGCTCGATCACCGGCAATTCATCCAGCAGCCCGGACACAGCGCGAAAATCCGCCACGCGCACACGGCACGGCGCGCACGCCGCCAGATGCTTTTCCACATCCGGGCGTTCGCTCTCTTTCAGCCGTCCGTCCACATATCCCAAAATTTTGCTTTCCATTCTTTCGCAACTCATTACCGCCATCCTTTCCTACCCCTAATGCTTTACCTGCATCGCCACCAGCGGGGCTAGTTCCACTCGCAGCGATTCATATGCCCGGAAGAGCAGCGACTTTAATGCGCTCTCCGAACAACTTAGAATCTTTGAAATCTCCGCATAATCCAGCTCTTCATACTTGTGCAGCAGTACCGCCGCGCGCTGCTTCTCCGGCAATTTGTCGATGGCATGTCGGATCATTTTCTTCCGCGCATCTTCCACCAGGTGCTGTTCGATGTTGGGATGCTTCTCTGGAACATCCATGGGCCTCTCGTCGCCGTCTTCGCCGCCCACCGTCATCGGCGCATCAATCGAAACTTCCATTTTTTGGTACCGGTTATCTCTCACGGAATTCAGCGCGAGGTTGGTGGCGATCCGGAACAACCAGGTGGTGAACTTTGCGCTCGGGACGTAATCCTTGCGCGCCCGGTAGACGCGCAAGAACACCTCTTGAGCAAGGTCTTCCGCCTGCTCCCGGTTGCGTACCATGCGGTACAGGAAGTTAACCAATGGCGTGCGGTAACGCTGCAACAAAAGCTCGAAAGAAGCTTCGTCGCCAGCCTTCACATCCAACATGAGTTGGACGTCGGTTCTAGCCATAACCGCCACACTTTAACAAACACGTTTGTTCTCTAAAAGTTGCAGTTATATCGAGCGGGGCGGGTTTAGCAATATGGACGCTTTGGCGGGATTTGCTGAAAACTCTGAGTCGCAATTGAAGTTACCTTAAACGTGGAAAAAGATCTTTAGAATCAACAGGCTAGCAACCCCAAAAAAAACCAGCAGGGCCATTCGCCAGCCCGGCTCGCGATTTATCTCCGGCAACAGATCCGTCGCCGCAACATAGATCGTCACTCCTCCAGATAGCGGCAAGGCGTATTTGAGTTGCCCCTGAAGTTGGCTGGTAAGGAGCACCCCGCTCAAAGTCGCTGCCCCCAATAGGCCGGCGGCCCGGACGGCATTCTTCTTCCCTTGCCCGCTGGCCAGCACAACGGAAGCGATCGTGAATCCTTCCGGCAGTTTGTGAAGAAAAACCGCGACAAAGATCACCGCGCCCAGCCATGTGGAAATCAGGAAGCCCGCCGCTATCGCGACTCCATCGAAAAACGTATGGATGGCCATGCCTAAGAGGACCGTGCTGCGCGCATGGTGATGTTGAATCTCTTCAATGTGCGTCTCTTCGCCGAAATGAAAATGGGGCGCGATGGTGTGCTCGAAAAGATGCACCAGGAAATAGCCAATCAAGACGTAAAGCAGCGCGTTTTCCCCACTCAGCTTGATCGATTCCGGGATCACTTCCACAAACGCGACCGACAACATGTATCCCGCGCCCAGAGCGATAAAGTACTGCAGATATTTTCTCGGCCAATCACGCCGCACGACGAAGTAACCGCCGAGCAGATTTCCGCCTGCGGCCACCAGTCCGAGCAACGCCGCCAGCGCGATCCGGAATGGTAGTTCATGCTGCATGCGAAGCCTGCCCAGTTACTGCCATCGGGTTTCGCTTTTTCAGCATTCGTAAAACGAAATAGCCAGAGGCACCTGCTGCCAAATGCTTCAAGGTGTGTCCGCTCACAATATGTCCAAACGCAAAGATCGGATGGTCCCCAGCCTCCAAGGCTTTAGCCGCCAAATAAAATATGCCCACCCACAGAAGATCACTGGTTCTCGTGTAACGGGGAGGCAATAGCAGCAAAAGGAGCAGCGCGGCCACCGCATACACTTGCACTGCCGCGTAGAAGCGCAGGTCTCCCGCGCTCCGTTCCTCGCTAAAATGCCACTGCACAACACTCAGAATACCGATGGCGAGCAACGGCAGCAGTAGCCTCACGCCGAGAGTCACCTCGACCCGTTCCACGATCATTGCCGATATCAGTGACATGAACGCAATTGTCATTGGCAGTCGGTCCCACACCAACCGGGTGTTATTCGGCAAAAGGTGGTAGTAGCCCGAGCCAAAAGCCGTAAGAAGAATTCCCAGGAACAAGACTACATAGGGCCAGCGCTCGCGGCGGTCCAGGAAGGCCTTCGCGCTCGATTTTCCTGCGAGGAACAATAGCCCCCACACACCAAAGATGGCAAACAGTAGGTTAGACGCCACATCGCCGAAATTCGCGATCCTAAGGCAGGCTCTTGTGTCAGCGAATTGATGATAGGAAAGCGGCTGCGCCACTCGCGGAGCAAGCAGAACTGCCAGCACGATCAGTGTGGTGAGAGCTACAAGAAGGACGATGCCTGTCCGTTTGGAAATCATTGCTATGGCTCGTTGTTCCGTCTGCCGTCAGGCGCGTGCTCGTAGGTTCTTGGCCACATACACCGACACAGAGTTCAGGTTAGCCGCTGTGGCGGAAGAGAATAACATCCCCTTCCTGCACGATGTATTCTTTCCCTTCCAGCCGGACCTGAGCCTTTTCCTTCGCCGCCGCAAGACTCCCCGTTGCCAGCAGATCCGCGCACCGCACGACTTCGGCGCGGATGAATCCCTTTTCGATGTCACTGTGAATCGCTCCGGCCGCTTTGACTGCACTTGATCCTTTGCGGATTGTCCACGCTCGCACTTCCGGCTCGCCCGCCGTAAAAAACGAAATCAGGCCCATAAGGCCGTACGTGGCACGTATCAGGCGATTCAGTCCTGGCTCCTTCAATCCGTACGAGGCTAGCAGCTCCGCTGCTTCCTTCTCATCCATCTCCGCGAGTTCTGCCTCCAGCCGCCCGCAAACGGCCACCACGGCCGTGTTCGGCCTACCCTGCAACGCCGAAAGCTTATGCTTTTCGACGGCCTTGTCCAGATCTGCGGCTTCCTCGTCGCCCAGATTCAAGACGTACAGCATCGGCCGGTGCGACAGAAACAAGAATCCGCCAATCGGCTTGCGCTCTTCAGGTGTCAGCTCTAGTTCCCGCAAAGGCTTTTCCGATTCGAGATGAGCCTTGCACTTTTCTAGGACCGTCTTTTCCAGCTCAAGCAACGGATCCCTCTTTTTCTTCAAATCCTTGTCGATGCGCTCCAGCCGTTTGGAAATTTGATCGTGGTCGGACAAGATCAGCTCAAGATCGAGATTCGTAGCATCCCGTAGCGGATCGATCGTGCCTTCCAAATGGGGCACACTGGGATCCTCGAAAACACGAATGACGTGCGCGATCGCGTCCACATCGCGCAGCGACGCAAGACTCTCCCGCATGCGCTCCTTCTGCACGCCCGCGAGATCCACGTACTGCACCGTCGCATAGGTAATCTTCTTGGGGTTGTAGAGCTTCGCGAGTTCCGCCAGACGCGGCTCCGGCACTTTAGCCACGCCAACATGCGTGGCCTGCCCGCCCTTCGCGTCAACGGGCGCCTTAGTCAAGATCCGAAACAGTGTGGTCTTTCCGACCCGTGGTAGTCCAATAATTCCCGTCTGCATAAACCCGAAATTTTAGCACACCCAGCTTTCGACCCCTTCATACCTCGCAGTCTAAAAAAACTAACCGCGCATCTTTCGGAAGGCTTTCTTATGGACGGACACGCCGCCAGCCGACGCGAATCTCAACTCATTCGAATCAGTGTGCTATGTTTTATTTCCTCTATGACCATCAACATGCCTCCCACAAATCTTTGTTTCGATCTGGCGGAAGCGATCCGGCATCTGTCCGATCGCGACGAAAAACTCAAATCCCTCATCGCCGAAACAATTCCTTTTGCGATTGATGTCGCCGACGCGCAATCTCCCTACGAAGTCCTCCTCGAATCCGTCGCGTACCAATCCATCTCCGGCAAAGCCGCGGCCACAATTTTTGGCCGCATCAAGGCTCTCGGCGAAAATGGGCGCCCACCCACACCGCAGGCCATGCTGAAACTTCACGCTTCGAAGCTGCGAAAAGCCGGCTTGTCCGGCGCAAAAGTTCTGGCCATGAAGGACCTCGCGAGAAAAACCATCGAAGGCATCGTCCCCACGCATGACGAAGCTTTGAAGCTCTCCGACGAAGAGCTCGTAGAGCGATTGGTTTCCGTTCGCGGCATCGGGGCCTGGACGGTGGAAATGTTTTTGATTTTTCGTCTGGGACGGGCAGATGTGTTGCCGATTCATGATCTAGGCGTAAAAAAGGGCTGGTCGGTGGCCTACGGCAAAAAGCACATGCCCAAGCCGCAGGAACTCTTGAAATTCGGCGAACGCTGGCGCCCTTACCGCACCGTCGCCAGTTGGTACATGTGGCGCGCCTTCGAACGCGCCGGCTACAAAGTCACCAACAAAATCCGCCCCCGCAAGCCCCGCCGCAGGAAAACATCCGCGCCAAAAACAAAGTCCCGGCGCCCCCGCACGTAACGTGGATGTGTCGCGTCGATCGATGTCAACGCGGTGCGATCGACTCTCTCACCAATAAATACATGGCCGCAAATCCCAACAACAAGACCGCGCCCTCGTACTTCACCGAAGCCTGATGCAACCGGTTAAATTCCACTCGCCGTGTATCATTTTCCGGCGTGCTCTGCACCGAAACCATTTCGCGGCGCAACTTTGCCATCCGATTGCTGACCTTGAATTGCGAGGCCCCCGTCAGCAACACCATCAGTGCCACACATAACGCTACCGGGGCCGCAAGGCTCCCAAAACTCCACGAGCGCAATGATCGCACCACCAGAAATAGGCCTCCCAAAATCATTCCGCCTGCGTGCATGTGTCCCAGCGAGTAGCCAACTACCATCCCTGCTGCGTCGCGGTTGCCCAGCACCGCGAAAGCCCCCGGCGCCACCACAAAACTCAAAAACACATCCGCGCCCAGCCACAGCCCCAAACTCAAAAACTCAATCGTGCGTAGGAAAGTCTGCATGCCGTCACTATACAAGAACGCTCCCGGTGGTACAAAATGCGCGCATGCACAAGTCGCTGCAGCACCTCTCGGCATTGCTTCTGTTCCTATCGTGCAACGCTTGCGCGCAACAACTTCCCGCCGCCATCACCACCGATCCAGCACCGGACAAAGACTTTCCTGCTTCGATGGAATCCCCGGACGTCGTCAGTCACAGTGCGCGCCTGAACGCGGTCTTCTATCTCGCTCCCGGCGCGGGAAGCCACCCATCAGTGCTCCTGCTCTGCGGCTTTCCCGGCAATGAAAAGAACCTAGACCTGGCTTATGTGTTGCAACGTGCTGGCTGGAACGCCCTGTTCGCGAACTATCGCGGTTCCTGGGGAAGTGCTGGCAATTTTTCTTTTACGAATACAATCGAGGATATTCAATCGATGATTGCATTCCTCCGCGACCCCGCGAACGTTAAAAAATACCGCATCGACCCAAATCGGATTGTGCTCATCGGCCACAGCATGGGTGGGTTCATGGCCGCTAACGCGGCGGCCCACGATCCGGGAGTGTTCGCGGTCGCCATGATCGCGGCGTGGAACATTGGTGCTGTGGTCTCCGGTCCGTCGTTTCCCAGCCGAATGGATTCCTTCACGAACGCCTCTCCCCGTCTGGCTGGTACGACTCCCGAAGGACTGATCGCAGAAGCAAAAGCGCATGCCGCCCAGTGGAACTATGTCGAGTATGCCAGCCTCTTGAAAACCCGGCCTGTCTTGGTCCTCGAATGCAAGGACCGCAACACCCCCGATAACCAGGCGATGGCCGAGGCTCTCCGTAAAGCCGGAAGCACGCAGGTCACCGAGAAATACACAGAGACCGATCACACTTTCTCCGACCATCGCATCGCTCTACAAGTCGCAGTTCTCGAATGGTTGAACTCCCTGCCTGCTCCTACGGGCAAATAGCAAATTCAACACAAATGACGAGCGATTGCTGCGAAACAAAAGGTTAAGATGGGAGAATTCAAGAAGTGGTGGGCGATAAAGGATTTGAACCTTTGACCTCTCGCGTGTGAGGCGAGCGCTCTAACCGCTGAGCTAATCGCCCGTCTGATAACGGGTGACCCGCATTACCGGGGAAAACGCCTTGCACAAATAAGAAACGCAAGTGCAGCAGCGTTCATCTATTTAAACAGGAAGATTCTGGGTTTTCAACCAATGCCGACCGCCACATCTCACGTGGTCTCTCAACTTCAGCGCTCCATCGCCCGCGCCATTTATGGCAAGGAAGATGTCATCCAGCTTGCCCTCATCACCTTGCTGGCAAAGGGGCATCTGCTGATCGAAGATGTCCCCGGGGTAGGCAAAACCACCCTGGCCCAGGCCCTGGCCAAGTCCTTCCACTGCAGCTTTCAGCGCATTCAATTCACCTCGGACCTGCTCCCCTCGGACGTCCTTGGGGTCAGCGTCTACAATCCTGAATCGCGCGATTTCGAATTTCGACACGGCCCCATCTTCGCCAATGTCATCCTGGCCGATGAAATCAATCGCACCACCCCGCGTACGCAATCCGCACTACTCGAAGCCATGAATGAAGCGCAAGTTACCGTGGACGGCCGCACTCTGCCATTGCCGCAACCGTTCTTGGTAATCGCCACGCAAAATCCCGTGGAGCATCACGGCACATATCCTTTGCCTGAATCGCAGCTCGACCGTTTCCTGATGCGCGTCAAAATGGGTTACCCCTCGCACGAAACGGAGCGCCAGATTCTTCGCAGCCGCACCACCGAAGACCCGGTAGCTACTCTCGAGCCGATTGCCGACGTTTCGGACGTCCTGGCCATGCAAGAAACCGTTGCGCACGTGAAAGTCGATACCAGCCTGCACGACTACGCGCTTGAAATCGTCAATCGGACCCGCAAGTCCGATCAGCTTGCCCTCGGCGTCAGCCCTCGTGGCACTTTGATGTTGCAGCGCGCCGCGCAAGCCCGCGCCTTCCTCGATGGACGCAACTTCTGCCTCCCCGACGATTTCAAGCAGCTTGCGGTTTCCGTGTTTTCCCATCGCGTGGTGCCCAGCGCGCGGCATGCATCTTTCCAGAAAAAATCGGAGACCACAGAAAATGTTCTCCGCGAGATTATCGATTCCGTACGCGTTCCGGTGTGAGCTCAGTCGGCTTCCCTGATTGGGTGAAGCCCCTTTAGAGTTTCCAATGTCCACGAGCAAACCCGCACTCTCTCAACTCTGGGCCAAGGCCGATCGCCCCGGCATCCGCGCGTTCTTCCTTTCGATGTTGGCTCTCGGAATCGCTCTAGTCCTTGCGCTGTATTCCGGTGCCGCCGCACAATTGGGAAATCTTTTCCTCGCTAGCGCATCCGCTCTCACCGCTCTGCTAGTCGCCGCGTGGGTCGGCGTTACGCTCGTTCCCGTCCTTGCCAGGCGCACCCCGCTGCGTTGGATTGGCTACCGCATGGAGTACAAAATCACACGCGAAGGCTGGTTCTACATCATCGGAATCGTTCTCGTCGCCATGGCCGCGATCAACACCGGCAACAATCTGCTTTTCCTCATCCTTGCCTGCCTGATTGCCAGCATTCTCATGTCCGGAATTCTTTCCTCCGTCACACTCGCCGGTGTCGAGATGCGGCTGGATTTGCCCGAGCGCATCTTCGCCGGGCAAACAGTCCGCGGCAGTCTGGAACTGAAAAACGAAAAGCTCACGCTGCCCTCCTTTTCTCTACGCGTAGAGGCGGTCAAACCAAAAGGCACCGCGACCGTCGCGCTGCTCGAAACGCCTGTTTACTTTCCTTACTTGCCGCGCCAGCAATCCTTCGCACAATCGGTGCCGCTGCTATTTCCAAATCGTGGTATTTATCGCCAGGAAGCCTTTCGTATAGTCACTCGCTTTCCGTTCGGCTTCCTGCAGAAGGCGCGCCGCCTCGATCTGCCGGCCGAAGCGCTGGTCTATCCGTCCGTCGAAGCTGGTCCGGAATTTCTCGATATCCTTCCAGGTATTCAAGGGGCGACGGCCAGCATCGCTAAGGGCCATGGTCAGGATCTTTACTCGTTGCGCGATTACACGCCGAACGATAGCGCGCGCCATGTCCACTGGAAGGCGTCGGCTCGCTCAGGCTCGTTAATGGTGCGCGAGTTTTCTCGCGACGACGATTGCCGCGTCCTGCTGGTTCTGGATGCGTGCAATCCCGCAGCAGTGAACACCTCCGGCAAGGAAAGGGAAACTTTCGAGCGCGCCGTTTCGCTCTGCGCCGCCATTGCCTGGAGTTTCAGCGAACGCGAAGCGTTTCTGGAATTTCGCAGCGGTACGGTTAGCATGCCCCTTCTGCCCGCTTCGGAAAATATTTTCGCAATTCTTCGTCACCTGGCGCTGGTCCAGCCGGAGGGACACGCTTCTTCCGACTCGCTACTCTCCACCCTATCCACACGCTCCGATTCTTTCCGGGTCGTAGTAACTTCCCAATCGAGAGGCGCCATTCCCACCGAAGCCTGGAACAGCTCGTACGTAGTCTTCGCCAAAGACTCCGCAGGCTAAATGAGGGGCATTCTTCTGCGCCCTTCTTTTCTCTTGCCCCCCGTGATCTCCGTTTAAATCTTTCTTGCCTTGCTGGTTCCTCTGTTTTTCGCGTTCCGTGCGAAACTACTGCCCAATGCTCTCTGGCACCTCGCTTTCCCGCTTGCGCAAAAATCTGCTCGCCTGGTTTAAACAATTCCAGCGGGACCTACCCTGGCGCCGCACGAACGATCCTTACGCGGTCTGGCTCTCCGAAATTATGCTGCAACAAACCCGTGTGGCCGCCGTGATTCCCTATTTCGAACGTTTTCTCCAGCACTTTCCGACGATTGAATCCCTTGCAAAGGCACCGGAGGAGGATGTACTTCGTCTGTGGGCCGGCCTCGGCTACTACTCACGTGCGCGTAATATGCAAATGGCAGCCCGGCAAATTGTGGCGATGCACAACGGCGCTTTTCCATCCAACGAAGCGCAAGTCTTGGCACTCCCGGGGATCGGCAAGTACACGACTGCGGCGATTCTCAGCATCGCCTTCGGCCACAAACTCGCCGTGCTCGATGGCAACGTCGCGCGCGTCCTCGCGCGCCTTGCAGCCATCCGCGGCGATCTGCGTGCCGGCAATCGTTGGCTGGAATTGCAAAAAGCAGCGAACAGACTCCTCGCTGTGGAGCTTCCTGGCGATTGGAACCAAGCCATGATGGAGTTAGGCGCGACACGGTGCACTCCCCGCGCGCCACACTGCCTGCTCTGCCCGGTCAACGAGTTCTGTGAAGCCCGCAAGCTGGGATTGGTCGAGTTAATTCCCGAAAAGCGCAAAAAGCGTGACACCGTCCAGGTTATGCTCGGCGCAGTCGTTTTCGTCGATCTGAAAAGTCGCACCCTCTTGCTCCCGCCCCCGAAGGCAGCAACTATACGGGCTGACATGGAAGATATCCCCGCTCTCCTCTCACGCATGTGGCACTTCCCGACGATCCAGTTCAGCAGCCGCATCGTCTCTAGGCGAAAAAGCCCGCGATCCACAAAAACAGGCGCCCAGACTCCCGCAGCGATAGAGCTTCGTCAATTCGTCGAGACACAATTTTTTTCCGGCCGCAAACTACAATCGGATCTCTTGCCACTGAAACAGGTCCGTCACGCGGTCACTTATCGCGCGATTACACTGTTTCCGTTTCTCAGCAAAGTTCCTAAACTCCCCAGGATTCCCGGAGCAAAATCTCTCCCGCTCGCCGATCTCAGTTCCATGCCCATCTCGAATCTCACCCGTAAAGTCGCTCACTCCGCTCTTTCCGGCACCAAGGCATGACACTCCCCCTTTCTTAATCGCTCATAATCCTTTCGCCCTACTCCGGAAAAACACGGTTCTCCCAGTGTTATTCTTGGACTTACCTCATGGGCTCTATGGCTACATCTCCAGCAAACCCTCTTCCCGCCGATCGCTTCTACCGCACGGCGATCTTTTTCCTTGTTCTAACCTCGGTAGTCACTCTCGTGGCCTCCGGTAGGCTCGATCCTGTCACTTCCGTTCTCTCCATCGGTTTGATTCTCTACAAAGGTTACCGATGGTTGCGCGGAGAGCCGGCGGAGATCAAGCAATCAACCGCGACGCGCATCGTGGTCACGTATGTGTTTTTCCTTCCCGTGGACTTCCTGGTGATTTCGCACAATCTTGCAAGCGGCTCCACAAATCCCGTTCTCTTCGCCGCGCTCCTGGCGGTCGTGCACTTTCTGCTCTTCGTAACTCTGATTCGTCTCTACAGCGCGGTCACGGATCGCGATTCCATCTTTCTCGCGATGTTGTCGTTCGCCGGAATTCTCGCTGCCGCCGTCTTCACGATAGACACCTATTTCTTCGGCCTCTTTGTTCTCTACCTCTTCTTCGCGGTGGCCACTTTCGTCGGCCTGGAAATTCGCCGTGGCGCAACCGCAGCCATTTTCCCTCCGTTGCAGGGGCAGCCCGCAGCCGAACGCCGGTTCCACCGCGCGCTATCCCTGGCTGCACTGACCGTGGCGATTGGCGGAGTTGCCATCGGATCCATCTTGTTCTTCGTTTTTCCACGGTTCAGCGCCGGTTATTTTGCCCGCACTGGTTCGCAACCCTCGCTGATGAGCGGCTTTTCGGACAGTGTCGAACTTGGGCAGATTGGGGAAATCAAGAAGGGCACCGCTATCGTTATGCGCGTGCGCACTGGTTCGCCGGTGCAATACCCAATGCTCCGCTGGCGTGGAGTCGCCTTGGCCGACTTTGACGGCCGCCGCTGGTTCACGGCCGATCGCACGCACTACGTCGTTTCACCGGAAGTTACCGGCTGGATCCACGTCGCCTCTCTCAGCAAGATAGAGGGGCGGCCCGCCGCCGAACTCCGCTTCACGGTATTGCTTGAGCCGATGGCCAGCGACGCCCTCTTCGCGCCCGCGGACCTGCTGGATCTGCGCGGCAATTTTGTGAGCGACGGTGGAACCTACAATTCGCTAGTGCGTCGCGGAGACCTCGTCGTCGACTCGGGCGGCTCCGTGTTCAACCCGTATCACAACTATTCGCAGATTCGTTACGAAGGTTTTTCCCTTTTGCCTGTCGCGCGACCGACGGAAGCCCGTAACGCAGTCATGGATTATCCCGAAGAAATTCGCAACACCTACCTGCAATTGCCTCCTCTGGATTCGCGCATCCCGGACTTTGCGCGCCAAATCACAGCCTCCGCCCCGACTCCCTTCGACAAAGCACTGGTGATGGAGAGTTACCTCCGTCGAAATTTTACCTATACGCTGAATCTCACCGGGAAACCCGGCCACGACCCGCTCGCGAATTTTCTCTTCGTTACCAAAGCCGGCCACTGCGAGTATTTCGCCTCTGCCATGGCTGTCATGTTGCGCAGCCTTGGCATTCCTTCGCGCGAAATAAATGGTTTCCTTCCCGGCGAGTATAACGACCTGGCTGGAGATTACATTGTCCGCGCGAGCGACGCACACAGCTGGGTGGAAGCTTATTTCCCGGGCCATGGGTGGATAATCTTCGATCCCACGCCGCCAGGCAACGACCCGGTCTCCGGAATACTCTCACGAATGGCCATGTACATGGATTGGTTCCAGCTCACCTGGAACGAGTGGGTCATCAACTACGATTTTTCGCACCAACTGGCCCTTGCGCAAAATATGCAGCACACCTCGCGCAACTGGAACGATTTCGTGCGCCAATGGCACCGCAAACTGTGGGCACTCACCACAGGCCGCCTCACGCGTTGGCAGTCGAAACACGCAAGTCTCACCCTGCTTTTTCCCGTGGCCTTGGTCCTTCTACTCGTTGTGCTTCGTTTTGGCTGGATTGTTTCGCTGTTCCGCTGGCTAAATTTCAACTGGCAAGTCAATCATCCCGCCGCGGGGCGGAGCAATCCTTTGTTAGCCTCGCGCCTGTACGACGAGTTCTCGCGCCACCTGGCAAAACGCGGCTATACGCGCAAAGAAAACCAGACCCCCCGCGAGTTCGCAACTTCCCTCGCGATTCAACCGCAACTTGAACCTGCTGTTCGGGAGTTTACCGAAATTTATATCCAGGCCCGCTTCGGCGAGCAGCCCTGCGACTCCTTCCGCCTCCGGCACCTGTTAAACCAAATCCGCGCCGTTCCCCGCTGACTCACCCGCCAGCGCCGTAGAGAACCTCGCCCTCTCGGCCTACGGCGAACAATGTATTTGAAGACAGCAAAGACGACGGTACCTTATTATGTATGGTAGCCGACAGATGACCAAACGGGTGTTTATCGCCGATGACAGCAGTATCGTCAGGAACATCATCAAAACGTTCCTCACCGAATTTGCTGACTTGGAAGTCTGCGGCGAGGCTTCCGACGGCCTAGACGCCGTTAAAAATGCAGGCGGGTTCAAACCTGATGTTATCCTTCTAGACCTCGCGATGCCCAAAATGAACGGTGCAGAGGCTGCATCCGCGTTGAAAAAGCTGATGCCAGAGACTCCCATTATTCTATTCACGATGTACAGCGAGAACGTTGGGACGTCCTTGACATCGGCGCTTGGTGTTGACGCAGTGCTCTCGAAGCCCGACGGGATTACAGCGCTGGTGAATGCTGTTGACGCTGTGCTGGCCCGTAAGGCCGCACTTACCCCGACAGAAGCGCAAGCGGAAGCGGCACCGATTGACCCAAAACCGAAGGCTTGAAAATATCTTATAACGTCTCCCTTATCACATCCTGCTCGCAACCTCCCCGGCAACTCCGATTCTCTGGCATGATCGTCCTACAGAGAGTCGAAGGTGGGGCGGTGCTATAATTTTCGAAAGCCACATCAGGCTTGAGCACTTGTGAGGGAAGCATGTCCAAACTGTTGAGAACCCAATTCGCCATACTTTTGTTCGCGACCCTTTTTTTTGTGAGTGTGATTGCGCGGGCTTCTGCCCAAAATAACAAGGTCATGGGAGAAGTGCAATTTGAGGGCGTCACGAAAGTCGAGAGAGACTCTGGTGTTTGGATCGATGGCGGATATGTCGGATACCTGAAGGAGTTAAAGGGCAACAAGAAGGTGCTGTTGCTGCCGGGTGAGCATCAAATCGCGGTGCGCCAGTCCGGTTACGACGATTTCGCCCAAAAAATCGTGGTGGAGCCCGGGCAAACGCAGATCGTCCGAGTTACCATGCATCTGATGGCTCACGCACAAACTCCTGCTATTACAGCCACGTTGAAGGTCACCGTTCATCCGGGCCGTGCGGCTGTTTTCCTCGACGGCAAATACGTCGGACATGCCAGCGAGTTAGGTGGCGCCACTCATTCCCTGTTAATCAGTCCTGGAAGACATCAAATCAAGGTCGAATTGCCGGGTTATCGGACTTTTGAAACCGAGGTAAATCTCCTCGCGGGACAAAAGTCGGAAATAAAGACCGAACTAGCCAAGGGGAGCATCGAACAGGCCAGCCCAGATATCAAACCACCCAAATAGGCTCTGAAGGGAAGGCACACCCCTGAACGGTAAGCGACCACTTACGTCCACAGACGGAGCCATGGTCAATCTGGTCAGCCCCTAAGAACCGGATAGTGCCCAGCAGAGAAGTTGCCAACAAATAAGAGATCAGACCGCTTTGGCAACCTGAACGCGCCGGTCGCGCAACCGCCATCTGGGTGCTCCATGCTAAACTCGTAAGATTATGAGCAGGCCAGCAAACCTCGTCTTATGACCAAAGCCGTAGTATGACCAAAGTTGGATTCATCTCCCTCGGTTGCCCCAAGAACCTCGTCGATAGCGAGGTTATGATGGGCATTCTCGCGCGCGAGGGCTACGAACTAACCGCTCGAGCAGATGACGCGGAAATTCTCGTCGTCAATACCTGTAGTTTCATCGAATCCGCGCAAAAAGAATCCGTCGACACCATTCTCGAGATGGCCGAGCACAAGAAATTCGGTTCGGCAAAGAAACTTATCGTCGCCGGTTGCCTGGTGGAGCGATATCGGGAGCAGATTCTCGAGCAGGTCCCGGAAGTCGATGCCGTGGTCGGCACCGGCGAAGTCGAACGCATCATCGAAGCGGTCGAAGGCGACCTGAAAGTTCTCCCAGCAGAGCTTCCTTCGTTCCTCTACCACGACCTGACGCCGCGCGTGCTCACCACACCGAAGCATCAGGCTTACATCAAGATCGCCGAGGGCTGCGACCATCCCTGCACTTTCTGCATTATTCCGGAGCTGCGCGGCGCTTTCCGCAGCCGCCGCTTCGAATCCGTTCTCCGCGAAGCGCAAAATCTCGCCGCCGCCGGAACCCGCGAAATCACTCTCATCGGCCAGGACACCACCTCCTATGGTGAAGATCTCGGCCTTCGCGACGGCCTAGCGCAACTCCTTGGCAAACTCGCAGGCGTTGAAGATCTGCGATGGGTGCGATTTCTTTACGCCTACCCGAATCGCCTCACCCAGAAAATTCTCGACACCCTGGCGGCTCATCCGCGTCTCGCCAAATACATCGACATGCCTCTGCAACACGCCAGCCGCAACGTTCTGGCACGCATGAAGCGCGGCTCAAATGGCGACGCATTCCTGAAGCTTCTGGAACGCGCGCGCTCGACTATCCCCGGCGTAGCGCTCCGCAGCAGCTTCATCGTCGGCTTCCCAGGCGAAAGCGAAGCCGATTTCGAGGAGCTCTGCGATTTCGTTAAAGCCGCGCATCTAGATTGGATGGGCGTGTTCGAATATTCCGATGTGGATAATGCGGAAAGCTTTCCTCTCGATGGCAAGGTCGCTGCGGAAACGATCACTGACCGCCGCGACCGCCTGATGGCCATTCAAAAGAAAATTTCCCGCGAGAATCTTCGCGCGTACAAAGGCAGGGTGGAAACGGCGCTCGTCGAAGGTCCTTCCGGCGACAATCCGCTGGTATGGGAAGCGCGCCTGGAATCCATGGCACCTGAGATCGATGGCAGACTCTATCTGACCGACGTCGAAATCGCTTCTCCGACATCGCCATCGCTAATTTCCGCGGAGACAGGCGACGTGGTTCGGGTCGAAATCACCAAGACGGATGCCTATGACCTCATCGGCCGCGTCGTCGAGATCCTTCCGCGTCCCGCCGTTCGCCCTCTGCACCACAATAACGTTCTACCACCCGCCCAGCAACTCACCCGCATCACCACCGGCGCCCCGCTCCGGGTCCTAGGCTAGCCTTTTTCTTTCCTCTTTGGCGCGTCCGCTGGCTCTGTGGTAAAACTTTCCTTAGGCTATGAAACATAAATGCCCCATTTGCAAAAAGCCCACGGATTCCGACAAGGATGCCGATTTTCCTTTCTGCAGCGACCGTTGCCGCCTGCTCGATCTCGGCGCCTGGGCCTCTGAAACATACGTGGTCTCCGATCCCATCTTCGACGAAGAAGACGTAGCGGAAGCTGATCGCCGCCTGCCCCAGCAAGACGAGCACAATTCCGATGAAACCATCCATTGAGCCGCTGCCTGCAACACTCGAAGGCTCCGGCGAAAAACCTCGCTTTGCGTTCACCATCGCCACCGTTTTCGGCATCGGCTACCTGAAACCCGCCCCCGGAACCTGGGGTTCCCTCTTCGGCCTGCTCCTCGCGGTTGTTGCTCATCCCTTCACGTGGTTTTTCGTCTTGGGTTACGGCTTGGACGCCATTCTTGGCAGGGAAATCTTCCTCCGCTCCGGCGCAGCAGGATTGGCGCTGCTCCTCCTGCCTTCGATTCTAGTTTGGCTCTCTCTCGCCTGGCTGGGAGTGCGAAGCAGCACTCAGGTTGCCGATTTCACCGGCATCAAAGATCCTCAGTTCGTGGTTATTGACGAAGTCTCCGGCGTTCACCTCTCTCTTATTCTCGCCCTAATTCCCCTTGGCGGCCCTTCGGCTTTTCTCCATCCCGATGATGCTGTGGCCTTCGCCCTGTACACCGGCATGAGCATCCTCAACTGGAAATATCTCCTTGCCGGCTTCGTGCTCTTCCGTATATTTGACATCCTTAAGCCCTTTCCCTGCCGCCGCCTCGAAAAACTCCCTGGAGGCTGGGGAATTATGGCCGATGACTGGATGGCTGGCCTCTACGCTGCCATTTGCTTGCGTCTCGCGTTACACTTTCATGTGCTATGAAATTTGGGTTTGGCTCGTCTTCCGAAAAAAACGGGATTCCCAGAATCGATCGACTGGCGCCTGCTGCTGCCATTCCCGGCGGTGAAATCACCGTCTATGGATCTGGCTTTACGTCGCGCCATGGCGCCCGCCCTCTGGTGCGTTTCGGAGAGGCCGAAGCCCCCATTGCCCTCGCCAGCACTAGTCGGCTGATTGCGCGGGTGCCGGAAAACGCCAGCGGCGGCACCATTCAAGTTGTCAACGGACAGAGTGAGAGCCAGCCATTTCCGGTCTCCATCGCGCTGCAGATCGCAGACAATCTTCATGCAGTTGCCAATCCCGCCGTAGACGCCCTCGGCAATATCTTTGTCACATTTTCGGGACCCCGGGGACAGCGTGTTCCCGTTTCGCTGTATAAGATTTCATCCAGCTACGCGGTCAAACCCTTCGTAACCTCCCTCATTAATCCAACCGGTCTTGCCATCGGCCCCGACGGGGATCTATACGTCTCCTGCCGCCATGACGGCACCATTCATCGCGTCACGCCCGACGGCCGCTCCGAACAATGGATCGAAGGCATGGGCATCGCCACCGGCTTGGCATTCGATCAGGCGGGCAATCTGTTCGTTGGCGACCGTAGCGGCACAATTTTCAAAATTAGCCCGAGCCGCGAAATTTTCGTTTTCGCCACGCTTGAGCCGTCAATGGCCGCGTATCACCTTGCCTTCCATCCAAATGGCGAGCTCTACGTCACCGGTCCCACCACATCCAGCTACGATCGCGTCTACCGCATCAATCAGGCCGGCGAAGTGAACGTCTTCTATCGTGGACTGGGCCGCCCGCAAGGCATGGCCTTTGATCGCGATCACAATCTGTACGTCGCCGCCTCCTTCGCCGGGCGCCGCGGCATCGTGCGCATCTCGCCACAGGGCCATGCGGAACACGTTCTCAGTGGCTCCGCTCTTGTAGGCATGACCCTCCTGCCTTCCGGTCGCGCCATCCTCGCCGCCAACAGCGTTCTCTTCTCCCTCGATTGGAACGTCCGCGGCCTCCCGCTCCTCGGTTAGCTATGAAAGCCGAAATCATCGCCGTTGGATCGGAGCTGCTCACTCCCGATCGCCTGGATACCAACTCACTCTTCCTCACTGAAGAGTTGAACAAACTCGGCATCGAAGTCCTTCGCAAAACCATCGTCGGCGATCATCGCGAACTCCTCGCGGAGGCATTCCGCGATGCTCTGAATCGCGTTTCCCTCGTTATCTCCAGCGGCGGCCTTGGGCCAACAGAAGACGACCTCACCCGCGAAACGGTTGCGGAACTTCTTGGTCGCAAACTTCAGCGCAATGACGATGTCGTTCGAGCAATCGAAGCGCGTTTCCGCAGCTTCAAACGCGACATGCCCGCCATAAACCTTCGCCAGGCGATGGTTCCGGAAGGCGCCGAGATCCTCATGAATCCCCGCGGCACCGCGCCTGGGCTCTGGCTGGAAGATGCCGGCCGCATGATTGCGCTGCTTCCCGGGCCCCCGCGCGAACTCAAGCCGCTTTTCCTCGACGAGGTTCTTCCACGCTTGCAGCGCCGTGTCTCCGGCGTTCGCATGTTTCATCGCGAACTGCGCGTCACCGGTCTGGGTGAATCCCACGTCGAAGAACGTATTCGCCCCGTATACACCCGCTACCCCGACGTGAACACCACCATTCTCGCCGCTCCTGGTGAAGTCCAGATCCATCTCCGCATCTGGACGGAAAATGAAGCGCAAGCCAACACCACCCTGGACGAGATTGTCCGCAGCTTCGAACTTGCCCTCGGCGACCGCATTTTCGCTCATCGTGGCATGACGCTTGAGGAAGTCGTCGCGGATCTGCTTGCTGTCAATCGCGCGACCATTTCCGCTGCCGAAAGCTGCACCGGCGGTCTCCTGGCCGAACGCCTTACGCGCATTCCCGGGAGTTCCAGCTATTTTCTGGGAGGCGTCGTCTGCTACAGCAATGAACTTAAAACTGCCTGGGCCGAAGTGTCACCCGACCTCATCGCAAAAAAAGGCGCGGTGAGCACTGAAGTTGCGGTTGCCTTGGCCGAAGGGATTCGCCGCTGCGTTGGCAGCACCCTCGGTCTGGGCATCACAGGAGTCGCCGGGCCCGGAGGAGGCAACGAAGAAAAGCCCGTGGGCACGGTTCACATCGCTCTCTCGTCTCCAACGGGCACAAAGGAACGCGCGGTCCTGTTCCCCGGCGATCGCGAAATGATTCGCCAGCAAGCCTCCCAGGTCGCGCTGGACATGGTCCGACTGCACTTCCTATACGGTAACAATGCGAAACGCTCCCTGTAACTTGAGCCGGAAAATCTGCCGAACGTAATGGACCAACTTATCCGTGCGCCTCTTCATCGCGATCTCACTCTCACCTGAAATCCGTAACGATTTCTCCGTCCTTCTCCACAAACTTGGCCCACTCGCGCCACTGGTCAAATTTGTGCGCGCGGAAAATCTCCATCTCACGCTGAAATTCCTCGGGGAAGTCTCGCCCGTGAAGCTGGATGCCGTTTGCACCACACTCTCCACAATCCGCTCGAGCCGTCCTATGACGCTGGAGTTTCGTTCTCTCGGCTTGTTCCCCAACGAACGCCATCCGCGCGTTTTATGGGGCGGCGTAGAATCCTCCTCAAATCTCAAATCGCTCGCGGCAGATATCGATCACGCCATGCACAAACTCGGTTTCCCCCTCGAAAATCGGGCCTTCCTACCGCACCTCACTCTTGCCCGTTTCTACAAACCCGGCTTGCCGCCCAAGCTGGGCGCCACCGTAATCGAAAACTCCTCGAGAAGCTTTGGATCCCTCACCGCCACTGAGATTCACCTCATACAGAGCAAACTAAAGCCCTCAGGCGCGGAATACACCATCCTGCAGTCGTTTCCCTTCGTCGCTACCTAGTGTAAAGTCCACTGGAAGTGCGGGAACTTGCCGCGCCGCGGTCGCAAACCAATTTGACGAGTGGAAATCGCCGATGCCTTCAGTCGTGCTTCACATTCTGCTGCTACTTGCTGCGTATCTTCTGGGTACGATTCCCTTCGGCATTCTTTTTGCCCGTCTTTTCGGCGCAGTCGATGTTCGCAACGCCGGCAGCGGAAACATCGGCGCCGCCAACGTCGCGCGTGTCGCCGGCACAATCCCCGGTGTACTCACCCTGATCGCTGACGCCGCAAAAGGCGCGCTCGCCGTGTGGTTTGCTAGTCACTACACCCACTCCAGCGCAAACTGGATGATGCTGGCCGGCCTCGCGGCCCTTCTCGGCCATTGCTTTCCGGTCTGGCTCGATTTCAAGGGAGGCAAAGGCGTCGCTACCGCCCTCGGGGTTTTTGCCATGCTCAGTCCCTGGGCTGCGCTGTCGGCGCTTATTTTCTTCGCATTGGTGTTAGTGCTGTGGCGCTTCGTTTCGCTCGCGTCGGTTTCCGCAGCCGCCGCGATGCCGTTGTTGATTTATTTTTTGTGGGCTCCGGGTCACGCGCCGCCGCTGGTTGTGATTTTCGGAACCCTGTTCGCCTCGACCCTCGTCATTTACAAACACGACGCAAACTTGCAACGGCTGGTCGAAGGCACCGAGCCGCGCTTTTCCTCTGAAAAATCGAAAGGCGCGGCCTCTTGAGCAAAATCGCCATCCTCGGCGGCGGCAGTTGGGGGACAGGTCTCGCGGTTGTTCTTTCGCACAGCCATCATTTGCACGAAATCTCCATGTGGGTGCGTGAACCCGCAATTGCAGAGTCCATCAATCAAACGCGTGAGAACCTCGCTTATCTCCCAGGCGTGCAAATCCCAACAAACGTTCGCGCCTCCACGATTCCTAGAGAAGCCATCCGCGACGCCGCAATCGTTGTTTGCGCCGTGCCTTCCGCCTTCCTGCGCGGGGTGCTCGTGCAACTTCTTCCCAACTTTTCCACGCACTCCATTTTTGTCAGTGCCACCAAGGGCCTCGAACCCGCCACTCACCTACGCATGAGCGAAGTCATCGAGCAGGTTCTCAACGTTCGATTCGTGCCACAGATCGCAGTTCTCTCCGGCCCTTCCTTCGCCCTGGAAGCAGCACGCGGTGAACCCACCGCCGTCGTCATCGCTTCGCGTGCGACCACCGAGTGGCTTGCCCCCAGTGCTCGCCGCTACTCTCCGGCAACCGCCGAAAGCATTCAAGCCGAGTTCGCCGGGCCCTCTTTCCGGCTCTACACGAACGACGATGTTGTTGGCGTGGAACTAGCCGGCGCGACGAAGAATGTCGTCGCCATCGCCGCGGGCGTTTGCCAGGGACTTGGTATTGGCCACAATTCCCTGGCCGCGTTGATCACCCGTGGTCTAGCGGAAATGACCAGGCTCGCCATCGCCATCGGCGCTCGCCAGGAAACGCTCAGCGGCCTTGCCGGACTCGGCGATCTCGTCCTTACCTGCACAGGATCTCTTAGCCGCAATCGAGGCGTTGGCATTCAACTCGGCCAGGGGCGTTCACTCTCGGAAATTCTCGCTGGCATGAATATGGTCGCCGAAGGTGTCAGCACGGCCGCTGCTTTGCTCTCTCTTGCCGCGGTTCACCAGGTCGAACTACCGATCACAAAGGAAGTCGACGCCATCCTGCATCACGGCAAATCGCCCCGCGATGCCATCCGCTCCATCATGGACCGCCCCCAGAAGCGGGAGTAGTCCCCGAATACCCTGAGTTACCATAGTTCCTGGTATCTTAGAACCAGTTGTACTTCCGCCTCCCCTGTCCTTTCGGCCAGCCGCTTTTCCGCCGCGCACCCGATAAAATTTAAAGAACGATGGCCATCTCGATCCCAACCCTGCTGACGCGCCTCCGCTCTGGCCGAGTGCGCATCCTCTGGCTAGTGCTCGGAGCGCTTCTGCTTGTCAGCGCGCTTCCCATTGGCCTGTATCATCGCCAGGTTCTGGTGTTGAGCCAGGCGAAACTCGAGGACATGGAGCGGGTCCAGCAGACCGAGATGACCCGTTCGTTAGCTCAGGAAGTGCAGTCCTTCGAATCCAATCTCACTCAACAGCTCATCAGCGAGCGCGAGATTCTCGCCCTGACCGGACTCATCGACAACGTCCAGGATCCCGTTTCGGAGCCGAAGGTCACCCAGCTCCTCGAAAAATTTGTGGACTCCAACCGCAACACGTTTATCTATTTGACTGCGGTAGGGCGCGATGGAAAAGGCACCAGCGCCTCGCAGGGCAATTTTCGCGCCGGACAGGATCCCTTCGTCGCCAAGGCTCTGCAGCGCGCCTTCATCAGTTGCGTGCAATCCGTAAAATTCCGCAGCGATCCTCTGGCACTCGCTCCGGACAACCGTCCTGCATTCGTCATTGCGGTGCCCTTAAAAGATGCGCAGGACAATTTCACCGGGATGCTCGCTGCGGTTGTCTCGCTCGATACAATATTGCACCGCCTGCAGGATGCCAGCGTGCGGGGCCGCAACGTCTTCGTCGTGGACCACTACGGCCACGTCGTCGCTCACCCCAACACAAAAAATTTTGTCCCCGGTGAAGATCTCAGTGACAAATCCTATCTCGTCGCACAGATCAAGGCGTTGCCAAAGGATTTGCGCAACACCGAAACCATGCGCTTTACCGAGAAAGAATACAATCGGCCCGTCGAAATGGTCGGCACTTACAGCACCTTCCCCGAAGTGAATTGGGCGGTCATCGCACAACGCAGCGTCAACGAAGCCCGCGCGGATGCAGGCGTAACGGAACTCAATCGCCAGGCCTTGGCCTTCGTCAGCATCGTAGTTCTGGTAGCCATGCTCTTCGGTTATTTCTTCGCCGTCGGCATCAGCAGACCGATTCGCAGTCTGGCTGCTTCCACACGGGCGATCAGCCGCGGCGAATTTCATCAACGCACCCCCGTGCGCGGCGCCGCGGAAATCAGCGAGCTCGCCGAAAACTTCAACCTGATGGCCAGCGACATCGAAGAATACATCGAGCGCCTGAAGGAAGCCGCCGAGGAAAATCGCGAACTATTCGTCGGCTCTATCCGCATGCTCGCCGCTGCCATCGACGAAAAGGATCCCTACACCCGAGGCCATTCCGGCCGGGTGTCGAAATATTCCACCGTGATCGCGCAGGAGCTTGGCTTGTCCGCCGAAGAGCTGGACACGCTGAAAATTTCCTCCTTGCTTCACGACGTTGGGAAAATCGGCGTCGACGACCGCGTGCTGAAAAAGCCCGGCTCGTTGACGCCTGAAGAGTTCGAAATCATGAAGACCCACACCACCAAAGGCGCCAACATCATGCGTCCGGTTTCGCAGCTCAAGGACATGCTGCCCGGCATCGAACTCCATCACGAACATCTCGATGGTCGAGGCTATCCGTATGGCCTGTCCGGTCCGCAAATTCCGCTCATGGCCCGCATCATCGCTGTCGCCGATACCCTCGACGCCATGACCACCAATCGTCCATACCAGTCCGCCATGGATTTGGATTACGCGCTCGGCCGCATCAAGGCGCTTACCGGCTCAAAGTTCGATCAAACCGTCGTCACCGCTCTCGAATCGGCCGTCAAGTCCGGCAAGATTCGCCTCTCCGCTGTCGAAGTTCACGTCTAGCCTCTGCGCGAATCTGCAAATTCTCATGGCGAACGCCCGGATCGTTGGGAACCCTCTTTAGGCCTGTAGTCACTCCATCTGCTACACTTTTCTTTTGCGTTGCGCGCGAACGATTCCCATGATCACCCTCTTCGGCAAACCCGAACCTACACTCCTCGAGCGGCTAAAAGAATCCGTCGGTAAAACGAAGGATGCTCTCGCCGACACGCTCGATACCATTACCCAGGGCGGCCGCCAGATCGATCCCTCCATCCTTAAGGAGGTCGAGACCGCTCTACTTTCCGCCGACATCGGCGTGAAAACTACGCGCGAAATACTCGATTCCGTGCGCGAACAGATGTCTCGCAACGCTTTGAACAATGGCGATCAGCTCAAAAAAGAAATCAAGGCACATGTGTTCCGCGCGCTGAACGTGTTTGGAAATACCCCCAAACTCGCCGGCCCCGCCAATGGCAACGACCCTCGCGTCATCTTCATCGTGGGCGTAAACGGTGCAGGAAAGACCACCAGCATCGGAAAACTCGCCAATCGCCTGCGGCAGGATGGCCGCAGCATCGTTCTCTGCGCCGCGGACACCTTCCGCGCCGCCGCCATCGAGCAACTCGAAATTTGGGCGCAGCGCAACGGCATCGAAATTATCAAGCAAAAGTCGGGCTCCGACCCCGCCGCCGTGGTCTACGACGCCATGGCCGCCGCAAAAGCCCGAGGTGCCGATGCCGTCATCGTGGACACTGCTGGCCGTCTCCACACTAAATCCAATCTCATGCAGGAACTGGAAAAAATGAAGCGGACTGCCGCGAAAGTCATTCCCGGCGCGCCGCACGATGTCCTGTTGGTTCTCGACGCCACCACAGGCCAGAATGGCCTCGCCCAGGCGCGTGAATTCACCTCAACCGTCGGCGTTACCGGCATCATCCTCACTAAGCTCGACGGCACCGCAAAGGGCGGGATCGTGGTCGCCATTTCCCGCGAACTCGGCCTGCCCATTCGCTTCGTCGGCACTGGCGAGCAAATTAACGACCTCGTCCCCTTCGACGCCCAAACCTACGCCGACTCCCTCTTCGATTGACGCCATGGAACAAGTTTTCGAGACTTCCAGCCGCACCCATGCCTGATGCCCACAACGTCCGCTTCATGCAGCATGCGCTCGACCTCGCGCGCAAAGGCATCGGTCTCGCCAGTCCAAATCCCACGGTCGGCTGCGTGATCATGAAAGATGGCGCGATCCTCGGCGAAGGCTTTCATCAATACGATGGGCGCGACCACGCGGAAATCGTGGCCCTGAAGCAAGCCGGCGACCACGCGCGAAACGCAACCCTGTATACCACCTTGGAGCCTTGCAACCACACCGGCCGTACCGGCCCTTGCAGCGAAGCCATCATCGCCGCGGGCATCTCACGAGTCGTAGCCGCGATGGAGGATCCCAATCCCAAAACGCGGGGCAGCGGCTTTTCCCGTTTGCGTGCCGCTGGAATTGAAGTTGAAACCGGTATCCTCGAATCCGAAGCCCGGCAACTCAATGAAAGCTTCGTCTTCTGGATCACCACAAACAAGCCGTTTGTCACGCTGAAATCAGCGCTCACCTTCGACGGGCAGCTCGTTCTGCCCAAATCGCGACAAAACAAAAAGCACCCCTGGATCACAAGCGAAGAATCCCGTGCGGAAGTCCACCGCATGCGCCACGCCTCGGACGCCCTGCTCACCGGCATCGGCACAATCCTCGCCGACGATCCTCGGCTAACCGATCGCAGCGGCCTCCCGCGCCGTCGCCGGCTCCTTCGTGTCATCCTCGATTCCAAACTCCGCATCTCTTCGAAATCCCGAATCGTCCAGACTGCCGACGACGACCTCCTGGTCTTCACCCTGGCCTCGCTCAAATCCCCAAAAGCAAAAAAACTCCAGGCTGGTGGCGTGGAATTGGTTTACGCAAAATCCCACGCTGGCAAAATCGATCTCCTCGCCGTGCTCGCCGAGCTCGCCCGCCGTGAAATCATCAATGTCCTGCTCGAAGCCGGGCCCAAGCTCAACGCCGCCGCTGTCTCTGCGAGCGTAGTCAACAAGCTGGTCCTCTTCTACGCCCCCAAACTGGCCGGCCAATCCACCGTTCCTTTCGCCAGCCCACTCGCAACTGGTCCTTCGGACCTCCGGATCATCTCCTCACGTCAATTCGGTCCCGACCTCGCCATCGAGGCCATCTTTAATCACTAGCTCGCCGCTTTTCGGTCTTGCCTTTTCCTAAATCGTCATCCCGACCGGAGTGGCCGATTTTTCTCACCGTTGCGTTGTTTGAACGCCTGCCATGGTGCGGAGGGATGGAGGCAAGGATTTAGCCCTTTACGATTCGATCCGGATCCCCGCTCTTCTGGACACTGCCTTCAAAATTCCCTATTTATTCGGTATCTTCTCTGCGACCATAAATTCTTAGTAATCCTCTACAGTTCCGTCACTTTTTTCGCGGAGGCCCTTTCCTCGAATGGACGCTGCCAACTGTTCTGCGGACCGTCCTTGGCGTTCCGGCTTCTGGAGCCTCATCGCGACCCAGTTTCAGGGTGCGTTCAACGACAACGCCCTGAAATTCCTGGTCATTTTCCTCATCGTTGGCACCAATCTCTCCCCTGAAGACGAAGAAAATAAAGTCCTGCTCATCGGCTCCCTGTTCGCTCTGCCCTTCATTCTTTTTTCCATGACCGGTGGCTACTTCGCCGACCGCTTCAGCAAGCGCTCCGTCGCCATCTGGACAAAAGTTTTCGAAATCGGCGTGATGCTCTTCGCCATAGCCGGTTTTGCGATCCACAGTCTTCCGTTATCGATGGTCGCGGTTTTTCTGGCCAGCACCCAAGGCGCACTCTTCGGTCCCACCAAATACGGCCTGCTGCCGGAAATTCTCCTCGAAAAAGAACTCTCGTGGGGCAACGGCGTCATCGAGCTCGGCACATTCCTCGCTGTCATTTCCGGAACGGTTATCGGCGCGTATTTCTCCGAAGCATTTTCGGGACGCCAATATCTTTCCGGCGTTGCCTTTCTCCTTTGCTCTTTCCTTGGGCTAGCCACCAGTTTTGGAATCAGCAAAGTCCCTGCTGCTGACCCCAACAAAAAATTCCATGCCAATTTTCTCGGTGATCTTTTTTCCGAGTGCAAACGCATTCGAACCGATCTCGTCCTCTGGCTAGCCGTTCTTGGCAACACCTACTTTTTCTTCCTCGCCGCGCTCCTGCAATTCGGAATCGTCTTCTATGGACGCGATCTCCTTCACGTGACCGCCACGCGCGGCAGCTTTCTTCAAGCCGCAATCGCCATCGGCATCGGCCTGGGTAGCCTCGCCGCGGGCTATCTCTCGGGTGGCAAAATCGAATATGGCCTCATTCCGCTTGGCGCCATCGGCATCACCATCTTTGGTTTTCTCTTAGCGCTGCCTAACCTTTCGTTTCCCACCGTCCTATGCATGCTCGCGCTGCTCGGATTCTTCGGCGGCTTCTTCATCGTTCCCATCAGCGCCCTGCTCCAGCATCGACCCGAAGTGCAACATCGTGGAGGCGTCCTCGCCGCA
>Ga0209526_10000477_pt1 | contig 26294 bp, 22 predicted proteins | sample JacPinW_OM2H0_M1_FD_188566 | JGI IMG/M metagenome (GOLD analysis project Ga0209526, IMG submission 188566) | Forest soil microbial communities from Algoma, Ontario, Canada - Jack Pine, Ontario site 1_JW_OM2H0_M1 (SPAdes) (version 2) | ecosystem: Environmental > Terrestrial > Soil > Boreal... | reverse complement strand
ATCTCCGCATAGTTGAATAAAAGCGGGCTGTGCCCCTTGCTCGCGTCGGAAATTCCGTACGGCGAGCGCTCCATGAAAAGGGGCAGCGCGCCCGTGCTCTGCTTAGGCGTGTAAATCTCGGTGTGCAGCTTCACGCCGTCCCTGACGGGTATCATCACTTCGCGTTTCTCAAAAAGCTGCGTCAAGTCCGGTCGCGCTGGTTTCTGCTCCTGCGCAAGAATGGGTCCCGCCGTCGCGAACAACCCGCCAACCACAAGAAAAGTCCTAAAAACGCGCATCAATCTCGTCACCCTCCGTGAAAAATCACGACGGCGAAAAACGACGCGAGCATACCACATTCCTATTTAGACGCACTTCTGGAAGAAGGGCTGCCCGAGAGCAGCGGTGGGATCACCTAAGGTGAAACCGATGGGCGGTCGAGCGCATCGCTTCTAGAGAGCGCCATCATTTGGGAACAATAGCCGTTAGGCCGTAGTCGGCGGAATCTTCGATGTGTGAGCGGGAGCGGCTTTAACCACCCGCCGCGATCTGCGACTTCGGCCCCAGCCTTTCCATCGGCAATAGGCCTGGAATACCCAATAAAAGCGCCAAGCGAAGATGACCTCACCTGCCCCGGCAAGGTTCCTTGGCCGACCATCACTCGTCTGGTAAACTATATATTCGGAACCGCACCTGTAATTGATGAAGAGAGGATTCGTCCGGGCTGCTGGTTGTCTCAGCAGCTATTTTTGTCTGAACACGATTCTACGCACATGAACAATAAAGACATCCGCAATATAGCCATCATTGCCCACGTCGATCACGGCAAAACCACTCTTGTGGACGCCATGCTCCGGCAATCCGGCATCTTCCGCGCCAACCAGGAAGTCATCGAACGCGTTATGGACTCCAACGACCTGGAACGCGAGCGCGGCATCACCATTCTCGCGAAAAACTTGGCCATCTTTTTTCACCAGACCAAGATCAACATCGTGGACACGCCGGGTCACAGCGATTTCGGCGGCGAAGTCGAGCGCGCCCTGCGGATGGTCGACGGCGTCGTGCTTCTGGTCGACGCGAGCGAAGGTCCGCTGCCGCAGACGCGCTACGTCCTGCAAAAAGCGCTGGCCGCCAAGCTTCCCCCAGTTGTCGTTTTGAACAAGATTGACCGCACGGACGCGCGCGCTGAAGAAGTCCTCAACGAAATCTACGACCTTTTCATCGACCTCGATGCTACGGAAGATCAACTCGATTTTCCTGTTATCTACACCAACGCACGCGAAGGTGTGGCGCATCGGAAGGTCGGCGACGGTTCCAAGGATCTCCTGCCGCTCTTTGAAGCCATTGTCGGCAAAATTCCGCCGCCAACTGGCGACCCGGCCAGTGTGCTACAGATTCAGGTCACCAATCTCGACTACAGCGAATTCCTGGGACGCATCGCCATCGCACGCGTCTTCAACGGCACGCTGAACCGCGGCGATGAAGTCGGCATAAGCAAGCTCGACGGAAAACTGATAAACACGAAAATCACCAAGCTCTTCACGTTTCGCGGTCTCGACCGCGACGAAGCCGAATCCGTCACCGCCGGCGACATTATCGCCATGGCTGGCGTCGAGGGCATCCAGATCGGCGAAAGCGTCACCGATAAGGACCATCCCGCTCCTCTTGAACCGCTCACCATCGATGAGCCAACCATCGCCATGATTTTCAGCGTAAATTCCAGTCCGCTTTGCGGACGCGAAGGCACATACCTCACTTCGCGCGATCTTCGCGATCGCCTGGCGCGCGAACTGCTGACCAACGTGTCCATCCGTGTGGAAGACACGGACACACCCGAATCCTTTCGCGTTCTCGGCCGCGGCGAACTTCAACTGGCCATCCTGATCGAAACCATGCGCCGCGAGGGCTTTGAGATTATGGTCGGCAAACCTGAAATCGTTGTGCGCACCGAGAATGGCAAAAAACTCGAGCCCGTCGAGCGTCTGGTCATCGATATCCCCGAGAATTTCATCGGCATCATCATGGAAACCCTCGGAAGCCGCCGCGGCGAGATGCTGAAGATGAGCAATCACGGCTCCGGCCGTGTGCGATTGGATTTCAAAATTCCCTCGCGCGGCCTGATCGGTCTTCGCAGCCAGCTTTTGACGGACACGCGCGGCACAGCTCTGATTCATTCCATTTTCGAGGGCTGGATGGAATATGGTGGGGACATGGCGCTTCGTCCGACCGGCGCTCTGGTTGCCGATCGTCCGGGCCCTTCGACCGCCTATGCGCTCTGGGGACTCCAAGAACGCGGGGAGCTTTTCATTGGTCCCACCGTCGAAGTGTACGAAGGCATGGTGGTTGGCGAAAATTCCCGCGAACAGGACATGGAAGTCAACGTCACCAGGGAAAAGAAACTCACCAACATGCGCTCTTCGAGCGCCGACGAAGCCATTCGCCTAATTCCGCATCGCCAGCTTAGCTTGGAACAAGCCATCGAATTTATCGCCGACGACGAATGCGTCGAAATCACGCCCAAATCCATCCGCCTCCGCAAAAAAGTCCTGCAGGCCAACAAGCGTCCGCGCCGCTGGCAGGAAATCCGCGCGTCCCAGGAAGCTGCCGGCTAATTGTCCGCCAATGTATTTGCCTTTCTGCGCTACGTCCCTCGACAAGTCGGCGATGCTCCCGATACCCGGCTCCCTTTTCTGGTTCGGTCATGTTTTCAAATTCCGCTGGCCGGATGGCGAATCGAGCAGTGTCCGTCCAATTTATGAGCAGATTTTTGCTGCGTACAATCTGCGACACGCCTAGGGTAGCAGTGGCTTCCCGTCTGCGGACGGCAGCGGCAATCCCGCTTCATGCGCGAGGGTCGGTGCCACATCCCGCATGTCAATCAGGCCAAGGTCCTGGCCTGCAGGAATCCCCGGTCCCACGATAAAGAATGCCGCCCGCAACTCCGGCAGGTCAGGCAACTGCCCGTGCGTTCCTCCCGGCTTAACGGCCGAAAGCACTGGCCCGGTCAATGCGTACCCGGTCCGCCAGCCTGGTTTCATCCCCACGAAAAAGGAAGCGTTCGGATAGCCGCCGCGTTTGTGCAGCTCTTCTGCCTCCAGCACACGGTCAATCCCGTTTGCCGGATCGGCTGCCAGCTTGGCCAAAAATTCCCGCACTTCCTTCAAGGTCGCCTGGTCCTGCGGATCCTTTAGCACAATGGCTGCAGATCCTCCGGTTTCCCATGGCATTGCTCGCCAATCCGTAATCTTGCCTTTGTCGTCTACGTTAAACATTTTCGCCTGGCGAAACGCCGCTATCAGGTTCAATTCGTGGTCGTAGTTCGCAAAGCCGTGGTCGGAAACGATCGCGATATATGCGCGGCCCGGAGCAACTCGTTCGGTTGCCTCTCGCACCTGCCCGATGACCGCATCCAGGCGCTCTAGAACTGCGCTGTCATCCGCACTGAAAATTCCCGTCTCATGCTCGATGTGATCGAGCGCGGTCAGATGCAAGGTAAGCAATCCGGGCTTTTTCTTCTCCAGAATCCACGCCGCGTATTTCCCACGCACCTCGTCTCCTTCCGGCGAAGCGTCGATCCCGCCGCGATATTCCCCGAGATCCTTGCGTGCTTCGTCCAACAGTCCAGGGGTCGCTACGACACGGATCAATTTCGCGTCCTCCGATGTGCCGGCCCGCCAGAACTCCGGAATATTCCAGGTAATCTTCGCGCCAACCGTCACCGGCCACTGCACGCTGGCAGTGGATCGGCCTGCCTGCGCCGCAGCATCCCACAAAGTTGGCACGCGAATGTCCTCGGCATACCAATACCAGCCCTGATAGTTCTTCTGCAGCGGATCAAAGGTCGTATTCGCCCAAATGCCGTGTTTGGCAGGCCAAACTCCGGTCATTAACGTCGTGTGGCTCGGGTAAGTCACCGTTGGCACCACGCCCGTAAGTCCATCCGCGTAGGAGCCCTCTTTCATGAATTTCCGCAGGTTCGGCGCCTTGACCCCGTGCGCATCGGCCGCAATGACATAATCCGGCCGCAAGCCATCGACTGAAATAACCACCAGGAGCGGGGCATCCTTTTGCTGGCCTGGTGCCCGCGCTGCCCCCAGCAGTAGCATAATTGCGCAAGTGCATGTCCAGAATTTTCGTCTTTCCATTGACAGTTTCATCCCCCACCTCCACCATAAGTCTTTGAAGACGCCGCCTCTTCGAGCCGCGTACAACGTTTCCTCTGGGGACGGTTTTGATGTAGAGTAGCCCCCTCGCATCTCCAGCCGTAGTACTGTTGCACAAATCGTAGTTCTTAGTAGGAAGTTCGTTCTGGCTCGGGTTGATGTCATCTCTGGATGTTACGGGACGGTGAATGTGAACACTTCGAATGGCGTTTCCTCCAACGGTTCTGGCTCATACGCCACTATTGCCGCAAGCGCCACGGCCCTCCCGCCATACCGGATCACCCGCGACGATGTGAAGTACTATTTTGGCCGAGTTTTCGAAATTCCTGATCGGCGCGTGGACGCCATGATGGCCATCGTGGATAACGCCCAGGTCCACAATCGCTTCTCGATCTTTCCGATCGACTACACCATCGAGGCCAGGACCCTCGCCAAAACTAACAACGAATACATCGAACATGCCGTCAAACTCGGCCAGGAAGCCGCCGAGAAGTGCCTCGCCCGCGGCAACCTTCGCGCCGATGAAATTGACCTGATCATCACGGTTTCCTGTACCGGCTTCATGATCCCCTCCCTCGACGCACATCTCATTAACATGATGGGTTTTCGCTCCAATGTCTGCCGGATGCCGTTCACCGAGCTGGGTTGCGCGGCGGGTGCCATGGCGATTTCTCGGGCCACCGATTATCTCAAAGCCCATCCGGGTGGCAACGTTCTCATCATTGCCGTGGAGCTGCCTTCGCTAACTTTCCAGCGCAAGGACATTTCTCAAGCCAACCTGATCTCCTCCATCCTCTTCGGTGATGGGGCCGCTGCCGTCATCGTCACCGGACAGCCCAAGCCCGGCCCGCGCGTGATGGTAACGGAAACCTATACCTTCCCCGATTCCCTCGGTGCGATGGGCTTCGATCTGCGCGATTCCGGCTTCCACATTCTTCTCGCCAAGGACGTCCCCGAAATGATTGGTGCCCGAATCAAGGGCCTGGTGGATTGTTTCCTCACCCGGCAGGGCAAAACACGCAAGGACATCAAGGGTTGGATTCTTCATCCTGGCGGCGCTCGCCTTCTCGGCAACGTTGAGCAGGAACTGGGTCTCTGTAAGTGCGACACCCAGCCTTCTTGGGATATTCTTAGGGATGTTGGCAATCTTTCGAGCGCCACCATCCTTTTTATTCTTCAGGAGTGGCTTGAAAAACGTCCCCTCAAGACCGGCGATTACGCCATGGCCGCTGCCTTCGGGCCCGGCTTCAGTGCGGAGTTTTTGCTGCTGCAATGGAACTAAGTGTTATCGCTTATCTTGCGCTTCTAGTATGCGTAGCTTTGCTGCGCATCGTCGAACTGCGCATCTCTAATCGCCATCGGCAACAGATGATCTCACACGGCGCATCCAAAGTACGTGATGCGCGTTTCGGCTGGATGGTTCTCGTTCACGTTGGTGTTCTGCTCGGCGCCGCCGTGGAAGTCGTTTTTCTCGACCGCCCCTTCTATCTGTGGTTGGCGATTCCGTGCTTCATTCTGTTCCTTGCCGCCAACGGTGTGCGCTGGTGGGTTATCCGCACTCTCGGTGAACACTGGAATGTTCAGGTTATGAACTCCACGAGTCTCGGCGTGATCACCACCGGGCCGTTTCGCTACGTGCGCCATCCGAATTACGCCGCCGTTTTTGTTGAGATGCTGGTACTGCCCCTGATTCACACCGCGTGGATCACCGCCATCGCCGGGGCGGCCGCTCACGTGTGGGTTCTTTTTCAGCGGCTTTCCATGGAGGAACGAGTGCTCTTTTCCGATTCCAATTACCGCGCCGCCATGTCCGGTAAGCCTCGTTTTGTTCCGGGAGTCTTCTGATCCAGGAGATCTATGCGACGCGCGCTCTCGAGCTTGTTCCTGATTCTCCTGGCGCTGGCGCTTTGGACACCCTGCGCTCGCGCCCAAGTGGTCACCCCCGCTTTCTCTTCGGATCCCGATCTCGAAGCCGGTTACCGTCATCTTTACGAGCGCCAATTCGTTGAAGCGCGAGACACCTTCGAGAAATGGAACTCGCAGCATCCCGACGAGGCTTTCGGCTATGTCTCACTCGCTGCTAGCTATCTTTTCGAGGAATTATTCATCCAGGGCGTCCTCACCAGCGACTATTTCCTCGACGACAAGCGCTTCCTCGGTGGCATCACGGGTAAGCCTGATCCCGAGCGCATGAAGAATTTCAATATTGAGATTGTGCGGGCGCGGTCCCTGGCGCAGCGGCGCATCAAGAAGAACTCCCGCGATCCCGAGGGCCTCTACGTTATGACGCTGGTCGCCGGCATGGAATCCAATGCCAACAGCATGCTCCTCAAAAAACATCTCGACGCCCTGAAGTTCCTCAAAGAAGCAAACGCCAATGCCACCAATTTGCTTGCCGATCGCCCGGACGCTTACGACGCCTTTGTGGCCCTTGGCTGCGCCAATTACATCATCGGCTCGCTTTCGGGCTCCGCGCGATTTTTCCTTTGGTTCGGAGGCATTCATGGCGACAAACAGCTTGGGATGCAGCAGGTAACCAAAACCGCCGAAAATGGCCACTACCTTAAGCCCTTCGCGAAAATTCTTCTCGCGCTTTCCGCGCGCCGCGAAAAACAGAATACGATTGCACAAAAATTCCTCAAAGAACTCACCGATGAGTTTCCCAGTAATCCACTTTATGCGGCCGAGTATGCCAAGTCGCTCGGCCGCCCGATTCCTGCGACCGTGGGGCCTGCCCAGTAACGAGAGTCGTCTCCGCACATAGGTGTTTTCCGCATACCCCCGGCCTTTCTCCAATTTCCCTTTCGCTGCTCGCATCGGCTGTTACAATCCATCCATCCGCCAGTCGTTCGCGTGAATTCCATATTCTTCGAAGGTGGTGGCGCGTGTTCCAACCTGATCTGCTGAAGGGCCGCTCAATTCTTATCACTGGTGGCGGCACAGGCCTGGGCCGCTCCATGGCCATTCACTTTGCAAAACTTGGGGCGCGCATTTTCGTCATCGGTCGCCGTCCCGAACCTCTAAACGAGACGTGCGAGGAAATTCATCGCGAAGGCGGCGCCGCAGCCTTTACTACCTGCGATGTGCGCGATTACGCCGCTGTTGAACTCGCCATGCGCACCGCGGAAAGTCAATTCGGCGAAATCGACTCTCTGGTGAATAACGCTGCCGGTAATTTCATGGCTCGCACGGAGAAACTTTCGCCGAACGCCTTTAACGCGGTTGTCGGTATCGTCCTGAACGGTACGTTTCACTGCACGCAGGCATTCGCGAAACAGCGCATCGCCAGGAAACTTGGCGGCAATGTTCTGAACATCACCACTACCTACGCGGCCGCAAATTCCGGCTCCGGCTACGTCGTGCCGTCCGCCTGCGCAAAAGCGGGCGTCCTTGCCCTCACTACCTCGCTGGCTGTCGAATGGGCCAAATACCATATACGCATCAATGCCATCGCGCCCGGGCCTTTTCCCACCGAAGGCGCATGGGCCCGGTTGATCCCTTCCAAGCAATTTGAAGAGCATTCCCTCAACAAACATCCGATGAAACGCTTCGGGAGGCACGAGGAGCTCAGCAATCTTGCGGTGTTCCTGCTTAGCGACATGGCCGAATACATCAATGGAGAATGTGTGGTGATTGACGGCGGCCAATGGCTGCGCGGCGCGGGGGAGTTCAACGATCTGGCCATGCTTCCCGATAGCGTCTGGGAACAACTCGAAGCGGCGCGTCCAAAAAAATAAGCTACTGGGGCAGAGCGTTTCGCCGCAGCAAAACGCGCAGCTTTACTTCTCCAATGGAGTTTCCTCCGCTCTCGGCGCGGACAGTAATTTCCCGCGGCTGCTCTTTTTTCAGTTCCTCGTCGCTGAGTGCAGGCGTATCCACTTCCACTCTCATCGCCGTGGACGATTCCGCGGGTAAGGCGAACTCTCCTTGTCCGGCTGTGACTTTCCAGCCGGCTGGTACCTCGGCATTTACCGTCACCTTCAATGCTTCGTCAGTTCCGTGCCGGACCAGCAGTGGCACGTACACGGGCATGCCCGCTTTCACTGCGATTTCCGGAACCTTGGCAATCGGCAAATGATTCAAGCCATGCGCCATCCGAAAGAAGGTATAGAAGCCCCACGGCCCGTCCAAGCTCATGGCATCCTGCTTTGCGAGCAGGAAGTCTTGATAGGTCGCCGCGTGTGTTGACACGGGGAGGGGTCCAGGTTGAATGGCGGAAAATATGTCGTCTGTCGGCGCCCCTCCGACTATGGACTTCCCGTAAATCAGTGTTTCCGGCTCCGCCCACCACGCCGAGTTTGCATCGGTCATCAGTTTGTCGATTTCCGCGTCGCTGAGTTTGGAAATTTTCCCGATCTCATCGGGGAATTGCGTGAGATGCGGAGTTGCCGCTTCAAACGCAAGATGCCAATACGGTTTTTTCTGTGACCGCGAGGCCTCCCTCACCGAATAGGCCGGGCCCGTGCCATTGAATTGTTTTTCGTCGCTGGCATCGGGGAAGTAGTAGATCTTTTTGGGCTGCCAGGGCGAAAGGTTTTCGAGGTACAGTTCGCGTTTCGGCGATGCACCGGCAATCTGCGAGGGATAAGCCGCCGGATTTCCTGCAAGATCGAAGGCCTCTGTCGCCAAAACTCCCGCGGCCTGGTGATCTCCATGATTCTCTCCGATGAAAACGCCAGGAAGGGAGCTGATCACTACCTCCGGTTCGGTCAGGCGTATCAATTCCACAAGCTTTTCGAGATTGGCTCCGTGTCCCCAATTCGACAGCGAATTCAGCACATTTTGCGATGCGGTATCTTTTCCGTCCAGAAACCATACGTTGGTTATCCCCAACTTCGCGCATGCCTGGCGCGCTTCCATCTCCCGAATATTGGCCAGCGCTCCAGCATGCTCACGTCCGTAATTGTTTCCACCGCTTCCACCATGGGTGCCGTACACAACTGCCACGCGCTTGCGCAAGTCATAAATCGCCCGCGCCAGGTACGGCGTGACCGCTCCCTCATCGTCCGGGTGCGCCACCACAACCAGAATGTCCACCTTGAATCGCTCATCCGCCCCACGAACCGGTGTCGGCCCCTGCGCCCGAAGTGCGGCCGGAAACAATATGCCGGCGAGAAGAACCATGAACTTCAGAACAGCCCTCATGTGGCTCCTTCGAACCAGTTTGGATATTGCAAAAGCGAGCAAAGATTGTACCGTCCTTCCGCCAGAAAACCACGAGACATCGTCGGTGGTCCGAGAAAACCCGCCAGTTGCGTTTGCTCGGCGAGCAGGGAAAACACGCCAACCGAAAGACCGCTGCGAGAAGGCCGGCTCGGGCGTGGCTTGACCCGCCTCACGCTCGCCGATACTCTAAACAGTTAGGAAACACGCGGAATTCTCTCCGCTCCAGGATAACGCGCAATGGACGTAATGGATCAGATTCACGTAACCCTTCCCGATGGAAGTGTCAAAGAAGTCCCCAAGGGCACCACGCCGCTGGAAGTGGCCAAATCCATTTCTCCGCGTCTCGCCGACGCCGCCCTGGTCGCCAAAGTCTCGCCCGTCGGGGGTAACGGCATAAAGGAAAAGACCGGCATCTATTCCAACTCCGTCGACCCCGCCGAAGACGGCTCGCTTCTGTTCGACCTGCGCCGTCCGCTCGAGCAGGATGTAAAGCTTCAGATCCTCACCGAAAAAGATCCGGACGCTTTGTACGTCTTCCGTCATTCCGCCGCGCATCTTCTGGCCGCCGCAGTTGTCGAACTGTATCCCGGCGTCAAACTCGGCATCGGCCCCCCGGTCGAAAACGGTTTCTTCTATGAATTCTTGCGCGAGCAGCCGTTCACACCCGAAGACCTCGAAAAAATCGAAAAGAAGATGCGTGAACTCGCGGCGCAGGACCTTCGCAACGAACGCAGACTTCTGCCCAAACCCGAAGCCCTGAAGCTCTACCAGGATTCCAACCAAATCTTCAAATGCGAGCTAGTCGAGGAAAAGGCCGATGAGCCCATGGTGTCGTTCTACACCACCGGCAAGTTCATCGATTTCTGCCGCGGCCCGCACATCCCGTCCACCAAGCGCATCCAGGCCTTCAAACTCACTAACGTAGCCGGCGCTTATTGGAAAGGGCAGGAAGGCAACCCCCAGCTTCAGCGCATTTACGCCGTAGCTTTCTATTCGCAGAAGGAGCTCGACGAATATCTGCATCGCGTCGAAGAGGCCAAACGCCGCGATCACCGCAGACTTGGCCCCGAACTCGACCTGTTCAGCATCCAGGACGAAGCTGGCCCCGGTCTTATTTTCTGGCATCCCAAGGGCGGCTTGATCCGCACGGTCATCGAAAATTGGCTCCGTGATGAACTCCTGAAGCGTGGTTACGATCTGGTTTTCACCCCGCACATCATGCTCTTGGACCTTTGGAAAACTTCCGGCCACGCTAACTTTTACAAGGAAAACATGTTCGGCGCGGTCGAAGTCGAAAAGGCCGACTATCAGCTTAAGCCCATGAACTGCCCGGGCCATATCCTCATTTACAAATCAAAGCTCCGCAGCTATCGCGATCTGCCGGTCCGCCTTGCGGAACTTGGTACTGTCTATCGTTACGAACGCAGCGGCGCGCTGCACGGTCTGCTCCGCGTCCGCGGGTTTACCCAGGATGACGCCCACATCTTCTGCACCCAGCCGCAAATTGAAGCGGAAGTAGAAGCCTGCATCGATTTCGCGTTCGCGGTGATGAAAAATTTTGGCTTCGATAAATTCGAAATCGAGCTCTCCGATTGGGATCCCAAGCATCCCGAAAACTACGCCGGCAAGCCCGAGGATTGGCACCGCTCGGCCAAAGCTCTTGCGGATACTCTTACCCGATTGAAAATTCCCTACAAACATATGGTGGGCGAGGCCGCGTTCTACGGTCCGAAAATTGACGTCAAGCTGATCGACGCCATCGGCCGTCCCTGGCAGCTAACCACTGTGCAGTTTGACTTCAACCTTCCGGCCCGCTTCGCCCTGGAATATGTCGGCGACGACGGCGCGCGTCACCAGCCGCTCATGGTTCACCGCGCCTTGCTCGGTTCCGTCGAGCGCTTCTTCGGCATTCTCATCGAGCACTACGCTGGTGCCTTCCCGCTCTGGCTCGCTCCCACGCAAGTCGAAATTTGCCCGGTCAGCGAGAAAGTGATCGACTACGCTCGCCACATCCACGAGACTCTAAAGAATCACGGCATCCGCGTCCATCTCGACGATCGCAACGAAAAGTTGCCTGCGAAAATTCGCGACGCGCAGCTCCAAAAGGTTCCGTACATGCTCGTCGTCGGTCCTAAGGAAGCGGAGGCCGGCACGGTTAGCGTCCGTCATCGCAGCAAGGGCGATCTCGGGCCTCGCCCCATCGCTCAGGTCGTCGACGACCTGCAGAACGAAATCACCTCGCGCTCGCTCTAATGCTTCCAAGCAGACACCCTGCTCTCCGGTCGTTCATTCTTGTACGCATCGGGTGGGGCCCTCGTCGCTTCGAGTGTATTGAGTTCAGAATGGACGCTCTCCGTGCTCGCTAATCTCGACCACATCATCGTTGGCGCGCGCGACCTCGACGAAGGTATCGCCTATCTTGAGAGATTATCGGGCTATCGCGCAGCGTACGGCGGTTCCCACCCAGGCCGCGGCACGCACAACGCCCTCTTGAAACTTGGCCGTCACTCCTACCTCGAAATTTTAGCCCCCGACCCCCAACAGTCCGCGCTGCTCTGGCACAAGGAACTTCCTAACCTAGAGGAACCTCGCCTGGTCGGCTGGGCTTTGCGCATGTCGCAGATCAACTCCACTGCTGCAAATTCCCGCAAGCGGGGCATCCATGTTATCGGCCCCATCCCCGGCTCGCGCACTGTTCCGACTGGCGAGACTCTGCGCTGGACTCTGCTGCTTCGAGAGGACGACCGCGCCGGCATCCTGCCATTTTTTATCGACTGGGATTCACAATCAAAGCATCCTTCCGACGACGCCCCGGGCGGCTGCCTCATCCTTGATTTGCACCAGACCGGCCAACTGGTCGAAGGTCCGCCGCCCGGACCGGACCTCCAGCTGAAACAAGATTCGTCCAGGCTCGTACAGCTCCGCGCAACCATAGTCGGCCAACTCGGCGAATTCGTGCTCACCTCCAAATCTGTTCCCTCCGAATTTTGGGCCTCGCAGCGATCCCAGCTGGGGTGAAGTTTACCAACTATTGCCCCATCCCTTGTGCATGCTATACTTTTTAGCCTGCCCCCAAACAGTGACTGACCGGGGGCAGGGCATTCAAACGGGGTGTTACCCGGTTCGTCCGGGTGCCTTTATTTTCTCGAGGGGGTTTTATCGCAGAGCGGAATTTCCGGCAGGCCGACCGCATCCGCATCAACGAACGGATTCGTGCTCGGGAGGTCCGGGTGATCGACGAAGAAGGCGGGCAATTGGGTGTCATGCAGCCCTTCGAGGCCATGCGCCTTGCAAGGGAGCGTGGTTTGGACTTGGTGGAAATTTCGCCCACGGCGGATCCCCCGGTTTGCAAAATCACGGATTATGGGAAGTTTCAATATCAGCAGAACAAGAAAGCCCACGAGCAGCGCAAAAGCAGCCGTGGTTCGCAATTAAAAGAAGTCAAGTTTCGTCCCGCAACCGCGGAGCATGATTTTCAGGTTCGCAAGAATCAGATCCTCAGGTTCCTTGGGGAAGGCCACAAGGTTCGCGCAATGATCTTCCACCGGGGCCGAGAAATGGCTCACCAGGAAGTAGGCCGCGCCAAGATGACCCGGTTGCTAGGCGAAATCGGCGAGCAAGGCCAGATCGAAACGCCTCCGCGCATGGAAGGCAATGTTCTCGTTGCGTTGCTGGCACCCAAAAAAGGTGCCACAGTGCCAGCGCGCCCGGCGGCTTCCGCGCAACAAAACGCCTAGCCTTGTAAATTTTTGGCTGGACATGCGGTAGTGAGTTTTTTCGTTCTTCGCGGGGGAACAGTTCACGGTCCTCAACTCGAAAAAATTCTTAAGATCAGAAATTCAATGAGGCCGCGGTTTGTCGGCCTGAACAGAACTAGAGAGGAAGCAAAGCAATGCCACGCAACGCATCGAAGCCTAAGCTTAAGCTGAAAACCCATCGCGGCGCTCGCAAGCGCTTCAAGATTACCGCCACCGGCAAAATTATCCGCATGCACTCCGGCAAACGGCACTTGCTCGGCACCAAGGCCGCTAAGCGCATGCGCAAGCTCAAGAAGTTGACGCAGGTCAGCAAGCGCGACGTTCCCGCCGTCCGGCAGATGCTGCCGTACAGCTTCTAATCTTCTTCCGGTCGCGACGCGATGGGCCAGTTTTTGTTTTTTTAGGGGTCACGCAGATCTGACTCCTCTCGGTGGGAGACTCCACTTCTTCCGAGATCGCTCTTTTGCAAACGCGGGCTTGCCCGCCGAAGCAAAACCCGCGAACCTTCGGGTTCGCAAAACGTGCCTGGCAGCGCTTCACGGGTGCCTGCCGGCCGTTTCGCTCCGCACCGCGGAGCAACCGCCATCGGCTTAGCCCGGCGGCAAATCACACCGGAAACAAACCCGTTGCGTGAAGCGCTTCGCCGCGTTTCTCCGCAACTCGTCTTGTTTCCTCAAAACTTAAAGGAGAAAACCCATGCCACGCGTGAAACGCGGCACAAAACGCCGGGCTCGGCGTAAGAAATATCTCAAGAGGACCAAAGGCTTCTTCCTCACCAAAAGCAAGCTCTACCAGTCCGCTCAGGAAGCAGCCAATCGCGCCGATCGTTATGCATTCCGCGATCGCCGTGTAAAGAAGCGCCAGTATCGCCGCCTATGGATTCAACGCATCGGCGCCGCTGCTCGCTTGAACGGCATTACCTACGGCCAGTTGATCCACGGCCTCAAAGCTGCGGGTATTTCGCTGGACCGCAAGGTGCTCGCCGATATGGCCGTCAAGGAGCCAACCGGCTTCGCGCTCATCGCGGAGCAGGCCAAAGCCTTTGCTCCCAAGCCGTCTTCCAAGCCAGCCACAAAAAAGGCTTAACGAGTAACCCAAACATTCCGAGTGGAGGGCCGGTGGATCTTGCCGGCCCGAAGCGCGGTGTTTGCGTTCCATGTACTTCAGGATGGAAGCAGTTTCGCAGCCAGGACCGCGCATTTGGCTTTTCCGTCATTCCAAGCGGAGGCTCGGTGCCCTTTGCCGAGTCGAGCAATCCTGGTAAGCAACTTCGGGGCTTGATTCCCAACCAGGTTGAGCCGTCCCCCGGGCTGTGAGCGTAGTACTGTGTTTCTCGGGCTTCTGGTGTCAGCGCTGTTCCGATAGGATGTAAGCTGAATACGACACCATGTCGAATCCCATCGAAAAAAACCTTGCCGCGCTCGGCATCGCTTCGGCAGATCAGGTCCAGTCTCTGTTTGCCGAGCTCCGCACCCGCTTCGACGGTGAGGCCGCGATCGTTGCGGACGCAAATTCTCTAAAAGCTTTTCGCGACGCCTGGTTCGGCCGGAAATCCGGTGTGCTGACGCTTGTCGGCGACAACTGGTTGAAGCCCGCCAGCGTGGAACTGAAGCGCAGTGTTGGCCAGGAACTCAACAAATTCAAGGCCCACGCGCAATCTGTCCTTGCTGAAAAGGAAACCTCTTCGGATTCTTCCGCCGGGGATACGGGAACCACGTTCGATCTTTCTCTCCCCGGCGTCATACGCCCCATCGGCACGCATCATTTGATCCGCCAGGTATTTCAGGAAATTGAGGATATCTTCTTCTCCATCGGCTTCTCCGTCGTCGAGGGCCCGGAAATCGAAACGCCGTATTACAACTTCGAAGCCCTGAACATCCCCGAGCATCACCCGGTCCGGGATGATATGGACACCTTTTATCTCGATCTTCCGAAGGGCGCGCCCGGTCCGCTTCTGCTGCGCACACACACTTCCCCGGTGCAGATCCGCACCATGGAAAAGCGTCAGCCCCCGGTTCGCGTCATAGTCCCCGGCAAGGTCTATCGCCGCGACAATCCCGACGCCACGCACTCCTTCATGTTCCACCAGATCGAAGGCCTGGCAGTAGATTCAGACATCACCTTCTGCGATTTCACCGGCACCATCGATTATTTCGTGAAGCAGTTCTTTGGCGAAACTGTCAAAACGCGCTTCCGCCCGAGCTATTTTCCGTTCACCGAACCATCCGTCGAATTCGACGCTTCCTGCATCTTCTGTGGCGGCACGGGTTCTGCGAAAACCGGCAGCACCTGCGGCAAGTGCAAAGGGTCAGGCTGGATCGAACTGTTTGGCGCAGGCATGGTCGATCCCGCTGTCTACGGCTTCGTCAAGTACGACCCGAAAAAGGTCACCGGCTTCGCCTTTGGCATTGGCATCGATCGCCTGGCCATGCTGAAGTACGGCATCGACGATATCCAGGTATTTTTCCAGAACGACGTGCGCTTCCTTCGCCAGTTTCCGTAGGTAGTTGCAGTCTTCGCACGAGGGCGCGAGGAACAATGCCCAAGCTAGGTTACCAACAGTAGGGATTTGTGGCCGAACGCAAGCCATGACTTTTGACGACGCCAAACTGCGCTTTTCCAATCGTGCGGCGGACTATGCCCGCTATCGCCCCACTTATCCGCCTGCGTTGCTCGATCTGCTGCGCGGCAAAACTGGATTGCGCCCCGACCATCTCATCGCGGACATCGGCTCCGGCACCGGGCTACTGAGCAAGCTTTTCCTCGACAACGGCAACCGTGTCATCGGCGTCGAGCCCAATGCCGAAATGCGCGCTGGCGGCGACCAATTTCTCCACGCGTATCCGAACTTCACCAGTGTCGCCGGCTCCGCCGAAGAAACCACGCTTCCGATCCACAGCGTGGATTATGTTGCAGCCGGCCAGGCCTTCCACTGGTTCGATACCGTCGCCGCTAACACAGAATTCCTCCGCATCCTGAAGCCCGGCGGCTGGGTTGTGATCGTCTGGCAGGATCGCCGCATGGATGAAAAAAAGTTCACCGCGGCCTATGAGGGAATCCTCGAGCAGTTCGGCATCGAGTACAAAAAGGTGAAGAACGCGTATCCGGAAACCTCAAAAATCAGCCAGTTCTTCGAGGGCGGCTCGTTCCACACCGCGGAATTGCCTAGTCACCAGACCCTGGACTGGGAAAGCCTATGCGGCCGCCTGCGCAGCAGCTCCTTTGCTCCCACCGAAACTCACCCGAATTACCGTCCGATGATGGACGCATTGCTAAAAATTTTTCTCGATCACGAGGAGCATGGCCGCGTGCGCCTGGAATATTTCGCAAAAATTTATTTCGGTACGCTCGACGGGGATCCACGGTGAAAGTTCTCTACAATTGGCTTAAGGAATTCGTCGAGGTTTCGGAAACTCCGGAGGAAATCGCTTCGCGCCTTGCGCTCTCCGGCACCAATATCGCTTCGGTTGAAAACGGCCCGCTTGGCACGGTAATCGATGCAGAAGTGACTTCCAATCGTCCCGATTGCCTCGGCTTGCTGGGCATCGCCCGCGAACTCGGCGCCATCTATCGCCTGCCGCTGAAACCGGTACTACCGCACGCGGTGGAAAGCATGGCGGCCAAAGCGACTGACGCGGTTCGCATCAAGATCGATGCACCGGAGCTTTGCGGCCGCTTCACCGCGCGCGTCATTCGCGGCGTGAAAATTCAACCCTCGCCGTCTTGGTTGAAGGAGCGCCTCGAAGCCGTCGGCATCGCCAGCATCAGCAATGTCGTGGATATTTCCAACTACGTCATGCTGGAGCTCGGCCATCCGCTGCACACATTCGACTACGATCGGGTGCGCGATCACAGCATCGTGGTCCGTCGCGCGAAACCCGGCGAGAAAATCAAAACGCTCGACGGCTTTGAACGAACTCTCGACGCGTCAATCTGCGTGGTCGCCGATGGCGATGGCTTGCGTTCGGTTGGCATCGGCGGCATCCTGGGTGGCGCAGAAACGGAAATCTCTTTCTCCACCAAAAATGTTCTGGTCGAGTGCGCCTGGTTTGATCCCATCACCGTTCGCCGCGCGGCGCGCTCCCTGAAGCTCCACACCGAAGCCAGCACGCGATTTGGCCGCGGAGCTGATCCCGAAATGGCGGAAGTCGCCTCGCGGCGAGCGTCGGAACTCATCCTGCAGCTTGCCGGTGGCGAACTTCTCTCCGGGGTCGTGGATGTCTATCCCGGTAAGCGCGCTCGGAAGAAAATTACCGTCACCCGCGCCGAGTTTCTGCGCGTTATGGGCGCCGATGTCCCTGACAAAGAAGTCGAAGCCATTCTCTCCGCTCTCGGTTTCGCCCCTGTCCGCGTGGACAACAATCGCGGCGCCGCCAATTCCCTCCTTGCTGCATGGGAATGCACGCAGCCTTCCTGGCGGGCCGACGTCGAGCGCGAAATCGATCTCATCGAAGAAATTGCGCGCATCTACGGTCTAAACAAGTTTCCTCCGCGCCTTCCCGCCGCACGCCAGGGTTCCGCGCGTCTTGCCTACTACGAAGCCGAAACGCGCCTGCGCGAACGCCTCATCGGCCTCGGCTATCAGGAAATTCTCACCATTCCCCACGTGGCCGCGGAGCGCAACGATTTATTTCGTCCGGCTGATGTAGTTCCCGCGAAACTCGCCAATCCTCTTTCCGAGGAAGCGAATGTCCTCCGCTCCACCGGAGTTGTCTCGATGGCCGGCGCAATCGAGTGGAATCTCAATCACGGCCAACGCAACGCGCGCCTGTTCGAAATCGGCAGCCATTATCGTCTGGTCGATTCCAAGCCCGTGGAAACCCGCGTCCTCACACTCGGCGCCACGGGGGCAGCGCGCCCGCAAGGCCTCTACGACCCTGCGCGCGAGTACATCTTCCCCGACCTCAAGGGCGACCTCGACGCCGTCGCCGCGCTTTCCGGCGGTTTTCGCTGGGACCCGGCCGCGGCGGATTGGCTGAATCCTGCGGCGCGCGGCTCTGTCTTTTTGGGCCGGGAAGGGAACCAGCCGCTCGGCGTCGCCGGTCAGCTTTCACGCCGCATCGCGGAAAAACTCAAATTCCGCCAGGACGCTTTCTTCGCGGAAATCGCCCTAGGCCCGCTTTACTGCATGTACTTCGGTGTCAAAAACAATCGCCGTTACGAACCGCTTCCGAAATTCCCAGCCGTCGAGCGCGATTTCTCGTTGCTTCTCGACGACCACAAGACTTTCGCACAAGTTATCGAGGCCATTGAGGCGCTTGGCATCCCGGAAATTTCATCCATCGAAGCTGTGGATCTATTCCGCGGTAAAAATGTCCCCGCGGGAAAATACTCGCTTCTTGTACGCGTAACCTTTCAAAGCCGCGAAGCCACGTTCGCCGAAGCCCAGATCAATGACTTTTCCGCCCGCATCGTCGCGGCGCTGGAGAAAAATCTTGGCGCCTCGCTCCGCGCCAGCTGATCTCGCTCTCCGGCGCTCGCTACTCCGTCTTCTTCAACGCCCGCTCCACAAGCGCCAAACAGCGCTCCGCCTGCTCTTTCAACTGCTCCTTGTACTCTCCTCCGTCGTTGCGCAGACTTTTCAGCTCATCGGCAATCGCCAGCGCGGCCAGCACCGCAATCTTTTGCGTATCTACCATGGACGTCATCTCCGCGACCGCGCGCATCTTGCCATCTACGTACACCGCCAGCTCCTGCACGTACTCCCGCGGCAGCCCGCCGCCTATCGTATACGGCTGTCCAAAAATTTCTACCTTCACGTTTTGGCTCATCGCCACACCTCGCCCGTTGCGACTATTTCGTTGCGACTCCGGTCACTGCGACCAGCTCGTCGGATTCCGATCCCAACGGTGACCTCGCAATTTCTTGTGCAATTCGGCTGGCAATGCCCCAGCCACTCCCGCGGCGATATTCGCTTCCACGTTGTTCAGCTTCCGCATTCCCGGAATAATCGTGCTTACATCGCGATTGTTCAAAATAAAACGCAACGCCATCTCCGCCATGGTGCTCCCCGTCGGTACCAGCGGCCGCAGTGCCTCCGCATGCGCGACGCTCGACGTCAAATTCTCCGGCACAAAGTACGTGCTTCTCCAGTCGTCCGCCGGCCACTTCGAATCCGAAGTCAACTTCCCCGTCAGCGTCCCCTCATCGAACGGCACGCGCGCAATCACCGCGGCATCCTTCTGGCGGCAAATTGGAAACAATGCGTCCTCCGGATTCTGATCGAAAATGTTGTAGATCACCTGTACAGCTTCCACTTGGCCTTCAAGCACCGCGCGTATCCCATTCCACGGCTCCCACCGGTTCACGCTCACTCCCACCGCGCGTACCTTCCCAGTTTTCTTCATCTTCTCGATTGCCCGGGGAAGCCGCTCGTCGTTCAGCCAGCGATCCTCCCAGGTGTGAAACTGCATCAAGTCAATGGTCTCCGCCCGCAAATTCTTCAGGCTCTTCTCCACATACTCCGCGATATACTCTGGCGGATAAGATTCATCGAGCACAAATTCCCTCGTGCTCGGCCACTTTCGGTTCTTCGGGGGGATCTTCGTCGCCACGTATAAATGTTTATCCGGCCCGCCCACCGCTCGGTTATTTTTGTGCTCGCGCAGTACCTGTCCTAGAATCTCTTCGCTCTTCCCGTCTCCATAGGCCCACGCGGTATCGAAAAAATTGCAGCCCAGTTCAATCGCCCGCTTCAGCGAAGCCAGGCTCTCCTGGTCGTCCGAACCCGTCCAGCCGGCCAGCCCCCACATGCCGTACCCGATCTCGCTCACCTGCCAACCTGTCCTGGCAAACCGCCTGTACTTCATTTCTGCCTCCCCTAGATCACCCATGCTGGTGTCCGCCCCGCACAGTGTAGTCGGACATTTTAGCCAAGATGGGGCGTACACCCTAATCGCCCACCCTCCATCGTATTTTTTAAATCGCAACCTTTACACGGATTCCATCGTCTAACTTCCAGGGATGGGTGTAGACTTTATTCCGATGTCTTCTTTGTGGCAAATTGGCGGCCTCCGCCGTCGTGGTCTCGCCTTGGTGGCTCTTGCCGCCATCGTCTTCCTCGCCAGCGGCGCAACCCTCATTCACAGACACGACGCGGGCCCTGAAAATCCCTGCCATTTTTGCCAGATGGTTCATGCTCCGGCCCTGGCTCCCTCTTCCCCCACTCTGTTAGCCGAGCCGGAGATTCTCACTCGTTTTTTCGCCGCCCCTCGGTTCTCTTCTACGAGCGATTCTTTTGAATTTCCACGTGCTTCTCGCGCACCCCCTGTCGCCTAAATCCTCATCTCTCTGTCCGTAGCTCCGTGCGTGGCTCGAAGAACCTCAGCCGCGCCGCCGTCACCTTTTCTGACGGCCCCTATCCACCGCCAATGGATCAAGTCCCTCACCGGGATGGAGGAAAAATGTTTCGTAGTTGTTTTCATCTAACGAAGTTATTTGCAATCGCATCCGCACTCTTGCTCGGTAGCTTGCCCATCTTTGGACAAATCGGCAATTCAGGCTCCATCGAAGGAACCGTGAAAGATCCGTCTGGCGGGGTGGTGGCCAATGCTACGGTTGATATCTCTTACGGAGTCAGCGGTTATCACCGACAGACCACGACGGGCAGCGACGGGAATTTTCGTTTCACCAACGTGCCGTTCAACCCATATCACCTGGTTGCGACGGCAAATGGGTTCGCAACCCTCGAGCAGGATGTTGAGGTGCGCTCCGTGGTACCCACGAGTGTGCAGCTCGGCCTGAAGCTGAGCACGGCGGCGACCACCATTACCGTCCAGGGTGTCAGCGGCGAAGACTTGGTTGAGAAAGACCCGGTTTTTCACACCGACGTGGACAAAGACTTATTCGACAAAGTGCCTCTCGAAAGCCAGTCGTCGTCACTCAGCTCACTGGTCACACTGACGACGCCAGGGGTAGTGGCTGACTCGAATGGCCTCTTTCACGCTCTCGGCGACCACGCACACAATTCATTTTCCTATGATGGCCAGCCGATCACGGACCAGCAAAGTAAGGTCTTCTCGAACCAAATTCCCCCCGAATCCATTCAGTCCATGGAAGTGGTTTCCGGTTCGCCGCCTGCGGAATTTGGAGACAAGACTAGCTTGATCATTAAAGTAACAACGCGTTCGGGCTTGGGTCAGACCACGCCTGTTGGCACCGTCAAAACATCCTATGGCAGCTTTGGATCTGTGACCGGCGGTTTCGACGTCGCCTTCGGCGGGCAAAAATGGGGGAATTTCATCGCCGCAAGCGGATTGAACACCGGCCGATTCCTGGATCCGCCGGAACTGCACGCGTTCCACGACAAGGGCAATGAGGAGAATCTGTTTGATCGTGTGGACTACCAGATTTCGAGCGCTGACACGGTTCACGTGAACTTCGGCTACAGCCGCTCCTGGTTCCAGACACCGAATACGTATGACAACCTGAATATGACCGACCCCAGCGGCAATCCTCTGCCGCAGACGGATCAGCGCTCGCTGATCAAGACTTATAACATCGCGCCCGTATGGACCCGTTTGATCAGCCCGACCACGCTCTTTACCTTCGGAGCTTTCATACGTCATGACCAGTACAATTACTACCCGAGCGCAAACGTTTTTTCGGACCCCTCGGCAACGGTCAATCAGGATAGAAAACTAACGAACCTCGGCTTGCGCTCTGACGCTTCCTACGTGAAGGGCATCCACAACATCAAGGCAGGCGTCACGTTTCAGCACACGTTGCTGACCGAGAACTTCAATTTCGGCATAACCAACCCCTTGTTCAACTCGCCTTGCGTAGATAGCAGCGGTGCGCCGGTTGGCAACACGGCTCTTACTGACCCCAGTCAGTGCGCAGGCGCAGGATTTAGTTCAAATGCTCAGTCGGCCGGTGGGACCTTCCTGCCGCTCCTCGGCTGCATCGACCTAACCAGGTCGACGCCGTCACCGAATGATGGCTGCGCGACTACGCAAAGCGCATTGTTCCCTTTCCGGGGGCACACGGACATCAAGGAACTTGCGCTCTACATCCAGGACACCATCTCAAAAGGCAATTGGGCCTTCAATCTGGGATTCCGCGAAGATTTTTATCGGGGGATTGTCCGCGACACACAACCTGAGCCTAGACTCGGCGTCGCCTATAACATTAAAAAGACCAACACGGTTCTGCGCCTAGGATACGCGCGCATCCAGGCAACTCCGTATAACGAGAACTTGATTCTCTCTAGCACAGGTTCCACTATTCCTACGGTCAATGCCGTATTTAATGGCGTGAACAGCCAGTCCTTCGCGCCAATCCGCCCCGGCTTCCGCAATCAATTCAATGCTGGCTTCCAACAAGCGTTCGGAAAGTTTCTGGTCGTGGACGCCGATTATTTCTGGAAGTACACCCGCAACGGATACGACTTCAGCGTGTTCGGCGGGACCCCGATCACTTTTCCTATTGCATGGCACAATTCGAAGCTCAACGGTGTCTCTGTCCGCGTCAGTATGCCCAACTTCCACGGCTTCACCGCGTTTACAGTTCTCGGAAACGCTAATGCCCGCTACTTCCCGCCCCAGGTCGGCGGATTGGGCGCTACCGTTGCTGGTGGGTCGGTCTTCCGGATCGACCACGATCAGAAGTTCCAGCAAACAACCCATGTGCAATATCAGCCGCGGCCGCTGTTGCCGTGGATCGGTTTCAACTGGCGTTATGACAGCGGGCTTGTGGCCAGCAACCCCAATTTGGACACGTTCGATCACGCGTTGGCATTCCTTGACGCGGATCAACAGGCTGCCATCGGCCTATTCTGCGGTCCGAACGTGGCTACACTTACCAATCCATTGACCCCTGCGCTATGTGCCGGTCAAACCAACGAGGGCGCGAAACTAATTCGGATTGCCGGTGCGACATTCAACCCAGACCACAATCCAACGCGCGTTGCTCCGCGAAACTTGTTTGACGTCGCGGTGGGTGACGACAATTTGTTCCGCAGCGATCGCTATAGGTGGAGTTTGCGCTTCACGGTGGTCAACCTAACGAACAAGACCGCATTGTACAACTTCCTGTCAACATTCAGCGGCACGCACTTTGTGACCCCGCGAAGCTACTCGGCCGAACTCGGGTTCCACTTCTAACCCACGTTCTCGAGCGGCACAACACGCTGGATGTTGGAACTCCGAGATGCATTCTGCCATTCTCGATTGCCAGGAGCTCCCCTACTTCCGCGCCAGCACTGTCTTGGCTTCCGCCAGTTCCGGCCGGTCCGCGCCCGGCCCGCAAACCTGCACCAGCTTCGCGAAATACGACTGCGCACCGCTTGCATCCCCGTTCGCTTGCGCCGCTCGTGCCGCTCCTAACAATCCGTCAAACCGGTTGGGGGAGATCTTCAGCACAACCGTGTACTCTGCCAGCGCTTCTTTCGCCCGCTTCAATTCCATTAGCATATCCGCCAGCATTTCCCGCGCGGGAATGCCCACGGATTCGCCGCCTTCCTTATCTTGTCGATCCGCGGCGGCGCGCAATTCCGCGAGCGCCTCTTCTTTTTTTCCCTCGGTAAACAGAAGCCACGCCTCCGCTTCGCGCAAATCCGTGGCCTTCTCCGCCGAAACTGTGTAACCGCTCTTCTTCATGCGCTTTTCCCGTTCCGTCACAACCTCGCGCAACACATTCACTTCCGCTTGCGCGGACTTCAGGTCTCCGCTGCGCGCCGCGCCAATGGCTTTGGCCCACGCCCCCGTATCCTGCCAGTAGTTGCGAATCGCCGGCCGCGGCAATTCCGCAGCTTCCTTCCAGCGGTGCAGCTCCAGCGCCGTGCGCGCTGCCAGGTACGCATGGTCGTCCGCCTTGTCTTCCTCGCTCGCACCCACAACGTGCGCCGTGTGCTCGATCACTCCCCGCGCCTTGGCCTCCTGCCCGCTCTGCAAATACGAATAGCTCAGAAAATCCATTGCGTGCGTCTGGTAGTGGGACTCCGCCGAGTGCTTTTCCGCCACCCGCGCCGCGGAACTATTCGCCGCAATGTTCGACTTGATCGAATCCTCCCACAACCCCAGCCGCACAAAAATGTGCGATGGCATGTGCAAAGCATGCGCGGAGTCCGGAGCAATTGCCGCGTACCGCCGTGCCGCCTCCAGCCCTTGCTGTGCCAACTCCGGCTTGTCCGTCGCATGAATCAGGTAATGCGCCACTCCCGGATGATTTGGATATTTCTGCATCAAAGGGTCCAGGATTGCGATGGCTTTCTTCCGGTTCGCCAGATCGTCCACATCTGCTTCCGCAAGCGAAATCAAAGACAACGCATAAAACGAGCTCAGCTCCACATCCTCCGGCGACTGCTCGTGCACTTTCCCAAGCGCCGTCGAATACCCCTGTATGCGCTCGGCGTGGCTGAGCTTCTTTTTCTGGAAAAATTCTGTTCCCGCATTCACCAGCGCCTGTTCCCGCGCTCCCGCCGGACGCAATTTCTTCGCCTTTTCCATGTCCTTACGGCCCTGCTTCAACGTCCGATCGTCCGGAAATTCCCACAGTTGGTAATAGCGCGCCATGGCTTCGCCCCAATACCCGATCGCGCACTTCGGGTCGCTCTTCACTGCGTCCGCGAAATTCCCCTCGGACTCCTTGTATTGGAACGAGTGCAACAGCGCCACACCCTTTTCGATCTCCGGTTGCGCTTCCTTGGAACAACCCGTGGGAAACACGATCTGCCCCAATTGGTCCGGCGTCGCTCCTTGCACCGGTCCCGCGAGCAGGGCCGCAAGCACCAGACTCGCCGCAGCCCCCAGCATCCGCGCAAGGTTCATGATTTGTTCCCGCATCGCATCATCCCCCAATTCGCCTCGATTCTACTCCCTTCCGCCCTCTCCTGCTTTCACGCAAATCTTCTTCCAGTTATGGCTCAGTTTCCGGCGCGGTAAGCTTTTTTTCAGCAGCAGCACGTTAACTTTTTCGCTGGGATGACAGTTCAGAATTGAGGACGGTGCAATCGGACGACCTATACTCTCCATGTTGAATGCCTGGCGGAACAGTATATGAAAAAACTGCTGATCGTTGTTTCACTTCCCAATGACAACGCGTATCAGCATGCGCAGGCGGTAGTCGCGAAGGCTACTGGAGAACGTTTGGGACTCGATCTGCTAGTGATCCACGCAGACGATGACTCCATAACGCAAAGCCAGCAGTTACTACAAATAATCCAATCCAGTACCCAAGCCCGGCCCAGCGCATTCTTAGTTGAACCCGTGACCGCAACGGGGCTGCGGCGTGTCGCCGAAGCAGCGGTTGCGGATGGAATTGCATGGGTAATCAGTAACAGCATCGTTGATTATGTCAAGCAACTCCGCAAAAGCCCCCAAATACCGGTGTTTACGGTGAGTCAAGGACAACGCGAAATTGGCCGGCTTCAAGGAAAGCAGCTTGCCGCACTTTTACCTCAGGGAGGATCTGTCCTATCCATCCAGGGGCCGAGCACGAGTTCCGTTGCGGCCCAGCGATACGAGGGCACGGAAAGCACCAAGCCGCGAAATGTACAGATGACCACGCTCCGGAGTAAATGGAGCGAGGCGAGCGCTTGTCAAAGTGTAGGCAACTGGCTGCGGTTGGCAACTTCTCGCGCAGAAAAGTTTGACTTGGTCGCTGGCCAAACGCATGAACTTGCCTTAGGGGCCAGAAAAGCATTTCAAAATAGCGACCATCAAGAACAGAAGAAAAGATGGCTGGGATTGCCGTTCATAGGCATTGGTATTTTAAGCCAAGTAAAACCTCTCGTGGACGGGCACTTCCTCGCCGCCGCTGTGGTTACTTCAGCCACTGTGGACCTTGCTCTTAGGATGTTGGTTCGCGCAATCGAAACACAATTCCAGCCGCCCGAATGCACCTTCGTGGAAGCGTCGTCCTATCCCGAATTGGAGAAACTGGCGCCGAAGCGATAATGGGCAGCACTAAGCCACCGCTTCGTCGTCGAAAACCCCTTTCTTGACCCCGTCTGCCACTCCGATGCGGATTGGAAACTCAACTACTTCTTTTTGCTCCCAAGTTGGACGCCGCTTCCCCAGTCAGGCGATAATAGGCTGTGGAGCGGTACTTCGAAGCAGGTGTGGAAGCGAACGCCGTTTGAACCGTAACGAATCTCTGGGGTGCTGCGGATAGTTAGCTTGTGTGCACGGCCTGTCCCGCTCGCGGGTTCTCCAACGATCCCGCGAGCGGGGCAGGAAAGCCTAATGGCTGACTCGTGGTGCCCACTTTACTCGGAGGTTCACGGCCT
>Ga0209526_10000476_pt1 | contig 26297 bp, 12 predicted proteins | sample JacPinW_OM2H0_M1_FD_188566 | JGI IMG/M metagenome (GOLD analysis project Ga0209526, IMG submission 188566) | Forest soil microbial communities from Algoma, Ontario, Canada - Jack Pine, Ontario site 1_JW_OM2H0_M1 (SPAdes) (version 2) | ecosystem: Environmental > Terrestrial > Soil > Boreal... | reverse complement strand
ATGAAGGACGGCAAACTGAATGTTACGGTCGAGTGTAATCCGCTCCTGGGCCCGCAACTCTTTGATTTGATTGAAAAGGTAGCGAACAAGCAGGAAGTGCCGCATCGAGTGGTTACCCAAGAGGGTGTCTACGAGCAATCACAAGCAGCGGCTGAGCTACCAAAAAGACAATACTAAGGATTCTAGTCCATTCTTTGTCCTAAAGCGGGCGCTCAAACCGAAGGGCAGAGCGCCCAAATTTTTACTGTCACAGTGACTGCTCCGCTCTTAGAGGTTACCGGCCTCAGCAAGGGGTTTCCCGGCGTTAAAGCATTGGATTCAGTCGATCTGAAGGTGCAGACCGGCGAAATTCACGCGCTGATGGGTGAGAACGGCGCGGGCAAGAGCACTCTGATTAAAGTCTTAACCGGTGTTTTTCCACGAGACGCGGGAGAGACCTGGCTGGACGGCCAAATCATCGCACCGAAATCGCCGCGGGAAGCAGAGGCGCTGGGAATCAGTACCGTCTACCAAGAAGTAAACCTGATCCCGCATTTGTCGGTAGCGGAAAATATTTGTTTGGGCCGGCAGCCGACCTGGCTTGGCGCGATCCGCTGGGGCGCAATCACCAAACGGGCCAGAGCTGCGCTCGCTCGGCTGGAGCTTTCCATTGATGTCAATCGCCAGCTCTCCGGCTATTCAATCGCCATTCAGCAGATGGTGGCTATTGCTCGTGCGCTCGATATTTCCGCGAAACTCTTAATTTTAGACGAGCCTACTTCGAGTCTGGATAAGACGGAGGTAGAGGAACTCTTCAAGAAGCTTCGCAAGCTTCGGGAAGACGGCCTCGGCATCATCTTCATCACCCACTTTCTGGAGCAGGTTTACGAGATCTCCGATCTAATCACGGTTTTACGGAACGGCCTTCGAGTCGGTTGTTTTGCGAGCAAGGAGCTTCCTCGGATCAAACTGGTTTCTCATATGATCGGCAAAGCGGTGCAGCAAGTCGAAGCGCTTGAGCAAAAGCGTGCGACCACGGCGACCATTCGCTCGGACTCTCCCATCCTCGAGGCGCGAGCGCTGGGGAGAAAGGGCTCAATCCAACCGCTGGATTTGGATATCCGTCCCGGAGAGGTCGTCGGTCTGGCCGGCCTTCTTGGATCGGGCCGCACCGAAACCGCAAAACTGCTTTTTGGCGTCGATCGACCCGATCAAGGGACTCTCCTGATAAAAAACCGAGCTGTGCGGTTCAATTCACCGCGCGCCGCGATTCGCTGTCGCATGGCGCTTACACCCGAAGATCGGAAGGTGGCAGGAATCATTCCTAACCTGACGGTTCGAGAAAATATTGTGCTCGCGTTGCAGGCCAGTCGGGGAAGCTGGCGGCGTCTATCGGTTGTCGAGCAGGAAAAGCTGGCGGACCGCTTCATTCAGTCGCTGGATATTAAGACTCCGACCCGGGAACAGATAGTTCGCAATCTCAGTGGCGGGAATCAGCAGAAGGTCCTGCTCGCCAGATGGCTCGCGACCGAGCCAAAGCTGTTCATTCTCGATGAGCCTACGCGTGGAATCGATGTAGGAGCAAAGGCCGAGATCGAGAAACTGATCCAATCATTGCGGCAAGATGGTCTGGCAGTGCTTTTTATCAGTTCCGAACTGGAAGAAATCGTCCGGCAAAGTCAGCGGGTAGTCGTTTTGCGCGACCGGCAAAAGATTGGCGAATTGACAGAAGGAGAGATTTCGGAGGAAGCTATAATGCAGTCCATCGCGACTCACAATTTGGAGCGGCCGGCTGCATGATTGATTGGTTTTCTGACCTGCTATTTTGGATCATCTTCGGCGCAATCCTGTTCTTATTACGCCGCCAAAAAATCTTTTGGACCGTCGGGGCGCTCGCGTTGCTCCTTCTGTTTAACCAGTTTTTCACTCCTGGCTTTTTTCATATTCAGCTGCTGGACGGCCATTTCTACGGTTCGCGGATCGACGTGTTGAACCAGGGCGCTAAAGTCATGCTCTTGTCGCTGGGAATGGTGTTGGTGATCGCCACCGGCGGGGTCGATCTTTCGGTAGGCGCCGTCATGGCGATCGCCGCGGCGGTATCATCGCGGTTGCTGGTGACAGAACATCAACCGGCCGGCGTGGCAATCGCCGTTGCGCTTATCATTTCGGTTCTGGCCGGCGCTTGGAATGGTTTGCTGGTCGCCGGCTTCGGAATTCAGCCGATTGTCGCGACGCTGGTATTGATGGTGGCCGGACGCGGCGTTGCTCAGCTGATTACCGAAGGGCAGATCATTAATTTTCTCGATCCGACCATGGTTTATCTTGGCAACGGTCATTTATTCGCGTTGCCGTTTACGCTCACCCTCGTTCTGGTGATGCTGATCATCGCGCTTTTCTTTGTCCGGCGTACTGCTCTCGGACTGTTTATCGAGTCGGTAGGCGACAACGACGAGGCCAGCCGCTATTCCGGGATTAATGCCAAACAGGTGAAGTTTTTGGTCTACACATTTTCGGGACTATGTGCCGGACTTGCCGGACTGGTCGCCTGCTCAAATATCAAGAGCGCAGACGCCAACAATATCGGTTTATATCTGGAATTGGACGCAATTCTGGCCGTTGTCGTCGGGGGAACCTCACTGCAGGGAGGTCGTTTCTACCTGGTCGGCGCCGTGGTCGGTGGATTGTTTATCCAGACGCTCACTACGACGTTGTATGCCAGAAATGTCAGCTCCGACATCTCTCCGGTACCCAAGGCGCTGGTCATCATTGCGGTTTGCCTGTTCCAAAGTGAATTGTTCCGGGCGCGGCTTGCCTATTTTTTGCGGCCGCTAGCGAGAGTCCTCCAGCCGCTGAGCTCTCGATTGCCGCACAGTCTTCTTACCGCAATACGGCATGATTCGCCTAAACCCTAAGTATATTCCGCTCGTCGCAACGGCGGTGGTCATGCTCGGACTGTTTGGCACAGGCTCTCTGCTTTATCCTAACTTCGGCACTCCCCGGGTCATTGTGAACCTCTTAAATGATATGGCGTTTGTGGGCGTCGCCGCCGTTGGAGAATCGTTCGTAATTTTGTCAGGCGGCATCGATCTATCGGTCGGTTCAATGGTTGCGTTCATTGGAATACTCATCGCCAGGCTTTTGCAAAGCGGATGCGACCCTTTCCTGGCGATGGGGATTGCGCTCTGTGTGGGTACCGTTGCCGGAGCCATGATGGGTTCGTTAATTCATTTTTTCGGGATGCCTCCCTTTTTGGTTACCCTGGCCGGTCTTTTCTGTCTGCGTGGCCTCGGCTTCATCATTTATCCAGAATCGATCGGCATCGATCATCCATTCTACGGCGAGGTCTTACCTCAGCTCTCCGTATTAGTTGCGCCCAAGGCAGTACTACCGTTTACCGCAATGTGTTTTCTGGCATCGGTTATTGTCGGCACTTTCGTGGCGGGTTTCACGCGATTCGGCCGAAACGTTTATGCGATTGGCTCGAACGAGAACTCGGCTCGTTTAATGGGCTTGCCGATCGGCCAGACGAAAATCACGATCTATGCGTTCTCCGGACTCTTCTCCGCGCTTAGCGGCATTGTAGCGACTTTCTATATGCAATCAGGTAACCCCGCATCCTTTGTGGGATTGGAACTCGATGCGATCGCGTCCGTGGTCATCGGGGGGACACTCTTGACCGGTGGAGTTGGTTTTATTCCTGGGACGCTGATGGGCGTGCTGATCCTTGGGCTGATTCAACAAATTATTATCTTCAATGGCACGTTGAACAGCTGGTGGACTAAAATCGTGATTGGCGTTCTGTTACTCATTTTCATCGTTCTTCAGAAGTTCATCTCACGCCGGCCAGCGGGAGCGACTTGACTGAGAACGCCGACATCGCCGACAGCTACAAACGGTGAGCGGTAAGCGCTGAACCAGTCGACAGAAGGCCTCGGTAGCGGCGACTAGCTCGTCCGACGCAGTCTGAGGCTTACATGGGTTGCCTTGCCCATCGGGACGACGTCGGATCCAGCCGAAAGCAACACCGAACGCGGGCATCCCTTCATTAGATTTCCAAAACCAACATGTTGCAACATGGATTTTCGGAGTTATATCTCATTCTGTGACCGGTGATTTGCGACGCCTGTTGAGTGCACGGCCGTTTGAACGGTTTTCCGTAGTGACAAGCAGTGGAAAACAGTATGAGGTGCCGAGCCCGGATCATGCGGGTGTAAATCCGGCTAGCAGCCGAATCGTCATTTGGTTCGATGATGACAGTAGCGTCACGCTTTCAGCATTACATATCGCGGCGATCGAGAAAACTCCATCGAAACCCACACCTCCGGCCGGTTGAACTGGTTGGAACGTAAGGCGGGCGCGCAGTGATGGCTCTAAACGGACGCGCAGGAGCGCATCCCTACCGACGTTCCCGACCCTCATGGCATTGTCGGCCGTGACAGTGGTTACGGCTTCGGGAAAGATATAGCAATACCAACCGGTTCCTGCTTTCCTGCATGGTGCAAATGGAGAACGGTTCAAGCGACGACCATGGTGCCGATCGACCGCTTAGTTATGCGGACCTGGTTCGATGGTTCGTGATCGTAGCGCTGGTCGCGTTGGGTGTCGCCGTTGCGATCGCGATTAAAGAGACGTTGCTCCTGTTTGCGATCGCCTTCCTGATTGCCATGGTTCTCAATCCCGCGGTCGCCTTGCTGGAGCGGCGCGGTTTGAGGCGTGGTCTTGCGGTCGGACTCCTGATTATCGTCTTATTGGCAATACTCGCGCTGGTTGTTTTCTTGATTGTTCCTCCATTTTTTGAGCAGCTCCAGCAGTTGATCGAACAAGTCCCGGGCGAGTGGAGACAATTGTATGAGCAGATTCAAGGCTGGATCAAAACCTACCCTACTCTTCAGCAAGCCCTACCTAGTCACGCTGGCGACATGCTGAACACCGTTACCGGGCAGGTCGGCGGCATCGCCAACTTTCTGCTGCGTTCCACGCTTAATCTGGCAAATGGAGTTTTGGTCGCACTCCTCTGCTTTCTCGTGGTGATTTTTACTTTAATTGAGCCGGAGCCGATCACTACTGCTTACCTGGAACTGGTTCCTCCGCGCCACCGCGATCCAGCATTTCGCTCGCTTGCCCGTATGATGCATCAAGTCAGTGCATGGGCCCGAGGCATCGTGATCAACGGCATAGCAACCGGCGCGAGCACCGGCATCTTGCTCGCCCTGGTTGGGGTTCAACCGGCATTTCTATTTGGTGTTCTCGCTTTCTTGGGTGAATTCGTACCAATCATCGGACCTGTCATTGTTGCCATTCCCGCTCTCTTCGTGGCGGCCAGCATGGGATTTGGCAAATTCGTGCTCGCGCTTCTCTCAGTCCTGTTTGTTCAGCAGGTCGAAACCAATCTGCTCGTCCCTTTCATCATGGGAAAACAGATGAGGTTACACGCGGTAACCATCATTTTCTTTACGTTCGCCATGAGTTCTTTGTTTGGTTTTCTCGGATTGATCCTGGTCGTTCCCACGGCGGCGATGGTGAAAATATTAATTAGCGAATTTTATCTGCGACCACGCGGTATCCGGCCCGAATCGGTCATACGCCAGGCCCGGGAGCTAGCTACCGGACAGATCAAGATTGAGTGACCAGAGAAAATTCCGCAGAAGATATAAATCCACAGATTTTGCCGATTACGCAGATCAAAGAGTTGGCCCAAATTGTTACCCATCAACAAAAAGGTAGCAAATAAGGCCGTTCCGGATCAGACCGCCTGGAAAGTCCGTAGTGGTTTACTGTGAATACCCCGTGTTCGCCGCCCAAGGAAACTAAGGATTGGCTGCAGGCGAAGGGTAAATCACCGCATGAGAAAATAGGCTATCGACCTTCCGAAAGCGCTTCGGTCGTGGCATGCACCAATGAAGACAAACAGAAAGCGCTGCATTTTCGCCGATCCACCTTACCTTCCCTACGGGCGCACACCTTACATTCCACGGAAATGGAAGCGGCTCCAGGCGCTTCGCTCGAAGCCGCTTCGAAACTGTTAGATTCAGATTTTAGAACTTTTTCTCGAACTGCATGTAGTAGAAACGACCGTAAGGGTTCGCGTCGCCCGTATCGTAGCCCTGAAACCAGTCGGCGGAGAGCGGCGGCCTGGTGTTGAACACGTTGTTGATGCCAAACGTGAAGGTGGTGTTGGCTAGCCAATAACGCCAACCCCAGTTGGATCCCTCTGGCTTGGGCGCAATCCCCTTTTCCCCGACAACTCGCTTGCCTTCTTTGTCGTAGCCAGGTTTCGGCGTTTCCGGAACGATTTCGGCCGCGGCTCCGAATTTGTAGGAGATCTGCCAGTCAAAGGTTGTCCAGTCGCCAATCCGATGCACATATCCGGGAGCATCAAGGGTTGCCAATGGGTTGGTGCCTTTGAAGTTGTCGTTAATGTCGTGTTCAGAATCGACAAAATTAACAGTTATTCCAGTGCGGAAAGTGTCTACCCCAAACACCGTCTTCGAGTAAAAAACGCTGCCGACCGCCTTGAAATCAGGGTTGCCGTATGAATCGGTTCGATCTTGAACTTCAAAGGCACGACCGCCGTTCGACAGTCTAGTGACCGTATTGAGGGAGTAATACTGGTAATAGGTGGCATTGAATTCGGCGTCCAGCTTGCCCCAAAAGTATTCTTTTGTGATGTAACTGCCGCCGAAATCGAAGCCATCGTTGCGGGATTGGCCAAGGTTTTGGAACGCGGCATTGACGTTGGTGATTGTGCCGGCCCCATTGCGAACGACGGCACCAGGAAGGTTGACGTCGACGATTGTCTGGGGCGAAAGTTGGCCGATGAGGTTGCGGACATTGATCGAGTACCAATCAACGTAGGCCGTAAAGCCATTAGCCCAACCCCACCAACTGTGCTCCGGATCGCTGGCGCCGGGGGTCCAAACTGCTCCGGCAAAATAACTATATGAGTTTTCCGGTTTCAGATGCTGATTACCTCCAGTGGAGGTAAGAATAGTAGTAGCCGCCCCTCCATGTTGCGGATCGTTCACGGTAGTTTGAGCAACGATCGGTGCACCGAAGAGTTCGGCCAGTGCAGGAGCCGCGAAGCCTTCGTCATAGCTCGCGCGTAGGGTGAGGTCGTTAATTGGCTTGTACGAAACGGCGAACTTAGGCTTGGCCGCGCTCCCGAAGGTGCTGTAGTCGTCGTACCGCTCCTGAATGCTGAGCTGGAGTGATCGTGCCCCGGGCCAAGACCACTTGTTGCCAAGCAGAGGGATCTCGAAGTCAAAAAAGCCGCTATGGACCCACCGCCGAGCATTGGTGAGTTGGCCGGACGAAAAGTCATTGGAGGTGATGTTAGCAAATTTGCTGTCCGGATCCTGATTTTGGATAAGTTCTTCGCTCCGATACTCAAGCCCGCCGGCAACAGTAACCGGCCCGGAGCATAAATCGATCAGAGTGCCGCCAGCAGAAACATGCCACGTGAGTACGCTGGTTCGAACGTCTTCCCATTGAATTGTTCGCAACGCGTTGTAGAACTGCTGATTGAAGTTGCCGGCGAAGCGTTCGTCAATAAACGGATTGAAAAACTGGCCGACATGGCCCGGCAATGTTCCGGCAAGCGCTTGACTCAATCTTTGTTTGTTAGTTGCGTTGTAGACGTATTGGGTTCCGTCGCTTTCCGCGTATTGGAAGTTAGCATCAATCACCCAATCGTGAGGAAGCTGGAGAGTTGCGCCAGCCACGTTGCGAATGGTCCGGATAATCACGTCCGAATTCCACGCACCCATCTCTTGGAGATACATGCCGGGGAAGTCGGGAAACACGGATGCGCCGGTTCGATTGAAAGGATTTGTCGCAGGGATTTCGAAGGGTGCGAATCCGTTAATGTCACCTGAACTGAAGCCCTGGTTAGGCGTCTCAGCGGTTTCCTCGTTTCGCTGAATCAAAAGTTGATCATAGAACTTCAGATTTTGGGTTACATCTAAATTGATGTTTACCAGGCCACCGTAACGCGTCTCTCGCGGCAGGATCTCCCAAAAATTTGGGGAGAAGTTGTTGTTCGGCGTGACTCCAGCGTTCGCCGGGGTGAGAAAGCCGTTGGCGGGCCTTGTACCTCTCAGGACCGTGAACTGGGTACCGGATCCGTCCTGGGCTGAATTGAAAGTACCAGCGGTCGAAAAGAGGAAAGGCAGCGCCGGATATTTGGGAGACAGTACGCTATGGTCGGGATTGGCTGAGTAAGATCGATCTGCGGCGAGAATCGGCCCCTGTTCATAATAATCGAAAGCCACAACAATGCTTAGCTTTGAATTATCGTCCCAGAGTTTGTGACTGACGCCGCCGACCAGAGAGCCGTGGTAGGTCTCCGCATCGCCATGCTCGCTGATGCCCCAGTACTGAAGAATATCTGCGCCGTTATACTCATTTTTCGTAATGATATTCACTACACCGGCGATGGCATCGGACCCGTAAACGGCGCTGCCTCCATCGTTCAGAATTTCAATGCGATCAATGGCAGCTAACGGGATCGAGTTGAGATCGACGAAGCTGATGACTGCAGTAGTAGAAACCTGGGGGAAAGGAAAAGCAGGCATGCGTTTCCCATCGACTAGGACCAGGGTGAAGTTCGGATTCAAACCGTGAAGGCTGACCGAGGCAGATGCCGGAGAAAAGCTATTACCGCTGGTGGTAGTCGGTGCGAAATTTCCTGAAGTAGAGGGCAAGCGCTGCAGGACATCGGTGACGGTTTGATCACCCTGTTTGGTGATAAAATCCTGGTCCAGAGTTGTGACCGGTTGCGGTCCTTCCCCAACGCGCGGGATGATGTAACCGGTTACCGTGATCTGTTGCAGTTGTCCGCCCTGCTCGTTTACGCTGATTGGATTTGCGCCCGGCGAGGGCGCCGGTGCCTGAGAGAATGCGCTCGTCCCCAGCGTCGCTGCTATCGCCAGTCCGGCCACAAAGGCCAAACTCAGATGCTTCGTATTACTCATTTCTCCTTGGTGTCTGTGGTCGGCGACCAGATCGTCTTGCCCGGTCCCCTTTCTTTTTTAAACGTATGCTCGGGCATTGGTTAAGATAATGCCGGAAAAACAGCCGGCTCGCTTAGGCAGACACCAGGGCATGCCCGGAATCATCTTAGCCTTCCGCCTTTTTTAGCTGGCAGAGTTTTTCTGAGAAAAACCTCAGGCCGTCAAGAAAATGCGACTAAAGTTTTTGAACAAATTCAGCCAACCGTTGTCATCGGCCATTATTATGATCTCGGTCCGAAGAGCCGGTCGAGCCCTTCCGCACGCGCGAAATGCCAAGCGAATAACCGGTCAAGCGAGCATATTGAACAAATTTCGCGTTTGGCTGCCTGCGAAGGTAATTTCGGCCCTCCCAGAAACGCCGCCACTGCGCTTTCGTAAATTTACGGACGGCCGGCCAATGAACGCAGAAAAAACGTGCCGAGCTTCTGCCCGGCACTCCAGAGCTTTTCAGTTTGAGCTCAACAACTAGAACTTCTTCTCAATCTCAACGTAGAAGTAACGCTGGAACGGAGTGGTGTTGGACGTGTCAAAGCCCTGGATAGTAGCATCAGCCAGTGGCGGACGGGTATCGAAGAGATTGCTGATACCAAAAGTCAGCTTCGAACCACCCAACCATCTGCGCCAACCCTCGTTGCAAGCTTCTGGCTTCGGTGAAATAGCCTTTTCGCCAACGATCCGCTTGCCTTCCTTGTCGTAACCGGGTTGCGGCGTTTCCGGCGCGATCTCCTGGAATTTTCCGATCTCATAGCTGATTTGCCAGTCAAAGGTGGTCCAACTGCCGATGACGTGCGTGTTCGGCAACCCAGTCGCAGCAACGAACTGCTGGAGGGTTAGGCCGAAGGCCCGCGGATCGAGCAGGTCGTGCTCAGAGTCGATATAGTTCAAAGTCAACCCGGTCCTGAACGTATCGCAGCCGAACACGGTCTTGGAATAAAAGGCGCTTGCCACGAGCTTGAAATCGGGACCGGTGTATATACTGCCCCCGAGAGAGTCAGTAACGTCGAAAACCTGCCCGTGAGGCAGATCTTGCTCACTGACATGGTAGAGGTAGGTGGCATCGGCTTCGAGCTCAAGTTTGCCCCAGCCAAACTCTTTAGTGACATAGCTGGCGCCGAAGTCGATTGCATCGACGCGAACTGCCCCAAGGTTCTCGAAAGGGGTCAATACGCTTATGATGGCGCCACCGGGCCCTCGAATGACTTGGGTTGGATTGGTAGCCTCGCTGTTGACAACAAGTTGGGCCGATGGCTGGGCAATGACATTGCGCCTGGATATTTCTACCCAATCAACGTAGGCGCTAAAACCGTTAGCCCAGCCCCACCAGCTATGTTCTGGATCAGCTGCGCCCGGGGTCCAAACACCGCCGACATAGTAGCTGTAGCCGGTCTCTGGTTTCAACTTAGGATTGCCGGTACCTAAGGTTTGGACGTCTACGGTAGTAGCGGTCACCGGATCGGTAACGAACACAAAGGCGCCCAAGTTACCGGTAAAGAGTTCTGGAAGCGAAGGCGCCCGGAAACTCTCAGCGTAGCTCGCGCGAAACGTTAAGTCATCAAATGGCTTGTACCGAATCGCAAATTTCGGCTTCGCGGCCGAACCGAAGGTACTGTAATCGTCGTAACGTTCCGAGATATCAATTTCTAAGGCACGAGCACCGGGCCATGACCATTTCTCACCAAGTAGGGGGATGATGATTTGGCCATAAACGCTTTTTACATAGTCTTTGCCGTGGCCGTTTTGAATCGTTCCGGCTCCGGTGAGATTATGACTGTTGTAGTTCGGATCCAGGACTGAGATGTAAGATTCTGAGCGGTACTCGGCTCCTCCTCCAACCGAGACCGGTCCCGAGCAGAGGTAGACTAGGTCGCCCCCGCCTCGGATCGACCATTGCGTCAGGTCCGTGCGCTCGGTCCGGTGGGCATTGAATCGAAGTGCGTTGGTAAATTCAGCGTTCGGACCGGCATTGATATCGATGAAGGGATTGTAAAAGGTCCCAACAAAACCCGGAAGTGTGCCCCTGAGCGCTTCGTTGATGCGGCTGTTCAGGCTGAAGTTGTTATTGGTTTGCGTACCATCGCTCTCAGCGTAAAGGAAACTGGCATCGACGTACCAGTTTTGCGGCAATTGGATCAGCCGGGCTCCTACGATGTTCCGATAGGTGTTAACTTCTGTTACAGTAAGGCGCTGGCCTAGTTGAAGTAAACGGCCCTGCCATTGGAGCTCTTCGCCGAAAGGATTGAAAGGATTACTGGCGGGAACGGTTATGTTGTCGGTTTCGCTGACGGGTAGGGCGGCAGAACTAGCGTCCTCTCTGGTTCGCTCGAAGATGAAATCATCATAGATCTGCAAATATTTCAGAGGTTGAAAGGTGATTTTATCGTAAGTAGCAATTCGTTCTTCGCGGGGAATTAGTTCAATTCCGGGAACGGTTTGGTAGAGATTCGATACCTGAGGTGAGCCAGGAGGACTGACTACGAAATTCGCAGGCGTAACGGTAGGTCCTAACGTTCCTGGAATCAGTGCATAAGCGTTTCCGGTCGTGAGCCCAAAGAAATTACCGGCGGGACCGTGGGTAGATCTTAGATCGGTAAAGGTCGGGCCATACTTCGTGTGATCGAGGTTATTGGAATACCAACGGTCGGCCGCTTCAATCGGGCTGGTATTTTCGTAATCAAAGGTTACCACGATACTTAGCTTCGTATCGTCGTTCCAGAGTTTGTGCGATGTGCCCGCCACCAGCTGGACATGATGGTCGACGTAGTCGTCCCGTTGGCTAATGCCGAAGTGATAACTGATATCGGCGCCGTTGTACTCGTCCTTTAAGATCACATTGACGACACCTGCAATCGCATCAGAGCCGTAAAGTGAACTTGCGCTATCCTTGAGAATTTCGATCCGGTCAACGGCGGCGAGCGGGATACTGTTGAGATCGACAAAGGGAATGAATCCACCTTGGGGGTAGGGATACAGCGTCTGGCGATAGCCGTCGATGAGCACCAGAGTAGAACTGAATCCCAGGCCGTAAAGGCTGACGCTCGAACCGCCGGGCGAGAAGGTGTTACCGGGGTTCACCACCGGGGTGAACGAGCCGATGTTTTGCGGCAATCGTTGTATTACGTCCGAGACTGTCTGATCGCCCTGTCTTTGGATGAAATCCTGGTTAATCGTGTGTACTGGCTGAGTACCGTCGCCGACGCGCGGCGCAACGTAACCGGTTACCGTCATCTGTTGGAGTTCGCCTGCGCCCTGATCAGGCAGAGTGGGCGGAGCCGCCGGGGCTTGAGCGTCAGCACGGACTCCGAACGTCACGGCTAATGCCAGTTCGGCAAGCATGACCGAAGCAAAGGATTTGAACTTACTCATTTCTCCTCGACTCCTATGTTTGGCGATCGGATGCTTCTCCGATCTCCTCCTGCTTAAGAAAAGTGTTCTGATTAAAGTACTGCCCGGAAAACGGCCTGCTGAGTAGATGCCTGGATCGCCTTAGCCGCACTCCATCTCGCTAACAGACCTTTTGTAAAAAATAGTTTACAGCGTCAAGCGGAAACCTTTGAGTAAATTTCTCTTTGGATGCCCCTGACCTTGGTTTCGGCGTTCCTGATCAAAGGGCGTAACCGGTCCTTCCCTTGCGGACCGCAAGCGCACGACCTCGGACAAAGAAAAAGCGCCGGGTTTTTGCCCGGCGCTTCGGAGCTTTTCTAAACTGAAAGCTTAGAATTTCTTCTCTACTGAAACGTAGAAGAACCGCCGGATCGGGTTAGCATTTGAGGTGTCGTAACCTTGATACCAATCAGCCGCAAACGGCGGAGGAGCATCGAAAACATTGTTGATACCGAAAGTGAACGTGGTATTGGCTAACAATGTCCGCCAACCGAAGGAAGAACCTTCCGGTTTCGGCGCGATCGCTTTCTCCCCGACGATTCGTTTACCTTCCTTGTCGTAACCAGGCTTTGGTGTTTCTGGCGTGACCGCCGCTGGCGCACCGAACTGATACGAGATCTGCCAGTCGACCGTTGTCCAGCTGCCGATCAGATGAACATAGTTGGTACCGGGTACGTCAGAACTGAAGTTCGCCATGGTACCCTTGAAGTTGTCGTTGATATCATGCTCCGAGTCGACGTAGTGAAGGGTGACCCCCGTACGGAACGTGTCAACTCCGAACAGCGTTTTAGAATAAAAAACGCTGGCTAGCGCCTTGAAATCAGGAACCCCGAAGGAGTCCTGCTCATCCCACAGCGTGAAATGCGGCGTACCGTCAGCATTTGCGCCAACTAACTGCTTGAAAGTGAAATTATAAATGTAATTGGCGTTGAACTCCAAGTCCAGCTTACCCCAGGGGTACTCCTTTGTGACGTAAGTAAATCCGAATTCAATGCCATCGGTCAAACGTCCACCGATGTTTTCAAAACTGGTGTTGACCTGGGTAATCTGCCCAGCCGGGTTTCGAATCACTGCGCCAGGAAAACTGGATTCCAGATCAACGATTTCTTGTGCCGTAAGGTTCCCGATCAGATTGCGCTGGGTAATTTCGTACCAATTCATATAGGCGGAAAAACCGTTGGCCCAACCCCACCAGCTATGATCCGGGTCGCTGGAACCGGGACTCCAAACCGCTCCAACATAATAGCTATAAGCTGTTTCGGGTTTGAGATGAGGGTTGCCACTGACGAAATTTACGATCGGAACACCAGTGCTGCCTGTTTTGGGATCGTTGACAGTCGTCTCTCCGGGGATGGCAGTACCGAAAAGATCGGCCAGCGAAGGAGCGGCAAAACCTTCCGAATAGGTCGCTCGAAAGGTCAAATCGTTAAATGGCTTGTAGCGAATTGCGATCTTGGGTTTCGCGGCGCTGCCAAAATCCGAATATTGGTCATACCGCTCTGAAATTGCTACATCCAGATTTCTTAAGCCGGGCCAGGACCATTTCTCGCCGAAGATTGGGATATCGACTTCACCAAAGGCGCTATAGATATAGCGGCGCCCACTGGCCAGCCTGCCTGGGCTTTGAAAATCGGCGCCATTGTTAATTTCTTCGGTATGGTCGTTCGACTGAACCATCTCTTCACTCCGGTACTCCAGTCCGCCGGCAACAATAAGAGGACCACTGCACAAATCGATGAGCGTACCACCACCATGGATATTCCAGGTCAGAATGTCGGTCCGATTATCCAGAGAATAATTAGTGCGCAGAGCATTGTAAAAAGCCCGATTAGGATCACCGGCAACCGATTCATCCACGAAAGGATTGAAAAATTGGCCAACGTGTCCAGCCAGCGTGCCGTTGAGTGCCGCTTGCAGAGTGCTGGTCGTAAAATTGTTGTTAATGACTTGGCTGCCATCGCTTTCGCCATACATGAAGCTGGCGTCAACGACCCAACCGTGGGGAAGCTGAAGGGTTGCCCCCGTCACGTTGCGAACCGTGCGGATAATCGAATCGGTACGAAACGGCCCAAACTCCGGTAGGCTCTGGTTGAAGCCGCCTGTGGTAAGCGGGATACCAAAAGGGTTAAAAGGATTATTGGCGGGAATCGTTAGATTGGCATAAATCCCCTGGTTCTGGTAGGAGCTCAGTTCCTCGTTACGCTGAACGATGAGGTAATCGTAGAGCTTTAGATAATCGGTCACGTCAAAGTTCACCTTCACCAGACCGCCATACCTGGTCTCGCGCGGAACGAGTTGTTGAAACCGCAGATTGAAATCACTGTTTGAGCCACCGTTGACGATGAAATCGGACGCGGTAGCAATACCCCTGGTTCCTGGTATCAATGTATATTGGTTGCCGGCCGCATCAAAATAGGAACCGGCGTTAGGGACAACGTTGGGCTGGTCTGGGTAGTTCGGACTGAGATGACTATGCTGGAGGTTGGCGAAACCGCGGTCCTCCGACATGATCGGGCTCGACTCGTAGTAGTCGAAGGCCACCAGTATGCTGAGCTTCGAGGTGTCACTAAGCTTTTTAGAAACTCCTCCGACTAATGACCCGTGATAAGTCTCGCTGTCGCCTCTTTGGCTGATACCGTAGTAGTTAATAATATCGGCTCCGTTATACTCGTTCTTCAGGATGACGTTCACCACCCCAGCGATCGCGTCGGTTCCATAGGTTGCGCTACCGCCGTCGTTGAGTATTTCAATCCGGTCGACGGCTGCGAGTGGGATCGAGTTGAGATCGACGAAGCTGGTAACGCTGCTGGTGGAGACCTGATTGAACGGGAAAGCCGGCATGCGAACGCCATCGACCAGGACCAGCGTGTCATTGGGCGGCAAACCTTTAAGGCTGACCGAAGCCGCGGCAGGAGCAAAGCTGAACCCGGTGGTGGTATTTGGGGCAAAATTACCTACCGCTGAAGGCAGATTTTGGATCACGTCGGTGACGGTTTGGTTGCCGGTCTTCTCGATATAGTCCCGGTCGTAGGTAACCACCGGCTGCGGTCCATCGCCAATTCTCGGAATGATGTAACCGGTCACCGTGATTTGCGGCAGTGGGCTTCCTTGCTCGTTTACACCCGTTGGGTTTGGACTCGGCGCACTTGCCGGCGCCTGTGCCTGTGCACGCGCAGCGAAAGTAAGGCAAGTGATGATTCCGGCAGCAAAAGCCAACCAAAAACGTTGAGGTTGTATCATGTGACTCCTTGATTGCTTTGGGCTCTCTCAATCCAGCGCCCCAAAGCGGGTTAAACTCTTTTCGGTTAAGGGGATCGAGACTGGCGCTGAGAGGAAGCACGGCTCGTGCCATTTCCGGTTTGCGCGCCTATGCCCGTATGGCTGTGCGGCTGATTTGCAATCCGTGTGAAAAATTAATCAGGGCTGACTACATGTTGAAACTTTTTCAACAGACGTTAGCTCATAGCGGGAACGGATCTCAAGCAAAAACGCCAAGCCGCAAAGACAGGCAGACGGTTCAGGAGCCAACCAAAGGAGCAGGACGCGACGACGCCATTGTTTCATCCCACACTCATCTGCAATATAATCCGTATCCCACGCCGAGCGTCGAATCAGGACAGATCTGACCCGTGCCTACTGTATCGCAGAGAAACTCCGTCCTTTGATTGAGTTGCTTTATCCGGCAGCGTCTTCGTCCACAACCAATGCACGAATATCGCAGCAAAGAAGAGCTCAAAGGGCTGGGTTGCGGCGTATGGAACTCGGGGGGTGGTGTTCACCGGCTGGGTCCAAGCGAGCGGCAGCATTTGCAATCCGTAGAAAAGCAAGAGCCAGAGATAAGTAGTTCGTCTCTGCCGCCAAGCGAACCAGATTCCGGCCAAGGCAGCGAAATAAAGCACTGGCAGGCGTTCTCGATCGATAGGTATGGCAAAGAAAACTTTCGAGCAGCCCAGCAAGAATCGACCGGCAGCGTCAAGCAACGAATGGGAAGCGAAATAGTCGCTGGCGGTCAACGCTCGGGGACTATCCATCGAACCGAGATAAGTATCGCCCCAAAGAAAATTTTGAATCGCTCCGTAATAGAAGGGGTTACCGAAATAGTGCAAACGCGAGAGCCAGCTTGGTGCGGTGGTAATAACCAAGACGAGCGCGGCTACGAGGTAGTGCCACCAGGAAACGGTATGCGGCGCATCCAACTTCGCCCGGTCGTCTGAAACTCCGGAAGTTTCGTCAGACAAGTCGGTGTGTCCGACTTCGCCGCGTCGTCGGAAACTCCAGATGCTTCGTCGGAAAAGTCGGCGTCCCAGCCTGACGGCGCGGTGCTCGGATCCGAAGAAATACTGGCTTAATGCAAAACAGAGAAGAACTGCGAACGCCGAGATCGCCAAGAACAATCCATTTATCCGGTCTAGATAGTCTAGGCCGATAGTGAACGCGAGCAGCAAAAGGTAGATCCAATAGCGGACCGCGGTGTAGCGGAGAAGACAGGCGATGATGCAGATCAGCAAAAAGAGATGTAACGGCTCCGTGTTTAGTCCGTGTATGGCTTGATCGTAAACAAACGGGTTCAGGACGAAAAGGATGGAGATGATCGCGGCCGCGGCCGAATCGCGCCAAAAGGCTCGGAGGATTACAAATAGAGTAATCGCAGCGAAAACGATCACCCCCACATTGATCATCCTGATGGCTAATAGATCATCATTAGTTGCTTTCATCACGCCGGCTATCAGCAGAGGAAAAAGCGGCTGGCGATAGGGCCAGCCTTTCTCGTAGGACATCGAAAAATCACCGGAGGCGAATGCTTGGGCGACCACATAATAATGCATGGCATCCTTGGTGAAATAGGTACGCCAATCGGAGTCCTTTTTGAGATCCCGATCGATCTCACGGATGGATGCCAAAAGGTAAAGACCGATTGCGAAGAGGAGGAGGCAAAAACAAACTCTTCCGGCCAGTGATTGTGGATTCGCGTTGGACATCAACAGCGCGCCCTTAGCATCGAAAACGACGACACGCGAGGGTCAAAATGAATCGCCACAAAAGAACGCAAAGACCACAAAGAGATCGCAACGAACATCCCGCAGTAATCGGCCTCTCCGCCATCTCCAGTTCGGCGCAGACCGCGAAAGTTGAATACGATCTACGATTCAGATTTTTGCTTCGAAGAGAAGTGGACCGCATTTCCAAACCGCAAAGGCGACAAGGACCAACCGCGAATGGACACTAATCGACACGAATAACTGGATCTAATTGGCGTTATTTGGCGGCCATGCGTGGTTATTTGCGGACCTTGGTTTGATCTGCTCGACCCGGAAGGTTGCGGCTAAAGCGCTTTCACGGTGCCGGAGTCGACAGATCGCCCCTTACTTCGTACTTTACGATCCGCACATCGATGATGTTCGGAGTTAATGGTGGAATTCCCGACCCGGTTAGGAGGGCTTGGTCCGGTACTATGCGCATGCCGGTACTCCACTGAGTCGTAGGTGTGGCAGGCGGTGAAGGATTCTTCCCTAACGCAACGACACCGCCGGTCAATGTGACGTTCACAGAAGTGACGACTTTCGCGGGATCACTAAGTCCCGAAATAATAACCGCATGGATGCTACTACGGGTCACGGGCGCAGGAGTTGGAGTTCCAATGGATGGTGGAAGCACAACGGGCGGATTATCGCCACCAGATACAAAAGACTGACCCGAAGCCGAGTTCCACTCCTGAGCAGGGAACCCCGCTTCGATCTCTAAAGGTCTACTGTAAAAGATTTGTTCTTCGACAATCAGTTTCTGGTCGAACGGGTTCGAGAATTGGAAGCTGCCCGTCGCTAAGACGTACGGTTTAAAAAGATATGGCTGAGATACAGACGTCGTGTGCCCGCCGAAGCCACCTGGTATCGAGTCCGGGAGGATGGGATAGGAGTAAAGGAAACCGTTGTTTGAGTTCTTAATAACGATGACGACAAAGCCTCCTTCGTCGAGACCGCCCCCCGGTTTGTGTATGCCATCGTATTGGGCGTAAAGCTGGTAGTTTATGACCGTCGGACCGGCCTTGCTGAAAATAGGTATGGATGGACTTTTATAACCGATGAAGTTTATCGGAGCGCCCGCTTTCGCGTCAAAAATGCCAGCCAGTACCGAGACGAGGAAAAGAAGAATCCTTACGATACCGATCTTCATTTGAGCAGGCAGTATGTTACATGTTGGATCTTTGTTTCAATATTAAAGTAAAGAAACAAAAGCGAGAGAGCATAACGGCTCCCTCGCTTCACTTTTACGACCTGAAACTTAGATTAGAATTTTTTCTCCGCGGATATGTAGAAGAAGCGGCCGATCGGATCGGCATTATTAAAGTCGTAGCCGTTTCCACTATTTTGGTCGATCGACAACGGCGGATGCGCGTCGAAGATGTTCTTAATACCGAAGGTAAGCGTAGTGTTCGCGAGGAAAGTACGCCATCCCCAGCGTGAGCCTTCCGGCTTGGGCGCAATCGCTTTTTCGCCCACCAGTCGTTTGCCCTCTTTATCGTATCCTGGCTTTGGTGTTTCCGGTGTTACCAGTGCAGGAGCACCAAAAAGGTAGGCGATTTGCCAGTCGACAGTGGTGTAGCTGCCGATCAGGTGGACGTACCCAGGAGAATCCAAGCCATTATTCAGGTTCGGAGCCGAACCTTTGCGATTATTGAATACGTCGGCTTCGGAGTCGGTGTAATTGAGCGTGAAGCCGGTCCGGAAGGTGTCGACTCCGCAGATGGTCTTGTCGTAGAAAATGCTCGCGACTAACTTGAAATCGGGGCCCGAGCCGTTGACGTTTGTGCCGGTTCGATATTGGTCGTCTGCGGTGTAGACCTGAAATCGTGGTTGCCCTGCCTTCGGGCTGCCAGGCGGGAAAGTGCCGACAAGCGTCTTGACAGCATAATTGTAGACGTAGGTCGCATTGGCTTCCATATCTAGCTTACCCCAGGGATATTCCTTGGTGACATAGCTTCCGCCAAAATCGATATAATCGGCCAAAAGGGTTCCCACATTGACAAACGGATTTATCACTTCGCGGATTGAACCATTGGGATTAAACAAGACTGAGGTACCAGCAAACGCGCTGGGATTGTTCACGACGGTCTGAGTCGGAACCGTTCCGATGATTTGGCGAAGCTCAACCTGGAACCAGTCGACATAGGCAGTGAAACCGTTCAGCCAACCCCACCAGCTATGCTCGGGATCCTTGGCGCCTGGAGTCCAAAGCACTTCCGCGTAATATTCGTAGGCGTTTTCGGGCCTCAGCTTCGGATTGCCGCCATTTGCCAGAAGAATGGTCTCCCTATTGCCGGTCCTTGGATTAGTTACGAGTGCCTGGAACTCAAGTGGCGTGGTAAACAGCTGAGACAAGGAGGGCGCAACGAAAGCCTCCGAGTAGGTGCCACGGAAGGTCAGATCATCAAATGGCTTGTACATGACCGCGATCTGCGGTTTGGCCGCACTGTTGAAGAGCGAATAATCGTCGTAACGTTCCGATAACACGACTTGCAGTGCCCGCATACCGGGCCAGGACCACTTTTCGCCGAAAATCGGAATAGAAATCTGACCGTAGCCGCTTCGGACATACCGGCGCGCATTGGTTCCTTCTCCGAGAAAATTCCCGGCGACGATGTTCCGGTTTACACTGAGGGGATCATTGGCGATGATCAACTCCTGGCTGCGATATTCCAGACCTCCTGCGACGGTAAGCGGACCACTGCACAAATCGATAAGGGTGCCGCCGGCGTGGACGTTCCACGTAAGGATATTAGTCCGAGCGTCTTGGGTCTGTTGCGCGCGGATCGCGTCTACTAATGAGCCGTTGATCTTGCCCGAGACCGACTGATCGGTGAACGGATCATAAAACTGGCCGATGTGCCCGGGAAGCAAACCTTCGAGCGCCAACTGAAGTCTGTCGTTTGCCGCCCCGTTGGTGAAGGTCTGCGTCGAGTCACTTTCGCCATAGGCGAAGCTGGCATCGATAAACCAGCTGTGAGGTAGTTGTATGGTAGCGCCAACTACATTAAAGATTGTTCGAGTGATTGTGTGCTCTTTCCATGGACCAAATTCGTTAAACGCCTGACCATTTGGAAGAAGGTCTTCACCGGTAGTGTTGAATGGATTGCTGGCAGGAATGAAAAGGGTCGTCCCGGCAACCGCATCGCCAGTGCTCATGCCCTGATTTTGAGTCTCGCCGCTTTCTTCACTTCGCTGAACGAGAAGAAAATCGTAGAAGTTCAGCCACGGGGTCGGACTGAAGTTTATTTTGACTAGTCCGCCATAGCGTTCTTCCCGAGCCGCCAACTCGGTATTGAAAGGAATAAAGGCATCGGCCGGAGCGTTGCCAACAGCTAACGTCGGTGTTCTCGAACCCGGCGGTGTGAAGAAGGTAGTTCCACTCGTAACGCCAGTGAAAGAGCCGAACGGGGAGAAGAATGCCGTGGATGTATCAGGATATTTGGGCGAGAGCTTGCTTTTGTCGCCATAGGCGTACGAGCGATCGAGCGCGTCGATCGGGCTTTGCGAGTAGTAGTCAAAAGCTGTTACGATGCTCAACTTGGAGTCATCAGACCACAATTTGTGGGAAACGCCGCCGGTCAACGAGCTGTGAAACGTCTCGTAGTCGCCCCGCGAACTGATGCCGTAGTAATTGTAGATGTCAGCACCGTTGTATTCGTTTTTCAGAATGATGTTGACTACTCCGGCAACGGCATCGTCACCATAGATGGCGCTGGCGCCATCCTTCAGGATTTCAATCCGGTCAACCGCAGCAATAGGAATTGAGTTGAGGTCGACGAAAGAGAACGCGCTACCCAAAGGGATTGGAAAATCCGGGAAGCGATGCCCGTCGACCAAGGTCAATGTACGATTCACCCCCAATCCTCTCAGGTTGACGGCGGCGGAGGCGGGCGAAGAGTTGATGCCCGCGTTGGTGTAGGTGCTCAAAGCAGCATTGTTTAAAGGTATTCCGCGCAACACATCGGTTACGGTCTGATAAGCCTGCTTTTGCACATAATCCTGATCGTAGGAGACGACTGGTTGAGGACCCTCGCCCACCCGCGGAATAATATATCCGGTGACCGTGATTTGTTGGAGTTGCCCTCCTTGCTCGGTTCCTGCAGGGGCAGGGGCAGGCGCGGTCGCCGGTGCTTGCGCGTACGCGCTGACTCCCAGCGTGGCGGTGATCGCCAGTTCGGCCAGAAAGGCCAAACCAAAGTTTGTTAGTCTAATCATTGCTCCTTGGTTCTATAGTCGGTGATCGGATTCCTCTTCTCCGTTCACCGAAATGTTAAAAGAATGCTACAGCGTTTGGTTAAGGTGCCGGAAAACAGCCGGACTTGACCGATACCGGGAAGTTTTCCCGGAATCGTCCTAGCCACACGCCTTCAAGCTGATGTCGTTTTGTGAAAAAAATGTTACATGGTCAAGAAAAAGACCGAAATTTTTGAACATTTTTAAGGAAGTTATGTCGTGCGGCGAACAAAACTATTATTCCGTGGGAATTAGGAGTTTTTCTGCGGCTTCGAAATTGGATGCAAGTAGGGATCAACCACCGATCAAGTCGGCTGTTTTGAGTCCGTTCTTCGCGGGATTTCTGAAGTTCACGCAGAGCCGAGGAATATGCAGTCCGGGCGTTTTCCTCCACGGTGATCGGCGAGAACGCACCGATAAAAATGCGTAAAGCGATATGGTCTCTGCGACTACCTCGCTTCACGGCAATCCGATCGCTAGCGTAGACTAGAAATGCTTGTCTATTTCGAAATAGAAGAAGCGTTGGATCGAATTGTCATTGAAATAGTCCCGGCCTAGAAAATTGGAATCAACCGATAGCGGGGGTCTCGTATCAAAAAGGTTGTTGATCCCAAATATGAGCTTGGTACCAGCCAGCAAACTTCTCCATCCCCACCTTGAACCCTCTGGTTTGGGAGCGATGGCTTTCTCTCCAATCAAGCGTTTGCCTTCCTTGTCATAACCCGGCTTAGGCGTTTCGGGCGTGATTGGCGCTGGCTCTCCAAATTCGTAGGAAAGTTGGTAATCGAACGTCGTCCAGCTGCCAATCAGGTGCACATACCCTGGAGCGTCCAGACCAGAGTTCGCCAACGGGTTTGAACCCTTCGAATTGTTGTTAAAATCCGCCTCTGAATCGCGATAATTCATCGTCAGCCCAGTTCGGAATGTATCGATTCCGAAGAGAGTCTTCGAATAAAACCCGCTGGCAACCATCTTGAAATCAGGTCCACCGCCTACGCCTACTCCGCCACCACCAGCTTGATCGTCGTTGGTCAGCACCTGGAATACCGGTGTACCGTTGGCTAACGGAGGAAAAGGGGTCTTCGTCGAGTATCCGTAGACGTACGTGCAATTGACCTCAAAATCGAGCTTACCCCAGCAATACTCTGGCGTGATGTAGGTGCCGCCAAAATCGATACCACGCGTGTTAAGGGTACCGATGTTGATAAACGGGTTATCGATTCGAGTGATCAAGCCAGTAGACGCGCTTCTGACGATACCGTTACCCGGGAATCCGCTTGGCGCATTTACGACAAACTGGAATGGAATCGCGCCGATCTGGTTTCGCAGCTCGATTTGGAACCAGTCAATGTAGCCGGTAAAACCATGCAAGAAATGATACCAGAGGCTGGAATCGTTCCTGCTATCCGGTACCCAAAGAGCTTCCAGATAGTAGGAGTACGCTTGTTGCGGCTTTAACTTCGGGTTAGATCCCTGCACCAAGAGCGTGCTGTAGGAGTGCCGAGGATCTCCCGCCGGAAAATTAGGATCAGTGACCGAAGCCTGAAATTGCAGCGGGGTACTGAAAAGCTCCGATAAGGAGGGAACGATGAAGCCTTCCGAATAGGTTGCTCGGAAAGTCACATCATCAAATGGCTTGTAGCGAAGCGCGAACTTTGGTTTGGCCGCGCTGCCGAACAAGGAGTAATCGTCATACCGCTCCGAAAAAGTAAAGTCCAGGGCTCTCACCCCAGGCCAGGACCATTTATCTCCAAAAATCGGGATATCGACTTCCACATAACCTGATCTGACGTACCGACGTCCATCGGTCTGCTTGCCCTGGAAGTTGCCGTTTCCAATCAGGCGAAGCTCGCTCAAAATGTCATTCGACTGGATCAAAGACTCACTCCGATACTCTATTCCCCCGGCCACCGTGAGCGGCCCGCTGCATAGATCGATCAAGGTACCGCCCGCTTTGAGCTGCAACTGGATCAGATCAGTGCGAGAGTCCAGGTGTTGGTCAGTCGAGAGTGCCGAATAGAACTCCTGGTTAGCATTTCCAGAAACCCGGTTATCCAGGAATGGATTAAAGAAATGCCCGACGTGTCCCCCTAAAGTGCCGTTCAAGGCCTGCTGTAAGTTAAGCAGGTTTATAGCGTGATAAAGCGTTTCGGTCGCATCGGACTCCCCATAGCTGAAATTACCTTCAATGATCCAGTTGCGCGGCAGCTGCGCAATAGCTCCGACTGTATTACGGAGGGTACGGGTCCAGGTGTCTTGAATCCAGGGGCCAAATTCCCCAGCCCAACCGCCCTGCGGGATTAGCGGTTCCCCGGTCGTATTGAAAGGATTAGTAGTCGGAACGACTATGTTGTTTCCAAAGACATGGTCGTTGCCGCCAAAATCATATCCCTGGTTCAGGGTCTGAGCTTGCTCACGATTGAGCTGGATAATGAAGGTGTCATAGATCTTTAGCCAATCGGTGGGCGAATAGTTTACTTTTACGCTCCCGCCGTAACGGCTCTCTCTTGCTTGCAGTTGAGCGTTTTGAGGAACGAAAATTGGATCCTGGTTGCCATTGACATTAAGAGTAACCGGTCCGGTCGTGGTGCCTCTAGGTACTGTGAAGAAGGTGCCGGTGTTTACACCCGAAAAACCGCTAAGGAAAGGGACAAACGATGTTGGGCGGTCGGGATATTTCGCAGCCAGACTGCTATAGTTACCATTCGTAAATGCACGATCCAGCGCATCGATCGGGCTTTGCGACAGGTAATCAAAGGACGTTACGATGCTGAGTTTCCCAAATTTACCCAGATCTTCGGCGATACCAGCCACCAGACTCGAGTGGTAGGTGTAAGAATCGTCGCGCTGGCTAAATCCGAAGTAGTTATTAAACTGAACCCCGTTGTAGGTGTCTTTTAGGATGATGTTCACAACACCTGCAACCGCGTCATCACCGTAAACCGCAGTACCATTATCTTTGAGGATTTCAATACGGTCGACCGCAGCAAGCGGAATCGAGTTCAGATCAACAAAGCTTGTAACAAAATTCAACGGCAGCGGAAAGTTGGGATAACGAAGCCCATCGATTAGAACCAGCGTTCCGTTAATACCAATATTCCTCAAATTGACGGCATCCCCACCAGGAGAGGTATTGTTACCCGGGGAAAAGGTCTGATTAAAATTGCCGTTAGCAAAAGGAATACTCTCCAAGACCTGAGCTACATTCTGTTCTCCACGCTTCTCTATGTAGTCTTGGTCGAGCGTTACGACAGGTTGTGGTCCGTCTCCCACCCGAGGAATAATGTAACCGGTTACCGTGATCTGCTGCAGTTGCCCTCCTTGCCCGGGTGCGGCTGGGGTCGTCGCGGGCGTTTGCGCGTAAGCCCTCATTCCCAAAGCCACGGCAATCGTCAACTCGGCGGCCATGGCAATACGAAAGTATGTGGACCTTGCCATTTTCTACTCCTGTTGGTTTGGCGACCGCATTCTTCTGAGGTCGCCTCGGTTTAAAAAGAACGCTCCGGCGTTTGGATAAGGCTAATCCTGGAAAACGGCCCGGCGTGGCAGGAGGGAATTTGCCAGGAATTGTCTTAGCCTAAAGTCTGTAAGCTAATCACCATTTCTGCGAAAAAAACGTCACCTGGTCAAGAAAAGACGTGCAGTATCGTGGACATCCGGGAGCTTGTTGCAGCGGCCGATCTTTGGCTCGATTCCTCGGCGCGAGTTGGATTACTCCCGGGCGTTGCACCCGTCCGACGAAGCATCAATCGATACTTTGACCGGCATCTGGCGAAGTCGGAAGCAACGCCCCTCCGAACCGTCGACAGCCTCATCTCATGGCCAAGCTCAGCCAATCGATACTATCGAATCCAAACTCGGCATGCGTTTTTAGCGCGAAATTCTGAAAAACAAAAAAGCCGGCTCAGTTAATTCCTGGCCGGCTTTTCTCAAGTGCTATTATTCGGCGCTAGTGTGCCAGAACAAACGCTATCGGCAGGGTATAAGTACCATTAGTGGTCGGATACCCTTGCCACGACGACCGAATGTGCCTTTCGGCTGCTGAAGCCAAGAGGCTCGGCCCGGTGGCGTGGACGCTAGTGACCTGACCGTTCGACACGGTGATCGTCGCCATCACGTTCCCGGTGATATGCAACTGCATGGCTTGCGGCGGATAGGACGGCTTGGGGCATCGAACCCACAGACCCGAGCGTGGTCCACCATTGCCAGTGCCGCCGACAACGCCATTGGCGAATCCTTTTTGCTGACCAGGAGTGGCAGCGGCATTCGGATTGGGACTGGCCTTAGGCTTCTCCGTCTTCGGTTTCGGAGTGGGCTGCGGCTGGGCCGGCGGCGCCGGGGTTGGCGTTGCTTCCGGTAATTCAAATTCCGGCGGCTTATCCAGCGGCGGCGGAGTCGGCTCCGGCTCTGGCGGCGGCGTTGGCTGCGCGTCGGGCGGCTGTTCTTCCGGCGCGTCCGGACTACCGAGCGGAGGCGCGTCGTTCATATCCGCCTCAGTCAGCATAATGGGCGTGGTGTTATTCGGCAGATGAATCCAAAAACCGGCAACCGCAGCTGCTACATTCAGGAAGAGCGAAAAGAGAAGAAACCAAATGATCGGCGCGCCATCGCGGCGATTTCGTCGGATGCTATTGGGCATACAACACCTCCCGTTGATTCGGAAAAACTA
>Ga0209526_10000474_pt1 | contig 26313 bp, 28 predicted proteins | sample JacPinW_OM2H0_M1_FD_188566 | JGI IMG/M metagenome (GOLD analysis project Ga0209526, IMG submission 188566) | Forest soil microbial communities from Algoma, Ontario, Canada - Jack Pine, Ontario site 1_JW_OM2H0_M1 (SPAdes) (version 2) | ecosystem: Environmental > Terrestrial > Soil > Boreal... | reverse complement strand
TCAATACCCTAAGAAACTCGCCGCGTTCAGCGAACTCGACGTACTCTACGTGAATTGCATTTAGATGGAAAACGAATTCTTTTTATCACCGCAATCGATAACCCGTATACTATTTGATAAACATTATTTATATGCGTTGCCTTAAAGCTGTGCTATCTACAAAGGACTGCCAGCGCGCTTGCACCAGACTTCTGCTTTGTGGCGCTTAAGATTCTGCTCCAGCAGCGCGGCGCATTGCGGTCGCTCGCAGGCTATTTGTTCGATGGCCACGCCAACCGAGCCCCCAGACCCCTCAAATACCGCGCGCTTAACTCCCTCCTTGTCGCTTTGTGTCGTCAACACGAGCGGCGTTCCATCATAGTTGAGCGCCTCCTGATAGTAGGGGGGAAGAAAGCCGGGAGACTGCGCGACCACCTCGGACGCAAACAATCCGAGCAGCAAGGTCAGGCAGTAGCCAATTCGAGCCATCATCGGATTGCCAGGGAGTAGTAGTGCAGCACTGAAAAATCTTTGAAATCTTCGCACAGAAACTGTGACGTTTCTATCCGTAAGCCCATCAGGAGTAGCAAAGTTGCCAGTCAGCGGGTGCCGCCACTGGCTCGCAAGAATACAAGCAAGGCTTAACGCGGGTAGCAAACTGTGCTATGCAATCTCTCCGAGCGCAAGATCTCGCCTTCGGCTTGTGCTAGATTTCGCGACGATGGCCGAACTCGCGGTCAAGCTCCGCCGCCTGGCGGGCCTCGGAGTAAGCCGCGTCTCCGACTATATCCAGCCGCCCGCCGAGATTATCGCAGAGTTCATGGCACATCCGAAAGGCCGGTGAACGGCAGCTTTCGAAGGTCGAGCTGCCGGCCCCAAAACCCTGCAAGACGGCCCTGCAATCGGTTATCATTGCCTGCCGGTCCTCATCGCCGCCGGCGTTCGCGCGCCAAATAAGTGTCAGATGCGAGGTCATGATGAAGCGTTTGGTAGCCGCTGCCTTGTTGCTTTTCCCCGGCATCGCTCAAGCGGAATATTTCGATACGGGCAACGATTTGTGGGGCCTCTGCACGGATAATTTCCCCGGGCACAATTATCTTTGTGTCGGGCTGCCGGCCGCCTATTTCGATATGATGCGTGCAACCGGCTATCAATGCGCCACCACGGGCGTTGATCGAGAGCGCGTGCGCGACGCCGTTCTCAAATACCTCACCGATAACCCCGACAAGCGAAACCAGCCTGCGTCCGAACTTGCCATCGCCTCGTTGAAGATAGCGTTTCAGTGCGTCGAGCCGGCTCCCCCGCTAGCCACACGCCCGACCAAATCGACACCGCGACCCGGCAAACCAGCGGGCCCGGTTGTACTGACCCCGAACCAACCGCTAACCAAACAATGACAGCGCCCATCGAAGAGCTATGGAACATGCCGGAGCCGGCGCTGATCGGCTCGTACCACAGTGCCCGCCGCCAATTCGTCGAAAAGAAGTTTGCGCGCGACACGCAGCGTGCGCGACTGGAATGGCTGAAGGCCAAGCTGTTCGTCAGTAGTTCCGGCGGAGTGACCGAACGCAAGATGGCCGTCGACGTCTCCGAGGAACTTGCCCGTAAAGGCCAGGAAATACGGGAGATGACCCGCGATCTCGACCTTCTCAAGGTCGATGTCGACGTCATCGCCATGGTGATCCGGCTGCGCGGGGTATCGGTGGCGGCAGGCATGCAGGAAGCCGCGGACAGCGATCCGGAGCAGAGTCCGCCGGGACATGACTAAGGATGAGGAATGGTTGCAAGCGACAGCTTTGCCGAGTTCTTGCGCGAGCAGCTGGCTCCGCTCGGCCGCATCACCATGCGGCGTATGTTCGGCAAGACCGGGGTGTTCTGCGACGGGGCGATGCTTGGCATGGTGACGGAGAACACGCTCTATTTCCGAGTCGATGACCACAACCGGGTCACGTTCAAGGAGGCCGAGTCCTTTCCGCCTCTCAACTACGCGAAGAAAGGCTCCACCATCGACCTCTCCTTTTGGCGCGTGCCGGAGCGGCTGTTCGACGAACCCGACGAGCTTGTCACCTGGGCGCGAGCAGCGCTGGCGGCGGCGCGCCGCGTTGCGGCGAAGCGAGAACGGACGGCGCCAAGACGAAAATCAAAGCCTCAACCAACGTGAGCGTGGTCGCACAACTGCCCGCCGTATGGGCACCGACTGCAGCAGGCCGGGTCCGCCTGCGGTAGGAGATCGTCAATCATCTCCTTTGATGGCGCAAATTCAGCCTCCCATTTTCGGCGAGCGAAGCTATATCTTCCTCGGCGTTTCTCAAACAATGAGTCGCCGGCGCGCCAAACTCGCCATCAATGCCGCGATACCGGACGTCCATGGTTCGCACACATCGCTCCTTTTCATGCGGTTGACCAGCCGCCCAAGCCGCTGTGAGGCGACGGTCACGCGGTCGCCGGTCCGGTGCGTAAAGCCCTTGCCGACATCCCCCCGGTCTTTGGTCGGCGCAAACATCGTGCCCAGGAACAACACAAAGCCGTCCGGATATTGATGGTTTCGATTGAGCGCCTGCGCCGCAAGATCGGTCGGGTCGCGGCTGATCTGGGACATCGACGAGGAGCCCTCCAGCGTGAAGCCATCCTCGCCTTCGACGGTCAAGAAGACGTCCATCTTGCGAACGTCATCGAGCGTAAAGCCGCTATCGAAAAAGCGCACCACAGGACCGATCGCGCAGGATGCGTTGTTGTCCTTTGCTTTGGACAGTAGCAGCGCCGAGCGCCCCTCGAAGTCACGCAGATTGACGTCGTTTCCAAGCGTTGCCCCGGCGATGCTTCCCTCGGGCGATACCACCAGTACGACTTCCGGCTCCGGATTGTTCCATACCGAGCCGGGATGCAAGCCCGCATCCATCCCCGACCCAACAGCGGAAAGCACCGGCGCCTTGGTGAAGATCTCGGCGTCCGGACCGATGCCGACCTCGAGGTACTGGCTCCACGCGTTCTGCGCGAGAAGGAAATCTTTCAGACGCATCGCCTGTGCCGAGCCCGGCTTCAGCTTGGACAGGTCATCGCCCACCACACGCAAAACCTCGGCCCGGATCGCGGTCGCAGCTTCAGGATTGCCTCTGGCGCGCTCTTCGATGACCCGCTCGATAATCGACGTTGCGAAAGTGACTCCCGCCGCCTTGATGACCTGAAGGTCGATTGGCGCCAACAGCCACGGTCTGGTTTGATCGCGCGTGTCCGGCGCCGAATTGGCAAACACCTCCGCGAAACTGCCGATACGTTCCCCCTCAACCCCGCGCAAGGCCTTCGCGGGGTCTGGCACCGCCGCGAGCTGGCTCATGGTGGCGAAGGTTTTGGAGATGTCATAGACGCCGTCCGGACGACAGGCGACGACGGACGGCCCGCCGACATCAGGCCTGAACACGCGCCCGGCAAGCGTTGCCTCGGCATGGTCGAGCGGCAGTATTGTATTCGGATCGATCGGTGTCATCGCGGGGTCCTATCATTGGTCAGGCAGATGGTTCGGACGACGAGGCTCTCATGCCCTCTTGCAACATTCCAGCGCAGTGTGGCGCAATAGCGAAAGCGTGTTGCGCCGCCCCATCGCCGAATGCCAAGCAGCCTCTTGCGAGCGAACGCGCTGTGGCATATGTCTACGGCATATGCCTTGGAGACTAGTCCCATGACTGAGCAGAGGCACGTCAGATTATTCCGCAACGGCCGCAATCAAGCGGTCCGTATTCCCGTAGAGTTCGAACTGCCGGGTGATGAGGCCATTATGCACCGTGACGGCGATCGTCTGGTGATCGAGCCGGTACGCAAGCGCGGGCTGATCGCCCTGCTCAAGACGATGAAGCCGCTGGACGAGAGTTTTCCTGAAATCGACGATCCCGTGCCGGCGCCGGAGAGCGCGCTTTGACAAACTACATGCTGGACACAAACATCATTTCCGACCTGATCAAGAACCCGCAGGGCAAGACTGCGAAGCGGATCGCCAAGGTGGGTGAAGACAACGTCTGCACCAGTATCATCGTGGCAGCCGAGCTGCGCTACGGATGCGCGAAGAGTGGCTCGAAACGGCTGCTCAAAGCCGTCGAAGACGTGCTCGGCGAGATCAACGTGCTGCCGCTCGATGTACCGGCCGACGCCGAATACGGCGGAATCCGATCAGAGCTGGAGGCCGCCGGAAAGCTGATCGGCAGCAACGACCTGCTCATCGCCGCCCACGCGTATGCGACCGGCGCAACGATCGTGACCGCCAATACCGACGAGTTCAAACGCATCCGCGGCCTGAAGGTGGAGAATTGGCTTGCTTGAGAAGGCAGCGCGCCGATCGGCACACATGAGTTAGCGGATACGTCGCTATTCCACCGCGCGCCGCCGCTTCACCACCAAATCACCAAGAACCCATCAAATCACGTAGAACCCATGGGTTGCGTCGCGCCGGAGTTGTTCGACGAGACCGTATTCCCAATCGAGATAGGCCTGCATGGCGTTCGCTGCGACATCGGTGCCTTCGTAGGGACGCCGGTAGCGGTGTGACGGATCGGGCTTCGGCAACAGCTCCGGCGGCCCCACTTCAAGCGCGCGATCATAGCCGCCATCGAGCACGTAGGTCTCCCACCCCATTTGGGCCAGCCAGGACGCGGTCATGTCGGCGCGGACACCCATATTGTCGGTCAAAAGGATGCGCGCCCCGCGCACCGGTGCCGCCATATCGATCTCCTGGACCAGTTGCCCTCCCGGGTAATGACGAAAACCAGGGATGTGACCGGTCGCATAATCCTCGCTGGCGCGAACGTCGAAGCGATAGAGCGTGCGGTTGGTCTGCGCCTCGAGCGCGGTCGCGTCTCGCTCGCTTGCGTGCCGGACGCCGGCGCGATAGGCGACCTCCCGGGCATTGGTTTTGGCGCCCTCGAAGAGGCCGATTTCGCCACGCCGATCAGCACCATGTTCGAGGTTTTGCCCTGCGAGAGTCCAGCCGATCGTTCCGTTCCGAAGCGCCAGCACCTTGTTCGCGACGCCGGCGTTGATGAGCGACTGGGTGCCGATGATCGATCGGGTCCGTCCGGCACAATTCACGATGATGGTGGTCTCGGGATCAGGCGCGACGCGGCCGGCGCGGAGCACCAATTCTGCGCCAGGCACGCTGACCGAGCCGGGTATGTTCAGGGTCGCGTATTCGTCGAACCGCCGGACATCGAGGACTGCGATGTTGGCGTTGCCCGCGATCAGCGCGGCGACTTCGTTCGCGGGCAATGAGGGCGTGTGCCGGCGCGACTCGACCAGTTCGCCAAAGGCCTTGGCGTAGGAATTCACGTCATGGAACAGCTCAAAGCCCGCGATCTGCCAGGCCTTCAGCCCGCCGTCGAGCTGACGAATGTTGGTGTATCCCAACGCCATCAGGCGATCCGCAGCCATGGAGACGAAGCCCTCGCCCGCGTCGTAGACAACGATCGGCACATCCTTGCGGGGCAATCGCGCCTCCGCCTCGAGCGCGATCCGCCCGGCCGCCATGTTGGCGGCAAACAAGGGATGGCCGGTGGCAAAGGCAGCCTCGTGCCGCACATCGAGCAGCGCGATTTCCTCGCGCAGCAGCAGCGCGAAGCGAATTTGCGAGGGGGTGACGGTCGGCACGGTCATGGGAAGGCAGGTCAGGATGAGGGCGAATTGTTCACCCCATAGCATGAATGGCGCGCCATTCAGAATAAAACTGCGAACTCGTATATGATTGAAATTCCCCGTACCCTGGCGACCGCGCAGCTAGCGGGATCTATTAGCGTCCTGCGCGACCAAACAGCCTACCCTCGACAAAAATTCTGCGGTTTGGACGCAAAGAGTGCTGTTGGTCATTCCATTTTGAATGCCGATCTGTAGCAGCTTTTCTAGTTGCGCGGCGTCACCCTTGCGGCTGTTCTGGATGATCGCGACATCAAAAAGAAATGGTCCAAGCGCAGCCTGTTCATTGGGGCTCAACGATTGGAATACCTGCTCCCATTGAGCGCCCGTTCTGGGAATAAGCCCGTGCATGAACTCTATCAGAGTCATGGAGCATTGCGGACCGGCAATCTCGAATGGAGAGGCCATGTCGGGCTTGAGCGACAATGCGCATAGCATCCCCATCACATAAGCGGTGTGGTAGGAGGTCGCCAAAGCATATTTGGTTTTGTCATGGCCAGCCAATTGCAGCAGCTGCTTTGAGGCTGACCGTCCGGCAGGAAGAAATCCAACCCTGTCCTCGAGCGAGGCGAGCACCCGAAACCCGAACGCGGCGGTAGGATCCCAAGCCGAGGACGTCAGCGGCCAAGCCATCAGCGCCTCGGCAGCAAGATCGTAGTCCTCGACGATCAGAGCGCGGGCAAGCACGGCAGCCGATTCGCCGAGGAATTCTTCTGTAAGGCGCGGCAGCGGCCTCTGCCAGTTTCCAAAATCGGTGTAATACATGGCGGCATGGGTGTGCGCATAGGCGTCGTCCCTGGTGCCGTCTAAAAGATCAATCGGGTTTCCGAGCGCCGTCTTCAGTGCGGTTTGTTCGAGTTCGTGGCCGGGATTTTCGTTGCGCCACAGCGATCGAAGCCAAATGATCTCGAGCTCCCGGTATGGCACAACTTCATGCCCCCGGCTCGCGCAAGCCATCTCGCTTTGAACCAGAAGATCATCGAAATCGGAGTCCTTGTGGCCAAGTGCGCCCAACAGAATGTGTGGGGTTGCAAGCTGAAGACAGACCGACGGGTAGCGCAAGACGTCCCACCGCATCTGCCTGGAGCGGGCGTGTGGAATCAAGTCTTGAAGAAGCTTGTCGAATGGCCTTTGGAGCTCTGGGTCCGACTTATGTCGCCTTGCCACGTAGAGCAACATGGCGGTCTCTGCCAGCGGCTTCTCCGCGGCAAAATTGCCTTCAGGCAAATCCGATCCGTCAAAGCCATCTGCGCCCAAGAACTGGATCGTCCTCTCGGCAATTCTCAAAGCCAGGCTTAAGCGTTTCAGGAGGTTTGGGCGAACCTCGACGTCTTGCGACCCAGGGCAATGCCCGTCGTTGCCGTCTAGCGCGGCCTTGCGTTCGTTAAGATTCCGCATGGGCGTTGGTGTTCATGGAGCTGACGCACTGCAGTGATCAAGATCGCGCTAGATGAGATCACGGCCTCTTCAGCGGCCGGTAACCTCGGTTCGAACGGCAACCGGGTCTATTCCTTCAGTCACTGCCACGACCGGGGGAATGCAGTACCGTATGAAACGGTTGCCGACGACGAAGCCAAATTCGCCGTCCTGCGAGCTTGCGATGCTTTCACCGTTTTCAGCCACGAATTTCCCGAAGGCGTTGAAGTCGAAGACTTTCGACCCCAGGAACTTTCGTACAATCTCTTCCTTCCTTGCAGCGTTGCTCATGTGATCTCCTTTGCACCAAGACGTTGATACAGGCGACAAAATCTGCCTCATCAACATCGCCCACCATGGTCTTTCATGCTCGGAGCACGTGTGGTCCATCTCACATTTCACGAAGTCTTGACAGCAACTCTTGCGTGTCACGACTGGCATCCAGGCGTGATCGCATATCCTTGGTCGTGATCGCACGATAACCGGGCTGGCGTAGGATCGCGTTCAGACGAGCGGGCATTTGCCCAGCACGGTCATTCCATCACCGCTCATGATGCGAATCGGCGCGGCAAGGCCCGCTTCGACATCTGCCTCGGTCGGCAGGTCGGCACCGTTGTGCGAGACGGTGACGGCGGCAGCGGCCATGGCGTAGCCGAGCAGGTCGCGGATCGCGGGTAGGTCGAGCTCGGCGATAGCATCAGGGGAGAGCCCGTCGGTTTTCGCGCGCAGAAGCGGTCGCGCGAGTTGCCGCCGAGGAAACCAGCTTTCACACCGAGCCGGCGAGGCCAATCGCGACGTTGAAGGGCGAGCCTCCGGCAACGGCACGCGCCGGCATCTCCGCGGCCTCGGCCGGACCGACGAACAGATCGATCAGGGCTTCGCCGCAGACGAGGATCAAGACGCGGCTCCCTGGCACAGCGCAGCGGCGCGAATTGATTCACGAACGGGCATGGTTGTCCCGAGCATGGATCAATCCTTGAACAGCACGTCGTGATCCGGGGCGAAGGCCGCGAGCAACGGCAAGGCCGCTCCGCCGATCGCGCGCGCATCGCGCCCGATCGAGCCTTCCACCACCACCGCGTCGGTGAGGCCCTGCCGGTCGATGCGGGCGCACTGCGCGCGGGTCTGCGCGACCAGGCGCTCGCGCACGTCGGCGGGGAACGCACCGTCGATCACGATCGCCTCGAAATCGATCACCGCCAGCAGCGAGGTGATCGCCTGCGCCAGCGCCTCGGCGCCCTCGGAGATCCAGGCGTCAAGCGGCTCCGCGAAGTTCGACCAGTCGTCCGGCGAAAGCCAGATGTCGGTGCCGCGCCGGCCGGCGGCGATCAGCCGACGCTCCAGGCGATAGATCGAGGCGGTGCGGATCAGTTGCTGCAGGCTCACCTCACCATTCGGCTCGCGCCGCATGATCGGCATCGACCCGAGCGCGCCGGCATTGCCGCTGCGACCGGGAAACAGGCTGCCATTGAGGACGATGCCGCCGCCGATGAAGGTCCCGACATAGAAATAGGCGAAATCGCGATAGGTCGCGCCGGCGCCGAAGGTGAGCTCGGCCGCGCAGGCCGACGTCGCGTCATTGCAGAGGCGAACCGGCCAGCGCGCGAAACGGCGCGACAACTCGGCCGCGACGTCGAAATCCCGCCATTGCCCAAGTGCGCCCGGCGGCGTCTCGAGATCCGCCTCCCAGTTCCAGAGCTCGAACGGCATCGCGACACCGAGGCCGCTGATCCGGCTATGCAGCGCGACGGGCAGTTCGGAGAGCAGGTTCGGCATATCCCGTTCAGCGAAGGCGAGGATCTCCTGCGGCGCGGGATAGGGATAGATCATGCGGCGCCGGGCGCGGATGCCGGCGGTGAAATCCATCAACACCAGGTCGCAGCTGCGCCGGCCGATCATCAGACCGAGCCCGAAGGCGCCGTCCGGATTGAGCGAATACGGCACGGACGGTTGGCCGATGCGGCCGCGCTGCGGTTCGCCAGCAAGCAGCAGTCCATCCGCCTCCAGGCGGTTGATGATGACCGTGGTGGTCTGGGTCGAAAGGCCGGTCAGACGCGCGATCTCGACCTTGGCAATGCTGCGTTGGCGGCGGATCAGGGACAGGATCAGGCGCTCGTTATAAAGGCCGACGCCGCTCTGGCTGGTGCCGCGGCTCCCAGCCGAAAGAGCCGTCATGGATTGGCTGGCGCCCACAACCGGCGCTTCTTCATCCATCCTCCGCTCCCAAAAATAGCGGCTTTTCCTGCATTGCAACGGTCCTGGGCCTTCGTCCGGGCTTCGCTGGAGATTCGCTTCGGTCCGTCAAAGCGCGCGCCGCGTTCCTGACAATGGTCGGGGTTAGTCTCACCTGTCAATAATTAAATCGGAATGATTTATTTATTGACAAGCCGTGGCTGACGATGCCTCATAGCGAAACTGAAGGACGACAGGGTATCGCGCGGTCGACCCGCGCAGCCTCAATGTCAGCCCGATGGGAGGGAAAAATAATGCGTCAGCCACTCGTATTCTTTGCCGCGCTCGGGATCGCCCTGGGTGTCACCGCCGCCAACGCCGCCGACAAGCCGATCGTCGGCCTCATCACCAAGACCAATACCAATCCCTTTTTCGTCAAGATGAAGGCCGGCGCCGAAGAGGCGGCGACCGCCTCTGGCATCGAACTGCGCTCGTTCGCCGGCAAGGTCGACGGCGACAATGATGGCCAGGTCGCCGCTGTCGAAAATCTGATCGCCGCCGGCGCCAAGGGCATCCTGATCACGCCGAACGACTCCCGTGCCATCGTGCCGGCCATCGACAAGGCGCGCGCCGCCGGCATTCTGGTGATTGCGCTCGACACGCCGCTCGACCCGCCGACGGCGGCCGACGCGACCTTCGCCACCGACAATTTCCTGGCCGGCGAGTTGATCGGTCAGTGGGCGGTGAAGACGCTGGGGCCGAAGGCGGCCTCGGCCAAGATCGCACTGCTCGACCTCAACGTGAACCAGATCTCGGTCGACGTTGCGCGCGACCAGGGTTTCCTGAAAGGCTTCGGCATCGATCTCGGCAACCCGGCAAAGATCGGCGACGAGAAGGATGCTCGCATCGTCGGACATGACGTCACCCTCGGCAGCGAGGAAGGCGGCCGCAAGGCGATGGAAAACCTGCTGCAGAAGGATCCGGGAATTTCCGTGGTCTATACCATTAACGAGCCGGCGGCAGCAGGCGCCTATGAGGCGCTGCGCTCGGTCGGCCGCGACAAGGACGTGCTGATCGTCTCGGTCGACGGCGGCTGTCCGGGCGTGCATAACGTCAAGGACGGCGTCATCGGTGCGACCTCGATGCAGTTTCCGCTGCTGATGGCGGCGAAGGGCGTCGAGGCCGTGAAGAAGTTCGCCGAGACCGGCAGCAAGCCGCAGCCCTCGCCCGGGCACGATTTCTTCAACACCGGCGTCGAGCTCGTGACCGACAAGCCGGCCGCGGGCCTGACCTCGATCGACAGCGCCGCCGCCTTGAAGAAGTGCTGGGGTTAAGCGAAGCTCGCGGATCGATTAAGGACAGGCGCCGCGCGACATCGCGACGCCTGTCAAGCAAGCAATGTCCCCGCCGACCGCCAGGCGGCCAATGCTGTGGTTCGAGGAAGGCGCGATGACCGATATCGGCAACAGCCACCCCGCCATCCCGGCCTTCGAGGCTCCATTGGACAAGAGGGACTTGGACAAGAAGGACTTGGACAAGAAGGACGACCGCGTGGCCGAATTCGAGGTCCGCGCCAAATCCCCGCTGCGCAAGCTGCAGCATTTTCTCCACGCCAATCCTACTGCGGTGCCGGCGATCGTGCTGTTGCTCGGCATCGCGGCTTTCGGTCTCATCGTCGGCCCGCGCTTCCTCTCCTCCTTCAACCTGTCGCTGATCATCCAGCAGGTGACGATCATCGGCGTGATCGGCGTCGCCCAGACGCTGATCGTGATCACCGCCGGCATCGATCTGTCGGTGGGCGCTATCATGGTGCTGTGTTCGGTGATCATGGGCAAGCTTGCGGTGACGGCTGGCCTGCCCGCCCCGCTCGCGCTCCTGATCGGCATCGCGGCCGGTGGAGGCTGCGGCGCGGTCAACGGCGTCCTGGTGACGCGGCTCAAGCTGCCGCCCTTCATTGTGACGCTCGGCACCTGGTCGATCTTTTTCGCGCTCAATCTCTGGTATTCCGCCTCCGAGACCATCCGCTCGCAGGACGTGGCGAAAGCCGCGCCGTTCCTGCAGGCCCTGGGAACGCCGGTCGACATTCTTGGTGCCCGCTTCACCTACGGCTCGTTCTTCATGCTGGCCCTGGTCGGACTGATCTGGTTCGTGCTCAACCGCACCGCGTTCGGCCGCCATCTCTACGCAGTCGGCGACGATCCTGATGCGGCGCGGCTCGCCGGCATCCGCACCGGGCGCGTCCTGTTTACGGTCTATGTGGTGGCGGGCGTGATCTGCGCGCTCGGCGCCTGGACCCTGATCGGACGGATCGGCTCGATCAGTCCCCAGGCTGGCCAGACCGCCAATCTCGACAGCATCACGGCAGTCGTGGTCGGCGGCGCGAGCCTGTTCGGTGGACGCGGCTCGATCGTCGGCACGCTGGTCGGCGCCCTGATCGTCGGCGTTTTCCGCAACGGGCTCGCGCTCTCCGGCGTCGACGTGCTGTGGCAGGAATTTACTGTGGGCTGGCTGATCATCGTCGCGGTCGCGCTCGATCAATGGATCCGGAAGGTTTCGGCATGAGCAACGACGGCCAAACGCCCGAGTTCACGTCCAACTCCACGCCGATCCTGCAGGCGCGCGGCCTCGTCAAGCGCTACGGCCGGGTCGTCGCGCTCGACCGCGCCGACTTCGATCTGCTGCCGGGCGAAATTCTCGCCGTGATCGGCGACAACGGCGCCGGCAAGTCCTCGCTGATCCGCGCCCTTTCCGGCGCGCTGACGCCGGATGCGGGCGAAATCAGGCTGCACGGCCACCCGGTGACGTTCCGCTCACCACTCGATGCGCGGGCCGCCGGCATCGAGACCGTGTATCAGACGCTCGCGCTGTCGCCGAGCCTGTCCATTGCCGACAACATGTTCCTCGGGCGCGAACTGCGCCGCGCCGGCCCGCTCGGCTCCGTCTGCCGGATGCTGGATCGCAAAGCCATGCAGCGCATTGCGCGTGAGAAGCTGACCGAGCTCGGCCTGCTGACGGTGCAGAACATCAATCAGCGCGTCGAAACCCTGTCGGGCGGCCAGCGGCAGGGTGTGGCGGTGGCGCGGGCAGCCGCTTTCGGCTCGCGCGTGGTGATCATGGACGAGCCGACCGCGGCGCTCGGCGTCAAGGAATCGCGCCGCGTGCTCGAACTCATTCTTGACGTGCGCCGGCGCGGCGTGTCGATCGTGCTGATCAGCCACAACATGCCGCAAATCTTCGAGATCGCCGACCGGATTCATATCCATCGGCTCGGGCGGCGGCTGACCGTGATCGACCCGAAATCCTATACCATGTCGGACGCAGTCTCCTTCATGACCGGCGCACGGTTGCCGGTCGAGATCGCCGCGTGAGACTGCCGGCGCTGAATTGGGTTGAGCTCGTAGTGTGGATGCATGGTGTCGACGGCACTTTGCACATTGTAGCCGACAATTCCGCTGCCCTGTTGCGCCGCAACAACGATTCCATGACCAGGCAGTGATTGAATTGACCCTGGCTTTGGGGTTCACTTGGTACCCATTGTTCGTCGCGGTCGGACACGATGCATGCCATGACTCAAGCCAGATCGGCATTCGGAACGAGCGAAACGCACGGCATTCTGCAACAATTCGGCGCGAGGGTCGGCGCATCGAGCGAAGGGCTCGGCTGGACGTCCGCATTTGCCTCAACGCAGCGCGAGCAGCCGTTCGAGGGGCGCTTTCACGCGCTGTCCGACTGCCTCATGGTCCTGCATCGAGGCGGCCCGGTTGACGTTGCCTTCAAGACGGGCGGGCGGTCAGTTTCCCGACATATTCCCAAAGGCGGCATTTTCTTCCTGCCCGCGGGTCACGAATGCAACGTGCATTTGCGCGGTCCGCTCGACACGACCCATATTTATCTGCGCGCGCACCTGTTCGAAGCCGAAAGCGGCCCGCCGGCCGCCGTGGCCGGCCTTGCGCCGATCTTTGGCGAGCGCGATTCCGTGCTGGAGCATCTGGCCGGCGCGGTCGGCGAGATCGTCGGGGAATCCGTGCCGTCGCTGTCGGTCGATCCGATCGCCCAGGCGCTGGCCAACCGTTTCATCGACATCAATTTCAAACGGCCGTCCGTAGAGCCAGCCCGCCGCGACTACCGGCTCACGGCACGTCAGCTTCGCCGCATTCGCGAATTCATCGATCAGAACATCGATTCCGATATCAGGCTCAATGCGATGGCCGGCGCTTGCGGCCTCAGCCCGGATTATTTCTTGCGGATGTTCAAGAGCACCGTCGGCGTATCGCCTTATCAATATCTCCTGAACCTCCGCGTCGAGCGGGCCAAGATATTGCTGTCGGACGAGACCTGCAGCCTTGCGGAGATCGCGTTGCGTTGCGGATTCTCCCATCAGGAGCACTTGAGCCGGATGTTCCGGCGCTTTACCGGCGTCGCCCCGGGCCGCTACCGGCGCGGCGCCAACTAGAATCCCGTCGCCATTTTTTTCGATTTTGTGCAGAATCTTGCGCATTTCGTGCAGGCCGTGGGCCAGCGCAGCGACTAGCCTTTCCCGAAAATAACGGTGGACCACCTCGAACGGTCCCACGACGGGGAGAGGAACTCTTGAGCCTTCCGGCCAACAAACCGATCGAGCGCGATGGCACGCCGAATTCGACGGCGCCACAAGCCGCGTTTACGTACGAGGCTCTGCCCTACCGGGTGGTCTTCGGTGAAGGCACTCTGGCGCGCGCCGCCGACGAGGCTGACCGGCTCGGCATCAAACGGGCGCTGGTCCTGACGACGGCGCAGCAGCATGCCGACGGAAGCAAGCTCGGCCGTGTTCTGGGCCATCGGCTCGGGGCGGAATTTCCCGAAGCGATCATGCATACGCCCGTTGCCGTGACCGAACGCGCGATGCATGTGATCGAGGCCAAGGACATCGACGGTCTCATAGCGCTCGGCGGCGGATCGGCGATCGGGCTTGCCAAGGCGCTGTCGCTGCGCAGCGGGCTTCCTCAGCTTGTTCTGCCCACCACTTACGCCGGATCGGAAATGACGCCGATCCTGGGCGAAACCCGAGATGGCATCAAGACCACGCAGCGGTCGCATGACATCCTGCCCGACACCGTGATCTACGATGTCGATCTCACGATCAGCCTGCCCGCCGCGATCTCGGCGACGAGCGGATTGAATGCCATGGCGCACGCCGTCGAGGCGCTGTACGCGCCGGAAGCCAACCCGATCGTCTCGTTGATGGCGGAGGAAGGCATCGCGGCACTCGGCCGGGCATTGCCCCGCATCGTCGCGTCGCCGTCCGACCGCGACGCGCGGCGTGACGCGCTGCTCGGCGCCTGGTTGTGCGGAACGTGTCTCGGCGCGGTCAGCATGTCGTTGCATCACAAGCTCTGCCACGTCCTCGGCGGCTCGTTCGATCTGCCGCATGCAGAAACCCATGCGATCGTGCTGCCGCACGTCGTCGCTTACAATGCGCAAGCCGCGCCGCAGGCCATGCACCGGATCGCGCGGGCGCTCGAAGCACCGGACGCAGCGCTCGGGCTGTCCGCCCTACAGCGCCGGCTGAACATTCCAGTCGCGCTCGCGGACATCGGCATGCCGGAAGACGGCATCGATCTCGCTGCCGAGCTCGCGACACGCAACGCCTATGCCAACCCGCGCAGCCTCGACCGCGCCGCGCTTCGTGAGCTGCTGGCCCGCGCCTGGCGCGGCGAAGCCCCCTTGCCCTGATTTGCGGTTTCAACATTCGGTAGGAGACCTGAAATGTCGCAGTTCAACGATCGCACTCTCACCGAACAGGTGCTGGAGAGCTTTGCAAACACGCCGGGTCCACGCCGGAAGGCGCTGATCACCGAACTCGTGCGCTCTTTGCACGAGTTCGTTCGCAAGACGAATTTGACATTCGAGGAATGGGATTTCGCGATCGATTTCCTCACCCGCACCGGACAGAAGTGTACCGCCACGCGCCAGGAATTCATCTTGTTGTCGGACGTGCTCGGCGTCTCCATGCTGGTCGATGCGGTCAACCACCACTCGCGTGACGACACGACCGAGACGACGGTGCTGGGCCCGTTCTATGTCGGCGAGCACAAGCCGACGCCGCATGGCACCGACATCTCGGTCGGGATTCCGGGCAAGCCGATGTTCGTCAACGCGCGCGTGACAAGCCTCAACGAGCCGCTGGCAAGCGTGCCGGTCGACGTTTGGCACGCCGACGACGAGGGATTCTACGATTCCCAGAAGCCGTCCTATGAGACGCAGGGCGCCTCGCTCAGGGCCCGCTTCATCACCGACTCCGACGGCCGGTTCTCGTTCCGCACCATCCTGCCCTGCAGCTATCCGATCCCGACCGATGGTCCCGTCGGCCAGCTGCTCGCGGCGACCAACCGCCATCCGATGCGGCCGGCCCATGTGCATTTTCTCGTCAACGCTCCCGGATTCGAGCCGTTGATCACTCACGTGTTTGTCGAGGGCGACGCGTATCTGAACTCCGACGCCGTGTTCGGCGTCAAGGACGCACTCGTGTCCAAGGTCGAACGTCACGACGATCCGATCATGCCGGACGGGAGCCGCGCGTCCGGGCCCTGGTACGTGATGAGCTACGAGTTTCGCGTGAGGCCGGGCGCCGGCCACGTACCGCAGCCGCTGATGGCGGCGGCCGCCGAATGAACCGATCCGCAATCTTGTAGATCCCTGGAGGAAACCATGGTTGCCCAGCTTGAAACGGATGTCCTGGTGGTGGGAAGCGGCCCTGCGGGCGCGACCTCCGCCGCACTGCTCGGCCTTTACGGCGTGCGCCACATGCTGATCACGAAATATGGCTGGCTGGCCGACACCCCCCGCGCGCACATCACCAACCAGCGAGCCATGGAGGTGCTGCGCGACCTCGATCTCGAAGACGCCGCGGTCGCGCAGGCGACCCCGCAGCAGCTGATGGCGAACAACGTGTTCTGCGAAAGCATCGCGGGCGAAGAGCTGGGACGGCTGTATTCGTGGGGCAATCACCCCGCACGCAAGGCCGACTACGAGCTCGCCAGTCCGACGAGCATTTGCGACCTGCCGCAAAATCTGCTCGAGCCGATCCTGATCGAAGCCGCCGGGCGCCGCGGCACCATGCTGCGCTTCAACACGGAATTCTTGGATCTCGAGCAGGACGATGACGGCGTCACCGCCATCGTCAAAGACCGCATCTCAGGCGAGATTTATCGCATCCGCGCCAAGTACCTGATCGGCGCCGACGGCGGGCGCAGCCGCGTCGCCGAGGTGATCGGACTGCCGATGGAGGGCCAGATGGGCCGTGCCGGCAGCATGAACATCATCGTCGACGCCGACCTGACCAAATATGTCGCCCACCGTCCGAGCGTCCTCTACTGGGTTCTGCAGCCGGGCGCGCAGATCGGCGGCATCGGCGCCGGCCTCGTCCGGATGGTCCGGCCCTGGAACGAATGGCTGATCATCTGGGGCTACGACATCGAGCAAGGAGAGCGCAAGCTCTCCGATGACGAGGCCGTGTCAATCGTGCGCAATCTGGTCGGCGACGAGACGTTGGAGGTCAAGGTCCGTTCGACCTCGACCTGGACGGTGAACGAGATGTACGCCGGACGCTATTCGTCGGGCCGCGTGTTCTGCATGGGCGACGCGGTGCACCGGCACCCGCCGACCAACGGGCTCGGCTCCAATACGTCGATCCAGGATGCCTACAATCTCTGCTGGAAGCTGAAATACGTGCTCGAAGGCAAGGCCTCGCCGTCGCTGCTCGACAGCTATTCGACGGAGCGGCAGCCGATCGGTAGGCAGATCGTCACCCGCGCCAACAAGAGCATTTCGGATTTTCCGCCGATCTTCGAGGCGGTAGGACTGCTGTCGTCATCCGATCCGGCGGAAGCGCTAAAGAATATCGAGGCCCGCAAGGCCGCAACTCCCGAGGGTAAGGCGCGACGCAGGAAGCTCTATGAGGCGATCGCAAACAAGAGCTACGAGTTCAACTGCCACGGCGTCGAACTGAACCAGCGCTACGCCTCCTCCGCCGTGGTTTCCGACGGCACAACGGAGCCTGCGTTCGGCCGCGACCGCGAACTCTACTACCAGGCAACGACCTGGCCCGGCGCGCATCTGCCCCATGTCTGGGTCGAGCATCGCGGCGTTCGCAAGTCGACGCTCGATCTCGCCGGCAAAGGTCGCTTCACTTTGCTAACCGGGCTCGGCGGCGACGCCTGGAAGACGGCTGCCGCCGCCGTCGAAGCGGAATATGGCGTCGCCTTCTCCGTCGTCACCATCGGCCCCGCCGGATGCGATGCGCTCGACATCTACGCGGACTGGTACTTTCAGAGCGAAGTCGAGGAAGACGGCTGCGTATTGGTTCGTCCCGACAATTTCATCGCCTGGCGCGCCAGGAATGTCGCCGCCGACGCGTCCTCGACGCTCGTCGAGGTGTTCGGCCGGCTGCTCGGCCGCACGCCCCTGTCCACGCGCGAGGGCGTCGCCGCGGCAGCCGAGTAAAGGGCGTCGTCCAGCCAACAACCAAACGGAGGGAAAAATGAAGCCGACACTTGGAAGGTTCAATCGCCGTCAGGTTCTGCGGGGCACCGCCGGCGCAATCGCCGGACTTGGGGCGGCGTCGCTGTTCAGCCCGGCGGTATTCGCCGCGAAAACCATCAAAATCGGCTATGTGTCGCCGAAGAGCGGCCCGCTCGCCGCGTTTGCCGAAGCCGACGATTTCATTCTCGGCCAGTTCAGATCGACGGTTAAAAACGGTCTCAAGCTCGGATCGGAGACGTACCAGATCGAGGTGATCGAAAAGGACAGCCAATCCAATCCGAACCGTGCCGCCGAAGTCGCCAAGGAACTGATCACCCGCGACAACGTCGGTCTCATCCTGGTCGGCGCGACGCCGGAGACCAACAATCCGGTGGCGACCCAGTGCGAACTGGAGCAGATTCCCTGCATCTCGTCGGTGGCGCCATGGCAGACGAATTTCATCGCGCGCCAAGCCAACCCCGCCGATCCCAAAAGCTGGAAACCATTCGAAAGCACGTTCCATTATTTCTGGGGCCTGGAGGACGTCATAGGCGTGTTCACCGGCATGTGGAGCCAGGTAGCGAGCAACAAGTCTGTCGGCGCGCTGTTTCCCAACGATGGGGACGGCAACGCCTGGGGCGACAAGGTCGTTGGCTTCCCGCCGGTCTTGAGCCAGAACGGATACAAGCTCACCGATACCGGCCGCTTCCAGAACCTCACGGACGACTTCAGCGCACAGATCGCCGCCTTCCGCAGTGCCGATGCGGAGATCGTCACTGGTGTGGTGATCCCGCCCGACTTCACGACGTTCTGGAATCAGGCACAGCAGAAGGGATACAGGCCGAAACTGGTATCGGTGGCGAAGGCGCTGCTGTTTCCGACCACGGTGCAGGCGCTGGGCAAGAACGGCCACAACATCTCCACCGAAGTCTGGTGGACGCCGAGCCATCCATACAAATCGAGCCTGACCGGAATCTCCGCCGCTGATCTCGCCAAAGGCTACGAGCACGCCTCCGGAAAGCAATGGACGCAGCCAATCGGTTTCGTGCACTCGCTGTTCGAGGTCGCAATCGATGCGCTGAAGCGGTCGGGCGACCCAGCCGACGGCGCGGCCGTCGCGAAAGCCATTGGTGCGACGAAACTCGACACCATCGTCGGCCCAATTGCGTTCGGCTCGGACAAGGTGCCGCCGTTCGCCGCGAAGAACATCGCGAAAACGCCCCTGGTCGGCGGGCAGTGGCGGCTCAATGGCGACAGGTACGAGATGGTAATTACGGAGAACGGACGGGCGCCTCAGATTCCACTTGGCGGCCAGATGCAGGCGCTGAGCTAGGATCGGTCGAAGAGCATGGCCCGGACCAAACCGATGATGGCGGACCGCAAGCATGCTTGAGCTAAAGGGCATCTCCAAAGCGTTCGGTGCGATCGTCGTCGCCAGCGACATCGATCTCACCTTGTCGCGTGGCGAGGCCCTCGGCGTGATCGGGCCGAACGGTGCCGGGAAATCGACCCTGTTCAACCTGGTCACCGGCATGCTGCGGCCTGACCGGGGTCGTATCATCCTGGAGGGTAAGGACATCACGCGGATGCCGCCGGAGGCGCGTTGTCGTGCCGGCCTCGGACGCTCGTTCCAGATCCCCCTCCCGTTTACACATCTCACGGTATTCGAAAATCTCTCCGTCGCCGCGCTGTTCGGCGCGCAGGTGTCCGAGGTGGCGGCGGTTCAGCTCTGCGGCGAAATTCTGTCGCTCACCGGGCTCGAGACAAAGGCAAACGTCCTTGCCGGCAGCCTGCCGCTCCTCGACCGCAAGCGGTTGGAATTGGCGCGGGCGCTCGCGACCCGTCCGCGCATCCTGCTGCTCGACGAAATCGCCGGCGGCCTGACGGATGCGGAATGTCATCTGCTCGTGGAGACCATCCGGGACATCCGAAAGGGCGGCGTCGCCATCATCTGGATCGAGCACGTCGTCCACGCGCTGCTCGCGGTGGTGGATCGGTTGATCGCGCTCGATTTCGGGAGGATCGCGATGCAAGGCGCGCCAACCGACGTGATGCGCTCGAAGGAGGTACAGGCGATCTACATGGGGGTGCCCGCATGACGACCCTGCTCAGGACATCCGCGCTCGATGCATTCTACGGAGACTTCCAAGCGCTGTTCGGCGTGGATTTCGAAATCGCGCGCGGCGAGATCGTCGCCGTGATCGGCGCCAACGGAGCGGGCAAGTCAACCTTGCTGAAATCCATCGCCGGGTTGATCGCCAACCGACACGACGCGTTGAGATGGGGCGACGACGCGATCGGCGATCGTCCCGCCGCCGAAGTGGTGAGGCTCGGCATCGCGCTGGTTCCGGAGGGGCGGCAACTATTTCCGTCGCTGACGGTGGAGGAGAATCTTCTGGTCGGCGCCTACAGCGGTTTGCGATCGGCGCCATGGGATTTGAGGTCAGTCTACGATGCGTTTCCGGTCCTGCGCGAGCGCCGCGATAGCCGCGTGACGGTGCTGTCCGGCGGACAGCAGCAGATGGTCGCGATCGGTCGCGCGCTGATGTCCAATCCGGCGCTCTTATTGTGCGATGAGATCAGCCTCGGGCTCGCACCGATCGTGGTCGAGGATATCTACCGCATGCTGGCGCGCATCCGCGACGGCGGCACCGCGGTGGTCGTCGTCGAGCAGGACATCATGCGCGCGCTCAAAAGCGCGGATCGCTTCTATTGCCTGCAGGAGGGACGAATCCGGCTATCGGGGACGTCGTCGGAGGCCGACCGCGACACGATCACCGCCGCGTATTTTGGAACCTGACCCGTTGGGAGCTTGATCATGGACTGGCTCGACGTTGCGGCGCAGGGAATTCTGCTCGGTGGAGTCTACGGGCTGTTCGCGCTGGGGCTTTCGTTGGTTTTCGGCATCATGCGGCTCGTCAATCTTGCGCACGGCGATCTGATCGTGCTCGCAGCCTATCTTGTACTGTTCACGTCCGGCATGGCCGGCCTGCCGCTCGGCGCCGCAACACTGCTTGCCGTCGCCGCAATGTTCGTTCTCGGTTATTTGCTGCAACGTTTCGTTCTCGATCGCGTCCTCGGCGACGACATCATGCCACCGCTGCTGGTGACGTTCGGCCTGTCGGTGATCGTGCAGAACGCGCTGCTCTTGACGTTCGGTGCCGACAGCCGGCGGCTTCAGGCCGGCGCGTTCGAAACCGCGTCGGTATCGCTCGCACCGACTCTGACGGTCGGCCTTGCGCCGCTGACCACGCTCCTCGCCGCCGTGATCGCGATCGCGCTGCTGCAACTCCTGTTCTACAGAACCTCGATCGGGCGGGCGTTCCGCGCCACCGCCGACAATCCCGAGATCGCTCAGCTGATGGGAATCAATCAACGGCGGATCTATGCGGTCGCGGTGGGCATTTCGCTCGCGGTATCGGTCGTCGCCGCGGTTTCGCTGGGCATCCGCGCTAATTTCGATCCCTCGATCGGTCCCGCCCGCCTGCTCTACGCCTTCGAGGCCGTGATCATCGGCGGGCTGGGAAGCCTGTGGGGCACACTCGCGGGCGGCATCGTTGTCGGCATCGCGCAGACGATCGGCGCGCGGATCAATCCGGAGTGGCAGATTCTTGCCGGTCACCTCGCCTTTCTCGCCGTGCTGATGATAAGGCCGCGCGGCCTGTTCCCGGGAGCTGGCCATGATGCTAGATAGACCACAGCATCTGTCGCTCGTTGCCGACCCCGCACGCGCGCTGACGAATCCCGTCTGGCGCGCAACCTCCGAGACGCGGCTCTCGCGGATAGCACGCATCGTCGGCCTTGCGGCGGTTGCGGGCCTGATCCTGCTCCCGGCCATCGCGCCGCGGACGCTGCTGCAGGATCTGTTTTTCGTATTCACCATCCTGACGCTGGCGCAATTGTGGAACGTGCTGGCGGGATGGGGCGGTCTGGTGTCGGTCGGACAGCAGGCGTTCGTCGGGCTTGGCGCTTACGTTCTGTTCGCCGCAATCGGCCTTGGCAGTCTCGATCCGGTCTCTTCCATCGCGATCGCAGCAGTGGCCACGGCGGTCATCGCGGCGCTGATCGGCCCGCTACTGTTCCGGCTCGAAGGCCCGTATTTCGCGATAGGCAGCTGGGTCGCGGCCGAATCCCTGCGGCTTGTCTGCGCACAATTCAAATCGCTCGGCGGCGGCACCGGCATGTCGCTTCAGAGTTCGGCCTATTCCAGCCTGCCCGGCCTCAAAAGCGTGCAGAACCTGTTCGGCGTGCGCCCCGCGATCGCGCGCGATATCGTGTTGTACTGGATCGCGCTCGCAATCGCGGTCGTCGTTATGCTGGCGATCTATCGGTTCGTGAAATCGCGTCATGGACTTGCGCTCGCGGCGAGTCGCGACAACGACCGCGCCGCCCGCAGCGTCGGCGTCCGCACCGACCGGATCCGCTTTGCATTGTGGGTTGCCGTGGCCGGTATGACCGGAGCGATCGGCGCGCTGGCGTATCTACAAAAGGCCCGGATTTCCCCCGACGCCGCCTTTAGCGTGACCGACTGGACGGCGTATGTGCTATTCGTCGTCATCATTGGTGGGGTGAGGACGATCGAAGGGCCGGTTGTCGGCGTGATGATCCTGTGGGGCCTGATCTTCTACCTGTCTCAGTATGGCAGTCTATATCTGCTTGTTCTTGGCGTGATCGCGATCCTGGTCATGCTGTTCATGCCAATGGGCATCTGGGGCGCGGCTTCGCACCGATGGAACGTACAGTTATTTCCAACCCAGCGCCGATTGTTCCGCGACGCCTCTCTTTGATTTGATGAGTGCGGGAATGTTCGCGCTGAGCCTCCAGACGACAGCTCTGTCACCGTGCTTGCGAGAAACTGCGCCGCTGCGAACACGCGCGATCTTGGACGAAAACTCGATAGCGCCAACGAAGCGACGGACTGGCGCCAGGCGCTTCGCTCGCGAAGCGAGCAAGGCTGCCACGCCGAAGCCGTGGCGGGATGTCCGAGCGACCGAGAGTGCGCCAATGCTAGGTCAAGCCTTGCATGGACATATCATACGCGTGGATCGTTGCCTTGGCCCGCGCTGCAACTTCGGCCACCGTCATTCCTGGTTTGTAAAGGCTGGTGCCGAGGCCGAACGCATAAATTCCAGTCCTTGTGTATTCCACGAAATTTTTGTCGGAGATTCCGCCCACGGCGGCGATCATCAAGTCTGCGGGAAGAACGGCGCGAATGGCAGAAATTCCCGATGCCCCAAGGACACTCGCCGGAAAGAACTTTAGGCCGGAGGCCCCCGCCTTCGCCGCAAGCAACGCCTCCGTTGCCGTAAAGACGCCGGGCATCGTGACCATACCTCGTTCCCGGGCACTGGCAATGACTTCCGGATCGACGTTCGGCGTCACCATGAGCCGCCCCCCAACGTCGTGGAGCCGCTCGACAGCCTGTGGCGTCAAGACTGTGCCGGCGCCGATCAAGACTTCGCTCGAAGCCTTTTTGACCGCGATCTCGATGGAACGGAACGGATCTGGCGAGTTGAGCGGGATCTCTATCGCAGTCATGCCACTTTCGATCAGCACACCGACGACGCCCTCCGCCTCCTCAGGCTTCAGGCCTCGCAGAATCGCGATCAGCGGGCGCTTCATCGCAGGAAAAGCGACAGGGTTCATTCCTCTGATCCTTCTACAATGTCCAAATAGCCTCGGCGGCCATGGAAAGACCGCGACGGACCGCTTCTTCGGCATCGATTGACTGCACAGCAACCGAAAAGGTCTCAAAAGCCAACCGATACAGCACGGCAAGCCTGCCTGACGCAACCAACGTGATGCCACTCCTCGGTTGATCTCCGGCCAGCCCCGCCGCCAGTTCTAGTCCAATCAAGGTTCCCGATATTTTCTCGCGGGCCGAGGAAGGACTGCTACCATATAGAAGTTGGCTCGATCGCACTCGGAACAGCAGGTTGGCCGCGAGCGCAGGGGTCTCAAAGGCTGCGATGACGGCCGATTTGAATGCTTCGGTATCCTCTTCGTTCGCGCCGACCACCGCATGCGACAATATCGTTTCGCGCGATACGACGCTGAAGAGTTCTCCAGTCATGAACGTTGCGAAGCGTTCGACCGTGCCACCACTCACCCTGGCCCACTTCGAATGGGTACCCGGGATGCAGACGACCGCTTCACCCGCCGCATCTGCACCCAGGGCGCCGAGCAATTGGGTTTCTTCGCCCCGCATCACATCCGGAGCTCTGGGGTCTCGCTGCGCGATCCCTGGAAGTATCCGAATGTCACGAGACTGTCCCGGAACTGGGACGGCACGCTGCAGGATGAGCGCGAGATGCGCCGGCGTGTCGATATATCCAGCCTCAACCCACCCCTGGCGGGCACCCGCCATGCCGCAGATCACAACCGGCAAGTCGTTCGCGGCGCCAACGGCATCGAGATGCGATTGCAGCACGGCCGCGAAGCCAAGCTTAGCTGCCGCCATCATGCCTTCCGGGCTGCGTCGTTCCGCCAAGACGCCGCCAGCCCGATCGATGAGCCAAAGCCGAAAGCTGCTCGTGCCCCAATCGACCGCGACGTATTCAGCTTGGTTCATTTCAAGTCTGTCCTGACATTCAGTATCCGCGGCTCCGTAGCAGCACATTAGTACATACTATTTTCTGATCGACCATTCGTCCCGCTACAATCCCTCGCGTGGTAGGTCCCGGGCAATCTCCTTGATCGTCTCCCCCCTCGCGCCGAATCCGCGCTATCGTCTCCACGACCAGCATCCCCCACCACCTGCTTCCTTCGAAAGCAGGCAGCCCAACCTATAGGGGGTCAATTCTGGACACCGATCCCCAGCTTAGGGTGAGGCTGAGCAGAACCTTGGGAATGGCTAACCGCGATCAGTGAGGAGACGGTTGATCGAAGCAGCCATCTCCCTCCTAGCCTAGGCCTCCGTCGACCTGGAAGCACTGGCGCGTAATGCGTTGGCTCTCGTCGGACGCCAAAAACAGCGCCAGGCGTGCGATGTCGTCGGGCGTCACCGCATCGGGAATAGCCTGACGCGCGCGAAATTCAGCGATCTTCTGCTCGTCAGGGAACCACAGCCGACGCTGGCGCTCGGTGATCACCATGCCAGGCGCGATGGCGTTGACGCGAATGCGGTCGGGTCCGACCAGCCGAGCCAGGGAGTTGGTGAAACCGACAATCGCCGCCTTCGCCGCGGCGTAGGCCGGCAGCGCCGGTGCACCGCGCATCCATGCGATGGATGACATGTTGATGATCGAACCGCCGCCGCGCGCCTGCATCTGCGGCACCACCGCCTGTGCGGCGAAGAAGACGTGCTTGAGGTTGACGCCGATCATCCAGTCGAATTCAGCCGGCGTCACCTCGGAAAGCACCTGGCGCTGATCGTTGGCGGCGTTGTTGACCAGCACCGCGGCGTCGCCGAGTGTGGCGCGGACCCGCACCATCGCGGCGCGCAGGGCGGCGATGTCCAGCAAGTCGCAAGGCACGAAAAGTGGAGCTCTTTCGCACTCGCTTGCCAACTCCCGCACCAACGCTTCACCGGCATCGGCATCGATGTCGAGGAAGGCGACACGGGCCTGCTGGGCCGCGAACGCCCGCACGAACGCGGCGCCGATGCCACTGGCACCGCCGGTGATCAACACGACACGGCCCGGGAGGCCGGCATAGCTGGTTTGGGTCATGCGATCAGCCGCTCCGTCACCGGGTCGAACAGGCAAATGCGGCGCGTGTCAAGCGCGAAGGAGGCGAGCGCGCCCGGCGCAGGCCGGATGTCCGGCGTGATGCGCGCCAGCACCGGCTCACCACCGAGTCGCAGCAACACAATCGTCTCCGCGCCGGTGGGCTCGATCATCTCAACCGGCGCATTGATGACGATGGGCGCGCCAGATGCGCCCGAAAACCCGCGGCTCCCCTCGGCAATACATTCCGGCCTGATCCCAAGCACCACTTCGCTGCCGCGAAAAGCTGCGGCCGCATCATATCCCTGCAGGCGAAGGCGGACCTCGTCCGGCCGCCCCGCGCCGATGACGACCACCGGCCCGCCATCCTCCACCCCCAGCCGCGCCGGCATCGTGTTCATGGGCGGCGAGCCCATGAAACGTGCAACGAACAGATTGGCCGGATAGCGATACACCGTATCCGGATCGGCGAATTGCTGCACCGCTCCCTGATGCATGACAGCGATCCGCGTCGCCATCGTCATCGCCTCGATCTGGTCGTGGGTGACATAGACGATGGTCGCGCCGATGCGCTGATGCAGCCGCTTGATCTCCATCCGCATCTCGACGCGCAGTTTTGCGTCAAGATTGGAAAGCGGTTCGTCGAACAGAAACAGCAAGGGATCACGCACCAGGGCCCGGCCCATCGCCACGCGCTGACGCTGGCCGCCGGAAAGCTGCGACGGCCGGCGGTCGAGCAACGGCTCGATCTGCAGCAGCCGGGCCACATTCGCCACGGCCGCTTCCTGCTGCGCCCTGGGGACATGGCGGCATTCCATTCCGAACGTGATGTTCTGACGCACCGTCATCGACGGATAGAGCGCATAGGACTGGAACACCATGGCGATGTCGCGGTCCTTCGGCGGGA
>Ga0209526_10000473_pt1 | contig 26317 bp, 23 predicted proteins | sample JacPinW_OM2H0_M1_FD_188566 | JGI IMG/M metagenome (GOLD analysis project Ga0209526, IMG submission 188566) | Forest soil microbial communities from Algoma, Ontario, Canada - Jack Pine, Ontario site 1_JW_OM2H0_M1 (SPAdes) (version 2) | ecosystem: Environmental > Terrestrial > Soil > Boreal... | reverse complement strand
GAGCAGCGAAGCCGAGCAGACGGGATCGCGCGGCCGCGCACTTGCCGACTGCGGTTGGGAATTGGCGCGCTCATAACGCGCCTGTATTCGTCATATTGTTTGCGAACTAGCGCGGGCGCGCGCTCGTACCGTAGCCCAGCAGTCCGCCGGCATGGAGGGCGATTATTGGAGAACAATGACATCCGCACGACAAGGTTATATGGTCGCCGGGTTTCATTGAATCGGCTACGGTCCGAGCGGAGCGACCCATGTTGCAACTGATCATTGCCGGAATCGCGGCCTTCGCCGCCTTCATGGTCACAACCGGTCCTTTGTCGGCTCAGACGCTCGACAAGGTCAAGCAACGCGGCGTTCTGGTCGTGGGCACCAAAGCCGACTACAAGCCGTTCGGCTTCCGCGACACGAATGGCGCCATCGTGGGTTTCGAGCCCGATCTCGCCAGAGACGTGGCCGGCCAGCTCGGCGTCAGGCTCGAACTGGAGCCGGTCGTGTCGTCGAACCGCATGCAGTTCCTGCAGCAGGGCAAGATCGACCTGATGCTCGCTACCATGAACGTGACGCAGGAGCGGCGACAGACGGTCGGCATCATCGATCCGAGTTACTATGCCTCCGGCGTCAATGTGCTGGCGATCAAGAAGGCCGCGCTCAAGACCTGGGAGCAACTCAAGGATCAAAAAATCTGCGCCATCCAGGGCGCCTGGTACAACAAGGTCGTGGCTGAGAAATACGGCGCCGAAATCGTCGCGTTCCGGGGACAGACCGAGGCCGAGACCGCGCTGCTGCAAGGCAACTGCATCGGGTGGATGTATGATGACACGGCGTTCCTGGAACGCCTTGCAGACCCGAAATGGTCGGCGTTCGAGATGCCGCTCGAGACCATTTTGGACGAGCCGTGGGGCGCCGCCGTAAAGCTCGAGGAGCGCGACGGGCCGTGGGGCCAGTTCATGGCCAAGACCATCACGGAGTGGCACCGTTCGGGTAAACTGATCGAGATCGAGAAGAAGTGGAGCATTCCGCCCTCCGCGTTCCTCAAGAAGATGCGCGACGAGACCAAGTGAGCGCGCAAGCGCGGCGCTCTGCGGCTGTTTCGCAGGGACGATGACGGACCTTCAGCCGGTCTGGGACTGGTTCCGTGTGCTCCATGCGACCACCGGGATAAAGCTCACGATCTTCTATGACGCCTTCGATCGGGCGCGCTTTTTCAACGGTTTCCTAACCTCGATCCGCCTGATGGCGCTCTGCCTGGCGTGCAGCGTCGCGATCGGGATCGTGGGCGCCTGGGTGCAAGGATCGCGGCTCAAGCTTCTGCGGGCCGTCACTCAGGCCTATATCCAGTTCTTTCGCAACACGCCGCCGCTGGTCCAGCTCTACTTTTTCTACTTTGCACTGGGCTCGTATCTGCGGATCACCAACGCGGCCGGGCTGGAAGTGCCGATCGTCTCCAATTTCGTCTGGGCCGTGATTTGCCTGTCGCTCTACGCCGGTTCATTCAATATCGAGATTTTCCGCGCCGGCATCGAGGCGGTGCCGAAGGAAACTGTCGAGGCCGCCGAGGCGCTCGGTTACAGCCGGCTCAAGGCCTATGCCTATGTGATCTTGCCGCTCGCCTTTCGCATCTGTTTGCCGGCGTTGAACAACAACCTAGTCAACCTGGTGAAGACCACCACCATCGCTTACGCCATTGCGGTGCCGGAAATGCTGTACGTCGCCAACCAGATCTGGTCGGACGAATTGAACGTAGCGGAAATGATGAATGTGCTTTTAGTGATTTACGTCTCGCTCGTCGGCGTGCTGGTCTACATCATGGGCCGCTGGGAGCGAGCGATGCGCATTCCGGGCTATACGCCGTGATCTTGACAAGCCGCACCGATCTTGCCGTTCTCAAGCCGTTCCGGCTGGGAGCAGCATCGAACGTGCCCCCTGCTCTGTCGTTCGATGCGCGCCATGGCGTGATCCTCATCGTGGCGCTGATACTGTCGGCGGGAATCGGCGAGGCACAGGCGGGGCCCGGCGCTCCGTGGATTGTCGCGACAATCGTCAAATGGACGCCGCTGCTCGCACAAGGATTCGCGCTCAACATCGCCATGAGCTTTCTCGCCATGGCGATCGGCACCGCGTTCGGCGTCGCGCTCGGACTGGGCCAGATTTCGCTGCTGTCTCCCGTACGCGTGAGCTCGTGGTCCGTGACGCAATTCTTCCGCAATTCGCCCTGGCTGGTCCTGCTGTTCTATTGCATGCTGCTGCTGCCTTTCGAAATACGAATCGGCAACAGCATTGTTTCCCTGCCGGGCTGGGCAAAAGCGACGGTCGGGCTGGCACTGCCCGTCATGGCCAATGTCTCGGAGCTGGTGCGCGGCGCGGTGCAATCGATCCCGTCCGGCCAATGGGAGGCATCCGAGGCCCTCGCCTTCACTCGGTTGCAGTCGCTACGGATGGTGATCCTGCCGCAGTGCGTAAAACGCATGACGCCGCCCTGGATGAATCTCTACGCGATTCTCACGGTCGCGACGCCGCTGACTTCCGTCGTCGGCGTGAGCGAAGCAATGACACTGACCGGTGACATCCTGTCCTCGGAAGGCCGCACCGAGTTGCTGGTGCCGATGTATCTCTATTTGCTGCTGTGGTTTTTCATATACTGCTATCCGATCGCGCTTGCGACCGTCGCGATCGAGCGGCGCTTTCAGGTGCGGTGATGGTTTGGACCCCTGATCAGCCGCTGATCCGCATGCGCGACGTCCACAAGATGTTCGGCGCGCTTACGATCTTGAACGGCATCTCGCTCGATGTGATGAAAGGTGAGGTGATCTGCATCATTGGCCCGTCGGGCGCGGGAAAGTCGACCTTGCTCCGTTGCATCAATGCGCTGGTACCGATCGACCGCGGCTCGATCCTAGTCGCGGGCCAAGAAGTGCATGATACTAAGCTCGACAAGCTCGCGCTGCGCCGCAAGGTCGGCATGGTGTTTCAGCAGTACAATTTATTTCCGCACCGCACCGCCCTCGAAAACATCATGATGGCGCCGATCCATGTGTTCAAGCGTGATCGCGCGGAAGTCGACGCCCGGGCCCGTGCGCTGATGCGAAAAGTCCGTCTTGATGGCAAGGAGGATTTCTATCCCGGCGAGCTTTCCGGCGGCCAACAGCAGCGCGTCGCCATTGCGAGAAGCCTTGCGATGCAGCCCGATGCCATGCTGTTCGACGAGGTCACGGCCGCGCTTGATCCGGAAACCGTGAAAGAGGTTCTGGTCACCATCCGCGAACTCGCCGAGGATGGCATGACCTGCGTCATCGTTACCCACGAGATGGGCTTTGCCCGCGAAGTCGCCGACCAAATTTATTTCACCGACCGCGGCGTGGTGGTCGAGCACGGGCCGCCAGCGAAATTCTTCACCCAATGCCGCGACGCGCGCACGCGGCAATTTCTCAGTCAGATACTATGATCGCTGTGCATCAAAATATTGGCACCTTGTTGGACATTGGTATCTCGTGGACATTTCTCTGCAATCAGTGCGCCAGAAATGGCGTTTCCTCACAAAAAATAGAAATTGAAAGGAAAAAACCCACGACCGGATTGGGATCGGAGGCCTGTGTGTACCGAAAACCTCATCCGTATTGATCTGCCGACAGAATCGCTTAACGTCGGCCGCGAGGGTCGCGGTGACATGCTTCTCGTTGGCCTCGCCGTCAAGTCGAACAGCCGACTTGACCTTATTTGCCGGACGATAGTGACGAAGCCTCACGGGTGGTACACCGGCTACTCGACCTTGATGTTGGCGGTGCGGATCACGCCGCCCCACTTCGCGATCTCGTCGCGTTGAAGCGCGGCGAACTGCTCGGGCGTACTGCCAACCAGCTCGAGACCGAGCCAGGCTGCGCGTTCGGCGACATCGGGCTGGCGCAGCGCGTTCACCACCTCCTGATTAAGGCGGGAGACAATCGCTGCAGGAGTGCCCGCGCGCACGACCATGCCGTACCAGTTCACAACTTCGAAGTCCTGCAGCGTGTCCTTGGCCACAGGTACGTCGGGCAGGGCTGCCATACGTTTGGATCCCGTCGTTGCGAGCGCCCGCAGCTGGCGGGACTCGATATGCGGCTGCGCGATTGCAAGCGCATCGAACACGAACTGCACCTGGCCGCTGATTAGGTCGGTGAAGGCCGGCGCGCTGCCGCGGTAGGGCACATGCCGGGTCGCAATGCCCGCCTGGAGGTTCAAAAGCTCGCCCGATAGATGCGGCAGGCCGCCGTTGCCGCTAGACCCGAACAAAATCTCTCGGGGGCGCGTCTTAGCGAACGCGATCAGCTCCTTGAGCGACTTCGCCGGCACGGACGGATTCACCACCAGCACGAAGGGGAGGGAAGCGACCAGCGACAACGGCGCAAAGTCCCGCTCCATGTCGAGGCCGGAGCGGCCGGCATAAATCACCGGATTGACCGCGAGGTTTCCAGTCGTGCCGAAGAAGATCGTGTGACCGTCCGGCTCCGATAGCGCGACGCCTTGAGTTGCGATCAACCCGTTCGCACCCGGACGATTTTCCACGACCACCGGTTGGCGGAGCCGGCCCGATATCTTCGGCGCCATCAGCCGCGCCAGGATGTCGATCCCCCCGCCGGGCGGAAACCCGATCACGATCCGGAGGGGTCTCGACGGAAATCCCGCCTGCGCCATCGTTTCGCGCGCCAGCAGCGGAGCCGTGGCCGCGCCGAGCACAAACGCACGGCGTGTCGAACTGGCCAAGGCATTCCTCCCGAGCTTACCAGCGCCGGCGCGGGCGCCATTGTCATTTCCCGCATGTTGGGATTACTCGTAGAGCAGGGTCAAGGTCGGTTCGAACACGGTCGGCCAGGGAGGACACCCGTGACACAGACACCGAACATGGCGCGCGAGGTGCATGTCTATGCCGGCACCGGCGGGCATTCCGCCTGGTTCAGCGACGACCGCGGCGTCACCTGGGTGCATCCGAACAGCCATTCCGGCATGTATCTGGAGGCTCGCGTCTGGTCGATCGCGAGCCACCCCGCGACGCCCGAGCGGCTGTTCGCAGGCAGCGACATGGGCATTTTCCGGTGGGATGAGCCGACCGCGCGGTGGGCGCACCTTCCGTCGCCGATGCAGGATGTGTGGGCTGTCGCGGTCGATCCCGCCAACCCGGATATGATGATCGCCGGCACGCGGCCTGCGGGCTTTTGGCGCTCGGCTGATGCGGGGCAGACCTGGTCGCGGCTGATTGCACCCGGCGTCATCCCGGCCTCCGATGTGAATGCGGGCCCGACGCGGGTCACCCAAATCCTGTTCGATCCCGTGGACGACGGCACGGTTTGGGCGGCGGTCGAGGTCGGCGGCATCTATCGCAGCAAGGACCGCGGCGCGACCTGGGAGTACAAGGACAAGGGCCTCGTCTCCGGAGACGTGCACGGGCTCGCAGCGGTCAAGCCGCCGGGCGGCGGCAAGGCGCTGCTCGCGACCACCAATCGTGGCCTGCATCGCAGCGAGGATAATGGCGAGACCTGGGTCCTGCAGGAAATTCCATCGCCCTGGCCCTACACCCGCTCGGTAGTGCCGCGCGCCGACGGCTCGGGTGTAGTGTTCCTCACCAACGGCAATGGCCCGCCCGGGAACGACGGATTCCTGTTGCGCTCGCGCGACTACGGAAGGACCTGGGAGAATGCCAAGCTACCGGGGCCGATCGAGAGCACCGTCTGGTGCGTCGCCACTAATGCCGCCGATCCGATGCTGGTCTTCGCGTGCACCAATCTCGGCGAGTTATTCCGCTCGACCGATGGTGGCGAGAGCTGGACGCGCCTGCCGCACCTGTTCGGCGAGCTGCGCGCGCTGCATTGGCGCGCTGCCCGCCGGCACGCGGCGCGCGGTCCATGTGGTGACGCGGCCGGTGCTGAAGGCTGCGCAGATGGGATGGGCGGCGGCATGAGCGCCGAGCGACCCGCGTTGAAGGTCGGCCTGATGGTGCCGGCGAACAACACCACGATGGAAGTCGAGCTTCCGGCCTGGTTGCCGGCAGGCTCGACCGTGACCACGGTCAAGATCCCGCGCGGCCCAGGGATGCTGACCAAAGAGGTGATCCCGGCCTATCGCGACAGCGCAATCGCGCTGGCGCGGCAACATTTCGCCAATGGCAACTTCGATCTCATCGCCTATGGCTGCACCGCGGCGGGCTTCCTCTCCGGCCCGGCAGGCGATGCCGAACTCTCCGCCATGCTAAGCGGGGCGACCGGGCTTCCGGTGGTCACCATCGCGCGCGCCATGGTGCGCGCGCTCCAGCATGACAAGGCGAAGCGCATCGCCGTCGTGACGCCCTACCACGACGCGGTGAACGCGCAGCTCGAGGCGTTCCTCGCCGACGGCGGCATCAGCGTCGTCCGCATGGACACATTCCGGGCGCCGGACGTCACGGCGCTCGGGCGCATCACCGCCGCAGAGGTGCGCGATCTGGCGCGCGCAACCATGGGGCCTGATTGCGACGCGCTGTTCATCGGATGCTCGCAGCTGCCCACGCACGCGATCCTCGCCGGGCTGCAAGCGGAGTTCGGACGCCCGGCCTGGTCCTCGATCCGTGCGACCGCGTGGGATGCCGGGCGGCTGCCAGTCGCCGCGTGACGCATAACAAGAGAGCGCAAAACGCACCCGCTGCGGGAGGAAAGAATGCGACGGCTGCTTCGCAGGCGCTCGGAGCCGCGCTCCTGCATGCCCTTGTGCTGCAGGCCCAGGCACAAGCCCAGACTTTTCCCGTGGCCCTCCACGTGAAATTCGAGGTGATGGAATAGATGCAAGCCGTGGCGGCGCATCGCTGGTCCGGCTGGACAACAGCCGGTCACACAACACACCCGAGACACCGCATCATGAATCGCCGCACGCTGCTTCGCGCCACCGCACTTGCTCCACTTGCCGCAATCGGACCTGCCTTCGCCCAGGCCGGCTGGCCGGACCGGGTGCTGCGCATCGTGGTGCCTTTCGTGCCCGGCTCATTCACCGACGTCTCCGCGCGGCTCGTTGCCAACGAGCTCACTAAACAGCTCGGCCAGCCGGTGGTAGTTGAGAACCGTGGCGGGGCGGGCGGTACGGCCGGCACGACGATGGTCGTGCGCGCCGCGCCGGATGGCTATACGCTGCTACTCACCGACACCTCGCTCTCCATTTCTCCGGGACTCTATCCGAACCTGCCCTACGATCCGGTGCGCGATCTGGCGCAGATCAGCCGGATCGCGGACTCGCCGTCGATCCTTCTGGTGCGTCCGGGGCTCGGGCCGCGCACGCTTGCAGAACTGGTGGCGCTTGCGAAGCAGAAGCCGGGCAAGATCACTTTCGGTTCCGGCGGGCCGGGGTCGTCAGCACATCTCGCGATGGAGCTGCTGCTGAACCTCGCCGGCGTCCAGGCGCTGCACGTTCCATTCCGCGGCGTAGCGGCGGCGATCGCGGAAGTCATCGCAGGCCGCGTCGACATGGCGATTGCGAGCCTTGCCTCGGGTCTGGCGCATGTGGAGGGCGGCACGCTGCTTGGCCTTGGCGTGTCTGGCGAGAAGCGCAGCACCTTGCTGCCGCAGGTGCCGACATTCGCCGAAGCAGGCCAACCGCGTTACGATATGTCCTATTGGTGGGGCGTTGCGGCGCCCGCCGGCACGCCGCGACCAATCGTCGATCGGCTGCACCGCGAGATCGTGCAGGCCTGCGCAAGCCCGCGGCTACGAGAGGCCTTCCTGCAACAGGCAGCCATCGCCGTCAGCTCGACTCCGGAGGAGATGGCGCGACATCTCGAGCGCGAGATCGGCGTCTGGCGCGAAGTGATCGCGCGCGCCAAGGTCACTGTCCAATAGCTCTTGCTGCCCGGGAAGAGGAAAACCTTTGAGCCATCAGAACGAACCGCCGCCCGCCTTCCGCGCGCCGCCTCTCTCCTGCGACGCGCATTTCCATATCTTCGGTCCGGCGGAGCGCTATCCGTATGGAACCGGAACCAACGAGAGCCTGCGCTACGCTCCGCCGCTCGCGCCGCTCTCCGACTATCTGGAACTCGCCAGGGTACTCGGTATAGAGCGTTTCGTGTTCGTGCAGCCCAGCGCCTATGGCCGTGACAATGCCTGCATGCTCGATGCCATGCGCGAGGTCGGGGTCGCGCGTTGCCGTGGCATTGTGGACGTGGACGAGAATGCGCCGGACGCGCTGCTCGCCGAGATGGACAAGCTTGGCGTGCGCGGTGTGCGGATCAATGTCTCGCCGGTGAAGCCGCCTGCGCCGGGCTTCTCAGCGTCCATGCGGCCGCGCATCGAGCGTCTCGAAGCGCGCTGCGCCGAGATGGGCTGGCAGCTCGACTTTCTCCATCCCGGCTGGCTGACCGAGGAGCTGCTGCCGGTCTTTGCCCGGCTGCGCTGCTCTTTCACCATCGCGCACATGGGCATGTTCCGCGCCGAGGCCGGGCCGCAGCAGTCGGGCATTCGGAAACTTATCGATTTGTTGCGCCACGGCGAGGGGCGCGCCTGGGTGAAGTTCACCGGGACCTATCGCATGGCGACCGGGCCCACTTTTGCCGACGCGGCGCCCATGGCGCGTGCGCTGATCGAGGCGGCGCCAGATCGGCTGATCTGGGGCAGTGACTATCCGCACCTTTCCTTCGCCGACAAGGTGGGCTCCGTGCAGCTGTTCAATCTGTTGGCCGACTGGGCGCCGGACGAAGCCATGAGACGGCGAATCCTGGTCAACAATCCCGCCGCGCTGTTCGGCTTCTGACGCTGCGCGAAATTGGCCCTCACCCCAGCCGTTAGTTAGAATTCCACGAGACGGATGACCACTGACATGAGCACGTCCAGCCTGAAAATCCGTGGCGGCGAGGTCTTTCTCGTCGCCTTGCCCATCCGCCGGCCGCACCACTGGGTAGGCCATACGGCGCGCCTCGGCGAGGGCTATGCAGTTCTCCGCCTGGAGCTCGAAAGCGGCGTTGTGGGTTGGGGCGAAGCGCAGGTGATCGGCACATGGGGCGGCGACCATGGCGCGCGCTATGGAGAGACGCCGAAGATGACAGCGACCGCAATCAAAGAGATCCTGCTTCCCGCCATCGCCGGCTCGAACGTCACCGAGATCGAGCAATTGCACGCCCGCATGAATCGGGCGCTACGCGGCTATCCCTACGCGAAGGCCGCGATCGATGTCGCCGTCCACGATGCGATCGGCAAGATCTACGGTCTCCTGGTCTATCAACTCCTGGGCGGCAAGGTTCGCGACGGCACGGCGCTGGCACACAGCATCGGGATCATGGACGCCGACGCTGCCGCGCGCGAGGCGGCCGAGGTGATCGCGGAGGGCATCACCACGATCAAGGTCAAGATCGGCGTCGAAGCCGAGCGCGACATCAAGGTGGTGGCCGCGGTGCGCCAAGCAATCGGAAACGTCGGCAAGATCCGGGTCGATGCCAACCAAGGCTACCGCACCTGGCGCGAAGCCGTGCGAGTGATCGCTGCCATGGAGGAATACGATCTCGTCTACATCGAGCAACCCGTCGAAGGGCTGCGGGCCATGGCGGAAGTAAGCGCGCGCATCAACGTCCCGGTGATGGCCGACGAAAGTGCCTGGACCGCCGAGGACGTGCTCGAGATTGTCCGGCTTAACGCCGCGCAGATGCTTTCGGTCTACTACACCAAGCCAGGCGGCCTCGCGCACGCCAAGCGCCTCCTGGCGGTTGCCGGCGCGGCATCGCTGCCGTGCGACATCAACGGCTCGGCGGAAATGGGGATCGGTGTCGCTGCTGATCTGCATCTCGCCGTCTCCTCGCCCGAGATCGTGCTCCCCGGCACGATCCCGGTCACCTCGACCGCCGAGAAGGTCGTCACCAAGGTGGCTGGGCACAAATATCTCGACGATCTCATCAAAACGCCGTTCCGCTTCGAAAAGGGGCTGCTCTACGTACCGGATGGACCGGGCCTGGGCATCGAAGTGGACGAGGCGAAGATCGCAAAATATCGCATCGGATGATTGCTGTGCCGCCGATCAAGAGCATTGCCATCATCGGCGCGGGCGACGGCGGCTGTGCCGCAGCCGCGCAGCTGGCGCAGCGCGGCTTCGACATACTTCTCTATGGCCGCAGCCGCGCCACTACCGAGCCCTTATCCGCCACCGGCGGCATCGAATACGAAGGCGTGCTTGGTGAGGGCTTCGCGCCGCTGTCGCTCATCACCAACGATGCCGGTGCCGCGATCGCCGGCGCCGACCTCGTCCTAATCATGGTTCCCACGCATGCGCATGAGGATGTCGCGCGCACCATTGCGCCCCATATCGCGCCGCGGCAGGTGGTCATGGCGGCGCCCGGCCATACGCTGCTGCTGATTCCGAATACGATCCGTAAGGCCGGCGGCCGGCTCGGAATCTATTGCGATTCCTCGAGTCTGCCCTTCATCTGCCGCAAGAGCGCGCCGGGAAGGATCAACATCACGCGTGCTGCGCAAATCCTATATTTCGCTGTGTTCCCAGGCGAGAAAGTCGCTGCGGTGGCCGCGGACGTGCGGCAGGTTTTTCCCGCACATCGAGCCGACGCCATCATTGCTGCATACGGTTTTCCCTTACACCAATGCCATCCATCATCCGCCCGCGCTGCTACTCAATGTCGGCCGCATTGAGTCGACCGGCGGCGACTACCACCACTACTATGAAGGCATCACGCCGAGCGTCGGTCGACTAATCGATGCGCTCGACGCCGAGCGTCTCGCGGTCGCAGCCGCGCTCGGCGTGCGCATCGAACCGCTACCGCAATTCTTCTTTCGCATGGGATACACCAACGCGGCCGGAAGGGACGGCGGCACGGCCTACGACGTGTTCCACAACAGCGAGCCGAATCGTTGGATCAAGGCGCCGGCCACTATCGATCATCGCTTTCTCAACGAGGATGTGCCCTATGGGCTGGTCGCGATCGCAGAGCTCGGCCACGTCGCCCAAGTGCCGACGCCATGTGCAGATGCGGTCATCGAAATCGCTTCGATCGTCGCCGGCCGCTCTTACCGCCGCGACGGTCTGACGCGTGATCGTATGGGCATTGGCGCCATGACCGTAAGCCAAGTCACCAGTCTGCTGCGGACCGGCCACGTTGCCGGGATTTGAGAACCGGTGCGCTCGTCGATCTCGCCATCGTGGCCGCAGGAGTCGCGGGTTCGATTGACAACTGAGCCACGCTGCCCATGATCCTTCGTTCCTTCACGTTGCGCACGCGGAACGCGAAATGGGAGTAAACTCGGTTGCGGTTCTCGGCGCGGGACATGGCGGTTGCGCGGCCGCTGCTGACCTCGGCAAACGCGGTTACTCGGTGCGTCTCCACGCTCGGAACCCTGAGCGCCTCGCCGCGCTGCGCGCGCAAGGTGGCATCGAGGCACGTGGCATTCAGCAGGGGTTGGTCCCGATCGATCTCCTGACGACTGATGTCGCCGAAGCCGTTCGCGGCGCCGACCTGATCATGTTGGTAGTCCCCTCGGTCGCGCACGCACACTATGCGCGGGCGTTGGCCCCCCTGATCGATGGTGGCCAGCCGATTTTCATTAATCCGGGACATACCGGTGGCGGGCTTCACTTCCTGCATGAGCTCCGGAACGCCGGCTATCGGGGGCCGGTTCGCAGTTGCGAGACGGTCACGCTGACCTACATCACCCGCATGGAGGGGCCGGGCACGGTCAACATCTATAGCTACACTAAACGACTTGGTTTCGCGGCGCTTCCGGGCAAGCAAACCGCCGCCCTGTTCGCTCTGATCAAGCCACTCTATCCGGAAATCCAACAAGCGAGCAGCGTGATCGAGACCGGACTGTCGAATCTCAATGCGATATTCCATCCCGAGGGCATGATCATGAATGCGGGATGGATTCAACATACCAACGGAAACTTCCTGTTCTACCGCGAAGGATTCACCGATGCGGTCGGACGGGTGACGGCGGCGGCCGACGGGGAGCGAGTGGCGGTTGCGAAAGCCTTAGGGGTTCCGGCCACCCCATTCATCGATATTTTCTATCAGGCTGGGCTCACCACCAAGGCGGCCAAGGACAGCGGCGACATCTCGCGCGCGTGCCGGGAGAGCGAGCCGAACAAGACCATCAAATCTCCTTCCTCTCTCGATCACCGTTACATCCACGAAGACGTTGGCTACGGACTTGTTCCCATCTCCGCACTAGGCCGGCTTGCGGGCGTTGCGACCCCGACCATCGATGCGCTGATAAAGCTTGCGGGGCTTGCTGTCGGAATCGACTATATGCGAGACGGCCTCACGCTGGAGCGGCTGGGGCTTGCCGGAAAGTCGCCCTCCGAATTGCTGCGATTCGTCGAGGATGGTGCGTGAACAAAGGAGTGCTGATGGAACACGAGGTTCTGCGCAAGCTGAGATCAGCCACGATCAGGGCCGGACATGACGCACTCGTCGCGTTTTCCCAGGATAATGTCACCTATACTGCAGGATTCCTGGTCCCCAGTCACGCGAGCAACCGTTTCCGTCGCACCATCACCGTGCTTGCCGGCAAGCAATTCGCCACTCAAATCGTGGTCAATGTCGAGGAGAACCTGGCGAAGCAGCGCTCGCGCTTCGCCGATATCCGCCACTATAACCAGTTCACGCAGGAGGCTGTGGATCTGCTCGCCGATGCGTTACTGGAAGCAGGGGTCGGAGCGGGGCAAATCGCGATCGAGCTCGATTACATGCCCGCGCAGGATTACATCCGGCTGCACGAGCGGCTGCCGCGCGCGACATTCGTGCCGTGCCGCGAGCTCTATTTCAACACACGCATGATCAAGACAGACGAAGAAATCGCGGTGCTCAAGGAGGTGGGCGAGTTGACCGACCGGGTCATCGGCGAGGTCTTGCGCGAGGTCCGGCCAGGAATGACGGAAAAGTCGGTTGCGCAGATCATCGGCAATAAGATGCTTGAGGGCGGCTGCGACGGCTTGAAATGTCAAGTCGGTTCTGGTGTGCGCAGCGGCATCACCAACTGCACGCCGACTGACAAGGCGTTCGAGAAGGGTGACATCGTCCGCGTCGAGATCCTCGGCGACATGAAGTACTACCGCTCCAACGTGACCCGTACCGCCGTGCTCGGCAGTCCCACCGACGAACAGCGCGGCATTTGGGACGTGATGATCGGCGCCCGTGAGACCTGTAAGTCCATGCTGAAGCCAGGTACGGCCGTCGCCGATCTCTATCGCGCTTATGTCAAATACCTGCGCGATCGCGGCATCGAACCTACGCTGAAGTTCCTCGGCCACGGTATCGGCCAGACCATCCATGAAGAGCCGTACATCACCGACACACGGACCGTGGTGTTGGAGCCGAACATTACCTGCACGATGGAGCCGCTTTATATGATCCCGGGGCGCATGGGATTTCATGTCGAGGACATGTATCGCATCACCCCGACCGGCTTCGAGGCGATGACCGGAGCGATCACCCCTAACGATGAACTCATCAGGATCGGCTAATGCCGTGCTGCCGTTTTCTCCATGCTAACCGGATTTCGGCATGACGACGTCACCGGTGAGGGTTGGTGTGAGCTTCGACGGCTTCGTCACCACGGGCGAAGCCATTGCGCTTGCGCAGCGCGCGGTCGAGATGGGAGCACGAAGTCTGTGGGTGGCGGAACATCTCGGCTACCGCGAGGCGATCGCGACCTGCGTGGCGTTGGCCATGAAGACGCCCGGCGCCGCCCTCGTTCCGACCGCAGTGAGCCCCTATTTGTGGCATCCGACGCCGACGGCCATGGCCATGGCGACCCTCGACGAAATCGCGCCTGGACGCGCGGCGATCGCCATTGGCACCGGCAATCCTTTGTTTCTTCAGGAATCCGGTCGCGCCGTCGAGAAGCCAGTCCGAGCCATTCGGGAATTCACCGAGGCCTTGCGCAAGCTGTGGGCCGGCGAATCCGTGCACGTGAACGGCGAATTCGTGAAGCTCGCGGGCGCACGATTGGCATTCAAGCCGAGCGCGCCCATTCCCATCTACATCGCTGCAATCGGCCCCGACATGCTGCGATTGGCTGGGCGAATCGGCGATGGCGTCGTGTTGTCGGCGGGATTGTCGACCGAATCGGTGCGTCAATCGATTGCGATCTGTGTCGATGGTGCCGCCAAGGAAGGACGTGATCTAACGACGTTCCGCCGCGCGGGCTATCTGTTTTTCGCCGCATCGCGCGACGCCAAACAGGCAATCGACGCGGTCCGGCAAAAGCTCGCCTTCGTCATGCGCAACAAATTCCTCGGCGCTAATATCAAGGCGTCAGGTATTCCGGTCGATCAGGAGGCCGTGATTGCCGCGATCGCCCGTCGCGACATCGCTGGCGCCGCGGCCCTGGTTCCCGACGAAGCAGTCGAAGCCTTCGGCATCGCGGGAACACCGCAGCATTGCACCAAGCGGTTGCACGACTTCATCGATGCGGGAATCAATGAGCCTGTTCTGGGGTTGCTTGGCAGCGCCCAAAACTGTCTGCTTGCGCTCGATGTCATGCACGAGCTTGTGGCATAGCTTTTGCTGGTCCGACACAGCCGCCGCCGATAGGTCGAACTGCGACGACGGTCACGAGGGAGACGAGAGATGAAATGCAGGATCCTTCCGACATTGGCCGCCATCGCTCTCGCGGCCGCGGTCACGCTCGCAACCGCGCCACCTTTGCAGGCGCAAAGCTTTCCCTCCGAACCCATCACTCTGATCGTCGCCTGGCCGGCGGGCGGGGGCAGCGACATCAGCATGCGGCTCCTCGCGGACGCACTCAGCAAGCAAATCAAGGTCCCGGTCGTCGTGCTCAACAAGCCGGGCGCCGGCGGCGCGATCGGCCACCGCGAAATCGTGAACGCTAAGCCCGACGGGTACACCATCGGGATGTTCAGCTCGGGCGGCATCGCACTGCCCTATCTCAGCGCCCAGGCCAATACATTCGACGAACTTCAACCGATTGCCTTTTTCGGCGACGACCCAAGCGCGCTGGAAGTCAGCACTGGGAGTGGGATCGGCTCGCTCAAGGACTACGTCGAACGCGCACGCGCAAATCCCGGCAAGATCAAGAACGGCAATGACCAGCCCGGCGGAGCGTCCTTTATCGCCATGGCGCTCTATGAGAAGAAACTCAACCTCAAGGTCACGCGCGTGTCCTATGCCGGGTACGCGCCGACCGTCACCGCATTGATGGCGGGCGAGGTGGACTCTGCGAGCGTGGCGATACCCGACACCATCGAGCAGCATAAAGCGGGTAAGCTGAAAATTCTCGGCGTCTCCGCGACTGCGCGGCACTTCATGGCACCCGACATTCCGACCTTTCGCGAGCAGGGTTTCGATGTCGTTGTGGGTACGTGGCGGTGCATTGCTGGCCCAAAAGGCATCCCGGACGATCGTCTGCGCTTCCTCGAGTCGAACATCATCGCTGCGCTGAAGGATCCGGAATTCCAGGCTAAGGCGAAGCAGGCCGGCTTCGTCGTTGGTCCCGGCGACGCCAAGGAGACGTACCAGCGCTGGAAGAACGATGACGCGGAGCTCTACCCGATCCTGCTCGACGCTGGACTGGTGAAGGCGCGCCAGAAATAGGACCTGACCTGGCAACGGTCGGCGCTATCGCCCCTGAGCTCCAACGTCTGCACTGATGGCCTCCTGCTAGCGTGCCGGGGGCAGTCGCCGGGTGTGTAATGTGGGCAGGGGAAAATGGGGCGAATGCTTGCCAGTAAAGATTTTCTTGCCGGGCTCATGTATGTGGCGTTCGGCCTCACCGGCCTGTGGCTAGGACGCAGCCTGGAGGTCGGGACCGCCGCCACCATGGGCGCCGGCTATTTTCCGCGTCTGGTTTGCGGCGCGCTGATCGCGGTCGGCGCGGCGCTCGCGCTGATATCGCTCATGCGCACCGGCGAGGTGCCGGAGCGCGGTAGGTGGCGGCCGTTCATCTTCGTCACCTTGTCGTGCCTTGCGTTCGCGCTCTTGCTGCGGCCGCTCGGGCTCGTTCTGGCGCTTGCGATCAGCACCGTGCTTGCGCGTTTCGCTGGGCGCGATATCCGGCCGGTGCCGCTCTTGCTGCTTTGCCTCATCCTGATCGTCGCCAATGTCGGGATCTTCGTCCTCGCGCTGAAAATACAGATCCCGCTTTGGCCGGCGCTCTGACATGCTCGACATCCTGTCCAACATAGTGATGGGCTTTGGCGTTGCGCTGACTTGGCAGAACATCGCGCTGTGCTTCTTGGGTTGCGTGATCGGAACCGCGATCGGCGTCCTGCCAGGTATCGGTCCGCTCACGACCATGGCGATGATCCTGCCTGTCACCTTCTGGCTTTCGCCAGTAGGCGCCTTGATCATGCTGTCCGGCGTTTTTTACGGCGCGCAATACGGAGGCTCGACGACCGCCATCCTGGTCAAGATTCCCGGCGAGACCTCGTCTGTGGTCACCGTGTTGGACGGCTACGCCATGGCGCAGCGTGGACGCGCCGGCCCGGCACTGGCGATCGCGGCGCTGGGATCATTGTTCGCCGGGTCGGTAGTGACGCTGCTGATCGCTGTCGGTGGGCCCCCGCTCGCTTCGATCGCGCTACTGTTTCAATCGGCGGATTACGTTTCCGTGATGCTGCTCGGATTGGTGTCCGCGGTCGTGCTCGCGCACGGTTCGGTGCTCAAAGCCGTCGGCATGATCGTGCTCGGCGTCCTCTTCGGCGTCGTCGGTACCGACGTCATGACCGGCGAGTACCGGCTGACCATGGGCCTCGACGTGCTCTTCGACGGCATCGGCTTCGTGCCATTGTCGATGGGCTTGTTCGGGCTGGCCGAGATCATGGTCAATCTCGAGAGTGCGCACGTCACCGGCATGTCCCCCAAGCCGGTCAGCGGCATATGGCCGACGCTTGCCGATCTCAAGCAATCGTTTCCAGCCATGGTGCGCGGAACGGTAATCGGAACGGCGTTCGGGATTCTCCCAGGTGGGGGACCGACCATCGCGGCATTCTCCGCCTACAGTCTTGAAAAGAAAGTGTCGAGCACGCCGCAGCGCTTCGGCAAAGGCGCCATCGAGGGGGTGGCTGCGCCGGAATCCGCGAACAATGCCGCCGCCCAGGCGTGTTTCATTCCGATGTTGAGCCTCGGCATCCCGCCGAACGCGCTGATGGCGCTGATGATCGGCGCGATGATGGTGCACGGGATCACGCCCGGCCCTGAGATCATCACCAAGCAACCCGAACTGTTCTGGGGTCTCATTGCCAGCATGTGGTTAGGCAACCTGATGCTGGTGATCCTCAATCTGCCATTGATCGGAATCTGGGTACGCCTGCTGCGGGTGCCCTACGGCTATTTGTTCCCGACCATCGTGATCCTGTGCTGCATCGGGACATACACAATCAGTTCTAGCGCCGCCGATGTCGTCGTCATGACGGTATTCGGCGTGATCGGCTATGGCTTCCGGAAGCTCGATTGCGAGCCGGCCCCGTTGCTGCTCGGACTCGTGCTCGGCCCGATGCTCGAGGAAAATTTTCGGCGCACCATGGTCCTGTCCGACGGAGATTGGTCCATTTTCCTTCGGCGACCGATCAGCCTCGGATTCCTGTTGCTCGCTGCCGCGCTGCTGTTGGCGGTCACGTTGCCCAATATCCGTCGCAGTCGCGAGGAGGCATTTCGTGAATGATGGGTTGCCCAATGAATCCTGCGCTGTAGGGGAGTTGCATCGAGCGGAGCGTGGCGAAACCCTTTTGGCCCGGTTACGATGTCGGCGATCTCGGCAGCGACCGTCCGCGTCGCGACCCAGTGCAAGGAATGGTTGATGGCTGTTGGCGTGTTTTTCGATGGCTTCTTGTCAACGGCCGAAATGCTCGAAGTCTGTCGAGAGGCCGAGTTGGCAGGGGCGTCGAGCCTGTGGTTTGCCCAGCATATGGGATATCGGGAGGCTATGGTCTCGGCCGCGGCGGCAGCCAGCGTCACCCAAAGCGCCACACTGGTGCCCGTCGCCATCAGCCCCTATTTGTGGCCGCCGCTGCCCGTGGCGATGGCAATCTCGACGCTGGGCGAATTCGCGCGGGGACGCGTCATTCTCAACGTCTCGGTCGGCAATATTCTCAATCTCAGCGAATCCGGCGTTGAACCAGTTAAACCGGTCAGGATCATGCGGGAATACGTCGAGGCGCTGCGGGCGCTGTGGGCCGGCAAGCCGGTCACCTATGAGGGTACGCTGCACAAGCTGCGCGGTGCGAAGATGGTATTCGATCAAGGCCGGCAATATCCAATCTATGTCGCATCGACCGGACCGCAGATGCTCAAGCTTGCGGGTGAGATCGCCGATGGCGTGCTGCTCTCCGCGGGGCTTACGCTTGCTTCGACCAGGCGCTGCCTGGACTTCGCACAAGGGGGGGTACAGGCGAAAGGACGCGATCCAGCGGCGGTACGAACATGCTCGCTCATCAACTGCAAGGTCTCGCAGGATGGCACGGCCGCAAAAGCCGCCATGCTGCGCAAGCTCGCATTCCTGTTCCGCAGCCGGGGGCATGCGGAGAACATCAAATCATCTGACCTCGATATCGACCATCAGGCGATCATCGCCGCGCATGCACGGCACGATTTTGAGGGCGCCGTGCGGCTGCTGCCGATCGAAGCGGCGAACGTCTTCGCCGTCGCCGGCACCCCGGCGCAATGCCGCACTCGCCTGGAAGAGTATCTCGCCGTGGGCCTCGACGAATTCATTATCGAGGTGTCCGGCAACACCGAAGAGCGCAAGCTCGCGCTCGACCTCGTCCGCGAAGTCGCGGCGATAGGGGGCACATAGGTTGTGAATAGGGAGACCACACATGCGTCCGCCAGTTGTTTACGCTTGCGTCGCCGGCCTCATCGTTTGCGCATTGGCTTCGCCAACGGGCGCACAGACCCCGAACGTCAAATTGATGCTCGATTTCTCCATCCAAGGCCAGCAGTCTCCGTTCGTGCTGGCAGCCGAGGGCGGCTACTTCGCGCGCGCGGGCGTGAACGTGGAGGTCGACCGGGGCTATGGATCGGCGGATGCCATTACCAAGGTCGCGAGCCGGGCGTACGACATGGCGTTCGCCGACATCGGCGCTCTGATCCAGTTCAGGGGCAAGCAGATCGGCGCCCAGGTCATCAGCGTGTTCCAGGTCTACGAAGTTGCCCCCATGCTCATCCTGTCGCTGAAGAGGTCGAACATCACCAAGCCGAGCGATCTTGCCGGCAAACAGCTCGCGTCGCCGCCGGGAGCCTCGAGCCGCGTTATGTTTCCACTTTTCGCTGCAGCCACTGGTCTCGATCCATCGTCGGTGAGCTGGCTCGATGTCACGCCGCAATTGCGCGAAACCTTGCTGGCGCAGGGCCGGACCGACGCAATCACCACGCTCGTCACTGATCTTGCCGGCCTCGACCGTCTTGGGATCACCGAGAATGACGTCGCCATCATGCGGTTCAGCGATTTCGGCGTCGCACTGTACGGCCATTGCATCCTGACGACAGCCGAATTCGCGGCGAAGAATCCGGAAACGGTCAAAAAGGTGGTTAAGGGTATTGCCGAAGCACTCAAGGCAGCAATCGCCGATCCAGGCCTCTCGATCGCCGCCATCAAGAAACGTGAGCCCTTGGTCGACGAAAAGGTGGAGCGCGCGCGCCTCGAACTGGTGATCAAGCACGCCATCGTCACCGATCGTGTCAGGCGTGAGGGCCTGAGCGCCGTCGATCCCGACCGGATGAAGCAGACGATCGAGATGGTGGCCAAAACATTCAATATCCCACCACTCGACGTCGCAGCGATCTACCGTCCGGACTATCTGCCGCCGCGCGCGGAGCTGCAGCTGCAATGACGGCCGATGGGGGATCGATTCCGGAGGCGCCCGCAATTATAGGCGGTGGCCTTACTCCACTATCAACAACTTGTCAGTATCGAGATGGTCCGACAGCAGTTCGCAGCCGCCGGATGTGACCAGAACCATGTCCTTGTTCTGCATGCCGAAGCCGAATCCAGTTTCGTAGATCAGCGGTTCGATGCCCAGCACCATTCCTGGCTCTAGCTCCCGATCTTCGGTGGGGCCGAGGTAAGGGTCTTCGTGCAGGTGCAAACCTATGCCATGGCCGATGAAGGAGATCGGCGGCAGCCCCAGCTCCCCGACTTTCTTGAGATACAACTCGTAGATGGCTCGGCTCGACGCACCCGGTTTGATCGCGTCGAGCAGCATGTATTTGCACGCGGTGAGGTTTGCCCAAATTCGCTCGGCCTCGGGTGGGGGCACTCCTACCGCCGCCGTGCGGCAGACGCCGGCGTGATAGCCGCTGATCATCGGAAAGATCTCGACGCGGCACACGTCGCCCGGCTTCAACACGCGGCTGGTGGGACCGACATTCGGAAAAATGCTGCGCTCGCCCGTCGCTACGATCATGAGCTTGAAATATTCGGCACCCTGCTCATAGATGCCGCGCGTGAGCGCCGCGGCGAGGTCCATTTCGTTCGATCCCGCGCGTACGGATCGGTACGCATCGGTGATCGCCTTGTCGGCGATGCGCGATAGCCGCCTCAGAATATCGATTTCCCCGGGTGTTTTGATCTCGCGCAGGCGGGCCAGCACGGCTTGCGCTGCCGTGAACCTCGCCTGCGGCAGCAATTTGTTCAACGCAGCCAGATCGCCGGCCGGCAGGTAATCCATTTCGATGCCGATGCGGGCCTGCCCCAAGCCATGTTCGCGCAAAAGGGCGGCAAGCACGCTCATGGCGTCGAACTTGAACTCCTGCCACACCGCAATCTTTGTCCCCGGCGGGGACTTGGCGCGGATCGTGCTCGCCTCCATGTCGACGGCAACGAGCGCGACGGCGCCGTCAGCCGTGACCATTGCTATGGCGTGACGCCAGCGCATCAGCGGCTGCGTCGGCGACAAAAAGCCCGTCACATAGGCGAAATTTTCAGGAGAGATGGAAACAAGCGCATCGAGTCCGGCCTCCTTCATGGCGCGAACCTGATGCCCAATCACGTCCTGCCGCATTCCACTACCTTTTTTCACCCACTCTATAGCGTCGGATCTTGGCCTCGTCCGCGGCGATGCCCATCCCTGCGCCCTCCGGCAATTCGATCGCGCCGTCGACGAAACGCATTGGCTCGGCGATAAGATCGTCCTTGTAGTAAATGCCTGCCACCTGACCGGACTGTGCCTGCGCTGGCGTCGATACCGGCACCACACATGAGAGCACTGCAGACGGCGCTACTGCGGCGAGCTGGAGGTTGGCGAGGTTGCCGATCCCGGTTTCCGCCGAGCCATTGATGTTGCAAATGAGCCCGGCGGCGCGCGCAACCGCCGCGACCTCCAGAGCGCGATAGAGGCCGCCGGGCTTTGTGGTGTAGATCGATACGATTTGTGCCGCTCGTTTTTCGATGATCTCGATGATGTCGTGGGCATTCCACGCGCTTTCGTCCGCCATCACGGGCGCGTCGATCGCGCGTGCGACCTCGGCGAGACGCTCGATCCCTTCGACTGGCTGCTCGAAATAGATGAGCTCGAAGCGCTCCATGCGCCGATAGGTGCGGATCGCCTCCCCTGGTGTGCGGTAGCCTTGGTTGGCGTCGACGCACAGCGCGATGCCCGGCCCAACCGTCTCGCGGACCCGCCGCACCATATCGACATCACTATCGGGATCGACGCCGACCTTGATCTTGATCGTACGGATTCCTTCCTTTGCGACCTGTGCGACTTCGCGCTCGGCCTCCTCGGCAGCCATCAACCCAATCGAATGGGTGACGGGAATGCGTCGGCGCACCGCGCCGCCGAGAAGGCGATGCACCGGCAGCCCCCATTGTCGGCCGGCAAGGTCATAGGCCGCGAACTCCACCGCCGCTTTGGCATAGGGATAGCCTTTGATGCTGCGGTCCATCCGCGCATGCAACTCCCCGATCTCGCCCGGCATGCAGCCTTTCACAGCTGGGGTGAGATATCGTGTGATGATCTCGATGGTTGTTGCGGGGCTCTCGCCGAAGTAGCGGCCGAAGTCACCGCCCCAGTCTTTGAGTGCGGGCGCCTCGCCCCAGCCCACGGCACCGGCCGCGTCGATCATCTTGACCAGGACGTACCCGCCAATCGGCTCCGTCAGCCCAGTCCATTTGTGCTCGCGCCGCGTCGGCAGTGCGACATGATGAAGCTCAATCGCGGCGATGGGGGCATCCGACATGCGCGCTACCGTGGGGATCGAAGGCGGGACCGTATCCATAGGCAAGCCCGTTGGCAAACCTGCGTAGACGGTTCGGTGCATTCGCGACCGCGCGGCAATGCAATGCCGCCGGTTTGCCGATGGCGGCGCTGCCCGATAGTGTGCGACGGGTCGTGGCATGCCTCGAAGCATCCAGCGTCAAAGGATCTCAACATGAGGATCATCGCGCTCGAGGAGCACTTCATCACGCCGCGGGAGGAGCAGAACCTTCCCCCGGGGGCACAGCGCGGCAGCGACCGCGAGAAGCTTCTCGGCTTCGACATTGTGGCCGAGCTGCTCAATCTCGGCGACACACGTCTCGCCGCTATGGATGCCGCCGGGATCGAGCTACAGGTGCTCTCGCACAATCAGCCCGGCTGTCAGGCCCTCGATGCCGCAACGGCGATCCCGCTCGCGAGGGAGGTCAATGATCTGTTGGCGGCGGCCGTCAACGCCCATCCCAATCGTTTCGCAGGCTTCGCTGCCCTGCCAACGGCAGATCCAACGGCGGCGGTGAAGGAGCTTGATCGCGCCGTCACCAGGCTCGGTTTCAAAGGCGCCATGATCAATGGGCAGACCCGGGGGATCTTTCTCGATGATAAACGGTTCTGGTGCATATTCGAATGCGCAGAGGCGCTCGGCGTCCCGATCTACTTGCATCCAAGCAAGCCGCATCCCGCCGTCATGGGGGCCTATTTCGCGGGCTATGAAGAGTTGGCATTGGCCGCTTGGGGGTTCGGCATCGAGACCGGCGCGCATTTTCTCCGGCTCGTCTTCGCTGGCGTGTTCGATGCGTTTCCCAATTTGACCTTCATTCTCGGCCATCTCGGTGAGGGCTTGCCGTTCATGCTCCATCGGATCAACGACCAAACCCAGCTCGCGGCCACACGCCGCGGCCTCAAGAAGACTCCGGCGCAATATCTGACGGAAAATCTGGTCGTCACCTGCAGCGGAAATTTTTCCGCCGCTGCCTTCCTCTGCACCGTGATGGCGCTCGGCGTGAAGAACGTACTGTTTTCGGTGGACTGGCCGTACGAATCCAATGTCACGGCAGTAGAGTTCCTCAGGCGACAGCCACTCAGCAGCGACGAGATGGAACAGGTAGCGCACGGAAACGCCGAACGCATTCTACATCTTTGATGCTTGAGCGAGGGGCTTCATGGAGCTTTCGCTGGCATGCATACTTCAAAGAACTCATGCCCGCGCGAACGGCCACGGTCTGGTGGACCTTAATATTCGCAGGATGGCATTTTCGGAAAGCTGGACTATTCAGCCTTGACGCCGGCCGCGCGGATTATCTTTGCCCATTTCTCGGTATAGTCGACGATGAACTTGCCGAAATCGGCGGGCGAGCCTGCAAACGTCTCCGCGCCCAGATCGTTGAACCGGGACTTGAATTTGAGGTCGGCCAGCCCGGCATTGATCGCACCGTTGAGCTTGTCGATGATTTCCACCGGCGTGTTCCTTGGCGCGCCGATCCCCTGCCAGCCGATGCCCTCGTAGCCGGGCACGAACTCACCTATGGGCGGAAGGTCCGGGAACAGTTGCGTCCGGGTCGCGCTCGTCACCGCCAATGCCCGCACCGTACCCGCCTTGATTTGTTCGGCCCAGGTGACAACAGAGCCGAATATGACCTGGATGCGTCCGGCGATGAGTTCGGGTATCGCAGGGCCATCGCCGCGATAATGCACCGTAACCATATCCACACCGGTCATCGCCTTGAAAAGCTCCCCGTAAAGGTGCGGGGAGCTTCCCGGACCGGCCGATCCCATGTTGATCTTGCCGGGATTGGCCTTCGCATACGCGATGAACTCGGGAACGGTTTTCGCCGGAAATGCGGGATTGACGATCATCACATTGTAGGTTTTCACCGAGCTCGCGACCGGTGCGATGTCGCGGATGAAGTCGAACTTGAGATTCTGATAGAGCGTCGCGTTCCACCCGTTCGATGTGGAGGCTTCAAGCAGGGTATAGCCATCGGGATTTGCCCGCACGACCGCTTCGGTGGCGAGGTTGCTTCCAGCGCCAGGGCGGTTTTCGATAATGAATTGTTGGCCAAGTCGCTCAGCGACCATCTGCCCGGTGAGCCGAGCCACGATGTCGTTTACACCGCCGGGCGCATAGCCGACGAGCAGAAGCACCGGCCGTGACGGATAGGTCTGCGCGCTTGCGACGCGACCGAGTACCGAGAGTACGGGAGCACTCGCTGCCAATTGCAGAAACCGACGGCGGGGAAATTTCATGGATGTCTCCCAGAGTCCCTCAGCGGCGTGCGCGAGGGTCATTCAATTTGTGGATGATGAAGCCAACAGCACCAGCGCTGACCGTTGCAACGATCGAGATTCGGTCCCTCCCGCAGCCGGTTGCAAGAATACACCTGTAGCCGCTGCACGAGAAAGTGGGCCCGTTCCATCTGCGCCGCGCTGGTTGCTGCCGGTCGCGGGCGGTAGCATTGCATCGAGATCGTCGGTCTGTTGAGATCAATCCGACGGCAGTTGCCAAAAAAGTCACCAGGAGATTTGTCGCCCTATGCCTCGCCTCATCATTGCTAACCTCGACTATCTCGTCACTGTTGATCCGAGCCGCCGAATAATCCGCGACGGCGCGTTGGTCATCCAGGATGGCCGCATCGTCGCGGTCGGCAAGACGGCTGAATTTCCGTCTAACCCGGACGACGACGTGATCGACGGACGAGGCAAGCTCGCATTGCCTGGGGTGTTCGATACTCATGTTCACAATTCCCAGCAGCTCGGGCGCAGCTGCGGCGATGAAGCTTATTCGGGACCGGAGCGGCTATTCCGCCGGCTATGGCCGGTCGAGGCTCACATGGACAAAGGCGATGCGCTTTGCGCGGCTCGGCTTGCTCAGCTTGAGATGATCCGTGCCGGCACCACGTGCTTTGCCGATCCAGGTAGCTATTTCAGCGCCGAGACCGCACAGGCCGTCAAAGAGAGCGGTATGCGCGGGATGATCGCCCGCACGGTGTTCGACATGGGTCAAACGACAATGGGCAGCCTTCCGAAGGGCTTCTTCGAGCCGACCGATGAGGCGCTCGTTCGCGCCGACGAAATGGTCGCCGAGTTCGAAGGCGCACTGGACGGCCGCCTGAAGGCCTGGTTCTCGATCCGCGTACCGGTCGCAATGTCGGACGACCTGCTGCGGCGACTGGGTCAGCTTGCTGAGAAGCGCGGCGTCGGCATCATCGGTCACGCCTGTGAGAATCGCGACGAAACTGTCGCATCGCATTTGAAGTACGGCATGGGCGACATCGCTCGGCTCGAAAAATTGGGGCTCCTTGGGCCAAACATGCTGCTGCTCCACATGGGCTGGGTGGATGCAAAAGAACTACACATGCTGCAGAAGCGGGATGTAAAAATTTCTCTCGCGCCCAGCGCGTCGATGCATCAGGCAATGGGCAACATCGGCCACGGCAAGACACCCGAAATGCTGGAACTCGGTCTTTCCCTGTCGCTGGGGTCAGATTCGGCGATGTCGAGCAACTATCTGGATGCGATCCGGCAAGCGTTTCTGATCGTGGGCGGCTTGCATGAAGCTCGTCTCGATCCCAAGGTACTTCGCCCCGAGACGGCGGTCGAGATGCTGACAATCAACGGCGCCCGGTGCATGCAGTGGGACCGGGAACTCGGCTCGCTGGAAGTCGGGAAGAAAGCCGACGTCACGCTGCTCGACATCATGCGGCCCGAGTGGCAACCCGTTCACAATCCAATTGCAAACCTCGTCTATTGCGCACACGGTGGATGCGCCGACACCGTCATTGTCGATGGCAAGATTCTCATGCGCGGCAGCAAGGTCCTCACACTCAACGAACACGATCTGTACGAGGAAGCACAGGATAGGGCGACCTCGCTGATCCGACGCACCGGTCTCGAACGAGTCGTGGCCTCAACATGGCCGATGCATTAGCAGCTTCAGATCGAATAACGATGTGGCTTGCTGCGACCTGAGCAACGGCGATAGGTCTGCCTATGACTCGAATCGACGCCAGCCCGAACCAGGTGCAGCATGAAAAGGCGAGAAACTTTGCATTAATAGCCGAGTTCGCGATCGACGACGTTCAGTAATTCAGCGGCTTGTCGGTTTTGCAAAGCGGCACTCATTGGCAAGGTCACGCTGTCAATCGAACGGCATGGAGTCGGTAATAATGGCTAGACGCTTTCCCAC
>Ga0209526_10000472_pt1 | contig 26331 bp, 19 predicted proteins | sample JacPinW_OM2H0_M1_FD_188566 | JGI IMG/M metagenome (GOLD analysis project Ga0209526, IMG submission 188566) | Forest soil microbial communities from Algoma, Ontario, Canada - Jack Pine, Ontario site 1_JW_OM2H0_M1 (SPAdes) (version 2) | ecosystem: Environmental > Terrestrial > Soil > Boreal... | reverse complement strand
ACGCTGTCCAACTACTCGTTGCCTGCCAACGTCCAGAACCTGACCTATACGGGATCGGCCAACTTCACCGGCCACGGTAACGGTCTGGCGAACACTATCAAGGACGGGCCTGGAAACGACACGCTATCAGGTGGCGCCGGCGCCGATACTTTCGTGTTCGCGCCGGTCAATCCGACCACGACCAATGGCATCTACACTGCCGGCTTCGGCAAGGACGTGATCACCGATTTCACGGCCAACATCGGCAACGCGAACCACGACATTCTTTTGTTATCGGCGTCCATGTTCGCGACCGGCACGACTGCAGCCTCACTCGTCGGCGGCACGGCTCACAATGCCGCGGGCGGGGCCGTCACTGTGGCGCAGTCAGGCAGCAACGTCGTGATCACGGTGGATCCGACAGACACGATCACGCTGAATAACGTGACGCTTTCGGTACTCAAGACCGGCGCCGCCGCCGACATCCACTTCGCCTGACAATCGACCAAAAGGAAAAGGAGCAGCCCAGGCAAGCTGCCGGAGGTCGGTCTACCCGTTCGTACCCAGGGCGAGCCTACTCTTTTTTATTGCAATGAGGCATAGGACCTTGCTGAAAAACCGATCGTCTGATCTCTCCGCCGCCTTCGACGGCTTTCGCGGTGCCGTTGTGGCTGTTTCAGTGATCTCCGGGATCATCAACCTGCTGGCGCTGACCGGTTCCCTCTACATGCTCCAGGTCTACGATCGCGTATTGTCGAGCCACAGCGTTCCGACGCTCGTTTCGTTGTCAGTCCTTATGTTCGTCCTGTACGCCTTCTATGGGGCCCTCGACCTGCTGCGCAGCCAGGCATCCGGCCGGGCCGCCGTGCTGTTCGATCGCCGCATCGCCGGCCCCGTGCACGCCGTAGTCGTCAACTTGCCGCTCAAAGGCGCATCAAGGTCGACGGCGCAGCAGCCGATGCGCGACGTTGACACGATCCGCACCTTTTTCGCCAATGGCGGTCCGATCGCCTTCCTGGATTTGCCATGGATGCCGCTCTATCTCGCTTTTGTGTTCTTCCTGCATCCTTTGCTCGGTCTCATGTGCTTTTCCGGGATGCTATTGCTCGTTCTGCTCACGTTCCTGACCGAGCGGCTTTCGCGCAATGAGGTACAGGCCAGCGCCCGCGCCGATGCAGCGCGCAAGGCCATCGCTGACGCAAATGCGCGAAATGCCGAAACACTGAAGGCCATGGGATTTGTCAGCCGCGCCGTCAACCGGTTCGAAAAGGTCAATCAAAGCTACTTGGCGCTGCAGACCAAAGCGGGCGACGTGACCTCGAAACTGACCGCCGTCTCGAAATTCCTGCGATTAACCTTGCAATCGGCTATCCTCGGGTTGGGTGCGTACCTGACCGTTCGTGGCGAAGTCACCGGCGGCGCAATCATCGCCGCCTCGATCACCACCTCCCGGGCATTGGCCCCGGTCGAGCAGGTGATTGCGCACTGGCGCAATTTTCTGGCCGCGCGGCAAAGCTTCGATCGACTATCGAGGATGCTCGACAGGTTTCCGGCCGCTCACCGGCCGTTGGCCCTTCCGTCTCCAGTCGAGCGGCTCGCGGTGGAGAACGCAACAGTGTGCGTGCCCGGCACCGAACGTCCAGTTCTGTTCGACGTCAGCTTCGAGTTGCGGCGCGGCCAAGCGCTGGCCGTGATTGGCCCGAGTGCGGCAGGCAAGTCATCACTGGCGCGCGCAATTACCGGCGTGTGGCCGCTGCTGCGCGGGTCCATTCGCCTCGACGGCGCCGAACTCGAGGGCTGGTCGCCCGACGAATTGGGCCGGCATATCGGCTATCTGCCACAGGACGTGACGCTGTTCGAAGGAACGATCGCAGAAAATATCTGCCGCCTCGAGGACGAGAAGGACAGCCATGCCATCATCGCGGCGGCCAAGGCCGCCGGCGTCCACGATATGATCCTCCACCTCCCCAATGGCTACCAGACGAATGTCGGCCCCGACGGCTCGGCACTGTCGGCCGGCCAGCGCCAGCGCGTCGCGCTCGCCCGCGCGCTGTTCCGTGACCCCTTTTTGGTCGTTCTTGACGAGCCTAACTCGAATCTGGATGCCGAGGGCGAAAACGCATTGTCAGCCGCGATCCAGGGCGTCCGAAATCGTGATGGCATCGTGCTTGTCATTGCGCATCGGCCCAGCGCGCTGAACACCGTCGATCATGTCGCCATGATCAATGCAGGGCAGTTGAGCGCGTTCGGTCCGAAAGACGAGGTGCTGAAGAAGGTCCTGCTCCATCCGGTTCGGACCGCTGTCAGTTGACGAGTTGAAAGCGGGAGCGATTTCAAGCATGACGGCTTCGGTTGTAGTCCTGAACAACAACTTGCGGCCCTCGAAAGAGATCCGCCCCGCGGCCACGCCGGCGGATGTCGCCGAGCTGCGACGGCCGCTCGCCATCGGCTTGGCCCTTTCCGGCCTGATCGCGCTTGCCGTTTTCGTCTGGGGCAGCGTCGCGACGCTGTCGGGAGCCGTAATCGCACATGGGATAGTGGTGGTCGATGGCAACAGCAAGAAGATTCAGCATCAGCAGGGCGGCGTGATCGGAGAGATTCTCGTGAGAGACGGCAGTCGAGTCTCCGCCGGCGATCTGCTGGTCAAGCTGGACGACACGCAGGCTCGTGCCTTGCTGGGCATCGTCACATCGCAGTTGACCGAGCTGCTCGGCCGCAAGACGCGTTTGGCTGCCGAGCGCGATGATCAGGACGATCTGGAATTCCCGCCCGGCTTCACGACGTCCGGCCCGGAAGCAGAGCGAGTCGCCAGCGGCGAGCGGCGCTTGTTCCATGCGCGACTTGCATCGGCGAACGGACAGAAGGCGCAACTTGGCGAGCGGATCAAGCAGAACGAGGACGAGATCAAAGGGCTGACGCTGCAGAACTCCGCCAAAGCCCGCGAAGTCGCGTTGGTCCGTGACGAGCTATCGCGGGTCAATGACCTCTATCAACGGAATCTGCTGCCGGTGATGCGCGTCCTTAGCCTGCAGCGCGACGAGACCCGTATCGAGGGTGAGGTCGGAACGCTGATGGCGCAGATCGCCAAACTCGGCGGCCAGATCGCGGAAACGCGACTGCAAACTATCGCCGTCGATCAGAACCGGTTCTCCGACGCGCAAAAAGAGCTGCGCGAGGTCGAGGGCCGCATCGCCGAGCTGCAAGAAAGAAAAATTGCAGCTGAGGATCAACTGCGACGGGTCGAGCTCAAGGCCCCGATCGACGGGATCATTCACGAACTCAGCGTCCATACCGTCGGCGGCGTAGTCAACCCGGCCGAACAGTTGATGCTGGTCGTTCCAAGCAGCGATTCACTGTCTGTCGAGGTTCGCATCCCGAGCTCTGATATCGACCAGCTGAATATCGGGCGGCAAGGCATATTGCGCTTCACAGCCTTCAACCAGCGCACGACGCCAGAGGTGAAGGGAGTCGTGAAAAGGCTCTCCCCGGATGCCGTCCGGGATAAAGAGACGGGACAGTTCTACTACACCGCTCGCATCACACCCGACAATGGCGACCTCGCACGGCTTGGGGACCAGAAGTTGGTTCCGGGGATGCCGGTCGAAGCTTTCATCGAGACGTCGCCACGAACCGCGCTGTCATATCTGACGAAACCTCTCACAGATCAGTTCGAACGCGCTTTTCGTGAGCGCTGAGCGTTTCTCGGCTCGAGACCTAGGTATGTCAACACGCATCCGTCCTTGGCTGATTGCCGTCGGTCTTTCAACCATCCAGGCCGTCGGTGGCGATGTCGCCGCAGCGCTTGCGCAGGAGCCAATCCCGGTCAAGCGGGAGATCATCGCTCTATACGATGGCGCGCAAGAGGGTGACGCCGACCTCACGCGGATTCATCGCTTTGCCGAAATGCCACTCAACCACTTGGGCTTCATCCTGCGATTCCACGATATCCGCACGAAGCTGCCGGAGCCGGCTGAAATGGAGCGCTACCGCGGCGTGCTGGCTTGGTTTGTAGGTTCGGTGCCCGATAGCAATGCCTATCTCGCGTGGGCGAGCCAAGTTTCGCGCATGAACCTGCGCTACGTCATCTTGGGGGATATCGGGGTCGCGACCAATTCGGCCAATATCCTGGCCGTCAACCGATTGTTGGATTCGACCGGAGTGCACCATACCGGCGACTATGTCGCACCGACGCTGGGGACGCGCGTCGTGCAAAAGGACCAGAGCCTGATCGAGTTCGAATGCCGTCTTGGCCCTGTTCTGTCGGACTATCCAGTGATCAATGTAAATGGGGCCGGCACGCGAATCGGCTTGATGCTCGAAACGCCTTCCCATGACGGAAAGAGGAAAACGGTTCTGGTGGCGATCGGAGAAAAAGGCGCTTACGCAGCGTTGAACTACGAATTCTGCCATCAACGGCCCCCATTGTATCAAGGGAAATGGCTAGTCAATCCGTTCGCTTTTTTTCGCGCTGCTTTCGGTTCCGGCGATCAGCCAATCCCGGATACCACCACCGCATCGGGCAACCGACTGTATTTCAGCACGCTCGACAACGAGGGCTGGAGCCGATCGAGCAAGATCGAGGGCTTTCGGGATGCCCCGGCTATGGCAGGCGAAGTCGTTCTTCGCGAACTGATCGAGCCGTTTCACGACCTGCCGGCGACCATTGACCTGCAGGATAAGGAGGTCGCGAAGTTCGGGAGGAGCGGCAGACAGGCGCAAATGACCTTGCAACGCCTGTTGGCCAACCCCAACGTAGACCTGTCGCGGCGCCGCCTGCGAGCGACGCTTTCGAGGTCCGATCCCGAATATCCCTCGATCTCAAATCTCTCCCCCCTCATCAGCGCAGGTCCTGATCACCTCATCAATGAATCGATAAGCGATGAAACCGCTTACAACAACGTGGGCCCGGTCGGAGAGAACGGGTTCTCTGCCCTCAACGAAACCGTAACCAATACCGAATCGCCACGTCGCCTCAAGCCATTCAGCCTTAACTACCATGCCTATGCAGGTGAGTATCCGGCTCTGCTTCGATCGGTTAAGGATCGGCAGCGCGCGGCGAGCCTAGCCGCGCTCACGCCCGTGTCGGCGAACCGTTACGCTGCCATTGTGGATGGGTTCTTCAGCGCGCGTGTAGATCGCGTCGGCAGCGCGACCTGGCGGATCAGCAATCGTGGCAAGCTACAGACGGTTCGATTTGATGCCGCCGAGGGACGCGAGGTGGACTTCCAGTCAAGCGTCGGCGTTATTGGGCAAAAACGAAATGGGACAACGCTTTATGTCGCGCTCGACGAAACGATTGAGCCGGCTGTCGTCGTCCTCGGCCCGCCTACACTCTCCCGCACGGTATCTCGTGGCTTTGCTCTCGTCGAAAGTCGATGGCTTGTCCGCCACGTTGTGAAAGACGAATGTGCGTTGAGTTTTGAGGCACAGGGCTATGGTGACGGCTCGTTCACCTGGTCAGACGCCGCTTCCGGCCGCTACATGATAACGGTCGATCGAGCGGGCCAAGAGGTTTGGCGACAGACTGCGGAAGCCGATGGTGCAGGAAGGTTGAAATTCGTCTTACCCGTCAGCGCGATTGATCCCGTCACGATTCGGGTGAATTGCGCCAACGCTGCTCGCTCTGCGGAGCAGTAAGAACAAAGTGCTGGACAGCGTCTTCATTTGAACGACCAGCACGTTGCCCAAGCGTTGGAACGCCGAACGAGCGTTGGCTTGGATCGGTCGAAATCGTCGCGTGACTGGTGACTGCGAGTGATATGCTGAAGCTGTCGCAGCATTCGCCAGTCGTGCTCTGATTGGCAAAAAGCCCATGGTCCTCATGTCAACGCTCGCGTCAGGAATCTAAGCTTCACGGATGGGCTCTGATACAAATCAGATTTTAGCATTGGCTTTCGGCAAAACGGATATCTAGACTTATATTCAAGAAACTCTCTTTGTGGGCGACCGGAAAACTATTTACGTGCGTCGAAGGCTCTGATCGACATGACTGCGCACGGGAATGGCTTCCGGCGCAATACTCTCATTCGGATGCGAGTGTCGTCGCCCGCGCTTCATTAACTCGGCTCCAGTGGGGAGCATGAACGTAACGTCGCCGCGATGATAACGTCGCCGCGATGAGGGAGTCGACGAATGAATAAACTTTTATGGCCGGGGCACCGGTCTGCGAGCACGAGCAATGGCTACCATGTCTGCGAGCCATCGCCGGTTGTCATCCGCCAAGCGGTCATAATGGCGGGAGGCAAGGGCACGCGGCTGTATCCTTATTCGGCTCTGTTCCCGAAACCGTTGATGCCGCTGGGCGACATGCCGATTCTCGAACTCCTTCTGCGAAGGATGAAAGCCGTTGGAGTTCGTGAGGTCATCATCGCGGTCAATCATCTTCGGCATCTGATCGAAGTGTATTTTGGCGACGGCTCGGAACTCGGGATGCGCCTTTACTACTGCAACGAGGACAAGCCGCTCGGCACCGCAGGCGCACTCGGCAATATGCTTCCTCTTCTGGACGAAACATTCTTTCTGACGAACGGAGACCTGCTCACCACGATGGACCTCAGGCGGATGGCCCTGAGCCATATCTCCGAGCGTGCCGACGCTTCGATCGGCATTTATGAGCGGGAAAACAAGATCGACTTTGGACTGATCGAATTCGACGCCAAGAACCGGCTTTCCGCCTATCGCGAGAAACCTACGAGCAAATATCATGTCAGTATGGGCGTTTATATTCTCCAACGAGAGGCCGTGCGCCCCCATGTGTCGGAGGTCGATTATCTGGACATGCCAAACCTGCTGCTGAAGATCAAAGCCAGCAATGGCAATGTGGTCTGCTTCCAAGACAATTGCATTTGGCTCGATATCGGGCGGCCGGATGACTTCGCGCTTGCCCAGAAGATGTTCGAGGAAGATCGCGAAGCATTTTTAGGCCATGCGTAGCGCCGTTGTAACCGGTGGGCAGGGGTTCATCGGGCGACATCTTGTCGAGGCGCTTCGTCGGCGCGGCGTCGATGTCAGGACGCTCGGCCGCAGGCAGTCCGTTGATACGACGCACATTGTCCTGGAGGGGGCGTCTTGGGACTCGCCTGCTCTCGATCGCGTTTTCGAGGATGCAGCGCCCGACTGCATATTTCATTTGGCCGGCAAAACGCGAGGAACGCCGGCTGAGCTTACTCATGCGAATCTTGGCTTGATAGAGGGCCTTCTGCGGGCCCTCAGGCGGACAACCCTGCGGCCGCGATTGGTCATAGCGGGCAGTGCCGCCGAGTACGGGTCGGCGATCAGGGATGGCGAACCGATCTGCGAAACGGCAATCTGCGCGCCGCTATCTGCCTACGGGGCCAGCAAGCAAGCCCAGACACGCGCGGCTCTGGCCTATGCGGATGCTACCGGAACATCCGTGCTCGTGGCACGCATCTTTAACGCGTTAGGCCCGAACATGCCGGTGCATCTCGCGATCGGCGATTTCGTAAACCAGATCGCATCCATGCCGCGGGATCACGGGACGCTGCAGGTGGGCAACATCGACGTGCGCCGCGACATGATCGACGTCGAGCACATTGCAACGCTTCTGTGCCAGCTTGCAGCAGACCCTCACGCCCGCGGGGTCGTGAACGTGTGCAGCGGTCAGGCGCCGCTGCTACGCGAGCTTGTCGAGATGCTGATCGACGGTTGCGGACGAAAAATCGACATCGAGGTTGATTGGGCGCGGGTGCGTGGGAACGAGCCGCGGGCTATCATCGGAAGCACCGATCTTCTCGAAAAGCTTGGGTGTCCACCGCCGCCGACCGACTTTCCAGCCGTGATGGCGCGCGTGTGTCGGGGTATGGAAGAGAGCACGGCGCGAACATCATGATCCAGGGACAATCCTCTTGCGATCGATCGGCGTTCATGGCAAGCGGCCAGACGCGACGGGCATTCCTCGCGGCCACCGCTTGGCTGCTATCTGCGGCGACGGGAAAACCCAACTGCTCCGAGGCAAGTGCTTTTCCTACGGCCGAGAATTCGATTCGATGGTTGGTGTTCTACGGCGTGACTGCCGAGGAAGCCATTCTGGCGACCTATAATATCGTGGTGCTGGACTCTGGGTTTCAGGGTTCAATCAGTCTGGTCGCCGGTGCAGGCACACGAGTCTGCGGTTATCTCAGTCTCGGCGAGATCAGGACCTCGGACCCGTTCCTGACATTTCTGGATCGTGCGGCCCTGCTGCCGGAGAATCCGGACTGGCCGGGAACCCGTCGCGTCGACATCAGACACGCCTCATGGCGTTCGCTTGTTCTCGACCGGCGGATCCCATCTCTCGCCTCCCAAGGCTTCACTGGCCTGATGTTCGATACGCTCGACACGCCGCCCTACCTCGAGCAGTTGGACCCCGCCCGTTATCATGGCATGCGGGAAGCTGCCATCGGGCTTGTGGATTCCATTCGCGCGCGCTGGCCGGAGATGATGCTCATCATGAATCGTGGCTATGCCTTGCTGCCCGACGTGGTCCAGAAAGTTGATGCCGTAATTGCCGAGAGCCTCATGACTTCGCCGGATCGCCAAACAGGAGGATTCGCCTGGGTTGATCCCCACCAGGTGGAACTGCAACTCACACTGCTGAATCCGGCGGCACGCAGGTGTCCCCCCCTGCCGATTCTAAGCCTCGACTACTGGGATCCTGACGATGCGGGAACGATTGCAGAAATCTACCGTCGGGAGCGCGAACTCGGTCACCATCCTTACGTCGCGACACGGTCCCTCAACCAAATCGTGCCGGAGCAACGCTGAATGCCGACTGTGCCGGCGCTTGACTCGAGAAAGGCCGATGGCAGGCAGGGACGATTGCGATCTGACTCAAGTCAGAGTTCTGGATTGGCTTTCTCGAAAGTCACCGATTACACGAATGAGTGAGCGTGCGCATGGGCAGTCTGGCTCGCGCGAGAGCGCTTTGCGCTGAAAGGGCGTGCGGGCCGCGTGGCCGGCCGTGGGCACTTTTCTGGCGAGAATGGAAGCATGTCGACCACCTCGATCAAGAACGGTTTTGTGGTCCCAGCAGTTCCGCGGGATTGCCGCGAGGCCGGGGGTGACAGGGCCAGCGATGGCGGTGCGGCACATCGGGAGCCGCCGTTGCTTGAGATGCTCTCGTTGGCCGGCTGGCGAAAGTTGGTATTGGAAACGTTCGTCTTCCTCGCCGTGATTACGGTCATACAGCGCTGGCTCTTTGGCGTTACCGAGATCCCGGGCCTGCCGCACCCCTATTGGCTTCCCGTCCTTCTGGCCTCCTGCCAATATGGGGTGAGTGGCGGCATGATCGCGGCTGTCTTGGCTTCTTTGGTTTATTGGTTTGGGCTTTCGCCACCATCAGCCGCGCAGGATTTCTACGCTTATGCCGGGATGATCGCCGTCCAGCCAGCCGCCTGGCTGGCGACGGCGCTCGTTGTCGGTGGGCTGCGCAATTTGCATATTCATCAATCCACGGAGCTGGCCGACCAGCTCGCAGCCAGTCGCCGACATGCGAACGACCTCAGCGGTGGCCTCGAGCGAGCCACAGCCGAGATCAATGCGCTTGAGCGGCGTATTGCCGTCGACATGAGCAGCGTGGCGGCGTTGTCGCGGAGCCTTTCCCTGATCGACATGAGCGATCGGTGGACTGCTGCGGCGAGCTATGGTGAGCTATTCCGCGCCGGCACCGGCATAGCGACGTTTACCATTTATCTGAAAGACCCCGACGGCTACGTGCCGGTGTGGGCGGTTGAAGAAGACACCACCCGTTCCACAAAATCGATGGAGCCGCTCCCCTCGACCACAATCGATGCAATGATGACCGAGAATGCAGGGCGTGGAGCGAAGGGTGCCGTTGGAGAAAGCGAGCCCTGTACCGGATGCTGTGTCGTTCCTGTGCCGCCCTCCGACGTCGACTCCGAGCCGCTGGCAGTGATCGTCTGCGACCTGCATCCGTCACAGGACGCAAGGCAGTTCCGTCGCCGCGCCGACGAGTTGAGTCGTGCCTTTGCGACAATTCTGTACGCATGCCCGGATCCACCGTTGGGGGTGCGCCCATGAAGCCGGCCGTAGTGCTTGCCGCCGCCACGCAATCGCTCCCCGGTCGCGGCGATATCGTCCGGCTCGTGCGGCAGATCAATCGCTTTGCCGGACCGACGAACTGGCTGCTGGGTTTCGTCGTTGTGCTGCTCGGCTGGCAAGTCGCTTTGTTGTTCGCGCTCCTCGGCGGGGTTATCGAACTCGGCGCCTATGCCGGGATCCATTTCTTCGGCTGCTTCGTTTTGGCGGCTTGTCTGGTTTGGCGCTTGAACACCCGCGCGATCGATGATCGATACTCCGCGGCCCTGCAGATCGTCGCCTGGTCAGCCCTCGCCGGGCCGTTCGGCACTTTCGTTGCGGCGGCTCTCTCGTTACCTTCGCCGATCCGGTCAAAGATCTTGCGCGACGGCGACATTGATAGCCAGACGACCGATTGCTCCGCGATCGAGCGCGTCGAGCGTATGCACGGCACCTTGCTCGACCGCCGCATCCGTCTTGACGGTGCCTGTCGTATCCGCCCGTTGATGGACGTGATCGCCGAGGGGTCGCAATCGGAGAAATTCGAGGCGTTGGGTGTTGTCTACCGGAGATACGAAGCCCAATTGAGCGCAGTGCTGAAGCGTGCGTTGCGCGATCCCGATGCTTCGGTTCGAGTGTTGGCAGCCACCGTAACTGCCAAGCTACATACCGCATACAGCCGCAAGATCGGCGATTGCCAGACCGCGGCCGCTGCGAAACCAAGTCTTGCGCAGAACTGGACAAACCTCGCCGAGGCCCGGCTTGCCTATGCCGAGAGCGGCCTGCTCGAAACCTCGCGGGCGTGCACTCAAATCGAATTCGCTGTTGGCGATTTTTCGCGCGCAGCCGAACTGGATCCGGCCGATGGACCTTCGGCCGAACGTCTCGATAGGGCGCGCCGGCAATTGACAGCTTGGAGGACGCGAATTGGGCACCTATCGTCCAGGCATTCAGGAGGAATGGGATTGACATGACCGCTCGCGCTGACGTCTGCTTGGTCGTCGAGGGGGGCTATCCCTATTGGGTCGGCGGGGTGGCTTCGTGGGTCGATGCGTTGATGCGAGCGTCTCCTCAGCTCACGTTTCATGTCATTGCCATTGGTATTTCCGCGCAAGCGCGGCGCAGAAGCTTTGTGCTTCCCGCCAACGCCGTCGATGTCACCGATGTCCTCCTCGATGTGTGCCCCCGTGGTCGGAGTCCGACGCACAGCGACGCGGATCGGATCAAACGGGTTCTTCGGCTTCTGGAAGATGCGCTGACCTCCGGTGACCGTTCCAGGTTTGAGGAACTCATTGAGCAGGTGCGCATCACTGGCTTTGGGCAAGCGGCGCTGCTTGATTCCAAGGAGGGCTGGCACGCGATGGAGGAGGCCTACGGGCGACTCCTGCCCAATGGGCCTCTGCTCGATTTTTTCTGGTCTTGGCGCTTCCTGGTGCGCAGCCTGTTGGCGGTGATGAGCACGCCTTTGCCCCAAGCTCGTGTGTTCCATACAGTCGCGACAGGATTTTCCGGCCTGGTGGGCAGCTACGCAAAACTCGCTGCGAAGATTCCGCTGCTGGTGACGGAGCACGGAATTTATACAAATGAGCGTCGTATCGAACTCGCTGTGGCCGACTGGCTGTTCGATTCCGGGGCCGGCGGCTTTGACGTTACCGCCAAACCGGCCGAGCTCCGCTCGATCTGGTTGAATGCATTTCAATCCTTCTCGCGTGTGAGCTATGCGGTTGCCGATGTCATAACCACTCAATACCGCGCCAATCAGGCCTTTCAGCGTACGGATGGCGCACCGGATGACAAGCTTCGTATCATCCCCAATGGCATTGACGCCACCAAATTTGCAGCTATCCCGCGGGACGCGACGCCGCGGCCGCCGACGGTGCTGATGATCGGGCGCATCGTACCGATAAAGGACGTTCGCACCTTCATAATGGCGGTCGCACTGCTCAAGGATCTCGTGCCGAACGTAGTGGCAATCCTTATCGGACCGGAGGACGAGGATCCTGAATATGCCGCGAGTTGCCGCCAACTTGTCCATCAGCTCGGAACCGAATCGTCGATAGAACTCCTCGGTCGCGTGCCGGACGTGCTAAAATACTTGCGCGCAGCCGACGTGCTGGCGCTGGCCAGCATCAGCGAAGCTCAGCCAATCGCGATGCTGGAAGCAGCAGCGACCGGGCTCCCAATCGTGTCGACCGATGTCGGGTCCTGCCGGGAGATCATCGAGGGTTTTGATGGGGACCCCGTCGATGGCTGCGGCGGCATCGTCGTGGAGCCCTGCAACCCGAAGGCGATGGCCGAAGCACTCGCCACAATCCTGCTTGATGATGCAATGCGGTCGCAAATGGCGGAGGTGATGCGGCGCCGCGTCGCGTCCTACTATCACAAGGACCGCGTCACACGTATTTACGAAGGGCTTTACGCCGACCTCATGGCGCAGCCCGCTCCTCTCATCGATCTAGAAAGTCATGACCAGCATCAATATCACCATTGAGGCGATGACTCGGCGAGGCACGCTCTCGGGGGTGTTGGGCGCCTATTCATATGCGGCGTTCCTCGTTGCCGGTCCTTGGATCTTCACTGTCATCGGCCTCTTCTGCCTCAGCGCCGCAACGTGTGATGGGAACTGTATTGACCTGGCGATATTCCGTTCGATCGTGATCTATAATTCCATGTATGCACTGATCGTCACCAGTCCGCTGGCCTTTCTCAGCGGTCGGTACGTCTCCGAACAGCTGCACAGCGGATGCATCGACAGCGTTTTCTATGCGCTTGTTCTCTCGCTCGGCATCTTCGGCCTCCTGAGTCTCGGGGTCGCTGCGCCGTTCTATATCTACGCAACCACGCTCGATGCCGCCGAAAAGATCGCGAGTATTCAGAACGCAATCATGATCGGCTGCTCATGGCTGCTGATTCCGTTCCTCGGAGCACTTCGGGCCTACAATGCTGTGCTCGTTGCTTTTGGTGCTGGTGCCGTTTCAATGCTTGTTCTCGGCAGTGTGCTCCGCGATCCGCAGGTTGCGTCACTTCTGCTGGCGTTCAACGGCAGCTTCGCGATCACCAACTTGATCCTGCTTGCCACCGTGGTGCGCCGCTTCGGCACCAAGGTCATTATCGATCCCGGATTGAAGGACAGGCTGGGAAAAAAGTGGGAGCTGCCGGCCGCCGGCGTTGCTTACGCTTTGGGGTTATGGGTCGACAAGATCATAATGTGGCATTCCGCTCCCTCCGGCGGCCTGCTCGTAGCTGGTGCGCTGCAGACGATGCCCAGCTACGACACCGCGATGTTCTGGGCGCAATTGTCTTCCATACCGGTCATCGCCGTTTTCTTCGTCCATGTAGAGACGCGCTTCTCTACTCTGGTCCGCGTGTACCATGCAAGAATGCAAGAGCGGGCCAGCCTGCGTGAGTTGAACGAGATTGTCAGGAACATCGGAACTCATGTGCTCTCGAGCATGTTTGGCCTGTTCGCTGCCCTCGCCATTGTTGCCGGGATGATGATTATGTTCTCGTTCGTGTTCATGACAGAGCTTGGCCTTCAGCCGGCATATATGAGCATATTGCGCGTATCCCTGTGTTCCATGGCATTTTATACAAGCGCGATGTTCTGCTTTACCTTCCTGCTTCACCTCGATTTGCGCCGGCCGGCCTTGCAAATCGTTTCGACCTTTCTTGTGCTTAATAGCGTTCTTACCATTGCGCTTCTGCCGTTCGGTCCGGACCTCTATGGATATGGAAATATGATCGCTGCTACAGTGAGCCTGCTTGTAGGTTTTAGCCTTGTTCTGAGGGAGTTATCCTGGCTTCACTACCATGCCTTCATCACCAATAATCCTTCGGTGTAAGGGAACTGCGACGATGCACAGGACCAGGCGCGATGCAATATTTCGGTTGGCTTTGACGACTGCTGGAGGCGCATGCGCGGCCGCGATGGCAATGTCGCCGGCCGCGTGTGCATCTGTCCTGGTTGTTGCGCAATTGCCGCCATCCCGGCAGATCAATCGCTGTCTGCGTCGACCGCATTTGTCACGAGCGACGCAAGCAGCTCAAATGGGAGCACGTTGATGTGGAGCGGAAAAAAGGTGCTTGTGACTGGCGCTGGCGGGTTCATCGGCAGTCATCTCACCGAAGCGCTCGTTATCGCCGGAGCGACGACGACCGCCATGGTTCGATACAATTCCGGATCGCTGATCGGCAATCTCGCTTTCAGCGACGCTCGCAAGGAGATGCGGGTCGTCAGCGGAGCTATCGAAGACAGCGATTTCGTTTATGGGGTCATAAAGGGTCAAGACATTGTTTTTCACCTGGCTGCGCTAATCGCCATTCCCTACTCCTACGAGGCGCCCCGCACTTATGTGCGCACAAATATCGAAGGAACGCTGAATGTGCTCGAGGCCGCCCGGCGCTACGATGTCGCACGGGTGGTGCACACGAGCACGTCCGAGGTCTATGGCACGGCGCTCAGGACGCCGATCGACGAGAACCATCCGCTGCAGGGACAATCGCCGTATTCGGCGTCGAAAATCGCTGCTGACAAGCTGGCGGAGAGCTATTACCGGTCATTCGCTACGCCAGTGACGACCCTGCGGCCATTCAACACCTTTGGCCCGCGCCAGAGCGCGCGTGCATTCATTCCGACCATCATCTCGCAGGCGCTCGAGCGCGATGAGATCCGACTCGGCTCTCTCACCCCCGAGCGGGATATGACTTTCGTCAGCGATACGGTCGCCGGCTTCATGGCGGCGGCGGCGATGCCCGGCATCGAGGGCATGACGATCAATCTCGGTACCGGCAAGACCTATTCAGTCGGCTGGTTCGCCAAGCGTATTCTTGAACTCATGGACGTCGACAAGCCTCTTGTCCAGGATGACGAGCGGTTGCGCCCGGCATTGAGCGAGGTCATGAAGCTTGTCTCGGACAATACGCGGGCTCGAGACACCATGGGCTGGTCGCCAACGGTCTCGCTCGACGATGGCTTACGGCGAACCGTCGAATTCGTCCGAAAGCATCCCTTGTTTTATCAGGCCGACAGATACGTCAGATGAGGCGTGGGCGCGTTGCGAGCGTTTTGGGAAGGCGCTGACGATGCGCAATGACGTGAATTTCTGAACTGTGCTTCCCGGAGTGATGGGTCGTTCACATGAGAACAGCGCATCAGTTCATTCTGGTGGTGATCGTCTCGCTCCTTATCGCTGCCGTTGTGTTATCGCCCGGGCGCGAGGAACAAGCCGCCATGCTCGCCGGCGAAGGCCGGCACAAGGAGGCGATCGCGCTCCTCGAGCGCCGATTGGCTGACACCCCCCACGATCCAGACCTGCTGGCGGCGCTTGGCCGCTCCTATGCTGCGCTTGGCGAAGTCCATCGTGCAATAGATGCGTTCGATGCGTATTTGGTGGTGCGTCCGGACGATCTGGCGGCGCGCAAGAGACAGGCTGAGCTGCTGCTGCAGAGTGGATTGATCGACCGCTATCTCGACGCTCTGGCGCGCGTGGTCGCGGCGCAGCCTTCTCGCAGCCGGGTCATTCGGCTCATTGAGCTTTTCCGCTTGCACGGGCGTGTCGAGGACGAGTTGGCCACGCTGCAAGCCTATGCCGGCGGAGCGATGTTGGAGCCCCCTCAACTCGAACGTTTGGGGGCGATTCTTGGTGAACGAGGGAATTGGCGCGAGGCTCGGCAATCGCTGGAATTGGCGGACCAGAAAGCGCCACCTGACGCCAGCGCCGGACGACTTCTGCTGCTTGAGGTATTGATCCAAAGCAACGAGGTCGATCGGGTTTACGAGCGTGCGCAGGCCTGGATGATGGCGTGGCGGAGCCCCTTCCTTTCCGGAAAGCTGATCCTCAGGATGGCACAGTCCGGGCTCACTGTTCCAGCGTCCAGATTAGCGCTCAAATACACGGACATGATGCCGGACGATACGTTCGAGGTAGTCGGCCTGCTCGCCCGTAAAGGGCACCAGGATCTCGCACATCAGATGCTCGTCCGATGGGCCGACCGAACGACCAAGCCAACTGGAAGGCAATTGCGCGCGTTTGTTCAGGCGTCGGCACTGGTTGGCGACGTCAGCGGACCGCTTGTTAAATTGGTGCAGCTCGTGCACAGCGGCTCGGACCCGGCTACGCAAGGACGGATGGCCGAGGAATTGGCGAATACATTCGGCAAGCCGGCCTTGGTTGCGATCCGGCCCTTGCTGTCGAATGAGGTGTTGCTTACCAGGCCACTATTTGCGGCAGAGCTTTCATTGTTCGAGGGCAACCGCGAGATGGCACGCTGGTTTTTGAGTCAAATCGAACCCGCACAGCTTTCGCCTGAAGGGTCGGCGGGCTGGCTCGCGCTGTTGCATCGCGTGGAAACGGATGCCGACGTGTTCAAGCGGCTCGCCGTGCTGTGGAACGACGGACGTCTGCCCGCAGAATTGGTGCCCCACTTCGCCGATGAAGCCGTGAAATTGGGCCAAGTCAGAATGCATGACTTGATCTGGGATTCAGTGAGGCAATAGCCGGCTGCGTGTCTGACAAGGTAACACCGGCCTGCTGCGCTATCCCTTGCGAGCGCGTTGCTGCTATTGCTGATGTAAGTCAGAATTTTGCGCTGGCTTTGCCAATCGAAATAATTAAGTCTTACACCGAGCCAGAGCCCATATCTCCGTGCCGACTCTTTGGCGCACGGCGGTAGGTCAAAAGCAATCGCGCGCGGTTCGAGCGGTTCAGACACAAGAGGTTCCGACAGGTGAGTCGATGTGCAATTGCGATGTACTGCATGGGCGTCGATCGCGCGCTTCAATTTCGTTCAGCACGCGCAAAACGCATTGAACAGATACGGCGCTGGCCGATACGACTCACAGGATCTCGGAGCCATTGCAGGAATGGAGCGGCCCGATGCGCGCCGTAACGAAGAATTCCGTCATGGCACTCATCGCAACCGTCGTGCTTGGTGGCGACGTGGCCAACAGTGTGGCCTACGGTCAAGGTACCCTGCAGCGACGCGCAGTCGATGGCTCGACGCCGGCGCCGACCTCGGCGGCTAAGCTGCCGCTCGGAATCGGCGATAAACTCAAGATCTCGTTTTACGAGACGATCGACATAGGGGCCATGAAGCAGAGCGGCCGGGATGGGGCTGAGCCCCAAGGCGCGTTGCGGACCTTCTATCAACGCATGGATCTTAGTGGAGACTACACGGTCGAGCAGGACGGCGCAATTTCAATCCCGCTTCTCGGGCGGTTCCAGGTTGAAGGACGAGGTCTCGATGACGTTCGAGCTGACCTGGCGGTCTCATTCACGGCCGTCATCGGGCGGAGCGCAAATATCGACGTAAAAATCTTTGACCGTTCTCCGATTTACGTGGTCGGACCGGTGAAAAACCCCGGCGCTTACAAGTACGTGCCCGGAATGATCGTGCTACATGCGATCGCGCTCGCCGGCGGTCTCGATCGGGGCGAGGGAAATTTATCCAGCATGGTCGAGGGCGCTCGGGAACTGGAGCGGCAACGAAGCATGACCCTCCAGGTCAAACAACTGCTCGCCCGTCGCGCGCGGCTGGAGGCGGAGCGCGATGGATCCTCCACGTTGCCGATACCCATTCAACTAGCCAAGTTGGTCTGGGACGCTGCCGGCGAGAGAACTGCGCGCACCTTCCTTGCAACGGAGAGCACGATCTTGCGTGCGGAGCAGGCCAGGCGTCGACAACAAGGCAAGGAGACCGCGTCGAGGTTCGCGGCCACGCGCAACGAAGTGGAAGCTCTCCTTGCAACGGAGAGCACGGTCTTGCGTGCGGAGCAGGCCAGGCGTCGACAACAAGACAAGGAGATCGCGTTGAGGGTCGCGGCCGCGCGGAACGAAGTGGAAGCCCTGAAGCGCAAGCTTGAACAGGTCGATGTTCAGAAGGATATGAGGATCGAGCGTCTCAACGACATGCAAAAACTCAAAGACCGCGGTTGGGTGACGAGCAATAATGTCGTCACCCTGCGCACAGAGTTGTCTGACATCGAGGCGCATCGTCAGGACTATCTGGTCGCGGTCGTGCAGGCGGAAGCGCGTTTGGCGGACGCGGAAGAGGCCAGCCCGCGGCTGTCGTCGGAAAACACCGCAAACCTTGCGAGCGCTTTCGCGACGGTCGACAAAGAGATCGCCGCCGCGCAGGAAGCGATGATATCCGCCAGGGTGTTGGCGACGATTCTCTACCGACCCAATGGCAATACGCTACAAGCAGACTACGAGATTGTGCGTCAATCAAAAGACGGCGCCAGGACTCTTCAGGCGACGGAGACATCGCCGCTGATGCCGGGGGACGTTCTGAAAATCAATTCCAACGTGGCCGCTATCAATCCGAGCTCGGTTGCTCCCGTGAGGCAATCGGAGCCAGCGCTGCCGTATATTCATACGGCACATGAAAACTGATGTCCCGGCTGACGTTGTCGGCGGCGCCTGACCCGAGGCATCGACCGACCACGTCGGTTACGCCCGTTGAGAGCCAGCCGAAGTAGAGTCGCCAGAGACAAGAGATCGGAGTGCTTCGCGGGCGCCGGCGACGAGAGTTCAGCGGATGTCGCGAACAGGATCCTGTCGCGGCCTGACGTAGACCCGAGGGAACGACCGGCGCCTTAACACAACGCAAGGCTTGGAATTCCGAGCCGTTCGGCGGCAACAGGGCACGCCCGCGACAAACACATCCGGAGAGAGAGCCGCAAGCCGTGCAGTCTCTCGGTCGAGATGCTCAGTGCTTGCAGTAGTGCCGATAGTGATTGGGTCTCGCGAGATGAGCATCGCCCCAAGCGAGGGCTGGTCGAGTTCGACGGGCGATCCCTTCAAGTCATGCACGACGTGATCAGGATGAGCGCTCCGTATGGCGACGCTGATTTCCGGATAAGATGCAATCAGGGTTTGGACGACCGGCGTCATCTGCCCTGATGGCCCAATCCACGGCTCGACACATCGAAGACGACGGTCTGCATGACCTGTCCGGCCATCTTGATCAATTCCTAAGGCTATTAACCATTTAGGTGGATTATATCAGCGTGCATTGCAAGGCGATCGTCTGTTGGCCTGTTTTATTCTTCCTGTGAGCTAGGGTGGGTCGGAGGGGCCTAGTGGAAAACCGCCGCTGGCCATATCTGCTCTCTTTTTGCTGCGGAAAATAGAGACCGTCGTTAGGAGTGCCTGAGCCAGGTCGGCGGCCGAGCGGGATGCCGAGGCAAACACATCGTCTATAAGGCTGGCCTTTCGGATTAGACGACAGTCCCAAAAGTATTAGTTTATTTTTGGCGCGGCTCTTTCGGCCTACTCCGTCATGACCATTAGATAGCGCAGATATTCCTGCTAAACTTCCTCTGTCAGTATAATCCGTTTATTTCCGAGTGCTCGACGTTGAAGAGTGGTAACCTTCTACATTAACGGCAAGGCTGAGGGCTCACTTCAAGATCAACGATGAGGCTCCCGACGAGGGCTCCCGAATGAACCCGCGGCAAACGACGCTTGTCGACAGCTCACGACCAACGCTGCTACTTCAATCCGCAGCAAGTCCGGCGCCAGATGAGACGGAGGTAGCCCGATTCGTCGAAGCGATTTGTGCAAAGGGTGACTGGTTGCACCTGCGCTCGCAACAGCGAGTTCCGCTTCCTCCAGCGGGAAAAGTGGTCGTCCTGCGGGAAGGCATGCTCGCAATTGATGCGATGCCTGCAAAAGGAAAACTGCAGGTATTGGATTTCTTGGTGCCGGGAGATGTCGTATCGGCGTCGACCGTTCTCCCCACACCCGGGGTCTCGTTACGAGCAATCACAAACGCGTCGCTGGTCTGTTTGGATCCTCCTGCGGTCGACCGGGCAGCGCCGGCTCACGATTATTGGACGTTCCTGATCGCGCAGTGCTTGAATCAACTGGCTCGCGCGAACATTCATCAGTTGATGATTGGTCGTCTTGAGACGGAGCCGCGCGTCGCCTCGTTTGTTCTGGCCCTCGCGCTGAGGAATATCCGTGAAGACACGCCCGAAATATCCGTCGCGCTTCCGATGTCGCGCACCGACATTGCCAACTATCTCGTCATTAACTGCGATACGTTAAGCAGAGCAATGATGAGATTTTGCGATTGCGGCTTGATCCAACGAAAAAGCCGGCATGCTATTCGCGTCCTCGATCTTGACGCGCTAAGGAAAAAATCTCCTCTTGCATCTTTGCTGTCAGCAGTATTCGAGAAAGGGAGCCGCCGGCAGGAGATCAGCTTTGGACGTCACACGGAGAGAAACGCGTCCATGCCTCCTGTCCACGAAAATCATGGCCTCATTCCTCTGGTTGTAACAACCGGTTCATTATCACGTTCCGGTGCAGAGTACCCTTATGCCTCACGCGGCTGGTAGGTGCATCGGAGAAATAAGATGTGTGGAATCGTCGGTTTTGTGGGTCGAGGGCCAGCCGCTGCTCCGATTCTTGATGCGCTGAGGCGGCTTGAATATCGAGGCTACGATTCAGCCGGTATCGCCACGCTTGAACGCGGTCTCCTTACGCGTCGGCGCGCGGTCGGGAAACTCAGGAACCTCGAGAGCAGGCTTACTTGTGAGCCGCTCGTCGGCCGCATAGGCATTGGCCACACGCGCTGGGCAACTCATGGCCGTCCAAACGAAAAGAACGCGCATCCGCACGCGGTTGATGGCGTTGCGGTCGTTCACAACGGCATCATCGAAAATCATCGCGAATTGCGTAATGAGCTCAAGCGGGCTGGCGCGCGGTTTACCACGGACACAGACACCGAGGTGATCGCTCATCTTGTAAACCAACAGCTGAAGAAAGGATGCGAGCCAGTCGACGCGGTACGCGTGGCGTTGCCGCGGCTGGAGGGAGCGTTTGCACTTGCGTTCTTGTTTGAAGGCTACGAAAATTTGATAATTGGAGCGCGCAAAGGATCGCCACTTGCGGTCGGGTATGGCCGAGGCGAAATGTACCTTGGGTCTGACGCGATTGCTCTTGCGCCATTTACCGACATGATCAGCTACCTGGAAGACGGTGACGTCACGGTCGTCACGCGGGAGGGAATCAATTTTTTCAATGCGAAGGGCGAATACCTGCGACGCTCGCCAGCCAAAATCGCCGGATCGACCAGTCTCGTCCAGAAAGGCGCGCATCGACATTTTATGGTGAAGGAAATTCACGAACAACCGAAAGTGGTCGGCCAGACGCTCGCCCAATACATGGATGTCGCTAGCGGCACGATCAGAATACCGAGAGACGTGGAATTGGATTTTCACGATATCAATCGGGTGTCGATCACGGCCTGTGGCACCGCCTTTTACGCCGGGCTGATTGCCAGGTACTGGTTCGAACGTTACGCGGGGCTCCCGGTGGAAATCGATATCGCGTCCGAATTTCGCTACCGCAACGTGCCGTTCGATTCCGGCAATCTGGCGATCTTTGTATCGCAATCGGGAGAAACCGCCGACACGCTCGCCTCGCTGGAATTTGCCAAAGCTCATGGACAACGCGTCCTTTCGGTTGTCAACGTGCCAAGCTCGACAATGGCGCGCGCGAGCCAAATCGTATTGCCGACGCTTGCAGGCCCGGAAGTCGGCGTGGCTTCCACCAAGGCATTCACCTGCCAATTGGCGACGCTCGCCTGCCTTGCTATCAAGGCTGGGCGCGATCGGGGCGTGCTCTCGGCCGACGACGAGGTGCGGCTGGTGGGGGCGCTCGCCGATGTTCCAAGTTATATGACGCGTGCGCTCCAGCTCGAACCGAAGATCCGTCAGCTCGCTCGCAAGATAGCAGCGTCCCGCGATGCGCTATTCATCGGCCGAGGAACGAATTATCCCCTCGCGCTGGAAGGTGCGCTTAAGCTCAAGGAAATTACCTACATTCACGCCGAGGGCTATGCTGCCGGAGAACTCAAGCACGGGCCGATCGCGCTCATTGACAAAGATCTCCCCGTCGTCGTGATCGCGCCGGGTGACATGACGTTCGAAAAAACCATGTCGAACATGCACGAAGTGATTGCTCGCGAGGGCCGCACAATCCTAATTACGGATCATAAAGGGGCATTACTTGCGGCGCCGGGGGCCTGGGCAATGTTGACGCTTCCGGACATGCCGAACTTGGTGGCACCGCTCGTCTTCGCGTTGCCGCTGCAGCTTCTTGCCTACCACACTGCGCTTGTCCTGGGAACCGACGTCGACCAACCGCGCAATCTCGCTAAGTCGGTGACCGTCGAATAATTTTGCCATCCGGGGCTGGCGCGGCGCACGTGTTCGGATTACTGCCTGAGAGCTTGGTGACTCCCGCCCTGGCGACTCGCCGCATCGGCGCAGCCTCCCTCGCCGCCTCAGCCGCCCTTGATGATCCGCACAAGCTCGCGCGCATGATGTTCGACGCCACCGACGTTAACGACGGTCACGTCTGGCGCGGCTGCAACGCCATCAACGGCGCGGCGAAGCCGGTGCTCGATCTGTCCGTCGCTGCTGCGCGCCCGCGCGGCAAGGCGCTCGGCGAGAATTTCAGGCGGCGCCGTGATCGAGACGACCGTGACATCGGCATAGGCGCGGCGCATCGCCTCGACAACCGTGCGCGATACATTGACGACCACCGTGCACCCGGCGCGGATATTTTCGTCGATCACGCGGGGCAAGGCGTAGCAATGGCCATGCGCTTCCCAATGCATCGCAAACACGCCTTGCGCTTGCGCCTGCCGGAAGGCATCGAGGCTCACCTGTTCATTATCTTCGGCAGGCGAGGCTTCCCGCGTCACCACACGGCGCGGAAAAACGATATTGCCGTCATCGGCGCAGGCAGCCCGCGCCAGTCCGATCAGCGTGTCCTTGCCGGCGCCACTGGGACCGACCACCAGAATTAGCCGGCCAGACCCGATCCCCGTGGCCGGCCGGTGACCGGATATCGTCGGCGCTTCCGTCACGCCACACGATGTCCTTCACGCCAGACGCTGCGCACCACCGGGATATCGTGCGCGACATGCACGCGGATCAGGTCGGCGCGCTTTCCCACCGCGATCTCGCCCCGGTCGGCGAGACCAACCGCTTCGGCAGGCGTCTTGGTGACGGTGCGGATGGCGGACGCAAGATCGATGGCCGGTACGCGCTGCGGCAATTGCAGTGCCGCCATCAGCAAGCTGGAGGGAATGTAATCGGACGACAGGATATCAAGTAGTCCCTCGCGGGCGAGATCGACCGCGGCTATGTTGCCGGAATGCGAGCCGCCGCGCACCACGTTCGGCGCCCCCATCAGGATGCCGATCCCGGCCTGGTGCAATCCACGCGCCGCTTCCATAGTGGTTGGGAATTCCGCCACCGAAATGCGATCCCGAACGGCATCGGTGACATTTTCGTCAGTGGTGTCGTCGTGACTGGCGAGGGGAATATCATACTGATGCGCCAGCGCCACGATCTCGCGCAGATTGCCCGCCGCATGCGCCTTCTGATAGGCAAAACGCCTCTCGAACAGCGTGTCGAGTTCGGCGTCGGTCATGCCGGCACCCTTGCCGCGGTAATAGTCGCGCAGCTTGCCTTCGTCGCGAAACTGGCGTTGCCCCGGCGTGTGGTCCATCAGCGACATCAACCGCACATCCGGCCGCCCAATCAGCTCCTTGGCCTCCTCGACCACGCTCGGCATCGGGATTTCGCAGCGCAGATGCAGGAAATGATCGGCGCGCAGCAGGTTGGCATCGCGCGCCGATGCGATCGCCTCGGCCAGCACACCTGCCCGGCCGTCGACTTCCTCGGCACCGTCCTCGCGCCAGACCCGCAGCGAATCCAGTACCGTGGTGATGCCTGATGTTGCCAGCTGCCCGTCATAGGAGACGACTGCAGCGATCGGATCCCAGAACACTTTTGGTCGCGGCACGTAATGCGCCTCGAGATGGTCGGTGTGCAGTTCGATCAGGCCGGGTATTATCAGGTCGCCATTGGCATCATCGCTTCCCGACGGCGCATCGCCCTCGCCGTATTTAGCGACACGGCCATCGGCAAAAGCGATCCAGCCGCGCTCGATCACGCGATTCGCCAGAACGATCCTGGCGTTGCCAATAATGGTTTCGGACCCGGTCGAAGTCATGTCAGCTATCTTCCTTCATGCCGCGGCGGCAAACGATGTCACGTCGACGACCCGGTCGGCGATCAGATGACGGATCTCATCGTCATGGACAATCGCCACCATGGCAACACCCGCGCGCTTCTTTCGATCGATCAGTTCAACCACCACAGCGCGATTGGCGGCATCGAGCGAAGCCGTCGGCTCATCGAGCAGCAGGATCGGCAGATCGGAAATGAACCCGCGCGCGATGTTGACGCGCTGCTGCTCGCCGCCGGAGAACGTCGAAGGCGGCAGCGCCCACAACCGCTCGGGAATGTTAAGACGGCGGAGCAGCATGCCGGCCCGTTCGCGCGCCGCCGGGCGCGCCGTCCCGTTTACGATCAGGGGTTCGGCCACCACGTCGATGGTCGCCACCCGCGGTACCGCCCGCAGGAACTGGCTGACATAGCCGATAGTGGCACGGCGCACGCTGAGGACTTGCCGCGGTTCGGCTTTGGCGAGATCGATCTCGGCGCCCTCGTGGCGGATACCGATACGGCCGCCATCGCAGCGATAATTGCCGAAGATCATTTTCAGGATCGAGGATTTTCCGGCACCCGAGGGGCCTGCCAGCACGACGCACTCGCCGGCGCTGACCTGAAACGAAACGCCGCGCAGGACGGGAAGCTGCACTCCGCCCTGCAAGTGCATGATAAAGGTCTTTTCCGCATTGCTGATTTCGATCATCGCAGTCATCGGCACATACTCACGCTGGCAAAATCGAAGAGACGAGCAATTGGGTATAGGGCTCACAGGGATCGTCGAGCACCTGATCCGTTAGTCCGGTTTCAATCACGCGGCCACCCTTCATCACCATCACACGATGCGACAACAGCCGGGCGACGGCGAGATCGTGGGTGACGACAATCGCCGCCAGCCCCAGCTCGCTCACCAGGTTGCGCATCAAATCGAGGAGGCGCGCCTGCACGGAAACGTCGAGCCCGCCGGTCGGTTCATCCATGAACACAAGACGGGGTTCCGTAACCAGATTGCGCGCAATCTGCAGCCGCTGCCGCATGCCGCCGGAATAGGTACGTGGCGCATCGTCGATGCGCCCGATGTCGATCTCAACGCGTTCCAGCCAGGATGACGCGGTATCTCGAATGCGCCCATAGTGATTCCAGCCCACCGCCATCAGCCGCTCGCCGACATTGGCGCCGGCCGACACCGCCATCCGCAATCCCAGCGCGGGATCCTGGTGCACATAGCCCCAGTCGGTACGAAACAAGAACCGGCGCTCAGCTTCGCCAAGTGCCGCGAGATCGCGCATCACCCCGTCGCGCATGCGATAGGACACACGCCCCGCGCTCGGGGCGAACTGCGCCGACAGTAATTGCAGCAGCGTCGTTTTGCCTGAGCCGGACTCGCCGACGATCGCCAGCACCTCGCCGGGATAGAGCGCAAAGGATACGTCACGGCAGGCGGTCAGCCGGCCATAGGTCTTACTCAACCTGTCTGCGACCAGCAGGGGCTCGTCGCCATCCGCGGCGATTTCGTTTTCAGCCATGCGGTCTCTCCTTGTGCGGAGCCGCGCTTTCGCTGCCGCGATGCCCCTGGGCCTGGCGGGTCTCGCAGTAGTCGGTGTCCGAGCATACGAACATCCGGCCGCCTTTGTCGTTGGTGACGATCTCGTCCAGATAAGAATCATCAGCGCCGCATAGCGCGCAGGGAGCATCGAAGCGGTAGCGCGTGAATGGATGATCCTCGAAGTCGAGCGATGTGACCTGCGTGTAAGGCGGGACCGCGTAGATTCGCTTCTCGCGGCCGGCGCCGAACAGCTGCAGCGCCGGACAATCGTCCATCTTCGGATTGTCGAATTTCGGCGTCGGCGACGGGTCCATGACGTAGCGGGCGTTCACCTTCACCGGATAGGCATAGGAGGTGGCGATGTGCCCGAAGCGGGCGATGTCCTCATAAAGCTTGACGTGCATCAACCCATATTCGCCGAGCGCATGCATGCGCCGCGTCTCGGTCTCGCGCGGCTCGAGGAAGCGCAGCGGCTCGGGGATCGGCACCTGATAGACCAGCACCTGCCCGCCATGCAGCGCCGCTTCCGGAATGCGGTGCCGGGTCTGGATGATCGTCGCCTGCTCCGTGGAGGTCGTCGTCGCGACCCCGGCGGTCCTGGCGAAAAACTTGCGGATCGAGATCGCGTTGGTGGTGTCGTCGGAGCCCTGATCGATCACCTTCAACACGTCGTCGGGCCCAAGGATCGCCGCCGTCACCTGCACGCCGCCGGTACCCCAGCCATAGGGCATCG
>Ga0209526_10000471_pt1 | contig 26359 bp, 21 predicted proteins | sample JacPinW_OM2H0_M1_FD_188566 | JGI IMG/M metagenome (GOLD analysis project Ga0209526, IMG submission 188566) | Forest soil microbial communities from Algoma, Ontario, Canada - Jack Pine, Ontario site 1_JW_OM2H0_M1 (SPAdes) (version 2) | ecosystem: Environmental > Terrestrial > Soil > Boreal... | reverse complement strand
TCCCTTTTGTCTTGGCGGATCTTTCGTGCTTCTTGGCGAGCAGGGCGTCGACATTCTTCATGCCGTTTTCGACGGCCAATGCGGCAGCACGCTGCAATTGCGGGTCGAGCGTGGTGTACACGCGGTAGTTCTGGCTCAAGAGATCGGCTTCGGAATAATCCTCGAGAAGATGATCTTTGACCATGTCCACGAAGTAGGGCGCTTCGTTGCCGGCGATTTCCGTGCGCATCAGCTTGAGAGGAACGCGCTTGGCATCCTGGACGTCGGCTTCGTTGATGAATTTGTTTTCGAGCATCTGCGTGAGGACGCGGTCGCGGGATTGCACGGCGCGTTCAGGATGACGGTCCGAGACGGAGTAATAATTTGGGGCGCGAATCAGGCCGGCGAGAAACGCACATTCGGGCAGGGTGAGCTGGCGAAGATCCTTGCCAAAATAAGCGACGCTGGCTTCGGCGAAGCCGCGGATGCCGAAGCTGCCGCGATTGCCGAGATAGACTTCGTTCGCGTACATTTCGAAAATTCGTTGTTTGGAGTAGCGCTGCTCTAATTCAAACGAGAGCATGGCCTCGGCGAGTTTGCGGCGCCAGGTGCGATCGGTAGAAAGAAAATAAGTGCGAGCGACCTGCATGGTGATGGTGCTGGCACCCTGAAACTTCTGGCTATGCCGCAGGTCCGCCCAGGCAGCGCCAAAGATACGGATGAAATCGAAGCCGGGATGCTCAAAGAAGCGCTTATCCTCCGCGGAGAGAATGGCGTGCACCAGGACGGGAGGAAGATCTTCATAGCGCACCGGACGGCGTTTTTCGCGCAGGCTATCGAAAAGATTGGTGATGAGCTCGGGCTCGATTTCCGCTGAGCCCATGTCCGGACCGCCGGAGAGCGGACGAATGGTCCGGATGCCCTTGGCATTAAACTCGACGGCCAGCGCGTTTGTGCCGTTGAAGTAGGAAAGCTTCGAAGGGCGGATGTCCACGGTGGTGCCATCCGTGGTGTATTCACCGAGAGAATTTTCGTCGGCGGTAGGGCGATATCCGGATTTCTGGAGGAATGTGATCAGGTCCTTGGCGGTCCAAGCTTGACCATCGGAAATGTGCTCCGGGGCGGAGAAAATTTGGGTGGTATTTTGGAGGATGTGTCCGGAGAGCCGAGCGTCGATCATGCGCGCGTACTTAACGTAGTAGAAGGTGAAGAAACCGGCAGCGATGAGAAAAAGGGTGGCTACAGCGGCGAGGATGCCGAGGCCAATTTTAGAGGTCCAAAAGCCTTTTTCAAGACGAAAGCGCAAAAAGCAACTCCCCAGCGAGGGTGACTCCTATTGTCTCGCAAGATGCAGGTGGAACAAAGCCGGACTTGGATCGAAGTATGGAATCAGGCTAGGAGGCCGTATCGAGTACGCCGCAAATTGCGGCGAACCTACTTCATCAAATCTCTGCCTTCGCTGGTCGGAGAAAAGTTGAGATCCGTTTTATAGACGATGAAATCGACGGGAACGGAATAGCTAACGGTGATTTCAATGCCATGGTTGGTGTTCGCCACCTTGATGTCATCGCGTTTTGCGGGAATGTCCAGGTCCTGGATGACGCGGTAGAGATTGTCGCGGATCTGCTCTTCGGTGTAGCGGTTGACGACCGCGAAACGTGCCTGTTCCGTTATCTTGTCCTTCAGTTGATATTCCGCAACGTAAAGAGGGACGGTCTTGAAAGCGACGAACACTGCAACAACGAGAATGGCGGTGTAAACCAGGGCCTTGAGTTTGCTTTCGCCGCACTCAGAGTATCGCGGGGGGTGAGGTTGCCAGTTCACGCAGGAACGCTCCAGAGCCAGTCGCAGCAGACCCCGACTGGCGAAAATAAATGTTCTATATTGGCAAGCTAACATTGAGTGCTAGCGCTGTCGAGGAACGTTAGGCAGGGGTGTTGTCCAGAGGTTACGGTCCAGGAAGGCCGGATCGCCTTGCAAAGAGTCGCCAGCCTCAGAAGGCGGCCGCTATAACAGAAGAAAAAAACAAGAGTGGCGATCCCGCAGAGGGGTATCGGCCACTACAAGTTCTTCCAGGACACGCATTAATAGGCGCGACCAAAGATGGCTCGTTGCTTTGAAAGCTTGCCGCAGTGGACGCAACTGCCGGAGCCATCGGACGCGCCGTTGCCGAGGACGGCAGAAGGGTCGAGCGGGATGCAACGCATAGTGGCGCGGGTTTCTTCCTTAATTACTGCTTCGCAATCGCCGCTGCCACACCAGTAGGAGAAGGCAAAGCCGGTTTCGACGGCTTTCTTGAATTCGTCGTAAGTCTTGGCTTCGTGAGTGTTTGCGCGGCGGAAGGCTAGGGCCTTGTCGTGCATGGACTGGTGGACTTCGATGAGAAGTTTTTCGATGGTGACGGGCAAGTCGGCGAGCGAGGCGCTGACTTTGCCTTCCCGTCCCGGACGGTCGCGACGTGCGAGCATGGCGGCTTGCTTGGCGACGTCTTTGGGGCCGAGTTCGACGCGGACAGGGACGCCGCGCATTTCCCAGTCGTTGAATTTCCAACCTGGGCTAAAGCCCTCGCGCTCATCTAGGGTGACTCGGAGGTTGGCCTTTACGAGTTGCGCCTTCAGTTCTTTGGCAGTTTTGAGGACGGAAGTTTTTTCTTCGTCGGTTTTGTAGATGGGCACAATGACAACTTGCGTGGGCGCGAGTTTCGGAGGCATCACGAGGCCCTGATCGTCGCCGTGCACCATGATGATGGCGCCGATCATGCGGGTAGAAAGGCCCCACGAGGTGGTCCAGCAGTGTTGAAGCTGGCCATTTTGATCCAGGTATTTCACAGCAAAGGCTTGCGCGAAATTTTGGCCCAGAAAATGGGATGTGCCTGCCTGGAGGGCTTTGCTGTCGCCCATCATGGCTTCGATGGAATAGGTGATGTCGGCACCGGCAAATTTTTCAGCATCGGATTTTGCGCCGGGGATGACAGGGATAGCGGCGTCATTCACGGCGAAGTCCGTGTAGACATCGAGCATCTGCTTGGTTTCTTCCATCGCTTCCTCGCGAGTGGCATGGGCGGTGTGGCCTTCCTGCCAATAAAATTCGAGAGTGCGCAGGAAGAGTTTGGTACGAAGCTCCCAGCGGACGACGCTGTTCCACTGGTTCATGAGAACGGGGAGATCGCGGTAGGACTGGATCCATTTTGCCCACATGTGGCCGATGATAGTTTCGGAGGTTGGGCGAACGATTAGGGGCTCAGCGAGTTTTTCGCCGCCACCGATGGTAACGACGGCGAGTTCAGGGGAGAAGCCTTCGACGTGGTGCTTTTCTTTTTCGATGAAGCTCTTGGGGATGAGCAGGGGGAATGCGACGTTCTGGTGCCCTGTGGCCTTGAAGCGGCGATCGAGCGCCTGCTGGATATTTTCCCAAAGTGCCCATCCATAGGGGCGCACAACCATGCAACCGCGGACTGGTGCGTAGTCGGCGAGCTGCGCCTTAAGGACCAGTTGGTTGTACCATTCGGAAAAATCCTCGGCGCGTGTAGGTAACTTCTCTTCGGCCATGCGTCTCCCTGTGCGGTTCTTAGTCTTAAGCCAAGTTTTTCAGCGTAAACGACGGTGAATGTGACTGTCAACGCGGCGCGCTAGATCCGACTCAGCACATTCAAGTCTGACAGCTGATGACTATTTCAGTAACCCTTTAATTCGGCTGTCGATTACCTCGCGCACGGTCTTCTCTGGAACGAGACGATTTAGCGTACCGAGATCAACGTCCACCGTGAGGTCGTGGTCGGTGACTTCGACGGTTCCCTTTATCGGTGTGCTTATAAAACCTAACTTTGCACTAAGCGAAAAGCTGAGTATGGAGCCTTGCCAGCTCTTCTGCTCGACGACCAATCGCACGGGGAGTCCTGCGACATCTCGGAACATTTCGTTGAAGGAGCGATCAACCGTTTCGATGACCTCGGATTTGGACTGATTATGAGAAATTGTGATCCGCATATTTCTGTCTCAACCACACCGCTTCAAGATGCGTCCACGTATTCTAAGCTCCGGTGACACATGCGGCAATCTCCTGGCGCTCTGTGCCGGCCAGGTTCCGGAAACCGACCAATCAGATTTTAGCGCAACAAAAACCCCGTCTCTGCTGTCGGGGGAATGTCGAGAGATTGACGCGAAGCCTCCGTGGAAAGAGCTGCCGTTTTAACAGGGCATTTCAACGTCAGCTAACAAGTTCATTTAAAGGAAGATATAGATGCGCACGGGAAGTTTTTGTGCTGGAAGGAAAGGTGCTTGCGTTCAGGGGGGATGTGGTCGTGGTGCGTGTTAGGGATGGTGAGCAATATCGTGCGCTTTGCTGAATGCGGCCAATCTGCTCCGTGGGCGGCATTGCGGACCGCCTCAGAAGGCGATTCTTTCGTAAGCAAAAGAAAAGCAGGGACCTGGAGAAACAGTGATTGGTTCATATGACTATCGCCTGGTAGCGCTGTCCGTGGTCATCGCCATGTTCGCGTCGTATGCGGCGCTCGACCTGGCAGGACGAGTAACGGCGGCGCGGGGATGGATGCGCTCGGCCTGGCTGGCGGGAGGTGCCGCTGCGATGGGGTGCGGTATCTGGTCGATGCATTATATCGGCATGCTGGCGTTCCATCTGCCAATTCCAGTGGAGTATGACTGGAGGATAGTTCTATTATCGCTGCTCGCCGCAATTTTGGCCTCGGCAGTGGCGCTGTACAGTGGTGAGCCGGGAAAAAATCGCTGTGAGCGGGTATCTGATCGGCAGCATCACCATGGGTTGCGGCATTGCCGCGATGCACTTCATCGGAATGGGCGCAATGCGTTTGTCCGCCACATGCGAAATAGACATGCCTGTGGCGATTCTGCCCGTAGCTATTGCTGTGGGGGCATCTTTTGCAGCTTTGCTGCGATGTTTCGGGACATGGAATTGGATCCGCGCTGGTTGCCAACCGTATTTACACCGAAACGATCGGGGAGATTCAGCGTGGAGTGGAACTGGCACCCATGCTTCGGCACCTGAACGAATTTGTATTGAAAGGTTTCGGCAGCGATGACTTCTACTTCACCTTGGCTGCGGTACGCTTAAAACGCGACGGACGTATTCTCGAATTCGCCGGCGCCGGTCATCCAGCCAGCGATGATTGTGCATCCCGGAGAAGCACCAAGGCTGCTGAAGTCTCAAAGCAGCGTTCTCGGGTTGATTGAAGATGCGGTGGGCAACCAAGCGACCGTCGAAGTGCCTTTGAGGCCGAATGATCGAGTCGTAATTTACACGGACGGTTTTACGGAAAGTTTCAATTCGCAAGAACAGGAACTGGGTATCGATGGGTTCAGCGAAATCGCGCGTGAGGCAGCTTTGTGGCCACTGCCGGAAATGAAGCAGTACATCCTCGATGGCGTGGCAGCGTTCCGCTGCGGCCCGCCTATCGACGATATGTCGCTGGTGGTTGTCAGCATTCAGTGAGCAAGAAGGCTTTGCCCAGTCAGGCTGGCGGGCTATCGAGGGCGTCGAAAGCCGCGACTTCTCCACTCCATTCAAAGTCAGGGTTACTTTGGAGCAGGCGCACGCACCGATTCCAGCGCAGGATCGCATCATTGTTGCCCCGGGGCTGGATTTTCTCGGCTTCGGCGAAGAACCCCAGCGCTTGCTCCAACAAGGGCATCAGCGTATGCGGAGAGTGCCCGGTGCGGAGTTGCGCCTTGACTCGGCGTTCGCGCAGCAGGCCGGCATAGTAAAGGCGCTCGTAGGGATCCGCCAAGCTCTGAAAAATTTTCTCCGCCTCCGCATAGCGGTCCGCCCCTTCGCCACTGAACTGATCGGTGATCGCAAGGCCCAGTAGCCGGCGGCCGAACATGTGGTTGGGATCCGCCGCGAGGATATCCCTGCAGATGGACTCAGCCTCTTCCGGCTCGTTTAGAGAGCGGTACAATTCCGCCTTTGCAATGGCTTCCTCGATTGCCGAGGTTGAGATAGTTTTTAGCTTCAAATCCATAAGAGCCTCCTTGTCGAGGATTCGGGGGTCGAGGTTTCCGCGTCCAAGTGTACGCCTAGTGGTTTCAGCCTCCCGAGGTTCCGCTAATCTTTCGCACGACCCAGAGAAGCGGGTCGTAGAACTGGTCAACGACGCGTTCCTTTAGCGGGATGATGGCGTTGTCGGTAATGTGAATCTCTTCCGGGCAAACCTCGGTGCAACATTTAGTGATGTTACAAAGTCCGAGACCCAGCTCGTCGCGAAGCAGCTTTGTGCGAGAAACGCCATCGAGCGGGTGCATCTCTAATCCCGCTATCCGAACGAAGAAGCGCGGCCCGGCGAACTGTTCGTGGTTATCGTGGTCGCGCAGGACGTGACAAACGTTCTGACAAAGAAAACATTCGATGCATTTGCGGAATTCCTGGGATCTATCGACGTCTTCCTGATAGAACTTCCATTCGGCACCGGGCCGCGGCTGGAACGGAGGAATTTTTTTATTGACGCGGTAATTCCAGGAAACGTCCGTGACCAGATCTTTGATGACCGGGAAGGACTTCATCGGGTTGACTACGATGGGTTTGTCCAACGGAAGCGAATCGATGCGGGTTTTGCAAGTTAGCCGCGGACGGCCGTTCACTTCGGCAGAACAGGAGCCGCACTTACCGGCTTTGCAATTCCAGCGAACCGCGAGATCCGGAGCCAAATGGCCTTGAATGTAGTGAAGACCATCGAGCACAACCATCCCCGGCGCGATCGGAACCTTGTACTCGACAGGCTTCCCGCCATCCGGACCACCGCGGAAGATTTGCATCGTCGCTTCAGCCATCGAGTGCCTCCGCTATTTGTCTTCCGCCAGAATTTGCTTCAACTCCGCGGGTATTTCTGAGATCGGGTTCTGCCGAAGCGCCATCGCGCCGCCCTCTTGCCGAACGATGTTATTTTTTGTACCCCAGACCGGGTCGAGATCAGGGAAATCAATGCGGCTGTGTGCACCGCGACTTTCTTCGCGCACGAGGGCACTTCGCGCCACGGCCTCGGCGACGGTCAGCATGGCCTTCAACTCCAGAGCCAGGTGCCAACCGGGATTGAACATGCGGGAGCCTTCGACGCTTACGACTTCCAAACGCTTCTTAAACTTTTCAATTTCCAGCAGCGCGCGTTGAACATCCTCGCGATTGCGATAGATTCCCACTAGGTTCTGCATCAGTTCCTGCAGATCGCGGTGGATGGCATAGGGGCTCTCGCCCGCTTGGCGCTGGAATGGCGCAAGCGCTTCTCGCTCAGACTGTTCGATTTGAGCCGCATCCAGGGTCGCGGAAGATACTTCCCTGGCGTGCTTGGCGGCGGCAAGGCCGGCGCGGCATCCGAAGACGAGCAAGTCCGAGAGGGAGTTGCCTCCCAAGCGATTGGATCCGTGCAGGCCGGCGGCCGCTTCCCCCGCGGCGAACAGGCCAGGGACGCTACTTTGCGCGGTCTCGGCCTCCACGCGGATGCCGCCCATCATGTAGTGACACGTGGGACCAACTTCCATTGGGCCCTTAGTAATGTCAACGTCGGCGAGCTCTTTGAACTGATGGTACATGCTGGGAAGTTTGCGTTTCACGTATTCGGCAGGTTTGTGCGAGATGTCCAGGTAAGCCCCGCCGTGTTCCGTGCCGCGGCCCTCGCGCACTTCGGTGTAGATCGACCGGGCCACGACATCCCGTGTGGAGAGTTCCATTCTCTTTGGGTCGTAGCGTTCCATGAATCGCTCGCCGTTCTTGTTGCGCAGGATGCCGCCTTCGCCGCGGACGGCTTCTGTCACGAGTATTCCCTGGACACCGGGAGGCCAAACCATTCCCGTAGGATGAAACTGCACAAATTCCATGTCCATGAGTTCAGCGCCGGCTTCGTAGGCCAGCGCCATTCCGTCACCAGTGTATTCCCATGAATTCGAAGTGATTCGCCAGGCCTTGCCAATGCCGCCAGTGGCGATGACCACGGACTTGGCTTTGAAAAGCACGAAGCGACCCTGTTCGCGCCAATACGCTAGCGCACCTGCGCAACGCGGGCCGTCTTTTAGAAGACGCACAACAGTGCATTCCATGTACACGTCAAAACCCTGCTGCACGCCGCGATCCTGCAGGGTGCGGATCATCTCCAAACCAGTGCGATCTCCAACGTGGCAGAGCCTCCGGAAAGTGTGTCCGCCGAAGGCGCGCTGCAAAATCTGTCCATCTTGTGTGCGATCGAACAGCGCCCCCCATTGTTCGAGTTCGCGGACGCGATCGGGGGCTTCCTGGGCATGGAGCTGGGCCATACGCCAGTTGTTAAGCATTTTTCCGCCGCGCATGGTATCGCGGAAATGTGTTCGCCAGTTGTCGGCCGAATCGACGTTGGCCATGGCGGCGGCGATTCCGCCCTCTGCCATCACGGTGTGGGCCTTGCCGAGAAGAGACTTGCATACCACACCGACCGATACACCCTGTGCAAGCGCCTCAATGGCCGCGCGCAAGCCCGCGCCACCTGCTCCGATCACCAGCACATCCTGTTCGTGGGTCTCGAACTTTTCGGTCAAAATAGCCTCACATCCTGGATGGCGCCGGAAGACACCAGCCGGATGTAGAAATCCGCCAATCCAACGCCAAACAGGCTCACCCACGCAAATAACATGTGGCGTTCATTCAACGCCGTGATCCAGCGCCATGCGCCGAGACGCGGTTTGCCAAACGTTGCGCACGAAAAGCAATCCAGTTTTCCGCCGGCCAGATGCCGCAACGAGTGGCAGGAAAATGTGTAGATGGAAAGCAAGGTGACGTTTACGAACAAAACCAGGGTGCCCACGCCGATTCCAAATTTGCCGTCAAAGAAAAATGCACGAATCGCGTCGTGCCACAAAAAAAACAGAAAAAGGACTGCCAGATAAAGAAAATAGCGGTGCGAATTCTGGAGCAGGAAGGGGAATCGAGTCTCGCCGCGGTAAGTGCGCTTCCACTCGCTGACCGCGCAGGCCGGCGGGTCCAGGAAGAAAGCGCGGTAGTAGGCTTTGCGGTAGTAGTAGCAAGTGGCGCGAAAGCCGAGTGGCCCGGCCAGGATCAACAAGGCCGGAGAAACGCGGAGTGGCAACCAATGATGTTGCGGATCAATCAGAGGAGAGTAGAAGGGAGATAAATACGGCCCCCATTCGTAAAAGCGGCCTTCGAAAGCTCTTAACGTGGCATAAATGCCGAAGCCACCGAGCACGATCACCACGGGAAGAATTTCCAGCCACCAGGGGTCTCGGCGCAGTGTGTTGCCGAAACGATGAACGTCCGCCGTTTGAACTAGGTTCTCAGCCACAGGTCACCCCTCCGCGAGGCATACACTATCCACAAAACACCTTTTTGAAAACTAAAATTATGAGAGTCATTGCGCAAGACGCTTACCCGGCGGGCAAGGATAGGTTCTTGGCAGGGATGGTGCCGGCACCTTCTTCGGACACGCAGGCCGACCCGCACGGGAGGGAGTGAGTTAGCGGACTTTTAGATGGAACTGCCGAGGAACCATTCTTCATCAGAGGATTTGGTGCTGCTGCGGATGAGGAGTTCGGGATCTTTTACGGTGACGCGGCTGTAAGGGGCGACAGAGTGGGTGAGCCAGACGTTGCCGCCAATGATGCTGTGGTGGCCGAGGCGGGTGTCTCCACCGAGGATGGTTGCGCCGGGATAGATGGTTACGTGGTCCTCGAGGTCCGGGTGACGCTTGTTGGCGAGACCACGCGAAAGGTCGCCGCTGGCTTCACGGCGGCTGACGGGATTGAACGCGCCTAGTGTAACGCCGTGGTAGAGGGTGACATGCTTGCCGATGGTGGCGGTCTCGCCGATCACTACGCCGGTGCCGTGGTCGATGAAGAAGGATTCGTCGATCCTAGCGCCGGGATGGATGTCTATGCCGGTGCGGCTGTGCGCGATTTCGGTCATGATGCGCGGAAGATACGGAACTTTTAGTTTGTAGAGTTCGTGGGCGAGACGCTGCACAGTGATCGCTTCGATGCCCGGGTAGCTGAGCAGGATCTCTTCGAGGCCGCTGGCCGCCGGATCGTTTTTCAGCGCGGCTTGGAGATCGGTTGCGAGCAGGTGAGCGAGATGGGGCAACTGACCGCGGAGTTCCACCAGAATTTTCTCCGCTGCCTGCGCGAGATTCCCGGATGTGCTCTTTCCGCGGCAACTGGCATCGAAACGCAACGCGCAGACTAGTTGTTCCGCGAGTTGGAGATCGAGATCTTCCAGGAATTTGGTGATGCGCGGGCTCTGCAGGCCTTCGGGTGAATGGTAGAGCGGAAAGAGCGTGTCCAGATAGCGGCGGCAGATGATGGCGATTTCTTCGCGCGAGGGGAGGCGGTACTCCCCGGCGGGATCGCCGGAGAGGCGCGCCTCGAGAGCGGAGCGGAATTCGGCGGCGAGGCAACGGAGTTCGTCGATTGGTGCGGTCATTCCAGGATCTCCATCTTTTCGATGCGGCGAACGTGAGCCGGTAATCACGCGCTATCGGAAAAGCTGCGGGTTCGGGCGCTGGTTGCCGCTTACATCGAGGCTATGTTTTACGTAGCGGACCGCCTCAGAAGGCGGTCCCTGCAATGGCTAATCCAAAAGCCGCCCGCCTTAAAAGCTGGTCTTTATAAACCTCGCCGGAAAACGCCGGTTCGAAGACCGACCCACGCAGAAGCAGGGTAAAGACAGATTCCTCACCCCGTTCAAAAAGCGAACGGGGTTTGCAATGACATTTCATCGCTCTAGCCGATACCTTCGAAAAGGATTGTGGAAAGGTAGCGTTCACCGGAATCGGGCAATACGGTGACGATAGTTTTGCCTTCGAATTCCGGTAGTTTGGCGATGCGCGCGGCGACCGCAGCGGCGGCTCCGCAGGAAATGCCGGAGAGAATGCCTTCCTCGCGCGCGAGACGACGGGCGAATTCGACCGACTCTTCGTTAGTGACCTGTTCGACGCGATCGACCTGGCTGAGGTCAAGGTTTTTGGGAACGAAGCCAGCACCGATGCCCTGGATTTTGTGAGGGCCAGGCACTGGAGTTTGACCGGCGCGCGTCTGGGTGATGACAGGGCTGGCGACCGGTTCAACGGCAATCGCGATGATCTTCTTCCCCTTCGTGCCTTTGATGTAGCGGCAGACGCCGGTGATGGTTCCACCAGTGCCGACGCCACTGACGAGAACGTCAATCGCGCCGTCCGTGTCATTCCAGATTTCCGGGCCGGTGGTTGACTCGTGGATTGCGGGATTCGCCGGGTTGTCGAACTGCTGCGGCAGGAAATAGTGGGACTTGTCCGAATTGTAGATTTCGGTAGCTTTGGCGATGGCGCCCTTCATTCCTTCCGGGCCGGGCGTGAGGACCAGCGTCGCGCCGAAAGCCGCAAGGACGCGGCGGCGTTCGAGGGACATTGTTTCCGGCATGGTTAGCGTGATTTTATAGCCGCGGGCGGCCGCGACAAAGGCTAGAGCAATGCCGGTGTTGCCGCTGGTGGGCTCCACGATTTCGATCCCCGGCTTCAACACGCCGCGCTTCTCGGCGTCCCAAATCATCGCCGCCCCGATACGATCCTTCACGGAGTATGCAGGACCCCTTCCTTCGATTTTCGCGAGCACGGTGGCCTTGGCGCCCTCGGCGATGCGGTTCAGCTTGATTAAGGGAGTTTTTCCTATACTCAACGAGTTGTCGGCATAGATAGTTGCCATCATATTCCTCAGTGGAGTGAATTTGCTGTATCGGGTCAGCACCTTAAGTATAGAGCGACGGGGCGGGAAATCCGAAGCGGCGAAATGGCAAGGGCTATGATGAAGAGTGTGGGTTCCCTGTATCCGCGAGTGGCTGCGTTGCGGTTGAGTGCGCAGTTCGTTAAAATCGCGGCACAACACATCTAGCGTGTGATTTGAGGAGACCGGAATGACCACGGAAGCGAATAACAGAATGCAACGGCCACTGGACGTGGTGGACCCGCAGATTGCGGAGTTGCTGCGCGACGAGGCGCAACGCCAGGCTACCGGACTAGAGCTGATTCCCTCTGAAAACCTAGTGTCTGAAGCGGTGCTGGAAGCGATGGGCTCGATTTTTACGAATAAGTATGCGGAGGGCTATCCGGGCAAGCGGTATTACGGGGGTTGCGAGTATGCAGACAAGGTGGAGCAATTGGCGATCGACCGCGCGAAGGAGTTGTTCGGCGCAGAGCACGCTAACGTGCAGGCACACTCCGGAACATCGGCCAACGTTGCGGTGTATATGTCGCTGCTGCAACCCGGCGATACGGTACTGGGAATGGCTCTGGCGCACGGTGGGCATTTGACGCATGGACATCCGTTGAATTTTTCGGGGCGGATGTACAAGTTCACGGAATACCACGTTCGGAAGGAAGACCAGCGGATCGATTACGATGAGATTGAAAAACTTGCGCAGGATCACAAGCCGAAGATGATTGTGGCGGGAGCGAGCGCTTACTCGCGGATCATTGAATTTGAGCGCATCGCGAAAGTGGCGAAGGCGGTGAACGCAATCTTTTTTGTGGACATGGCGCACATCGCCGGACTGGTGGCGGCGGGTGTGCATCCCAGCCCGATTCCCTACGCGGACATCGTGTCGACGACAACCCATAAGACGCTGCGGGGGCCGCGCGGCGGCTTGGTGCTTTGCAAGGCGGCGCTGGCGAAAGAGTTGGACAAGCTGACGTTCCCGGGGACGCAAGGCGGGCCGCTGGTGCACACGATTGCGGCGAAGGCGGTTTGCCTGAAGGAAGCGATGGAGCCATCTTTCCAGAGTTACCAAAAGCAGGTGGTGGCCAACGCAAAGGCGCTATCGAGTGCCATCGCCAAGGCGGGATTCCCGATTGTAGCCGGGGGAACAGACAACCACGTATTTCTGATGGAAGTGCATTCGCGAGGAATTACGGGTAGCGACGCCGAGAAGGCGCTGGATCGCGCGGGAATTACCGTGAACAAGAATGCAATTCCGTTCGATCCGCTCCCACCGATGAAGGCGGGCGGGATTCGATTGGGCAGCCCATCCGTGACGACCCGAGGAATGAAAGAGCAGGAGATGGAGCTGATCGGCGCGTGGGTGGCAGAAATTTTGAGCCATCTAGGCGACGCCGCCGTTGAACAGAAAGTCCGGAAGCAAGTCGCGGAATTGGCGGGACGTTTCCCGATTTACGAATCGCGGCTTCGCGGATCGGTGACGCACGCACGAGCGTAATCAAATTCTGCTCCCTCAAAACTAGGAGTGATGTATACGTTCTTGCCCCAGAGAACTGCCCGGGAGGCAGTTTCTACACCATGAAGCATAGGAAAGCGGCACTGCCGGACGTTGTTCAAGCTACAGCAGCGTTTGAGAAATGGGCTTCGCGGCATGTTCGCATGGTGCGCTCGGATGTGGAACTGAAGCATCGCGACATGGCCCTGGCGGCGTTTCCATTTTTTCGCGCAACATTTTATCGCTGGGCGCAATGGTGGCCGCTAGTTTGTGCGGAATTGGCCCGCGGGCCACAGGTGCTTGCCGTCGGTGATTTGCACGTGGAAAATTTCGGGACTTGGCGAGACCTGGAGGGGCGGCTGATATGGGGCGTGAACGATTTTGATGAGGCCTGGCCTGCGTCTTATGCGGTGGATCTGGTGCGACTTCTGACGAGCTGTTACCTGGCGATCGAAGGAGATCACCTGGCAGTCAGCCGGAAAAAAGCGTGCGCGGCGGTGGAGGAGGGTTATCGCGATTCGATGGCGAAAGGCGGAGCACCGTTTGTGCTTGCGGAACATCACCGGTGGCTGCGGCTGCTTGCTCTAAACAAGCTGCGCGATCCGGTTATGTTCTGGCAGAAGATGCGCAGCTGCCCGCGTTTTAAAGGGACGTTGCCGGCAGAGGTGATGAAGATGCTGCGGAACTCCCTTCCCTTCCCCGGAATGAGTTTTGAGTTGAAGTCCCGAATCGCTGGTCTGGGCAGCCTTGGACACCCGCGCGTTCTGGCGGTGGCAACGTGGCACGGCTCGCACATCGCACGTGAAGCGAAACAACTGACGCCGTCCGCATGGATCTGGACAAAGCAGCTCGACTCGCATGAAATCCTGAGCCGAAAACTGGTGGAGACGGCCGTGCGCATCCGCGACCCGCATGTTCACTTTGCGGAGCACTGGATTGTACGCCGGCTGGCGCCGGATTGCTGCCACATCGAAATGCAAACGCTGCCGGAAGAGCGGGATGAAGAAAGGCTGCTCTATTGCATGGGATGGGAAACGGCGAACATCCACCTGGGCAGCGAAAAAGAGATTCGTGAGTTGAAGCGGGATCTTGCCAGGAGAAAAAAGTGCTGGCTGCACAAACCGGCTAAGGCGATGTTGAAGGTGACGCTAGAGGATTGGAAATTCTGGCGGCGCGGGTGGGAGCGAGCCTTGGGCGGGAAGTAAAAGACGAGATGCAAAGCGTATGCAACAGGTGATGGGGGGGTTTGGTAAGTGCCACGATCCCTCCGCTCCGCAGCGGCAAAAAGCTCCGCTGCCCCGGTCGGGATGACAGAACGTCCAAGACGGCCTCTGAAGGCCGCCCCAACATGAGCGAGAGAGTACCAAGAACCGGCATGAGGTCAGCGAGAAGGGTAAGGGTTGGAGCCTGCTTCGCGTGGCTGAATGGACGTTTCCTTAGAACGCCGAGACGATGAACGAGGACTGTCCCACCGGTCAGTAGATTCCTCCCTTCGTAAACCGTAGCGTGTAGATGGGCGGGGAATGCAAATAGCTGTGGCAAACCGTCAAGACTATACAACTTCTGAAATGAGCTGTTGTCGCCACGGGTCGCTTGACCCCAGCGCTGTTTGCGTGGCTCCCGGGGGAATTCCTCGAACGCAACCGAGGTGGATACATGATGGATACCGAAGCTTTCCGAGAGTTCAAAACAGGTTTATCGCTCTTGCGGGATAACTATTCGACCCGGGCATTGGAGCATATTCAGCGTGCGGCCGAATTGGAAAAGAACAATCCCTATTACATGTCGTATCTGGGCGTGGCGCTGGCCCGCACGGAAAAGAAATGGGCCGAAGCCGAGCGGATGTGCGACACCGCTGTGCGGTTGAAGCGGAACCAGGCACAGCTATATTTGAATCTGGCGGAAGTGTACATGGCTGCGGGACGCCGCGAGGACGCGAGAGAAGCGCTGCTGGCTGGAATGAAATATGCCCGGCGCGATATCCGGCTTAACATTGCCATGGCCAAGCTGACGCCGCGACGTTCACCGATCTTTGCGTTTCTCGACCGGCAGCATCCATTGAATCGGCACTTCGGCCTGCTGCGGCACAAAACGCTTGGGGCCATCGGCAAGACCTGACCCCTTCGCCGCCAATCCGGACGCCCAAATCAATTCCTCCCCCAAACGCAGAAAAGGCGGATGGCCAATAGCCACCCGCCTTTTTTGTGTCAGCTTTTCTTTTCTTGAATTCTGGGTTGCATACACTACTTGCGCGTGTTGTCAGGCGAGAAGTTGTATGTGGCCTGGATTCCCATCTCCATCAGAATCTTGAAACCGACCCCGAACAGGCCGTTGGACAATTGTTCACGGCGGACGACTTCGGCAAGGTATTCACGGCTCATCGCGCCGGGGTCCTTTGTATAAGGCATGGTTACGAACAGCCGCATTCCGACTTCATAACCGGATTCGCTGGAATGGAAAAACACGCCAGACCGGGACATGCTGATCGTGCCGCGAATATCGTCGAAGGGATCGCGCTCGGGATCGGACGGACGGAGGCGCATGAGTTGCTTGATTTTGCAACGGCGGCTGCCGCGGCGCTCGGTCTGCGAGGGGCGGGAGGAACTCCCGCAAGTGGGAGAATTTGGCTTTACCATAATATCCAAGTGGGACGGCATGCTCGGTCACCTTTTCCTGTACTTCTCTATACAGGCAGGATACGCGACCGGCTTATTTTCGCCTATAGCGGGACCGTACTCGAAAAGATGCCTAGCTTCCCATAAAAATGATAGTACGAAAGTTCTGGGTGCGCCATCGGGACCAGAGCAGCGCGTGCCCAAAAAACGGCAGATTGGGCCGAAAGATGACTTCGAGGGCGGAACTGTGCGATTCTCTACGGTCACTAGGACGGGAAGGGGAGCTATGCTCAAGCGGTTCAGGGACTTGTCCGAGAAGGAGATTCTGGCCCTGGCGGTCTCCAACGAGGAGGAAGACGGGCGAATTTATGGGGAATTCGCGGATGCGCTGCGGGAGGGCTACCCAGCGACCGCGGCGATGTTCGAAGACATGCGCGCCGAAGAAGTAGTGCATCGGGACCGACTGCTAGCGATGTACAAGCAGCGTTTTGGGGACCACATACCTCCGATCCGCCGGGAGGACGTGCGCGGCTTTCTGCAACGGCGCCCGATCTGGATGATGCGGCCGCTTGGGGTAAAGGTGGCGCGGAGGCAGGCAGAAGTTATGGAGATGGAAGCCAGTCGATTTTACTCGCGGGCCGCCAGTCGAACCACGGATGTGCCCATGCGCGAGTTGCTAAATCACCTGGCGGACGAGGAGCGCAAGCACACACGCGCGGCGGGACAATTCGAGGAACAGCACCTCACAGCCCAGGCGAAAATGGATGAGGAAGAATCGCACCGGCGCCTGTTCATGCTGCAGTTTATCCAGCCGGGCCTGGCGGGATTGATGGACGGATCGGTTTCCACGCTGGCGCCGCTATTCGCGGCGGCTTTTGCGACGCATAAGAGTTGGGACGCATTTCTGGTGGGACTGGCGGCCAGCATCGGCGCGGGAATTTCGATGGGATTTGCGGAGTCGCTGTCGGATGACGGATCGTTGACGGGACGCGGCTCGCCGTGGATACGCGGGGTGGTAACGGGAGGGATGACCGCAGCGGGCGGGTTAGGGCATACGCTTCCCTTTCTTATTTCGGATTTTCGAATGGCAATTGCGATCGCGGTGATTGTTGTTGCGGTGGAACTTGCTGCGATCAGCTATGTACGGCACAAGTATATGGACACGCCGTTTCTGCAGGCGGCGTTTCAGGTGATTGTCGGCGGGGTGCTTGTGTTTTTGACCGGTTGGCTGATCGGGAGTTCGTAGTAACGCCTCAGGCGCAGCGAACGGCCACTCGAATATACTTATCGAATGAAATGGCAATTTTCTGTACCCGTCGCCATCTGCGGGGTGATGCTTGTTTGCGCAATTAGTTTTGGTCAGACAAGAAATGCGGCTCCGACTACGCATGCGGACCGCATTGTGGTGGAGAAAAGCAAGCGGGTGATGAAGCTGATGCACGGCAGCGAAGTGCTGAAAGCCTATCGAGTCGCACTCGGCGGATAGCCGGTCGGTCCGAAAGAACGTCGAGGAGATCATAAGACACCAGAAGGATCCTATGTAGTGGACGGCAAGAAAGCCAATAGCCAATTTCATCTGCCCTGCACCTTTCGTATCCGGACGCTGCGGATCGGGATCGTGCGCGAAGGTTGGGAGTCAGTCCGGGCGGGGACGTAGAGATTCATGGGCTGGGGGCGAAATGGGGCTGGGTGGGTGCTGGACATTGACAGACGGACTGGACTGACGGGTGCATTGCGGTGACGAATGAAGAGATTGATGAGATCTGGCCGCTGGTGGAAGTGGGCACACCGGTGGAAATCCGGCCTTAACGTTATTCCGTCTGCGCCGTTGAATCATCCAACGGTCAGCTTTAAGCAATCAGTTCTTTCCTTCGCGGACTTAACGAGAATCTTATGTGCTGAGTATTACGCTGACGGCAGACGTGAATGCAGGCTTGGCTTGGCTTGGCTTGGCTTCGCTTAGCCTTCTCACCATGGTCAACACAATTTTGAAGCGACGATCGCGCAGAAGAATGCTGCATTGTCAGGACGCGGATGCGCTAAAGGTTAGGCGATTCGCTCGCTGTAGGAGCTGCGCGAATGAGGATCGCTCGGCTTGTTGTTGGGGACTCGCTTGCCAGAGGAGAGTTGCGGTTCCTCGGATCCGGGCGCTGTATTTTGTTTAGTGACAAGGAATGGCCGGGGAGATTCTTCTTTGAGGGCCTCCCTGCAGGCGGCTACTTGCCGGGCAATTGCGCTGCGCTTGTCTCCGTATATCCACATAAAAAGTACGTAAAGCATGAAATCCATTCCGAGGATGCAAAGTATCAAAAATATATTCAGCAACATAGTTCTCTCGCCAGGACGGATGGGAGTCCTGCTTCAGCTAGATATAGGATCGAAAAGAGGAGGCTGAAAAGTCCTGAGGAGTTCATAAGAAATTCGTTAGAAGCTGGCTGGCGGCACGCACGGGGACCGTAAGGTGAACCGGTGGCGGGAGGTTGGATGCCGGTTTGCGATTTAGTCGCTGTGGGCTGCAGCGGTGGAGATGGCCGGAGTGCGGCGGAAGGCGCGACGCAGGAAGGATTGCAGGCGGTCCATGTAGATGTAGACGACAGGGGTGGTGAACAGTGTGAGCATCTGGCTGAGAATCAGGCCACCGACGATGGTGATGCCGAGCGGCCGGCGAATCTCCGAGCCTACGCCCGCGCCAAGGGCTAGAGGTAGAGCGCCGAACATCGCCGCCATGGTCGTCATCATGATCGGACGGAAACGGAGCAGGCAAGCTTTGTAGATGGCTTCATCCGGCGACTTCTGCTCTTCGCGCTCAACTTGCACGGCAAAATCGATCATCAGGATGGCATTCTTTTTGACAATACCAATAAGCAGGATGATGCCTATGAGCGCAATGATGCTGAGATCCATATGAGCCAACTGCAACGCGAGCAGCGCACCGATGCCCGCTGAGGGGATAGTGGAGAGAATAGTGATCGGATGGATGAAGCTCTCGTAGAGAATTCCCAGAACGATGTAGACCGCGCCCAGGGCGGTGATGATCAGAATGACTTGATTCGACAGCGAATCTTGAAAAGCCTGGGCGGTGCCCTGAAAAGTGGCATGGACAGTATTTGGAACGCCGAGTTGCAGCTGGGCCTCTTCAACGTGCTGGACGGCAGGGCCCAAGGAAGCGCCCGGAGCAAGATTGAAGGAAAGGGTGATCGAAGGAAAAATACCCTGGTGATTGACGGATAAAGAAGTGTTCGAAGATTCGAAATGCGCGAATGTACTGAGCGGCACGAGTTTACCGGCCTTCGAGGGAACGTAAATGGTCGCGAGGGCTTGCGGGTCATCACGAAATTCCGGGGCAACTTCGAGAACGACGTGATATTGGTTCAGGCCTTTGTAGATGTTCGAGACCTGCCGCTGGCCGAAAGCGTCACCCAAAGTGTTGTCAATATCCTGAATAGCCACGCCGAGCCTGCCAGCGGTGTCACGGTCCACGGCGATGTAGGATTGCAGGCCCTTGTTTTGCTGATCGGAATTGACGTCGCGCAGTTCCGGAATCTGGCGCATGCGGTCCATGATGATCGGCGCCCAATGGTAAAGATCGTCGAGATTGTCCGCTTGCAAAGTGTATTGGTATTGCGCGCCACCAAATCGGCCGCCGACGCTGACGTCTTGTATGGATTGCATGAAAAGCGAGGCGCCCGGAATGTGAGAGGTTTTTTCGCGGAGGCGTGCGATGACGTGATCGGCGTCGATCTTGCGCTCTGCCAAGGGTTTCAATTGCCCGAACATGCGCGCGGTGCTGGTACCGTTGCCGCCACCGGTGAAGGACGTAACGGTATCGACGGCGGGATCTGCCAACACGATGTCCGTATACGCACGCATCTTCCTGGATATTTCGACGAAGGAGGTATCCTGATCAGCCTGGATGAAACCCATGATGCGGCCGGTGTCCTGCTGCGGGAAGAACCCTTTATTTACGTGCGTGAACATGAAGACGCTCAGACCAGCAGTAAAAATAGTGATCAGCAGGATAAACGCCTGGTGCCGGAGCACCCAACGCAAGGCGTGGTCATAGCCGCGCAACATCCCCTCGAAACTGCGCTCGGAGATGCGGTAGGCAAGGCCATGCTTCTTGTGGATATTCACCCTCAGAAAACGGGCGCACATCATAGGCGTGGTGGTTAGAGAAACGAACAGCGATACGCCAATCGCGACGCTGAGGGTGACCGCGAACTCACGGAAGAGGCGGCCAACGATTCCGCCCATCATCAGGATGGGAATGAAAACCGCGACAAGTGACGCGCTCATGGAGAGGACAGTGAAACCGATTTCGCTGGAACCCTTCATCGCCGCAGCAAAGGGCGGGATGCCCGATTCCATGTGGCGCGCAATGTTTTCGATGACCACGATGGCATCGTCGACGACGAAGCCCGTGGAAATGGTGAGCGCCATCAGAGACAAATTATCCAGGCTGTAACCGCAGAGATACATCACGCCAAAGGTGCCGACCAGCGAGAGCGGAACAGCAATGCTAGGAATTAGCGTGGCCCAATAATTCCGCAAAAAAGCGAAAACGACCAGGATGACCAAAAAGATGGAGATAACCAGGGAGCGTTCGACATCCTGCACCGAAGAACGTATGACTAATGTGCGGTCGATGACGACCTGAAGGTTCAGCGCAGGGGAAATGGAGGCGCGAAGCCATGGCAATGTGGCTTTCACACGATCCGCGGTATCAATCATGTTGGCGCCCGGCTGCCGGAAGATGGCGATAATTACGCCGGGCTTGCCGCCGGAGAGGCCGAGGTTGCGAACGTCTTCGACCGAATCGACGACGTTGGCAATGTCGACCAGACGGACTGCGGCACCCGCGTGTCCTGCGACTATGAGGGGCTTGTACTCATACGCTTTGAATAATTGATCAGTGTCGGACACAGCCCAGTTCCGGTCATTGTTGGAGAGCGCACCCTTAGCCTGATTGGAATTCGCAGATTGCAGCGCTTTGCGCACTGTTTCCAGGCTGATGCCGTAACTACTCAGCATGTGCGGATTGGCTTCGACACGCACGGCAGGGCGTGAAGAACCCCAGGTGAAGACTTGCCCGACGCCTTCCACCTGTGCAATTTTTTGCGCAAGGATGGAATCGGATGCGTCATAGATCTGACCGACCGGAACCGTGTCCGAAGTAAGCGAAAGAAGCAGAATGGGAGAATCGGCGGAATTTACCTTGCGGTAGGTGGGTTGGCTGGGCAAATCGGCCGGCAGTTGGCTGCGCGCGGCATTGATGGCAGCCTCGACGTCGCGGGCGGCGGCGTTGATGTCCCGGTTCAGATCGAACTGCAGCGTGATACCCGTGCTGCCTAAAGTAGAGGAGGATGTCATTTGCGTGACGCCCGCGATGCGTCCGAATTGCCGCTCCAGTGGAGTGGCGACGGACGACGCCATGGTTTCGGGGCTTGCACCGGGCAGCCCTGCGCCGACACCGATGGTTGGCAAATCCACCTGCGGCAACGGAGCAACAGGCAAAAATCTGAACGCGATTGCCCCGGAAAGAAAAATGGCAATGGTAACCAGTGAGGTGGCCACCGGACGGCGGATAAAGGGCGCGGAGAAATTGGATTCGAAATTCATCCATCAATCCCCGGGAACCGGTTCTTCCGCGGGATTCCTAATACCTAGGTTCAAGCGATTCGCGAGCCAATCGAAAGCGAGATAAACAACCGGGGTGGTATAGAGCGTCAGTAGCTGGCTGAGAATCAAGCCGCCGACGATGGTGATGCCCAAAGGACGGCGAAGTTCGGAGCCCACGCCGAAGCCGAGAGCGAGCGGCAAGCCGCCGAGGAGAGCGGCCATGGTGGTCATCATGATGGGCCGGAACCGCAGCAGGCAGGCTTCGTAAATCGCGTCCACCGCGGCTTTGCCTTGTTCGCGCTCCGCCTCCAAGGCGAAGTCAATCATCATGATGGCGTTCTTTTTCACGATACCGATGAGGAGGATGATGCCGATTAACGCGATGATGCTGAATTCCGTGCGGCAGAGAAGCAGAGCCAGAATCGCGCCAACACCGGCGGAAGGCAGGGTGGACAAAATCGTGATGGGATGAATGTAACTTTCGTACAGAATTCCGAGCACGATGTAGACAGTGACGAGCGCGGCAAGAATCAAGAGCGGTTCGTTTGCAATGGAACGAAGAAACGCCGCGGCGGTTCCCTGAAAAGTCGCCTGGACACTGGCAGGCATAGCGATTTCCTGGCGCGCTTTATCGATCACCGTGGTGGCATCGCCGAGAGATACGCTTGGAGCTAGGTTGAAGGAAATGGTAACGACCGGGAACTGCCCCTGGTGATTGATGGCCAAGGGCGTGGCGCCGGGCTCGAAGCGAGTGAACGCACTCAGCGGAACCTGCTGGTTGTTCGAGGAATGGACGTAAATATTTTTCAGAGCGTCCGGATTTTGCTGAAAATTCGGATCGACTTCCATGACCACATGATATTGATTGAGTTGCGTGTAGATGGTGGAGACCTGGCGCTGCCCGAAGGCGTCATAGAGGGTGTTGTCGATATCCGCGGGAAGTATGCCGAGACGCGAGGCGGTGTCGCGGTCAATCGTCAGCGTGGCGAGAAGACCATCATTAAGCTGGTCCGTAGCCACGTCTCGCAGTTCCGGCAAACTTTTGAGTTTGTCGACAAATCTGGGCACCCAAAGAGCGAGTTCTTTCGGATCAACGTCTTCGAGCGAATATTGGAACTGGGTGCGTGACACGCGATCTTCCACGGTCAGATCCTGGACCGGCTGCATGAAGAGAGTGATGCCATCGATCTTGGCGATTTCCGGCTGCAGACGGCGGATGACCTCGGAGGCACTGATTTTTCGCACATCCAAGGGCCTCAAATTGATTTGCACGCGGCCGCTGTTGAGTGTCGTGTTGGTACCGTCAATTCCGATGAACGAGGAGAGGCTTTCCACCGCGGGATCGCGAAGGATAACATCCGCGAGGGTTTGCTGCCGGCGGGCCATAGCCGCGAAGGAAACATTCTGCGGGCCTTCGGAAACGCCGAGGATCACGCCAGTGTCCTGCACTGGGAAAAATCCTTTGGGCACGTAGATGTAGAGAAGGATGGTCCCAACGAGCGTCGCCACGGTGATGAGGAGGGTGATGGTCCGGAAGCGCAGAACCACTTGCAGTGTGCGCCCGTAGAATGCGATCACATCCTCAAAAACTTTTTCCGACTTGCGGTAGAACCATGTTTGCTGGCTCGCGGGCTGATGGCGCAAAAGTTTCGCGGCCATCATCGGCGTCAGCGTTAGGGATACAAAGGCCGACACGAGAATCGTGACGGCGAGGGTCACCGCGAATTCACGGAACAGCCTGCCCACGATATCGCCCATGAAGAGCAGCGGGATTAGCACCGCGATAAGGGATACGGTGAGAGAAACGATCGTGAAACCGATTTGTTCCGAACCCTTCAGCGCGGCCTGAAGAGGAGTTTCGCCTGCCTCGATATACCGGCTGATGTTCTCGATCATGACGATGGCGTCGTCCACGACGAAACCCGTGGAGATGGTCAGCGCCATCAAGGAAAGATTGTTCAGCGAATACCCGAGGAGATACATCACTCCGAATGTGCCAACAATGGACAACGGGACGGCCACGCTGGGAATGACGGTGGCGCGAAAACTGCGCAAGAACAGGAAAATCACCATGACGACCAGTGCGATGGTCAGAAGCAGTGTGAACTGCACGTCGGCCACGGAGGCCCGGATGGTGTTGGTGCGGTCGGTGAGCAGCGTTACTTTTACGGAGGCAGGCAGCGCCGCCTGAAGTTGCGGAAGAAGCTTCTTCACGCGATCCACGACGCTGATGATGTTTGCGCCGGGCTGCCGCTGAATGTTTAGAATCACAGCGGGCTGCTTATTCGCCCATGCGGCCTGGCGCACGTTTTCCGCGCCGTCGATGGCGTTTGCCACATCGCTCAACCGGACCGGCGCGCCATTTCTGTACGCAATGATGATGGAGTTATATCCCGCGCTGGAAATCAACTGGTCGTTCGCGCCGATGGTGTAGGCCTGGTGCTGGCCGTCAAAGGTGCCCTTGGCCTGGTCCACGTTGGCGGCGGCAAGCGCGGTTCGCAGATCTTCGAGGCTGAGGCCGTAAGAAGCGAGCGCGGTTGGATTCGCTTGAATGCGTATGGCAGGACGCTGGCCACCACTGATGCTGACGAGACCGACTCCCGAAAGCTGCGAAATTTTCTGGGCCAGAGTGGTGTCGGCCAGATCTTCCACTTTCGAAAGCGGCAGCGCATCGGAGGTAAGCGCAAAGGTCAGAACAGGAGAATCGGCAGGATTGATCTTGCTGTAGATCGGCGGATTCGGTAAATCCTTTGGCAGAAGATTGGAAGCGGCATTGATCTCGGCCTGCACCTCCTGCTCGGCCACATCAATGTTCAGATCCAGGTTGAACTGTAGGGTGATGACGGAGCTGCCGAAAGAACTGGTGGAGGTCATTTGCAGTAACCCGGGGATCTGGCCGAAATCGCGCTCGAGCGGCGCGGTCACAGACGATGCCATCACATCGGGGCTGGCGCCGGGATAAAACGTGGATACCTGGATGGTTGGATAATCGACCTGCGGCAGAGCGGAAACAGGCAACTGACGATACGCCACATAGCCAACCAGGAGGACGCCCACCATCAGGAGTGTGGTGGCGACCGGCCGCAGAATAAACGGCCGAGAGAGATTCATCGCGCAGCTCCTCCTCCAGACGCAGAGGAGGCACCAGGAGAGGAGAGGGCCCCGGAGCCAGAGGCAGTTCCGGGTGAAGCGAAGGGCGAATTCTGCAGCGAGGAAGAACTTGTCTTGGAGCCTCCGGAGTTCGCTGCGGGACTTGTTGTCGGTGGGGTGGTATTGGCGCGAGGATCTACTTTTGTACCGTCCTGAAGCTTGTCCTGGCCGTCGGTGACAACTGTATCGCCGGCGGCTAGACCGTTGGAGATGCCGCTAACGTTTCCGGTGCTTTGCGCAACGATGACGTTCCTGATCTTCACGGTGTTATCCGGACCAACGGCGAAAACATAGGTGCCGTGCGCGCCACGTAGAACGGCAGTTGTGGGAACGAGGACGACATTTTTCTTGGTATCCACGAGCAGATGGACGTTCACAAACTGGTTGGGAAACAGTTCATCTTTGGAATTGTCGAACACGGACTTCAGCTTGTAGGTTCCGGTGGTGGTGTCGATCTGGTTGTCGATGGTGAGCAGCTTGCCCGAGGCAATCTTGGCGACGTCGTCACGATCGAAAACCTCCACATTCATCTTTACACCGGAGCGCATTTTCGCCATTACCTGGGGAAGCTGATCCTGCGGCAGGCTGAAAAGAACGGTGATGGGCTGGAGTTGCGTTATTACCAGCAAGCCGTTGGTGTCCGTGGCATGCACCATGTTTCCGATGTCCACAAGGCGAAGCCCGACGCGCCCGCTGATGGGCGAGATGATATGCGAGTAGGTAAGCTGCAGCTTTGCGCTATCGATTTGGGCTTGATCGGACTTGATAGCCCCACTGGACTGGCCAACCAGCGCTTGCTGGGAATCGAGTTGCTGTTTGGCAATGACGCCTTCCTGAAAGAGGAGTTTGAAGCGCTCGAAATCGACCTGAACGTCGCGAAGCTGTGCCTGGTCCTTGGCAAGTTGGCCCTCTGCTTGTTCCAACTGCACCTGGTAAGGCCGCGGATCAATTTCGATCAGGGAGTCTCCCTGCTTCACGGTCTGGCCCTCTGTGAAATTGATTTTGACGATCTGGCCGTCCACACGGGAACGTACAGTAACGGTATTAAATGCGGTCACTGTTCCGAGACCATCGAAGAATACGGGAAGGTCGCCCTGTTGGGCGGTTGCCACGACGACCGGGACTCCACCTACGGCGCGCGGGGCGTTCTTGCCACCAGAGGCGGGGCCATTCGCTCCAGTAGCGGCCAAATTTGCCTGTGAACTCCGACTACGGAAAAACCAAACCCCTATCGCTGTAACGGCAAGGATGAGCACCCAAAGCCACCAGCGGTTCTTCGGAACGTCCCGCTGGACTATGGGTCCCGGCGAGGTCGCGACCGAGGGACCAGGGTCGCGCAACTCCGCCTTATCGTATGAAGCCATCTCCAATGAACTCCCGTCAATCCGTCAAAAATCACATGAATCTGGGGTTTGCACCCGGCTTCAATGGGGGAACTTTTGTGCGGCAGTAGCGTCCCAGGTAAGCGTAGACGGCTCTTACGCATACTACCAGATTTGACGTACCTCTTATGGCAATGGTTACGCTGGGAGTGGTCTGAAATTTGGCCTGAACGCGGCCAGCCAAAGCTAAATAGAAATTAATGGACAACTCAGCAACAAATCATACACTATCGCCGGGTCTTTGGCGCCCGGCACGCGCACGTCACAGTTCTAGCCTTAAACTCACGGCCTAGGGGAACAGAAAATGATCAGAGGTATTCTGCTGGGCATTCTCGTAAGCGTAGTCGTCATATTCGGCGGTATTTATTTATACTTTGCGATGGGACACGCGCCGGTGGCTACCGACGGCCCGGACATGCCTTTCGAGCA